>Ga0105246_10000141_pt1 | contig 33591 bp, 32 predicted proteins | sample KBSM64metaG_FD_99694 | JGI IMG/M metagenome (GOLD analysis project Ga0105246, IMG submission 99694) | Miscanthus rhizosphere microbial communities from Kellogg Biological Station, Michigan, USA - KBS M6-4 metaG | ecosystem: Host-associated > Plants > Roots > Rhizosphere > Soil | place... | reverse complement strand
CTGCGCTGGATAAAGAGATCTGGATGTTAAACGCATTTTTGGGCAAATAATCTAGGCTAACCTGTGTCCTGACAACGATATGTAGAGTCCGTGAACAAACGTCCCGTTCGCTTACAAATCCGGTGTGCTTCCCGTATAATAATGGCATCCAAGATGTACAGAATGGTGGAATGAAAATGCGGACAGACCTGGAACGATTGCAGGAAGAAGCCGAACGGTTTATATATACATGTTACAAAGAGCTGGGCCATACGCGTGAAGACGCAGAGGCCCGACTTATTACCATTTTGCACGAGATGGAGAAAACAGGTACCTATACCCATACTGCGGAAGAACTGGAACATGGCTGCAAAATGGCCTGGCGGAACAGCAATCGCTGTATCGGGCGGCTGTTCTGGGACAAGCTGCGTATCGTGGACGCCCGTCATGCAGGTACCGCAGGATTGGCAGCACAGGCTGTACTGGATCATATCCATAACGCTTCCAACGGAGGCAAGATCATCCCGACAATTACCATCTTGCCACCAGCTGGACCGGACGGAGAACCGATTCGCCTCTGGAATCACCAACTGATTAGCTATGCGGGATATGAGACAGAAAAAGGTATTGTAGGTGATCCTGCTTCCGTTGAAATGACCAGAGCGGCTATTTCGCTCGGCTGGCAGGGAGCTGGCGGCGAATATGATGTACTGCCGCTTATCATTCAAGCTCAGGGACAGGCTCCAGAGTGGTATGAAATACCTGAGCAGGAGATCATTGAAGTGCAGATTGAGCACCCGGAACGAGCAGAAATCGTTGAACTGGGTTTGCGTTGGTATGGCGTGCCCATGATTGCCGATATGCGGGTCGAAATCGGGGGCATTAACTATCCTGCTGCACCATTCAACGGCTGGTATATGGAAACCGAAATTGGTGCGCGTAACTTTGCCGATACGTTCCGATATAACAAGTTACCTGCTGTAGCTGCTGCACTGGGCTTGAATACATCGAGTGAAACGACACTGTGGAAGGATCGTGCACTGGTGGAACTGAATGTGGCTGTGTTGCATTCATTCAAGAAGGCGGGCGTGAGCATCGTAGATCATCATACGGCTGCGGCACAATTTGCCTTGTTTGAACAGCGAGAGGAGAAGGCTGAACGAGAGCTGACCGGAGACTGGGTGTGGCTGATTCCACCGGTATCTCCAGCGACTACTCATATATTCCACAGCTCCTATCGTAATGAGGTTGTGAAGCCGAACTTTTTTCATCAGGACCCTGCATACAGGTTTCAAGACGGGATGGCTATTGCCGCAGACGCGGATACCCGAGAGCAGCATCATAAGCATCATGAGAATTCGGATCATGAAGAGTACCAAGAGCATCGGTCCGTTGAAACTACGCAGCCACAGGCTGAGAATGCATCAATGAAATGCCCGTTTGCACATTAAGTTGTGTGAGCGGGTTTTTAGCGTTGTTACACGTAAAATGAGAAGGTTAAGATACATTTTTTTCTATATATGAATCCACCGGGGAATTCTATAATGAACATATACTTGATAGGAGGGCGATGTCGTGGGATACATTGAAACGTTGCGTGGGCTGGTGGGGAATACTCCGTTAATTTTGGTGAGGCCAAGCGTCTTAATTGTTAATGAAAAATGTGAAATTTTGTTGGTCAGACATATGGATAACACTTGGGGAGTGCCCGGTGGAATGATGGAACTCGGTGAGTCGGTGGAAGAGTCGGCACGAAGAGAAGTCAGAGAAGAGATCGGAATCGAAATAAAAAAAATGCAGTTGTACGGTGTATTCTCTGGAGAACAGCTGTATACCAAATTAAGAAATGGAGACGAATACTATAATGTAGTCATTGGATATATTTGTACGGAGTATGAAGGAGAATTAAATCCGGATGGGTTTGAGGTTCTTGAAGCGAGGTTTTATCATCCGACAGAACTGCCTGAAAGTACAGATCCTTACATAAAACGAAAGATCCAAGAAAATGCACATTACTTGGCTTCACTGCTCTAGAAATCTGAAGAGATGTTTCTCTGGATCAGGAGGGAAATCTCTTCAGATTGTACTGTTACACATCATTAAAAGATGTCTCCTAAGACAAAAGTCTTGATTAATATCCCCTTCACTTCAAAGAACTGCGCCATTATCTCTCTTTCATCCGATACCTGCTCCGCATAATCGCTTGAACGGCGATGGCTGCTGCGATAAGAAGGAGGTTAAAGATAAATACGGCATACAGGGACGAAGTCTCCATCAGAAGTGCTGCTATAAGAGGAGATACCATGGAGCCAATCTCGGCTGACGAGACAATTTTACCAATAATGGCGCTTCGATTCGCTGCAGGAGTGTGATCCCCGATATGTGCAAAAAAGGAATCCATGTAACAAGCTCCGCCAATGCCACCGATGAACATGCCAATGTACACCCATAAATGGGCAGATGTACTGAGGAATACAACGACTTCGACCCCGATGAGAAACATGCCGAGCATGCACAGCAGAAGCCGATCACCCAAGCGGTCGGAAAGAATACCAACAAAAGGGGCAGCTGAAAGGGTAGAGATTCCGGCTACAGTAAAGGCCAGACTGGCGGAAAAGGCATCCCACTGCATAATTTGAGTGGCATAGAGTGCAAAATACGTCAGGAATACGGCATAAGCACTCATCTCCAGGACATGCACCGTTATGTATCCTGTAAGTGGGACAGGAATAGGATCTGTACCAGATTTTTTATTCATAGAGGTCCGTTCCTGAGCGGTCTCTTCCTGGCGAAAGGCTTGATCTGCTGGAGTAGAAGCGAGAGCTTCACCATCCTTCATCTCGGGGATCGGTATTATGCCGGATGATTTATGCTCTACTTCGTTTTGCATGGCCATTACAGCAACCATGGCAATCAGACAGCAGCATGCAACCAGCCAGAACGGAACGGACAGTGGTACGTGAAGCGCAAGCCAGCCACTGATTACTGGCCCCAGAATCATTCCGCCACCCTCGCTGCTGCTAATATATCCATTGTACAGTCCCCGGTTATCCCTATTTCCCCCGTCACTGATGATAGAGCGTACGATGACAGTCAGTCCGGTTGAGGCTATTCCTTGCATTAGCCGCAGCACACCAAGCAGCATGGATGTAGTCGCGATGGCAAAACCTGCTGTACATATGGCAAGCATCAGCAACATAAGGGCCAGAGACATTTTAGCACCTGCCAGGCGATAGAGTGCAGAGGCTGGGATCCCACCGGCTACTTTACCCAAATAGAACATTCCGAAAATTAAACCCATTTCCCAGCCAGATAGGCCAAATTGATCGATATATAGCGGAAAGAGGGGTAGAATCATAAATCCCCCCATCTGGCTTAGAAAACAGACACTCATTAACAGGGGTAGATTTCGGCGCATCTCCATGGTCTTCCTCACCTCGACTCCATAATATGGAGTCCCATACGTTAGGAACATATCGTAAAGGACATCATGAGTCATCATATGCTGAGCCGTAAAGAGGGCGTCAATCAGTTCGGAAATTTATCATAAAACTCAAAAAGGAACGTAGCAGATGTAACTGCTACGTCTTCTTATGAGACTTATGCTGCGTAATTTACATCCATGCGGAGCTATAGCGATATTTGCAATCAGTGATGATGGTGAGGATGTTTATTTTCATGGTCAGGCATAACAACGTTAACAACGGTTTTTTGAATATGTGTTGCATGGTTTGTGTTTTCTGCATTGTTTTTTGACTTGTTTTTGGCACGATTTTTAGAAATGAGTTTGCTTTTGTTGGCAGCTTTGCTTTTTGGAGAGAGTGGAGAGAAGAAGTTAGTCATGAAGAATGCCTCCTTGATTAATGCATGATCTGCATCATTTATTTTTTGAATCTATCAACTCGTATGGGCGAGCCAACATATTGAAATAGATTGATTAACAGTAAGGATTGCAGCCGGGATTGCAGTGGTGATGATGAGAATGTGGATGATGATGGTGGTGGTGTGTATCTTTCTCTTTAGATTCAGGCAGAATGACGTTAACGACCGTTTCTTGGATATGCTCTGACTTGCTTGTGTTACCTGCATTGTTTTTAGATTTGTTTTTGGCGCGGTTTTTGGATACCAGTTTGCTTTTGTTGGCAGCTTTACTCTTTGGAGAGTGTGGGGACAAGTAGTTAGCCATGAAGAATACCTCCTTGTGATGGATATACGTTATACTATTCCGAATCTATTAATTCGTTTGTTATAGAAGACTAATTAATAAGAAAATAGATTTATCGCCATATTATGAATATCTGTAACGTACGCGCTTGACCTTTCAAAACAAAAGAAAATGGGGTAAATTATTCATATTCGAGATATGGCTTAATTAAAGTCGTGTATAATAGGTAAGGTTTCTTAGGATAGACCCAAGGATAAGGGGGCGACGTGAAGCATGTCAGAACAACAACCGATCATCCGGTTCGAGCGGGTGACACAGCAATATGACCAGGATGAGGCTGTATTGAAAGCTGTCAGCTTTGAGATTGAACGTGGTAAATTTTATACGCTTCTCGGTCCGTCCGGTTGTGGTAAAACAACGATATTAAGGCTGATTGCCGGCTTTGCGGAGCCGACCGAGGGCAGCATTTATTTTAATGGCCGACTGATTAACCGGGTGCCTGCGCATCAGCGTCAGGTGAATACGGTATTTCAGGATTATGCGTTATTTCCACATTTGAATGTATTTGAGAACGTAGCCTTTGGCTTGCGGATTAAAAAAATGAAAACATCCGAGATTCGCAGCAAAGTGCTGGAAGCTCTCAAGTTTGTCAATCTGTCCGGTTACGAGAACCGGGAGATCGGCGAGATGTCCGGCGGACAGCGCCAGCGTGTGGCGATTGCCCGCGCGATTGTGAACGAGCCGGAAATTCTGCTGCTGGACGAGCCCTTGTCAGCGCTCGACCTGAAGCTTCGTACGGAGATGCAGTACGAGCTGCGAGAACTGCAGCAACGGCTGGGCATCACGTTTATTTTTGTCACGCATGACCAGGAAGAAGCACTCGCGATGTCGGATGAAATCTTTGTCCTAAACGGCGGTGTCATTCAGCAGAGCGGTACGCCGAACGATATTTATGATGAGCCAATTAACCGCTTTGTTGCGGACTTTATTGGAGAGTCGAATATCGTGGCAGGCAAAATGAAACAGGATTTTGTCGTTGAGTTTGCAGGTGCTCAGTATGAATGTGTCGATCAGGGATTACAGCAGGACGAGCCTGTTGAGATCGTCATTCGTCCGGAAGACTTCGAGATCACAACCGAGGAGCAAGGCAAACTCCAGGTGAAGGTAGACTCGCAGCTGTTCCGCGGCGTGCACTACGAAATCTCCACCTATGATGACGCAGGCAACGAATGGTTGATTCATTCGACAAAGAAAGCGGTCGTGGGATCGCGCATCGGGCTTTATTTTGACCCGGAAGCCATTCATGTTATGCGTTTCAATGAAACCGAGGAAGAGTTCGACAAACGACTCGAAGCTTATCAAGAGGCCGCTCATGCAGACTAAAGCCAGCACGCGCAATGCGTATCTGATTCCCTATGTGTTATGGATGGTGTTGTTCGTTGTAGCGCCTGTGCTGCTGGTTATCTATTATTCGTTCTTCGATGTGGAGGGCAACTTCACACTGGGCAACTATGCGCGGTTCTTTACGCCAGTTTATATGCAGATGACGCTCAGCTCGTTCTGGTACGCATTTCTGATTACAGCTTTCTCTCTGCTTATTTCGTATCCAACGGCGTATATGCTGACGCGAACGAAGCATAAGCAATTGTGGCTGCTGCTGATCATTTTGCCGAGCTGGATCAATCTGTTGTTAAAAGCGTACGCCTTCATCGGCTTGTTCGGCACGTATGGTCTGACCAACTCCCTGCTGGAAGTGGTGGGCATTGGTACACAGCAGATTTTGTTCACTGATTTCAGCTTTATCTTTGTTTCGGTGTACATCTTCATTCCATTTATGATTTTGCCGATCTTTAACGCGCTGGAAGAGATGAATCCATCCCTGATCTATGCTGCACGGGATCTCGGCGCATCCTCGTGGCTGACGTTCCGCCGCGTGATCTTTCCGCTGACGATCAGCGGGGTGAAATCAGGCTGTCAGGCGGTATTTATCCCGGCGCTGTCCCTGTTTATGATTACCCGTCTCATTGCGGGGAACCGTGTCATTACGCTGGGTACAGCGATTGAGCAGCATTTTCTCGTTACCCAGGACTGGGGCATGGGTTCGACGATTGCCGTCTTTTTGATTATCGCGATGGCGGTCATTATGTTTCTAACCGGATCAGGCAAGAAGGAGGTGCGAAATGGGAAGAAACGGAAAGCTGTCTAACGTCTATCTGGCGGTGGTGTTCGCCATTTTGTACGCACCGATTGCCTATCTGATTTTCTATTCTTTCAATAGCGGCGGTCATATGCGGGGGTTCGAGGGCTTTACGCTGCAGTGGTACAGGGACGTGTTTGCGGATACCCGGCTGCTGATTATCGTCTTAAATACGTTTATTATCGCGCTGTTGTCCTCGGCGATTTCAACCATTCTGGGAGTGGCGGGTGCACTAGCGATCTATCATGTACGTCGCAAACGGACCAAAAACACGCTGTTATCCCTGAACAACGTGCTGATTGTTAGTCCCGATGTCATTATCGGTGCATCCTTCCTGATTCTGTTTACGATGATTGGCATCAAACTGGGCTTCACTTCGGTATTACTGTCCCATATCGCATTCAGTGTGCCGATTGTGGTCATCATGGTGCTGCCGAAGCTGCAGGAGATGAGTCCAACCTTGATGGATGCGGCTCGCGATCTGGGCGCAGGATCATGGCAAATCCTGACGCGCGTTGTGCTACCTTACGTAAAACCCGGTATTTTCGCTGGATTTTTCATGGCCTTGACGTACTCGCTCGATGACTTTGCTGTAACCTTCTTTGTGACGGGGAACGGGTACTCTACGCTCTCGGTGGAGATTTACTCCAGAGCAAGGCAAGGCGTGTCATTGTCGATTAATGCCTTGTCTACCCTGTTGTTCCTGCTCACGGTGCTGCTGGTGGTCGGATATTACTTCATTAATCGCCGTGCAACACGGATACCACCCGGAGGAAAGGGGCTGCGTCCATGAAACAGCTGGTACGGACATTCGCGCTTGTGTTTGTGGCCGCATTCGCCCTGATGATTCTGGCTTCGTATCTGAACAAAAGTCAGGGGTATTCCGGTGGAAACACGCTGACCATCTACAACTGGGGCGATTATATTGACCCGGATCTCTTGAAGGAATTTGAGCAAGAATCAGGCATGAAGGTCATCTATCAGACGTTTGATTCCAATGAAGCGATGTTGACCAAGATTGAACAGGGCGGCACAACGTTTGACGTGGCGATTCCTTCGGAATATGCGATTAGCAAAATGAAAGAAGAAAACCTGCTCGTTCCGATTGATCACAACAAGCTGCCTAACCTGAAAAACATTGATCCCCGGTTCCTGAACTTGAACTATGATCCGGATAACCAATTCTCTATCCCGTATTTCTGGGGAACCGTAGGTATTGTGTATAATCCGGAACTGGTGGGCGGTCTGACTTTTGATAGTTGGAATGACCTGTGGGACCCGCGTCTGAAAAACCAAATCTTGTTGCTGGATGGTGCTCGTGAGGTCATTGGCATGGGTCTGAACAGTCTGGGGTACTCGCTCAATGATACGAACGAAGATCACCTTCAGGCAGCACTTAAAAAGCTATCTACATTGACCCCTAATGTAAGAGCCATCGTTGGGGACGAGATTAAAATGCTGCTTGCGAACGAAGAAGCCGCGGTTGGACTCGTGTGGTCTGGGGATGCATCAGAGATTATGGATCAGAATGACAAGCTGGATTACAAGGTACCGGAGGAAGGTTCAAATCTCTGGTTCGACAGCATGGTCATCCCGAAAACAGCTAAAAATGTGGACGGAGCGCACCAGTTTATTAACTTTATGTTAGACCCCGATCATGCTGCACGAAATGCGGAGTACGTGGGGTACTCCACACCGAATGCGGAGGCACTTAAACTGTTGCCAGAAGATATCTCGCAGGATGAACGCTTCTATCCAGACGAGACACTGACAAGCAAGCTGGAGGTCTACAACAATCTGGGCAAAAAAATGCTATCGCATTATAACGACCTGTTCCTGGAGTTTAAAATGCATAGTAAATAGCTGTCCCTCAGTCTACGCAAACTGCGGGAAGTGCAACGAATACAAAAGCAACAAAAGCAACAAAAGCAACAAAAGTAACTCAAATACCCCTAAGCCTATTGGTGGCTTCAGGGGATATTTGACGTTAAATTTATTCCGAACTGTGAAGAACGAAACGAAGGGGTATGAAACAAAAGGGTGCATATAACAAAGAAACATGTAATGAATCTGGGACAGCGCGGGCTTCGAGAATTCGGATTGCCGGGAACTTTATTTACATCCGTGCGTACTAAAGCCCATAACCCCGAATATGAAAAGTATATCGGGATGGAGGGAACGGAACGGAATGAAAGGAAACGGAAACTCTGACGGTGTAGATGTGATCTTGAATTCAATTGTTTTACTTAAAATGAAGTGGGAAGGAGGTTCGTGATGCTAGGCATGATCGTGCTTGTCCTGATATCTTGGTTTTTGCTTCGCTTCACGATCAGGGAGCCATTAGCCATCTTAGGTTACCGCCCAGCAGGTCTGCGTCTCCAGCAATTTGCGATAGCCTTACTGTTGGGTATCCTCGTTTCCTCGGCAGTTCACTGGACAGAATCCTTGGTTACCCTATCCACTTGGAGGGTAAACCCGGGCTATTCATGGGCTGATTTTGGCGCTGCCAGTTGGTGGAATTTTAAATCAGTATGGTTCGAGGAATTATTATTTCGCGGCGCATTACTTGTGCTTCTGATTCACTGGCTGGGGGTACGATGGGGAGTTGTGTTATCGTCTGTTGTTTTTGGTGTGTATCACTGGTTTTCGGGCGGTGTGATCGGGAACATCCCGGTTATGATTATTCTATTTTCCACCACCTTTATTATGGGTTTGGTTTGGGCATATGCGTATGCCAAATCCGGTTCCATGGCTATTGCAGTCGGAAGCCATCTAGGCTGGAACGGGGTATCATCCATCCTGTTCTCTGATGGCCCGAATGGCGAGCAACTGCTGGTTCAAGTGACAGGTATAAGCTACATGCCACTTGCCGGGTTACCTTCACTGATTTTCTTTATCGCGTCAAACGCGGCCCTGCCGCTGATCCTCTTTTTCTGGATTAAATACAACATAGCTATGCAATCAGAGCCAAGCCAAGTCAATAGACAGTCAGTAGAAACCGACATATGAATCAGAAACCTTCTGAAAAAACAAAAACCACCCCTGATCACCTTTGGATCAGGGATGGCTCCTTTCCTTACTTCTAAGCAATAGCATGGGGTGCGATATCCGATGAATATGAGATTACACATTAACGGAGGGGACAGGACAAACGAAGGAAGCGAAGCGCTCGCCTTTACCACCAGATTTTCTCATAAGATATGAGATTCAAAAAAATCTGGGGGTAACAGCGATCCGCAGTTGTTCTGTTCCCGGAGTGGCTCAGTGTAATCTAGTCCACTTCATCGGATATCATGCCACTACATATGCTTTTTGCGCCCCATGATGAGATACGCCCCACCCACAATCAGCACAATCGCTACAACCGGCTGGATATAACTCATGTTGCTCAATACAGAACCAACGGACATCACAGCGAAGAACAGCAGTGAAAGAACGGTCAGAATGTTAATCGGAATAAGCAGCCATTTATTCCGGCCGCCAAACCAGTAGAGTTCGAACAAACCGACAGCTGGCGCGAGAATGAATCCTGGCCACATCGTACCCCAGTTATTAAACAGCATTGCGATCTGGCATACGATACCAACCGTCAGCAGCAGGCCACCCGGAACAAGTAACCCCACGCCGCGGCCTATCATGGCGAAATATAGCCAGTGGAAGAACAGCCCTAGCGGAATAACAAACAGTGTAGGCCAGAAGGTAGCAAAGATCGTGCCTGGCCCCATCGTGCCGCCTTGATTCAGAATCAGGTAAACACCCAGCAAAATCAGGACAGGTGCAAGAATCGTACGTTTAGCCATAATTTCTCTCCTTTTGAATATGGAATCTTTCATCCGTGCATATGTATTCCTTGCATTCGTTACTCACAGCATACCATGAACTGGAAAACGGCAACCTCCGTCTTTGGCGTTAACCTTAACCTAGACTAAAGTCTAGGTACGCTGTATTCGTTCTTATGTCTGCGTTCTAGCCAAACTAGCCCGGTATTGCCCAGGGGTCTGTCCAGTCCACTTTTTGAACGCATTCTGAAATGCACTTTGTTCTGAAAAATGCAGGGCATAGGCGATATCGCCTACAGAATAGTTGCCTCTTTGCAGGTAACGTTGCGCGAGTTCCTTCCGTACCTGAACGGAGATTTCATTAAACGTTGTACCTTCTTCACGCAATCTGGTCTGAAGTGTGCGGATGCTCACGCCGAGATGTGCTGCCGTGTGTTGTAATGTAGGAAAGAAGGAAGGCAGACTCTCCGTGATCCAACCGCTCACCTTGCTGGAGATAGGCTGGGAGGAGTACAGATCGGCTTGGCTCTCCTCGGCCATCGTCTCAAACACCTTTAACATCTTGGCATCTGAATACAAAACAGGCTGTGTCAGAATATCTTTGGATAAACGCAGGTGGGTATGTGCAGCAGCAAATTGGGGAGTGACCCCAAATGAAGTGACGTAAGGAGAGAAGTCTCCGGTAGCGTCAGGTGCCTCATGACGGAAAAGCACTTCTTTCACGACAGCCTGGCGATTAGCCAGTTTGTTGATCAAATGCAGCACCGAAACAGCCATATCCTCGACACAATGACGGGACATAGGCATATCTTCATTTTGCACAGACAACTGAATGATCACATCTGGTCCATTGACTCCCAACTCCAGTTGAAATCCACTATACAAAATATCGTTATACCGCTGATAGGCCGTCAACGCATCCCCGATTGTTTTGGAATGCATCATGACATACCCGGGCAGGCCCAAGTCTGCAAAATCCAGCCGTCCACCCTGGTGTAATCCAAAATACAGATCATTTGTATAATCGGCGGCGCGCCGCATGATCCGTTCCAGTTCGTTGACGGGAATCCGTGCATCCGGGTTGTCCGTAATTACAGGATCGATTTCCATGTCTCTGAAAAAGGATTCGGGGTCGAAACCTTTATACACCAGTGTTTTCAGAATGGGATACACCATGCTAATCGAGACGCTTTGATTGAGATGTTTCATAATTCCTCCGTTTGCGCGAATCCGCAATGATTCAGCGCCCTTGATCATTTGTTTATGCCTTCGTTCACTCTATGATTGTGATATGTCCGTTTCATCGGTCTTCATAGATCTATTATACAGGAGGAACACAAGTATGAATGCAAATAAAATTCTCATCATTAACGGTCACCCTGACCCGCAAAGTTACTGTAAAGCACTGTCAACGTCTTACGCGGAGGGAGCGAGGAAATCCGGGGCGACTGTGAAGTTGATCGATCTGAGCGAGATTGAGTTTAATCCGAATCTGCGATACGGCTATCGCCAGCGGACAGAGCTAGAGCCTGATCTGCTGAGAGCACAGGAGTTGATCCGTTGGGCCGATCATCTGGTATTTGTGTATCCGACGTGGTGGGGAACGATGCCGGCTGTACTGAAAGGGTTTATTGATCGGATTTTCCTGCCCGGGTTTGCTATGAGATATCGCGACAACTCACCTCTCTGGGACAAATTGCTCAAAGGTAAGTCTGCGCACCTCATCGTAACATCGGATACACCACGCCTGTACAATATACTGGTATACAGACAGGCAGGGCACCGAATCATGAAATCCAACATCCTTAAATTCAGCGGTGTATCCCCTATACGGGTGACCGATATCAGCCCAGTCCGCAAGTCCACGGATGCGTTCCGTCAGAAATGGCTGGATAAAGTGAATGAAATGGGAATGAAGCAAGCCCGGTGATCTTCTTATTCGGTTAAAAAATAGACGAGGCAGGGTAATTCCTGCTTCGTCTATTTGCGGTATATCTTTTTACGATAATCCAGTAATTCTATTGTGAATTCACTACTTTTTCAAAACATCCGAATGTTTCTTGCCCCAGCTGTTCACGCCGTCATCCTCGATAATGGAGATTGCTGCATCTGCAATATCAGGGTCTAACATCAGTTTTTCCTGTATCCGGAACTTGATATCATCCGCATCCGCGAGACTGAGTCCCTTGGTCAGCTCAATCAGACCTTCGACATGGTAATATCGGCCTTCCTGGATGATGCGCATCATTTGGATATCAGCCACGTGGCTGTCTGCCAGAATCGTCTTGGACACTTTGTCCTCGACATCCTGCGGTGCAGCGACTCCGATCAGACCAATCATGTTGTCGTAGCCGACACGGAAAGCAACAGCGATCATCAGACATCCAATGATGGTGGTTACGATACCGTCCAGCAAGGCGAAGTTCGTCAGAGCAATGACAATAACAGATACTAGCGCAAGGGTTGCTCCAAGCACAGCCACGACATCCTCGTAAAATACAAGGCGGGTTGGCGGTGCGGCGCGTCCCACGTTTTTGATGGCAGCGGGCACGAGGGCAAATCCTGTCGCTTTAGGCGCGCGGGCTTCCTTGAGAATTTCCTTCATCGCTTTGATAAGGATGGCTCCATCGATCACAATATTAAGCACAAGCACACCAATGTTGATCCACAGTCCGCCTGAGTGACTGGCCGGATGCTGGAGCAGGTGGATACCTTCATGAATCGTTTCATAGGCCATGATCGTCACCACAATAACGGCAATCATGCAGAAAATGTTGATGACCCGTCCAAATCCGGTCGGGAAGCGGCGTGTGGGTTGTTTCTCGGATAATACACTTCCGACAAATACAAACCCTTGGTTAATGGCATCAGCCAGTGAATGCATCGCGGATGCGAACATCGCACCACTGCCACTGAATATAAAGGCTCCCCCTTTACACAGTGCAAGTACGGCGTTTCCCGCCATGGCTACGGCAGAGGATGTATTTCCTTTTTTGACGAGAGACATAAAGCTCTCTGACTTCGGTTGTTCAGCCACTTCGGTAGTTCCTCCCAGATATGTAGTTGATGTAGAAAGACAGTCCTTCTTCCGGTAGCTTGTGCATTTCCACTAAATGTTATTATAACCGCCTTTGCAGCTCCCAGCATTATGAAAAAATGGTCATATCATTATCTGGACGACAATGGTCATTAAGATGTTTGATGTCATCCAATTGGACTTAGTATTCGATAACGTCGAGCTCACGCAAGTTCCGATTGGATTGTTCCAGCAATTCGGTGAAGGTTCCGGCTACGTAATAGACAAAGTCAGGATCATGTTTGAACATAATGATCTGTCCATACGTCCCTTGCTCTGTCGGGTCAAAGTCCAACATGAGATACAATGAGCCGCCACCAAGTTTACCAAAGGTAATCCATGATTTCTGATGAAGATAAGGCTTGATTCGCGGGTCCAGCTCACGCATCTCTTCTTCAGAGAAGTAGTCTTCCATCCGAATTTCTACAGAACCGTCATGCTCCCGCTGCATTTGTTCCAGCGATAACAAGTAGAAAACCATATCTTCATTTTGTGCTGCATCACCTGGAAAAAGGACGTGAAAGGCATATCCGCTGCCATTTTTACGTTTGTAGAATGCCCGGAAATCTTCCGGTAGTCGGATTCGGTAGTGTTGCTCGAACGCGTCAAGCTCCTCATCGGTTGCTCCTTCCTGTTCACGGTAGGCCTCTAGTAACTCCTGGTTTTCTTCATCCTGCACCTTTTCTTCCAGCAGTTCAAACAACTCTTGCATGAGTTCATCGATACGTTGTTCTGATCTTGGCTCTGACATCATGTTTCGCCTCCTTATGAGCGGTCCATGTCATACTCGTCTGGTAAATCTAATGATGAGACGGTTTCCCACTAGTATAGATTTACTCAGGAAACTCGTACAAGAAACCATAGACCTAAGCGGGAGTCCTACATAATGAACGAATATGGATGTGTAAAAGTACACTTGTGGTCTATGCAATTGCATTCAGCCACTTAACAATATCTCAAAAAAAGCGTGAGCAGCAGGGTTACCCTGTGACTCACGCTTTTGTCTTTATATGTTTTAAACCAATCTCATGTTTTGTTATTCAAACTTCCAGCAGGACAAACTCAGATTACCCAACTGATATGCCCGGAACATGAGGGAGGCTTGTTTCTTCTCATCTCCTGCACCCATGGCGATCAGGATTGGCACAAAATGCTCTGGTGTAGGAACCGCTGCCTGTGCAGATGGAGCAAGCTTGTCATATGCGAAGAGGGCATCCGTATCCCAGCGCTCCAGCTTATCCTGTAGCCAGTTATCAAATTCCATGGCCCAGGAATCCACACCTTGACTTTCCCAGTTCAGACGGCGCAGGTTATGCACGGTTCCACCGCTGCCAATGACAAGAACGTCTTGCTCACGCAAAGAAGCGAGTGCCTGACCGATCTGATACTGTTGCTCACCCGTCAGATAACGGTTAACGGACAGAGCGATAACAGGAATATCTGCTTCGGGATAGAGCAGGCGCAGTACAACCCAGGCTCCATGGTCCAGGCCGCGCACCTCGTCCGTCTGCACTGGAATTCCAGCTTCCGTGAACAACTTGGTGAGCTCGGCAGTTGTTTCGGCATGTCCTTGAGCTGGATATTTGATCTGGTACAGTTCGGGCTGGAAACCGCCGAAATCATAGATCGTGTCATATGAGCCAGATACAGAAGATACGAGCTGTGTAGCTGATTCCCAGTGAGCGGAGAACAGGACGATCGCTTTAGGTTTGGGCAGGTCCTGCCCGAGTTTTTGCAAAAATTCAGTGTACGCATTCTCCTCCAGTGCAAGTGAAGGAGCGCCATGGGCGATAAACAAAGATGGCATCATGATTCAGTCATTCCTTTCGTGTTTTCTGTAGTTACCCCAGCATCCGTCCGAAGAAAGTGTTGGAGTTTGGCATATAACTCTGGGGTCACATGGTGACCTCCGCTATAAGGTACATAAGTGACCTGATTCGTATGGCTGCGGAAAAATGAAGCATTATCTTCGCCCAGCTGTAACGGGAAAAGGTGATCCTGATCACCGTGTGAAATAAATGCAGACAGATTGGAAGAAGGTTGCAGCGTGTATTCCTCTTTTACAAACTGTGGAATGTATCCGCTCATAGCAACAATACCTTTGATAGCATCACCCATAACTAAGGCCAGCGTCATGGCCATGATGCCGCCTTGACTGAATCCGGCAATATAACGCCGTGCAGGATCGATCGCATATTGAGCCGACAGCTCGATGATGAGCTGTTGAAGCCCCTGAACCGAGGCATCGTATAACTCGCGGACGGGATTGCCTATGCTTTTGATCTGAAAATAAGCATAACCTCCGCCCTGCACAATAGGCCCACGAATGGCAACAATAATGAAATCGGAAGACAATGGCTCCATCAACCGAAGCATGTCCTGTTCATCTGATCCGATGCCGTGCAGGGCAAAAATAACGGGATATTGCTGGTTTTTATCGTAATGTGGAGGCAGCTTCACTTCATGAATATAAGTAGAATTCAAACCAATACACCTCCGGGTGGGATATAAGTTACGAACAAATGAAATGTATCAATATAAACAAACTCCAATTTATCAGGCACTGTACATCATCAAAAAAGTTCACTAATATAAAAATAATATTCTTATTGATGAACAAAATTTATCATGCTTTCATTGTAGGGTCAACACTTTTTTTGTATGATGAAAATATGTTTTGTATAAGGGAACTTGGAATGAGCATCGGTGTGTGTTGTATTTTTATATTTCTGTAGAGGAGGATGTGATGAAGATGATGAAACATATCGTACCTATTCTTAGAATTTTTGATGAAGCGAAGGCAAAGGAATTTTACACGGATTACTTGGGGTTCAACGTGGACTGGGAACATCGATTTGAGGCAGATATGCCACTGTACATGCAGGTATCGCAGGATGAGATTATCATTCATCTGTCCGAACATCACGGAGACTGTACTCCGGGTGCGGCATTACGTATTGAGACGGAGCATCTGGGGGAGCTGCATGAGCGGATTTCTTTGCAAAAATATAAATATGCGAGACCGGGTATCGAAAAAACGCCTTGGGATTCACGGGAAATGACGATTACTGATCCGTTTGGCAATCGGCTTGTTTTCGTAGAGGCATCGGTTGAGTCTTGAATGTAAGGAAATGACAGTAAGATAGAGGGAAGGGCAGTACTATGGATATTGGCTTGGCCATTCGAACGATACGCAAACAGAAACAGATTACGATCATGCAGTTGTGTGAGGGGACAGGGTTATCCAAGGGGTTCATCAGTAATGTAGAAAATAACAAAACATCACCGTCTATCGCTACATTGGAGAGCATCGCGGACTATCTGGGCGTACCGCTGCCTTACCTGTTGCTGACATCAGAGCAGCGTATGAATGTGGTGCGCAAGCATGAACGCAAGGAGACCACAGCAGGTAGCGGACAGATCAAAGTACAGCAGTTAACCGCCAAAGGTGCGATGCGCATGTCGATTGTAGAGCTACCGCCAGGTGCTTCGACGGGACTTAGCAAACATGCGGGCGAGGAAAGTCATCTGGTACTGCAAGGTGTCATCCAAGCGAAGCAGGGGGAAGATATCGAGACGTTGGAAGAAGGAGATTCGTTTACATGGAACGCGATTGTACCACATGAAGTGACCAATATTGGCGAGGAACCCGCCGTTGTGCTGATTGCGGTGTCCAAGGAATTGGAGCTCGATCATCTGTTGAACCAGTGAATAGGGCGGGCATGTGAGGAAATGGACGCAGAGTAAAACAAGATGTATACCGCCTACGTTTGTTACTCATGATTGAATCGCACGTATTTACAGAAGTATAAAAAGGTGAGGGACACTTATCCCTCACTTGATCTAGTCAATCTGTTCATCTCTGTGAACCGTGAAGGAGATACTCGATTTGAAAAAGCTTATCATCTTTTTTTTAGTAATATCGTTCTCTCTCTCCATATTTGTTAGTTTCGATGCTTACGATCAAAAGGAACGCAAACAGATGTATCTACTGGAACAGAAAATAGGCTCTGTATTTTTTATGCCAGATGGAGTGGGTTTGTCTGATCCCAATGATATATATCCTATCTTGTTAAGTTCCTCTTCAGAAATGAATATCAATCTGATAAGGCCAGCCATTAACAATAAACCTAATCAGCAGATGGAGTTGGTAAAATACATATTACTTAATGGACCAACGACTCTATTTAATTATATCACTCTAAAGTCTGGGGAATATCTAAGTACTGAACAGACGAAGAGTGACAAAGCTTACTTGTCCACATCACAAGACCATAGCGCACATCAAATTGGAATCATCCAGGATTTTGCAGGCAATGATAGCATATCTGTTAGGCCATTAAGAAGTTCTTTTGATTATTTGCCTGTAAGCGGCTACTACTACATAGAAGGAAATCAAGATAAGCTGGCGAGTTTTTTGGAACGATTAGCCGAGAATACCAATCAATACTTTAAAACCAACAACATGAATATTACGGTATCACCCCAAACTTTTATGAACATGTCTTCTCCAAGGGATGTTTACAGCGTTACTTCAAATACAGACATCCAGCTACTATATTATGTACTAGTTATTATTACTGTTTTTTTTGTTCTCTACTACACGTTCCAGGAAACCAAACGTCTGGGAATTTACAAATTATTCGGATATTCTTTAGGCAAGATGTGGTTTGAATCCATCGGAAAATCGGTTGTGTACGTATTCTGCACTATAATGCTATTATCCATTCTTCTGGCATTTTTCATTCCGGGTAGTAGCTCTCGGTTCATTTATGACCTTATTTATCAACAATGCTTGCTATGTCTAGTAATCGTAGTCTTAACGATGCCTGCTTATACGCGTATGGCCCGTTTTAATGTGATCCATGCAATAAAGAATAAAAAAGGGACCTCCTTCGTCCTCTTTATTAATCTACTACTCAAAGTGGTGGTAACCATTGTGGTTATATCATCTAGTGTTAATATGGTTACCAACTATAAAGCGGTGAAGAATGAAGAATCTGCACTTCGCCAATGGCAAAAAAGTAATAAGTTCGGAGTTTTCTACCCTGTAAACATTGGTTATGATTCCGTCGATTTTCAAAATGGCTCGACACAATTCATTCGCACAACTACTAATTACTTATATCCTTTGCTCAATCAGATGGGCTCCGTGCTAGTTAACGCTCGATCATATGAAACAACAGCTTTAGAACTCGACCAAAACTATGAGGGGCATCGTTCCTTATCTGTGAATCCTAATTATCTTAATGAGTTTCCTGTGCATGATGATAAAGGGCAAATGATTAACATTTCCGAAAACGAAACGGATTGGATTATACTTGTGCCTGAACGTTTAAAAGGTCAGCAACAGGAGATTCTAAGTTTTTTTCAAACGGAACGTAAACAAAGAGTTAAGTTTGATAAGCAGACTTTAGGAGTGGATGTACCTGAAACAGTGGCTTCCCCTAAAATTCGTATAATTTGGACAACAGATGGACAAGAAGTATTTAGCTTCAACACGGATGTCTACCCACAAAACAATAATAATATTCTCGACCCAATTATTCAGGTGGTTACACTCAAGAATAGTCTACTCGGAGATCGAGATGCCATTTTGGGTGGCGGAAGTACGGATCCCTTAAAAGTAAAATTAATAGATGGTGACACACAAAAAACGTATATGTCAATGAAGTCCTCTCTAAGACAGCTTAAATTGGATGATAACCTTCATTACGTAATCACCGTTGACCAATATATAGCGACTAAGCTATACCATCTGAAGGCTCAGTTTTACACTGCCTCACTTTCATTAGTTATTAGCATGTTTATTCTTATTCTTCTACTGCTTCAAAACGTATCTATTGTCTTTAGTAAATATCAGCAAAAATTTATTATAAGAGGAATTTTTGGTCTCTCTATACCGAGGAAATACAAGGAGTTTTTTGTTTTATTCATTGTGACATGGACTATATCATTACTAGGGGTTATTTATACAGAACATGCTTATTGGGCTCTGGCTATTCTTATATGTTTTTCTCTTTTAGCATTAGAACTATGGGGTTCATTAGTCTGGTTGAAAAGAATCTGGCGAAAGCATATCACCCAAGTTATAAAGGGAGGAGGACAGTGACTTGAATCAAAATTCCATTTATGAACTCCATAATGTCAGTAAATCGTATGGTGACAACAAGGTAATACAGAACTTTGATCTAACGATTTATCAGGGGCAACTGATTGCGATTACAGGTAAAAGCGGCTCAGGCAAAACGACATTAATGAACTTGCTAGGTATGTTAGAGCAGCCTGACGAAGGCTCCGTGAAATTTAAAGGAATTACTGCACCTAAGCTGGGAAGCCGGGAACAAATGTATATCCTAAGGAGTAACATATCCTATTTATTTCAGAACTTTGCCCTGATCGAAAATGACCATGTGAGCAACAATTTAGAGGTTGCGCTGGCCTATAGCGGTCAATCAAAAAAGGAAAAACAACGCTTAAAGATCAATGCTTTAGAGAAAGTAGGCTTGGACATTCCATTGAATAAAAAAGTGTATGAGTTATCTGGAGGAGAACAGCAGCGTCTGGCATTAGCTAGAATTTTATTGAAACCTTGTGATGTTATTTTGGCTGATGAACCAACGGGATCACTAGATTCCATAAATCGCAATTTTGTTTTGAATACACTGCATGAGCTTCACCAGGACGGTAAAACCATTATTATAGTGACGCATGATGATATCGTTGCAGAACAATGCGAACGAACGATAAGTTTATAAATGACAAATACAATACATGAAGTACTACGAATAGGAGAAGGCAGACTATAATTTCTTGGGTTCTCCAAGAAATTCACTTCATTTTCTAAAGTCTTATAGTACTGGCAAAATCCTAGTGCCCATAGTTTTATCAATCCATCGTGTATCAAAAAAAGCACCCATCAAGGTGCTTTTTTGATTCTAATAATGGAGGTGAGCCGGGGGCAGTCGAGCCCCTGTCCAAAGATAACGACACATAAGCTTCTACGGGTGTAGTCACAGTTATGTGACGAGTATCAGTATTGAGCCAAAACAGGATTAGCCCAAGCAGGAATAAGGTCCACACGATAGATCAAGTGTTCTTTCATAATTTCCGCTACAATGATAGGCTCGTATGTATTATCAATGATGACAACTCGATCTGCAATGGCTAAAGCTGGTGTGAGGTTCTTCAATGACTCACCATATCGATAACGGATATCTTCTTCAGCAATCCAATGACCACCCTGCTCATAGAGGCACCAGATTCTTTAGCTTGTTTACGTGCATGTTGATTTGCCTTCTTTAAAATTTCTTGGAGCTGTTCTCGATTCTCAAACATCTTGAATCCCCCAATCTAAATGTCATTCCTAAATGCAACTTGATTATATCATAAACAGAAAAACCACCAACCAGAATGCTGGTTGGTGGTGTCTTCATTGCATACATTAATTTATTGGTAGAAACCTTCATTCACATCTTATTGTGGATTGGTTGTCCAGATGCCTGCTGCTTTGACGAATACACGATCAGACAGCTTGAGTGTTGCCAGCGCAAGCTCGGCTACATCTTCGGCTTGCATCATGCGCTCTTCGTCTCCGATTTTGAGTCCGGCATTTACAGCCAGTTCGGTGTTCACAGTGCTTGGCGTCAATGCGGTAACACGAATGTTGGATTTACGAACTTCCTGCATTAAGGATTCCGTCATGCCAAGCAATGCGAATTTGGAGGCACAATACGCTGAACCTGTAGCGAATCCACGCTCACCTGCTGTTGAAGCAATGTTAATGATGCTGCCGCTGCTTTCTTTGATCATGCTTGGAAGCACGGCACGTGTCACATAGTATGTACCCATGACATTCACATGCAAGATGCGTTCCCACTCTTCAGGGTCCATTTCCAGCAGTGTCCCAAAGCTTCCGATCCCTGCATTGTTAATGAGGATATCTACAGCTCCGAGTTCAAGTTCAATCGCAGCAACAGCTGCTTCAGCTTGAGTGCGATCCGAGATGTCAGCTGCAGCACTCGTTACTTTTACGCCATATTGCTGGCTTAAGGACTCTTGAAGAGCTTGCAGATCGGAAGCCGTGCGGGCAATCAGTCCAAGATGAACGCCTTCTTTGGCGAGTGCTTCAGCGATGGCGCGTCCAATACCTTTACCGGCACCTGTGATAATAGCTGTTTTATTTTTAAGTTCCATGGGAATATTCCTCCTCAGCATTTGGGTTAGCACTTGATTATACTATACTTTACCCAACGATCGGAAATATGCTTCATCACCATTTATCGTGCTTGAGTAATTTTAATGCTGCCTGAGGTTGTGCGTGCCTTGATTAATTCCTGGCTTACCCTCGGTGATTCAGGTATATTAACATCTCCAGAAGTGGCCTGGGCATCATAGATACCCTTAAAATCAGGAGCTGTCTGGATGAAGATGTCTCCCGATGTTCCGGAAGCGTTAATGGAAGCTGCATGTGACTGTTCAATATGGATACTGCCCGAAGTGAATTCGGCATCCGCAGCACCGTTTAATTTCGTAATCTCGATATCTCCTGATTGGATCTTGGTGCTTACCTTTCCCACGACCTGTTCTGCAGTAAAGCTTCCTGATGTTTGTTTTACGGTCATATCGCCATTAATCCTCGAAGCTTCAATATCCCCCGAGGTCAATGACAACTCAATATGAGGAACTTTGATTTCTTGTAAACGAATGGAGCCCGATGAGTTTTTCATCTCCAGTGATTGAGCATTTAACCCGGTCAGATCCCAGTCACTTGAGGAGGATTGCAATGTGACATCATTCAAGTGATATTCTTGTGGTAAAGCTACTGTAATTTTAGAATCTTGATCATCCCAATGGAAGGTGAGAAATTGGAAAGGTTCACGCTGGTTCTGTCCTAGCTTGAATGTGCCATTGACGAGCTGTGCTTGTTCGAAACTTTCAATTACCGTGGAATTCCATTTGCCGTCCACTTCGATGTATGCTTGGTCATCCGGGCTGACAACAAATTCGATATCCGCTCCAAAGTTACCATGCATCTGAAGGTTCTGTAGTTCTCCCTGAGAGAAATCCCACCGTTTGGCGTAAGACTCCCGTTTATCTCCGAACTGAAAACCATAGATCGATGTTCCAAGTAAGCCTATTCCAATACAGACGATAGCCAGTGCAATCCACTTTTTCGTACTCATACGGATACATCCCCTTTTATCACTCTTGCATTCCAACGGATATATTGAAGTGTGATGTTTTTAAATGCCCTAAAAACAAATTTAGACGCGATGGCAAATAAAATGCCGATGCCGAACAGACCAATAGCAACAAAAATCTCTGCTTTTTCGAGGTGATTCAGGAACAGATAGTCGACAGCAGCAGCAACAGGAGCCAGAGTCAGTAAGGACATACTTGCTATAGTGAGCCATACTGACCAGAGACTAAGACCAATGGGGATCACAAACATCAGATTAAGGAAGATCAGGCCGGTAGCCACAAAAAAATTCCGAGTTGCCCGATTTCTGCTCTCTGGTGGTCGCATCTCTTTGAACGTGGTAGCGTAGAAGGGGTCCATAGCAGACATCTCAGCATTCGTACGAGTATCGTACCGTTCACCGAGGGCTTCGCGAGCTATTTCTTCCGGGCGACCAAGCTCTTGTACGATCTCCTCCTCTGATTTGCCTTCACGTAGCCCCATAGTAAAATGCTGATCATAATCCGTGAGCAGTTCGGCCCGTTCCATTTGATCCATCGGATGTAAATACATCTCCATGGCCTGCATAAATTGTTGTCTATTCATCTTGGGTTCCTTCCTCCATCAGATTTGCGACATTGCGCACAAAAGTCTGCCATTCCATCGTTAATGCTGTCATATATTCAAGGCCTTTATCAGACAGGCGATAATATTTGCGCGGTGGTCCCTCAGTGGATTCTTGAAGATAAGTTGAGCAGTACCCATCATTCACTAGTCGGCGAAGTAATGGATATAGTGCGCCTTCAGCTACTTCGATATGTTTGGAGACCGCCTGAGCCAGTTCATAGCCATACCGATCCTGACGATGAATCAAGACCAAAACGCACAGCTCCAGCACTCCTTTTTTGAACTGGATATTCACATTCACACAGGTTCCTCCTCGGTTGTTTCGATGCTCACTAGTATGTATTATTCAGTAGTGTTGAATTCATCATAGCATTCGGTAGTATTTAATGCAAGGTAGTGTTTATAAATCACTTCTACATCAGTATACGTACAAAAAGGATCGGTTACTTCCGTCTGGAGACGGATAACCGATCCGGTCTAAGTGATGAGATGTACGGTATGGTGAGCGTACGTTTCATCAGATGGGGTAGAGGTGTACGTTTGAATTTCAAACTGCTTCCTTGTTTTATGTCGTGCACTTACCCGAAGTTACTGCTGCTGCACATCCAGAACAGGCAAGTCTTCTACAGCAGGGCCTTCGATCACGTGACCTTCATAATTGAAACGAGAGCCATGACACGGGCAGTCCCAGGAACGTTCCCCATTATTCCACTCCACTTCGCATCCCAGATGGGTGCAGGTTGTATCGACGAGAAACAGCTTGCCGCTGGTGTCCTTATAGGCACCGGCCCTTTTACCGTTATGACGCACGACTGCGCCTTCATCGTTGCCAAGCTCGTTAATATTTTTGTGCACGATGCCCACTTTGCCTGCAATTAACTCTTTCGCAACATTGACGTTCTCTACGATAAAGTGTTTAAAACCCGGGTCTGCCTTGAATCTTGCCGGATCAAATACTTCTGCGTGCGGGTTAGCTCTTCCGGTAATCCGCTCAGCCAGCAGATGTCCAGCCATCGTGCCTGTGGTCATGCCCCATTTGGCAAAGCCTGTAGCGACATAGACCCGTTCATGCCTTCCGGTAATCGGACCGATGTAGGGCACTTTATCTATGGAGATCAGATCCTGGGCTGACCAGCGAAACGGGATATTACGAATCCCAAACGTCTCGGCTGCATACTTTTCCAGACGCTCGTAGTGACCGAAGGTACAGATGCCTTGTCCGGTTTTATGATTTTCTCCGCCGAACAGAATATGCTCTTTACCATTATGGATAACAGCACGAAGTGAACGGGCAGGATCATCATCGGAGATGTACATGCCGCCTGCATAGGGCTTTTCAGGCTCAACCATCACCGCATAGGAGCGCTCAGCATGAAGTCGCGTAAAGTAAAATCCGGGATCGTATACGGGAAAATGGGAAGCGACAACGATATGCTCTGCCGTCACGAATGAACCATTATAGGTTCTTATTTTCAGAGAGGCTTCTTCTTCCACATCGGTGACCGTTGTATGTTCATACACACGAACCCCTTGCTTTACGGCTGAAGCAAGCAAGTAATGCAGGTAAGCTAACGGGTCGAAACGTGCTTGCCCAGGCATACGAATGCCTGCTCTGGCTGGGACGGGGATCGGGAGCGGGTCTATCCATTCTCCAGGGATACTTAGTTTACCGTAAGCGGTTAACTCGATCTCCAGCTTTTTGATATTGTCCTCGGATTGAATGTAGACATAGGCATCCTCATCGGCCCATTGGCATTCAATCTGCTTTTCCTTGACCAGACTTCGCATCCAGCTCGCTGCATTCGCATTTCCTTCATAGTACATCCGTGCCTGCTCATGTCCGAAGTGATGCATGATTTCATCATAGATGACGCCATGCTGTGCAGATACTTTAGCCGTTGTATGACCAGTTGTGCCGTCCAGTACTTTTCCAGCTTCAAGCAAAACCACACTCAGTCCAGACTGGGCAAGCAAGTAGGCTGTAGTAATACCCGCGATTCCGGCTCCGATAATCGCTACATCAGCCGTTGTATCCTCTGTTAATTTTGGATAAGATTCGAATGTATTCGCGGCACGCCATAAGGATTCGGGAACCGGCGGCAAGTTTGTCTTCAACTGCTCATTGTTATTCATGGATTGGTTTCCTCCTAAATCATGATTACAGCATAATAGGGGACATTCAAAAGCCGAAGTCCCTGTACTTCTAATCAGGATTGCCAGAGTATGCCAGAAAAAAACGAGCACCCGCATATTTTACGCAAGCAAGAGGAATATCTTCTTGAAATGCCCCTCTGTTTTTTTATATCAGAATGTTTTATAGTAAGATTATCGAAACCGTTTTAGATTATTGATTTATTTTTCTTTGTATATAGATATATCATGTTATATAAAGGTTTTTTTCTTATTTTAGAGGAGTAATTCAGCAATTGTATACCGATTATTAAGAATTAAAATGTATTCGCTATCATAATGAATGAATACTATTTAATAAAAGGAGATTTGATATGACAACTCATCAAACGAAATATCCGTTTCAAGATACGTCCATGGCACTAAATGATCGAGTGAAGGATCTTGTGTCCCGCTTGACGGACGATGAAAAAATTGAATCCATGCTGCAATACCAGCCAGCCGTAGAACGCCTGGGTGTTGCTGCTTACAAACATGGAACGGAAGCTGCTCACGGCCTGGCTTGGCTCGGTGAAGCCACCTCTTTCCCGCAACCTGTAGGACTAGCATGTACGTGGGATACAGACCTGATGAAAGAGATCGGCTCCGTCATCGGAGACGAGGCGCGCGTATTTTACAAACGCAATCCTGCCGTCAACGGTCTTACCCTATGGGCACCAACAGTGGATATGGAACGTGACCCACGTTGGGGACGGAATGAAGAGGCGTATGGCGAGGACCCGGAACTGACCGCAGAACTGACAACGGCATTAGTCAAAGGCATTCAAGGTGACCATCCCAAGTATTACAAGGCTGTAGCGACACTCAAACATTTCCTCGGAAACAACAACGAGGTGGATCGCGGCAGCGGATCATCCAGCATTGATCCGCGCAATATGCGCGAATATTATTTGAAAGCATTCGAGAAGCCTTTTAAAGAGGGTGGAGCGCAGTCGATGATGACAGCGTATAACTCGATCAATGGAACGCCTGCGCTGCTGCATCCTTATGTGAACGAGATTGTTAAAGGCGAATGGGGGATGGATGGATTCATCGTCAGTGACGCGGGCGACGTGATGGGTATCAAGAATGATCATAAATATTATGATTCTCACACACCGGGTACGGTGGAGTCGGTCAAAGCAGGGATTGACAGCATCACCGATGATGCCGAACTGTCCAAGCAAGCGCTTCGTGAAGGGCTGGAGCAGGGGCTCCTGACCATGGAAGATATCGACAAAGCTTTGTTCAATACATTCCGTGTGCGATTCCGTCTAGGTGAATTTGATCCGGCAGAAGGCAATCCGTACGCTGCAATTGGCGAGGAATCCATGATGACGGAGAAAGCCAAGTCGCTGTCTCTCCGGGCGGCAAGAGAGCAAGTGGTACTACTCAAAAACGATAAAGGCAGCCTTCCATTGGACAAAACAAAAGCAGGCGAAGTCGCTGTGATTGGGCAGCTCGGCGGAACGGTCTATCGGGACTGGTATGCTGGCACGATGCCTTACAGCGTCACACCTCTGGAGGCGATTCGTAGCAAAGTGGGTAGTGATCATGTTACCTTCCAAGACGGTGACAATCGCATCACGCTTACATCAGTAGCAAGTGGAAAAAAGATGGGCCTGGTCAGAGCAGAAGGCTCACCTGTGATGGTGGTGAAAGCTTCAGAAGAAGCGGAGACATTCCGGGTGACGGACTGGGGGTTTGGCAGTTACACGTTGCAGGCGGAGAGTAATGGCAAATACCTAACCACAGATGAAGAGTCTGTTACAGCCTCAGCTAATGAAGTGTACGGATGGTTTGTCAAAGAAGTATTTCATCTGTTGCCACAGGCGGATGGTCGTATGGGACTGACAACATGGAATAATAAAATCGTGACCACACTGAATGATGGAAATGATGAGCTCAAGGTCTCCGAAGAGTTGAAAACATTCGGTGCAGCCGAGACATTCGAGCAAAATGTCGTAGTTAATGGGATTGATGAAGCCGTTGCTGCTGCCAAAGAAGCCGAGACAGCGATTGTATTTGTTGGTAACAACCCACTCGTCAACGGTAAAGAAGAAGTGGACCGTCCAAGCCTTGAACTGGCTGAATCACAGCTTCAACTAGTGCAGGCTGTATATGATGCTAACCCGAATACGGTAGTGGTCATTGTGGGCAGTTATCCATTTACCTGCAACTGGGTTCAGGAGAATATTCCGGCGATCCTCTATACGTCACATGCCGGACAGGAACTGGGGAACGCAGTCGCTGACGTATTGTACGGAGACTATGCACCAGCAGGCCGTCTGAACATGACCTGGGTGCAATCGGAAGATCAACTACCTGATATCCGGGATTATGACATTATCCAAGCGGGCCGCACGTATCAATATTTTGAGGGAAATGTATTATATCCGTTCGGACATGGTCTAACCTATGCTTCATTTAAATACAGCAATCTGGAGGTTAGTCCTGCGCAAGCGGGCAAAGATGACCGCGTGACCATTCGTGTGGATGTGACGAATACCAGTTCAATCGCCAGTGACGAGGTTGTGCAGCTGTATGTGCGCGCAGGTAAGTCCAGAGTGAAACGTCCTCTCAAAACGCTAAAAGCATTCCGCCGCCTGCATATTGAGGCTGGAGCAACAGCGACCGTTCATTTTGACCTGCCAGTTCAGGAACTGGCCATCTGGGATGTTACACGTGACTGCTATGTAGTGGAGGAAGGAATCTATTCGGTTATGGCAGCCAAATCTTCCTTGGATGTGCAGTTAGTCGCAGATCTGAAAGTAGAGGGAGAGACGATTCCTGCACGTGATCTAAGCGTGACTACACGCGCTGAGAATTATGATGCTTATCAGAGTGTGGAGCTGGATGAGTGCAAAGAGGGCGGTACAGCTGTCCGTGTTATTGGAGAGCAAGGATGGATTGCCTTTAAGGATGCTAACCTTGGCAACGGGGCCAATGCTTTTGTGGCACGTCTATCCTCGGAACAGCAGGGAGGTATGCTGGAAGTGAGATTGGGTGCACCGGATGGTACGATTGCAGGACGTGTAGAACTGGCAAAAGGCAGTGCCCAGCAGTGGTCTACGGTGAGAGCTGAACTGACAGGTGCATCAGGAGTGCAGGATGTCTACCTGTTGTTACCTGCGGGGGTCCGTGTTCGTCATTTCGAGGTTCGTTAACCGTCAGGGTGGTATAGGAGGAGGTTAGGGTTCGGTTAGAAATAAAAGGAGGATGCTAATCTTCATGATTCCTACTCTCCATAAGTATGAGGTCAACCTGTTTTTATGGGGTGGCCTTTTTTGGTTTTTATATAATCGCCATTCAAAAACAGTAAATCGATCACGATATATATTATATAGTGTCATATCATTTGCTGAATGCAAAGGTGGAGAGAGGAGTCAATCCGAACTCATTCTTTATCAGGACGGATATGTAAGCTAGAAAAGTAAAGGAAAAGGGGAATCTGCAATGTTACGCTACTTTCGCAATCGAAGTTTAGTTTTCACCAGTTCTGTCCTGATTGCCATCATTTTGTTTGTAATGATCATCCTGATGAGTGTGTTGAATTTCAAACAAAGTCAGCAAGCTTACTACGAAGAAATCAATCAAGTAGGCAAGGCGCTGTCCAATCAGCTTCAGCTCAACCATAAATGGGTAGAACAAGCGAATCAGCAACTGGAGGCTTCACCTAAGCCAACATCTCCCGAACTGACGTCATTGAAAGAACAACTCGATGCGATGACCGGTGTTGCCTCTATCGCAAACGCTTATATATTCAAATCGGATATTATCGAACGTGATGGGAAACAGATCTTAACTGGGCTGCAAGTCAATCAGGCTCTCTATGAAATGGATATGGTCCCCGGTGTCGAATATGAAATTCCAGAAGTAGTTCAAGATACATATGATCATGTATTTCAGAACGGAACCGCTTTTACAGAATCTTACACGGATACTGCAGGGACGTGGGTGACCTATCTAAGCACGATTAAAGATGACACGGGTAAGACGATTGCTATTTTTGGTCTGGATTTGGATGCAGCCCAAGTCAAGCAGGATCAGATGTGGATGTTTTTGTACAGTCTGGGGAGTGGATTTGCCATTGCAGTCATCATGATTCTAGTTATGGTCATTCTGGCTCGCATTGTACTTCGACCATTACAGAAGCTGGCAGACGTATCGAAGCAGGCAGCCGAGGGCAATCTGACAGTCAGCCTGGATGTACGCAATAACAATGAGATCGGCCAAACTGCCAACGCATTTAATCTTATGCTTGGGGGGCTACAGCAACTGATTACAGGTATTCAGTCCACTTCTGCGAGTGTGACCCGCTCAGCTGCGGATCTGCAGCTGAGTTCAGAACGCACCACTGAAGCTTCACAAGAGATTACTGAATCGATGTTGCAGGTGTCCTCCGGGGCAGAACAGCAACGACAATCTACGAATGAGTGCCAAGAGTCCATAGGTGAGATGGTCATTGGCATTAAACGAATCGCCGACTCATCACAGGTGGTTGCTGAGCTAGCTTCCGATGCAACGGATTTAGCCAGCCGAGGTGAGACAGATATTACAACGATGGTCGATCAGATGCAGAAGATCGAACATAACATGTCCGGTACTGTTGTGGTTCTTCATGATCTTCAACAACTGAACAGCAGTATCGGGGGAATCATGTCTATGATTCGAGATATTGCCGATCAAACGAGCCTGCTTGCACTTAATGCGTCCATTGAGGCAGCTAGAGCAGGGGAGACCGGAAGAGGATTTGCGGTGGTTGCGCAGGAGATTCAGAAGCTTTCGGCTCGCTCCAAAGAGTCTTCTGATCAGATCGACCAAATTTTGCAAGGCATTCTGAATCATACGGAGAAGGCCGTAACCTCCATTGAAGAGTCGGTGGATGTCGCTAAACGAGGAGCAGAGACATCCGTCGTAACGGCAGAAACATTCCGCCAGATTGTCGAATCTATTCAGAAGGTATCGGGACAAGTCTACGAAGTATCCGCTGCCTCCGAGCAAATGTCAGCCAGCAGTGATCAGATTGCTGCTTCTCTGGAGCAATTGGGTGTTGTGGCTTCGGATTCATCCGGTAACGCGAACAAGGCCCGCGCATCTTCAGAAGAACAACTGGCGCTTATGGAAGAGGTATCAAGTCTCTCCCATGAGCTGAGAAGTTTGGCTTACGAACTGAACCAGGTCATCCAAAGGTTCCAGGTATAACCAAGATTCTAAGGATAGTGTATAACGGATATTCTACAACAGATGATAAGCAGGCTCTGAACCCGCGGAAAGCGGCAGAGCCTGTTTTTTTGATGCTCGCAATTATTGCTCATTTTGACCTATAAAAAATGAAAAAATGAAAAAACATCGTTACATCGCACCAATCTGCAATGTAACGATGTTTCCGGATGTCTGTGTTGCACGCACATCAATCAAACGCTGATTCCGGCTTCCGCGGAAGGGCAGAGACACATCGCGTTCAGCTGCAACGTAACGCCCGTCGATAATCACGTCACATAGCTGTGCAAGCGCTGCTCTCTCCGGGTCGGCGATGAGTTCTTCATATTCGAATCCCGTATAGGCCCATACCGTCAAATCTGGCCTTGCATCCCGAAACTGACGTACCCACCGAGTACATTCTGTTGCTGAGAAAAAGGGGTCGCCCCCGCATAACGTCACACCATCCAGCAGCGGATGGTTCGTGACTTCCTGCAGAATCTGCTGTTGCCGTTCTTCTGTGAAGGGTTCCCCTGCCCGGAAACTCCATGAATCCGGGCTGAAACAGCCTGGACATGCGTGACGGCATCCGCTGATGAACAGCACTGCGCGTAGGCCCGTTCCTTCGTTGACCGATTCGGGAATGTAACCAAACAGATTCACCGGTGTTTCACCCGGTCCCGCACTTCGGCCTGCTTCGCAGCATTGAAGCGTACCTTGTAATCTCCTGTCAGATAACCGGTTACACGGCGCAAGCGCTGGAAGTGAACCTCATTTTCGTGAACTTCACATCCCGGACAGGTATCACCGATGACCCCTTCATACCCGCATTCAGGACAGCGATCAATTGGATGATTAATCGAGAAGTAACCGATATCCTGTGCCAGTGCGTACTGTACGATGCGCATAAAGGCTGCTGTATTCGCCCGTACATTGCCGTCAAGTTCAACATAAGAGATGGCTCCGGCATTACACAGAGCATGGAATGGAGCCTCCAGTTCAATCTTACGGTAGGCAGGTAGGTTATGATAGACCGGGATATGGAACGAGTTCGTATAATATTCACGTTCGTTCACACCAGAGATCGGGCCGTAACGGGCTCGGTCTATTTTGGTGAATTTGCCGGACAAGCCTTCTGCAGGTGTCGCAAATAGCGTGACGTTCAGGTCATACATCTCACTCATCCGATCGCAGAACTCTCTCATCGTGCGAATTACATGCAGTGCTTCTCGATGCACATGCATATCTTGTCCATGATGGCGTCCATACATAGCAGTCATACATTCAGCGAGTCCGATGAATCCAAGTGACAACGTACCGTGTTTCAACAGGTCAGCAACCGGCTCGTCCGGTTCCAGCTTCTCTCCACCTTCCCACACTCCCTCACGCATCATGAAGTCCGATGATTTGGCAGGCTGTTTTTTCTGAATGTTATAACGGTGCAGCAACCCGTCCACGGCATTGTGCATGATTTTATCCAGAGCTGCATAGAATCCTTCCCGATCCGCGACAGCACGATTGTTCTGGCAGATACCGAATCGAATCCCGAGTTTCACCAGATTGACCGTATTGAAGGACAGGTTTCCTTTACCACTTTGCCGATTCCGTCCAAACCGATCCGCTAGGGTACGTGTGCGACAGCCCATGGTAGCAATGATCGTATCTGGGTCTTCCGGGTGATAGTAAGGTAGATTAAACGATGCGTCCACATTGACAAAGTTAGGGTACATCCGCCGTGAAGAACAGGTTACCGCGAGGCGAAACAAGTCATAGTTCGGGTCGCCCTGAGCCTGATTAACTCCTTGCTTGCATTGAAAAATATGCTGTGGAAATACAGGCGTTTCCCCATGTCCAAGCCCACGAATCGTTGCTTCCAGCAGGGAGCGGGACACGAGGCGACCCTCAGCTGATGTACACATGCCATAGTTTAGTGATGTAAAAGGAATCTGCCCGCCTGCCCGGCTGCTCATCGTATTCAAGTTATGTATAAGAGATTCAGCGGCTTGTCCTGTCTCCAGCTCTGTTTCCTCACTTGCATAAGCAAAAGCCCGCGGGCACTGCTGCTTCGCTTCGGCACTGTCCAGATGTAGCTGCTCGTCTGCTAGCGAAGCCTGCTCGTCAAAGAAGCGTTGCCCTTTGCGGAAATGTTTGATGAACGAACGACGTACATAAGGCGCCAAGTCCCAGTCAATTTTGTTGGCAGATACACCGCCATACTGGCTGTTTTGCTGGGATTGGAAGATGATTGCAACCAGAGCCATCGCAGACATGATCGTCTGTGGTGTGCGGACCGATCCATTCCCCGTATTGAAGCCGGAAGCGAGTAATCGATCGAATGGAATGAAGATACAGTTGGTTGTTCCAAGGGCATACTGATCCAGATCATGTACATACAGGTCGCCATTCTCAACAGCATCCGCAAGTGCTACTGGCAAGACATGACGCATGGCATGCCACTTGGCTGTCTCCGATCCAAGCCTGCTCATCTTGCCGCTGAACGAATCTCCATTCAGGTTCGCATTCTCTCTCAGCGTATCAGCGTCTTCTGCGCCAATAATACGTCTTCCCAGGTCAGATAAAAGATCGGTTGCTGGTGGTGCGGCATGCTCAAGCATAGTCATGTAACGTGCCTCCTAAATGATTTTTGAATAGATTATAATTTGATTAATATATGAGTTATATACTACATGTAGTTTTTTATTATCCATTTATAAACTATATGTGGATTTTTGGGTGTGATTATGATCACACCTCCTGTGAGGGAGAAGAGCATCTTCCGAGATTTGGCGCGGGTTTGAGGTTCCCAAAATTCAAACGGAGGGGTATAATTTCTATTTACTCTGCAAGTATAAACTTATAGGTCAGATACCGTGGATCGAAGTATTTGTTCAGATCTGCTCGGTGAGAAAAGAGGTTACAGGCACCAGGATGATTCTCTTGTACTTCTGTGGTGTTAAACATATAAGTATAGTTTGTGACAATCGTTCGGATTCCCCGGCAGATCCTGCATGTGAATCAACATTCTGATCGGTGAACTTAATATAGCAGCTAAGACAAACAAAGAGGGGTTGGACCATGGGGACGGTAGAAGGCATTAACCAAGGCTTCTATGAAAATATTGAAGAAGCAGCGGCCCATATTGTGGACGTATTAAGTGGCATATTAAGAGTGAATACCATCTTCGTAGCCACGAATGACGGAGTGACTAATGTCATT
>Ga0105246_10000140_pt1 | contig 33633 bp, 34 predicted proteins | sample KBSM64metaG_FD_99694 | JGI IMG/M metagenome (GOLD analysis project Ga0105246, IMG submission 99694) | Miscanthus rhizosphere microbial communities from Kellogg Biological Station, Michigan, USA - KBS M6-4 metaG | ecosystem: Host-associated > Plants > Roots > Rhizosphere > Soil | place... | reverse complement strand
GCAGGCGCGCACCGCGGTCGGCGCACACTACCAGCAGGAACTCGACCTGACGACGATGTTCAAGGACGTCGCCGGGGCATTCACCGGAAACGCAATGGTACCGGCGCAGGTCCGTCACCTGATCGACCGCGCGGTGCGCATCGCCAAGGCCGAGCGGCGAGTTACCGCGCTGGTGTTCCCGAATGACCTACAGGAAATGGATTACGCTGAACCGCCGCGGAAGCACGGCGCGGTGTTCTCGGGTGTCGGTTGGTCACGGCCGAAAGTCGTGCCGATGGAAGAAGACCTGAAACGAGCTGCCGCAGTGCTCAACAGCGGCAAGAAGGTGGCGATGCTGGTCGGCGCCGGCTGCAAGGGTGCGAGCGACAAGGTCATCGCCATTGCCGACAAGCTCGGCGCCGGCTGCGCCAAGGCCCTGCTCGGCAAGGACGTGCTGCCCGACGATCTGCCGTGGGTGACCGGCTCGATCGGCCTGCTCGGCACCAAGCCGAGCTACGACCTGATGATGGAATGCGACACCTTCCTGATGCTCGGCTCGGGCTTCCCTTATTCCGAGTTCCTGCCCAAGCAGGGCCATGCGCGCGGCGTGCAGGTGGACATCGAGGCAGGGATGCTGTCGATCCGCTTCCCGCACGAGGTCAACCTGCAAGGCGACGTTGCCCTCACCATCGACGCCTTGCTGCCGCTGCTCGAGCAGAAGATCGACACAGGCTGGCGGGAGACTATCGCCGGGTGGAAGAACGACTGGGAGCAGACGCTGATCGACCGCGCCATGGTCGCGGCCAATCCGGTCAACCCGCAGCGCGTGTTCACCGAGCTCTCGCCGCGGCTGCCCGAGCGGGTGATCATCACCAGTGACAGCGGCTCGGCCGCCAACTGGTATGCGCGCGACCTCAAGTTCCGCGAAGGCATGACCGGTTCGCTGTCGGGCGGGCTCGCTTCGATGGGGGCGGGCGTGCCCTATGCGATCGCAGCCAAGTTCGCCTTCCCAGATCGCCCGGTGATCGCTCTCGTCGGTGACGGGGCGATGCAGATGAACGGCATGGCCGAGCTGATCACCGCGGCGAAATACCACCACAAGTGGCCGAACCAGACGTTCGTCGTCTGCGTGCTCAACAATCAGGACCTGAATCAGGTGACCTGGGAGCAGCGAGTTATGGAAGGCAATCCCAAGGCCGAGATGACGCAGAACCTGCCGGACGTGCCCTATCACAAGTTCGCCCAACTGATCGGCTTCGAAGGCATGTTCGTCGACGATCCGGAGCAGCTCGGGGCGGCATGGGAGCGGGCGCTGTCGGCGACGCGGCCGTACGTGCTCGAAGTGAAGACCGATCCCGAAGTCCCGCCGCTACCGCCGCACATCACCTTCAAGCAGGCGAAATCGTTCATGACCGCGGCCGTGCAGGGCGATCCCAATGAGGGGAGCATGATCAAGGGCAGCATCAAGCAGGTGCTGAGCTCGGTCTTCGCGCACGACTGATGGTTGCCGCCGCCACTAGGCAGGCGGCGCGGCTTATTGCCGGCGGAGCGGCCGTGCTCGCCGGGGCGGTGCTGGCGGATTCGGCGATGGAGCATTACCGCGGCTCCTTCGACAACCGGATGATGCCCATTCCAGTCGCAACTTCGGCGCTTGCGATGTTGACCGACGGCGGCCTGGCGATCGGCCGTTCGGTGCCCCTGGCCATGAGCGTTCACGCTGCCACCGCCGCCGTCGGCACCGCCGGGTTAGGGTTTCACGCCTGGAACATCGCCAAACAGCCGGGCGGCGTGCGCTGGGGTACGCTGTTCTACCAGGCGCCGATTGGGGCGCCGGGGGCGCTGGTCCTCGCGGGCGGCCTAGCGGCCGCCGCGCAAGCACTCGCGCGTGGAAGTGCGACGCTCGGACCGGTGCCACTGATCTCGGGGCGCGTGCTCGCCGGAGTGTGTGCGTTCGGCATTGCCGGAACGGCCGCGGAGGCCGCGCTGCTGCATTTCCGGGGCGCCTATCACAACAAGGCGATGTGGTTGCCGGTGACGCTGACACCGCTTGCCGCACTCGCCTTGGCGCGCACGGCACTCACGGGGCGGGTCAGCTGGATAACCACCGTCGCGCTCGCCGTCACCGCGGCGCTCGGCCTCGTCGGCTCGGGCTTCCACGCCTACGGCATTTCGCGCAACATGGGCGGATGGCGGAACTGGCGGCAGAACCTGTTCGCCGGACCGCCGGTGCCCGCGCCGCCCTCTTACACCGGGCTCGCGATCGCCGCGGTCGGCGCGCTGCTGCTGATGCGGAAGAGCCGCCATGGCTGACCGCTTTACCGGCTACAATGTCCTCGCCGGGCGGGAAACCCTGAGCTGGAACGTGAAGACGCGCGAGGTCATCGACGAGCGGTTGTCCCTGCAAGTGCCGGACGGGGTGCTTACCGCAACGCAGTTCGCCACCTTGCAGAAGCTCGTGCACCGCGTTTGCCCCGACCCCGAAGGGCGCCTGGCGACGACCACGCTGGCGATGATCGTGCACCGCATCGCCGACAACGACCGCGACGGCTATCGCCACCATGCGCTGCCGGGCACCGCCGAATGCTGGCGGCGCGGGCTCGACGCGCTCGAGGCCGAGGCGCGGCTGCGGCACGGCGTCGCCTTCGCGGCGCTAACCGGCGAGAACGCGGATATCGTGCTGCGGCTGGCCTCCCAGGGCGATGTCAGTGCCGGCGAGTGGGTCCACGTGCCCCCCAGGCTGTTCTGGCGCTGGCGCCTGATCCCCGACTGTGTGTCGGCGCATTGGGCGCAGCCTTCGTTGTGGAGCGCGATGGGCTTCGGCGGGCCCGCGGCGCCGCGCGGCTATGTCCGTACCGGGATCGACCGGCGCGACCCGTGGGAAGCGATCGAGGCCGGTGAGCCGCTCACCGGCCTGCCGCGCCACCGTGGCTGACGATCCGCAAGTGACGCCACGCGCCGCGCACGGCCGCGCACCCGATGTGTTCGTACCCGGCGGCTGGATCCCGATGCGCGAATACGGCGCGGAGGAAGTCGACTTCGTCATCGTCGGCACCGGCGCGGGCGGCGGCACGCTCGCCTGCAAGCTCGCCGAAGCAGGCTTCAGCGTGATCGCGATGGACGCCGGGCCGTACTGGCGCCCGCTCGAGGATTTTGCCTCCGACGAGACCGAGCAGGCCAAGCTCTACTGGACCGACGAACGCATCGTCGAAGGCGACGACCCGCTGACGATGGGCGCGAACAACTCGGGCAAGGCGGTCGGCGGCTCGACGGTGCACTTCGCGATGGTCTCGCTGCGGTTCCGGCCCGAATGGTTCAGGAGCCGCAGCCTGCTCGGTTACGGCGTCGACTGGCCGCTCGATTGGCGCGAGATGTGGGACTACTACACCGAGGTCGAGCGGGCGCTGTGCATCGCCGGGCCGGTGACTTACCCCTGGGGCCCGAAGCGGCCGCGCTATCCCTATCGCGCGCATCCGCTCAACGCACCGGCGGTCTACCTCGCACGCGGAGCCGAGGCACTCGGCATCGAGTGGACCGAGACGCCGATCGCCACGCTCTCGGCGCCGCGCGGCAAGGCCCACCCGTGCGTCTATCGCGGCTTCTGCGTCGCCGGCTGCGCGACCAATGCCAAGCAGTCGGTGCTGGTGACGTGGCTGCCACGGGCGCTGGCGGCGGGGGCGGAAATCCGCGACCTCGCGATGGTCGGGCGGATCGACACGAAGCGCGGCCGCGCCACGGGCGTGCACTATCACCGTGAGGGCGAATGGCGTTTCCAGAAGGCGCGCAACGTGGTCGTCGCCGGCTACGCAATCGAGACTCCGCGGCTATTGCTCAACTCAGCGAACGACGAGTTTCCCGATGGCCTGGGGAACTCATCGGGCTTGGTCGGCCGCAATCTGATGGTCCAGCTCAACCAGGCGGTGTGGGGCCAGGTCGAGGAGGAAGTGCGCAGCTATAAGGCGCCGCCGAGTCTGGCGATCAGCGAGCACTGGAACTACGAGGATCGCGGTAAGGATTACCACGGCGGCTGGTGCTACATGAGCCAGGGTCCGCTGCCGATTACCTGGGCCAAGGAACTTGCTCTGGGGCGCGGGCTGTGGGGCCAGGCGCTGGTCGACGAAATGGCGCGGGGGAACCATTCGGTCGGGCTCAAAATGGTCGGCGAAGTGCTGCCCTATCACCACAACAGCGTCACGCTGGCGGACGAGATGGACCAGTACGGTCTGCCCATCCCGCGCATCGCCTTCTCCTACGGCGACAACGAGCACGCGATGATCGACCATGCGCTCGATTTCATGGACCAGGCGCTCGAAGTGGTCGGTGCCACCGAGCGGTGGAAGGAGCGGGACGATACCTGCCACCTCAACGGCACTGCGCGGATGGGCGACGATCCCGCCAGCAGCGTGGTCGACGCCGATTGCCGCAGTTGGGACATCCCCAACTTGTGGATCTGCGACGGCTCGGTGTTCCCGACTGTCGGTGGGGCCAACCCTTCGCTGACAATTCAAGCGATTGCCTGCCGCACGGGCGACAGAATTTCGGAACTCGCGCGGCGCGGCGAGCTTTAACCTGCATGGCCCAAAGACTTGCAGACCCGCCCGTCGTGGTCGTGACCGGCGCCACCGCCGGGATCGGCCGAGCGGTCACCCGTCGCTTCGCCAGGGATGGCGCGAAGATCGGCCTCATCGCCCGCGGCATGGACCGCCTCGAAGCAACCAAGCGCGAGGTTGAGGAAGCCGGCGGCGAGGCGTTGATCTGCCAGTGCGATGTTGCCGATGCCGAGGCGGTCGATCGCGCGGCGAGCGAGGTCGAAGACAAATTCGGGCCGATCGACATCTGGATCAACGTCGCGTTCGCGGGGATGATGGCGCCGTTCGTCGATATCTCGATGGAAGAATTCAAGCGGGTGACCGAGGTCACTTATCTCGGGCAGGTCCACGGCACCCACTCCGCGCTCAAGCGCATGATCCCGCGGAATCGCGGTTCAATCGTGCTCGTCGGCAGCGCGCTCGCCTATCGGGGAATCCCGCTGCAATCGCCCTATTGCGGCTCTAAGCACGCGCTCCAGGGTTTTCAGGATTCGCTGCGCTGCGAGCTCATCCACATGAAGTCGAAGGTCCATGTGAGCATGGTCCAGCTACCGGGTGTCAACACCCCCGAATTCGATTGGATGCGCACGACGATGCCGAACACCTTGCGGCCGGCGAGCCCGCCGTACCAGCCCGAGGTTGCCGCCGACGCGATCCACTTCGCTGCGCACTCGAAGCGCAAGGAGGTCACCTTCGGCAGGTGGGCGCTGGCTTCGGTCTGGGCCGACAAAATGGCGTCGCCGATGCTCGACTACTACCTCGCGAAGACCGGTATCGACAGCCAGCAGACCACCGAGCCGATTGCTCCGGATCGCAAGGACAACCTGTTCGAGCCGGTGCCCGGCGATCCTGGCGCGCACGGCCGGTTCGACAAGGAATCCCACAAGAAGAGCCGTGAGCTGTGGCTGACCAAGCACCGGAGCGCGGTCGGGGCTGTGTTGGCGCTCGCGGCCGGTGGCATTGCCTGGCTCGGATCGCGCCGCGCCGCCTGACGCATGCTTTCCGGCGGCAAACGGAAAGAATTGGGTGCTCGGCGGTTGTTCGGATGGAGAAACAGGGACGAATGACGGCCCGGCGCGACCGGTTGGGAGAGACGCGCGCAGGCCCGATGTCCCGCAGGCAAGAAGCAGGGACCGGCACTGCCACAGATATTCTCACCCTCCGCCGACATATGGCTGCGCGTGGTGCTCGGCGGCGCAATGGTGCTGGCGGTAGGGGCCAGCGCGGCCGGAGCGGGCCTCGTGCGTGGGCCCTTTTTCACGCAAGTCGGCTGGGTGCAGGATCAGCCGGTGCCGTTCAGCCACAAGCACCACGCCGGCGAGCTGGGCATCGATTGCCGCTATTGCCACACTGGCGCCGAGACCCGCGCCGACGCCGGCCTGCCGCCGACGCACACCTGCATGACCTGTCATTCGCAGTTGTGGACCGACGCTGGAGTGCTGGCGCCGGTGCGGCAGAGTTACGCCACCGGCACGCCGCTCGTCTGGAACCGCGTCTCGCAGTTGCCCGATTACGCCTATTTCGACCATCACGTGCACGTGGCGAACGGCGTCGCCTGCGTGGAATGCCATGGGCGGATGGACCGGATGCCGCTGACCTGGCGGGCCAGGCCGTTCACGATGGACTTCTGCGTCGACTGCCACCGGCACCCGGATAAGGCGCTGCGCCCGCCCGCCATGGTCACGCGGATGGACTGGTCAGGCGTCGATAAGGACGTTTTGAGGCACTACGGCATCAGGGTCGTCGCGCACAAAGGCATCGATCTCGAGCGGCTGACCAACTGCGAAACGTGCCACCGATGAGCGCGAGCGATCCTTTTGCCTGGCTCGAGCAACGCCTTCCCGATCTCGATCTGGACCGACGCGACATTCTCAAGGGCTTCGGCGCAACGCTGGCGCTGGCCGGGCTAGACGGCTGCGCGCGCGAGGCCGACGAGACGGCGATGCCGTTCGTCAACGACCCGGACGGCGGACCGGGTGCGGAGAAGCACTATGCCACGGCGGTCGAGCTCGACGGCGTGGGTCAGCCGGTGATCGGCATTTGCCGTGACGGGCGGCCGGTCAAGCTGGAGGGCAATCCCCGGCATCCGGCGAGCCTCGGCGCGACCGATGCTTTCACTCAGGCGGCGCTGCTCGGGCTGTACGATCCGGCCCGGTCTCAGGCGCCGCTGCGGCAGGGCGCACCGGCGACGTGGGGCGAAGTCGAGGGCGCGCTCTTCAAGTTGGCGAGTGGGCTCGAGGTGTCGGGAGGAGGGGGCTTCCATCTACTCACGGGCCCTGTCGGTTCGCCCACGCTGCTGCGGCAGATCGCCGAGCTGCGCGCGCGCTGGCCGGGCATGCGCTGGCACGTCCACGCGCCGCTCGCGGGATCGGCGCCGCAGGCGGTGCTCCCCCTCGATAAGATTGAGGCGCTGGTCGTGCTTGACGCCGACCCGCTCGGACCGGGACCGCTGCAGACGATCCACGCGCGCGGCTGGTCGGCGCGGAGGCGGGCTTATCAGGCGGGGCACGGCGACGCGCTGCTGTTCGCGGCCGAACCGGTGCCGACGATCACAGGTGTTGCAGCCGGAGAGCGACTGATTGCTCGCCACGGCCGCATACCGGCACTGCTCGCCGGGCTCGCAGGCAACCGCGGCCAGTTCGACGCGCGTGAAGCGGTATGGCTAAAGGCGGCCGGTGACGCGTTGCGTGCGCACGAGGGCGCGGCGAGAATCGTACTCGGCGCACACCATCCACCGGTGCTCCATGCGCAAGCGGCGGCGATCAACGCGGCGATCGGTGCGCCCGAGCCGTTGACCTTTGCGCCCGACAACCGCGACGCGGAAAGCTTCTCGACGCTCGTTTCCGCCATGCGCTCCGGCGAGGCGGAAGCCGTGCTCGTGCTCGACAGCAACCCCGCGTACACCGCGCTGCCGGACCTCGGCTTCGCGCAGGCTTTCGCCCGGGTTCCGCTGCGCCTTCATGCGGGCCTGCATGCGGATGAGACGGCTGCGCTCGCTCACTGGCACCTGCCGCTCGCCCACCTGCTCGAAAGCTGGAGTGACGTCCGCGCGGCGGACGGTTCGGCCGGCGTCGTCCAGCCGCTCGTGCGCCCGTTCCTCGACGTCCGCTCGCGGCATGACGTGCTGGCGCTGCTGGCCGGGGACCGCAGGGCGGCCCGGGTGCTGGTGCAGCAAAGCTGGTCCGCCGCAGATGGAGACTTTCGCTGGCAGGATGCTCTGCTGCGCGGCTTGATCGAGCCCTCTTCCCTTGCGGGAAAGGAAGGAGACGCGCCAGCGCCGGAGGGAGAGGGGCCGACGGCGCAAGCGGCGGCCGGCGCCGCCGACCCTTCTCCCAACCCTCTCCCACAAGGAGAGAGAGGTCCTGGTGGCCTCGATCTCGTGATCTTGCCCGACCCCACCGTCCACGACGGCCAGTTCGCGCACAATCCGTGGCTGCAGGAGCTGCCCAAGCCGCTGACCAAGCTGACTTGGGACAATGCGATCCACATCGGTCCGGGCCTCGCCGCGCGGCTCGGGCTCGAGAACGAGCAACTCGCCGAATTGTCGCTTGGGCCAAGCAAGATCACCGGTCCGGTATGGATCGCCCCCGGCATCGCGGACGAAACGGCGCTGGTCCATCTCGGCTACGGCCGCCGCGCAGGCGGCGAGGTGGGCAAAGGCGCGGGGTTCGACGCCTATCCGCTGCGTAGCCCCGCCGCGCCGTGGCGGCGCAACGGGGCCAATCTCACCGGGCTCGGCGGCAGCCATCCGCTGGCGACGACTCAGCCGCACACCACGATGGCCGGCCACGACTTCGTCAAGCTGGTCGACCGCGCGGGCGAGGGCGTGCCAAAAGAGCCGCCGAAGCCGAGCATGTACCCGCCGCAGAAGCACGAAGGGCTCGCCTGGGCGATGGCGATCGACCTCGACTTGTGCATCGGTTGCAACGCCTGCGTCACAGCGTGCGATGCCGAGAACAATATTCCGATGGTCGGCCGCGAACAGGTCGCCAAAGGCCGCGCGATGCACTGGCTGCGGGTCGATCATTACGCCGACGGCCCGGCGGACGACCCGCAGCACGTGTTCCAGCCGGTGCCGTGCATGCATTGCGAAAACGCGCCGTGCGAGATGGGCTGCCCGGTCAACGCCACCGTGCACAGTCCCGACGGGCTCAACCTGCAGGTTTACAACCGCTGCATCGGCACCCGCACCTGCTCGGCCTATTGCCCCTACAAGGTCCGCCGCTTCAACTGGCTCGACTACACCCGCAAGGACCCGCCCGTGGTTCGCGCGGCGCGCAACCCCGAGGTCACCGTGCGCGACCGCGGGGTGATGGAGAAATGCACCTACTGCATCCAGCGGATCGAGCGCGAGAAGATCGATGCCGACGCCGAGGGGAGGCCGATGGGCGAGGTCAAGACCGCGTGCCAGCAGGTCTGCCCGACCCAGGCGATCGTGTTCGGCAACCTCGCCGACGAGACGAGCGAGGTCTCGCGCCGCAAGGCCGACCCGCGCGATTTCACCTTGCTCGAGGAGGCCAACACTCGCCCGCGAACGACCTACGGCGCGCGCATTCGCCAGGGGCGCAAGGCATGAGCGAGAAGCCGCTCTCCGGCCGCTATCACCGGATCACCGGGGAGGTCGTGTCGATCCCGCCGCAGTTCCCCGCGCCGACAGCCTGGGCAATCCTGTTCGGCATCTCCCTGCTGCTGGTCGGGCTGCTGATCGTCTCGGTCGCGATGGTGTTCATCCGCGGGGTCGGCGTGTGGGGCAACAACATTCCGGTCGGTTGGGGCTTCCCGATCTCGAACTACATCTGGTGGCTCGGCATCGGCCACGCCGGCACGCTGATCTCGGCGATGCTGCTGTTGATGCAGGAAAACTGGCGCAACTCGCTCAATCGCTTCGCCGAGGCGATGACGCTGTTCGCAGTGACCTGCGGCGGGCTCTACCCGATCGTCCACCTCGGGCGCCCGTGGTACTTTTACTGGATGGCGCCGTACCCCAGCACGATGGGGGTCTGGCCGCAGTTCCGCAGCCCGCTGACGTGGGACTTCTTCGCGGTCCTGACTTACCTGATCGTCTCGGTGTGCTTCTGGTACATCGGCATCGTCCCGGATCTCGCCGCCGCCCGCGACCGGGCGCGCAAGCGGCGCTGGCAAGTGTTCTTCGGCATTTTCGCACTCGGCTGGCGCGGCAGCGGGCGGCACTGGCTGCGCTGGCGGCAAGCCTATGTGATCACCGCGGCAATCGCCGTGCCGTTGGTGGTGTCGGTCCACTCGGAAATCTCGATGCTGTTCGCGGCCGGGCCGATCCGCGGGTGGAACTCGACCGTGTTCCCGCCTTACTTCGTGCTCGGCGCGGCGTTCTCAGGCTTCGCCGTGGTGACGATGCTGGCGGTGATGGTGCGCTCGCTGCTCAAGCTGAAAGACCTCGTGACCGAACGGCACCTCGACATGCTCGGGCGGATGGTCCTGGCCACTGGGCTGATGACCGGATTCGGCTATCTCGCCGAGGTGTTCACCGCGCTCTACGCCGGCGGCTACGAATACCAGACGCTGACGGACCGCTTCACCGGTCCATACTGGTGGAGTTTCTGGGGCGCTGTCGTGTTCAATTTCGTGCCCATCCAGTTTCTGTGGCGGCGCAAGGTGCGGGTAGCGGCAATTCCGGCGTTCCTGATCTCGCTGAGCGTCGCGGTGGGCATGTGGATGGAGCGCTACATGCTGCTGGTCAGCTCGCTCTACCGCGACTGGCTCGAAAGCTCTGCGCACCTGTTCCACCCGACGTTCTGGGACTGGTCGCTCTATCTCGGCTTCATCGGCTTCTTCATGGCCGCGTTCCTGTTGTTCGTGCGCTTCCTGCCGGTGATCTCGCAGTTCGAGATCAAGGAAGCGATCGAGGAGAAGGCGCATGGCTAAGCTGGAGCCGGCCTTCCTCGTCGCCGAGTTCGCCGAGCCCGAGCCGATGCTCGAAGCGGCAAGGACGCTGCGCGAGGAGGGGTGGTGGGTCGAGCTGCACTCGCCGTTCCCGGTCAAGGGCATGGAACAGGCGCTCGGCTTTACCGAGCGCACGGTGCCGCACGCGTTCCTTGTCGGCGGCGTCGCCGGCGCGCTCGCGGGCTTCGCGATCCAGGTTTACGCCAACCTCGCCTATCCGCTCGATGCCGGCGGCCGGCCGTTGGTCGCGGTGCCGGCGTTCATGCTGATCACTTTCGAGGTGATGGTCCTGGTCGCGGTGCTGAGCGGTATCGCGACGATGTTCGTCCGCAACCGCCTGCCGCGGCTGCACCACCCGCTGTTCGATGCCGAGCGGTTCCATCTCGCCAGCGACAACCGGTTCTTTGTCTCGCTGCTGCTGGAGGATCGCGCCGAGGGCGAAGCGCGGGCGATGCTCGGCCGAATGGGCTCGGCGTCGGTGAGCAGGGTCGGCGGGGGGCTGCCCGAATGAGGCTCGGCGCGGCCCTGCTGCTGATCGCTCTCGCGGGGTGCCGCAACATGGTCCAGCAGGCGCGCTATGACGAGTACGAGGCGAGCCCGCTGTACGCCAACGGGATGGCGATGCAGCACCCGCCCGAGGGCACGGTTGCGCAGGACCTGCCGCAGGAGCTGGCTGCTGCGCAGCGTCCGCCGCTGACCAGGGCGCTCCTCGAGCGTGGGCGCGAGCGGTTCGGCATCTACTGCACCCCGTGCCACGCCTTCGACGGTTCCGGCAACGGCGTCGTCCCCGCGCGCGGATTTCCGCACCCGCCGGACTTCCGCTCCACGCGCCTCAAGGCCGTGTCCGCGTCGCACTTCTATGACGTCATGACGAACGGCTACGGCGTGATGTATTCCTACGCCGACCGCGTGCCGCCACGCGACCGCTGGGCAATTGCCGCGTATATCCGCGTGTTGCAGCAGGCGGAGGCCAGGTCGTGATCCGCCGGGGCGAGCGCTGGCTTGGCATCGCGGGTGCTTCGGGCGCTCTAGCCGGCCTGCTGCTTGTCGCAGTGGACCCGCGCTCGGCGCTGACCGGCTGGCTTGCCGCCGCATCGTTGATCGCCGGAATTCCCGCTGGTGCGTTGATCCTCTTGCTGATGATGCGGCTCATCGCCGGCAAGTGGGAGGAAGACCTGCGCGGCCCCGCGCGGCTTTTCGGCGCGCTGTGGCCCCTGGCGGCGCTCGCGTTCGTGCCAGTGCTGCTCGGCATGGCGGCGATCTATCCGTGGTACGGCGCTCCGCCGCACTCGGCTTTCGCGGGCGCGTGGCTCAATCCCGCGTTCTTCGCCGCGCGCACCATCGGCTGGTTCGCGCTCGGCTGGTTTGCCGCGAGGCGCGCGACCGACGATTTGGGTGAGGGCGTCGCCGCTGGCCTGCTGATCGCGCTGGTGCTGGCGACCAATTTCGTCGGCAGCGATTGGCTGATGACGCTCGACCCGAAGTTCGCCTCGTCGGGCTTCGGGCTGCAGGTGATCTCGTTCGACGTAACCGCCGCGCTGGCGGCGATGATCCTCCTTCGCCTTGCCGGCGGCGAACCGCGAAACCCCGGCGTGCTCGGCGGCTTGTTGCTGACCGTGCTGCTGCTGTGGGCCTACTTCCAGTTCATGCCGTTCCTGATCGTGTGGTCGGGCAACCTGCCTGACAATGTCGGCTGGTACGCGGTGCGCGAGAGCACCGGCGCGGTGGCGGCGATGGCGGCCGCCGCGCTGCTCGGCGGCGTGCCGCTGTTCGCTCTGTTGGCGCCCGAGGTGCGAAACAGCTCCCGATCGCTTGGTCTGTGCGCGATTTCGGTGCTGGCGGGCAAGGCGGTCGAATTCGCGTGGCTGGCGCTGCCGGGTCTGGGCCTGCTGGCGATTATGTCATGGCTGCTGACGCTCGCGGGGCTTGGCTGCTTCGCCGCGGCGGTGGTGCAACGCGGCGCGCGGGAGGCGGGGGCGTGAACGAGATGGTCCCCGGCTTGCACGAGAACACCCGCCCGCAGCGCAAGGGCCGCGACGGCGCCTGGGCGGTCGCCCCGCGTGAGGCGTTCGAGGAACGTGACGCGCCACCCGGGTGGGTCGGCCTCGGTCTTGCCGGACTGCTCGCCTTGCTCGCGCTCAGCGTTTTCGCGATCGTGTGGTTCGCCGGTGCCGAGAGGCCGCGCGCAGCGCTGCTGGCCGACGCGGCGAGGGCCCGTTTTCGTGCGGCAGGACCGGCGCTCGAAGTCGAGCCGTGGGTTGATCGCGTCACCCTTGAGCGGGCGCACCCCGCGCCCAGCGGCGCAGCGCTCAGTACCGCGATGAACGCCATCGTCGCTCAGGGCTGGGGCGAGAGTGCACCGCCGTCGAGCCGGGCCGAGACGGCCATGGGCAAAGCCGAGACCGGACAATGATCGCGCGTGTCCTTACTCTGCTGGTGATCCTCGTGCTGGCAACCGGCGCGGTCGATCCGAACGATCCGTTCAAGGCCGCTGCGATTGTCGAGAAGCCCGGCGCGCGCATTCCGCTCGACCAGACCTTCGTCACCGCCGTCGGAAAGCCGGTCACGCTGCGCCAACTCGCGGCGGGCAAGCCCTTGTTGATCACACCGGTGCAACACGACTGCCCGAACATCTGCGGCGTGACCCTTGCCGGAATTGCCGGCGCGATCGATCGGCAGGCGAAGTATCGTCCGGGCCCCGATTTCGCGATCGTCGCGCTCGGGATCGATCCACGCGAGGGCCCGGCGCAGGCGCGCGACGATCTGCATCGTCTCGCTCTCCAGCGACCCGGCGCGAAGTGGCAGCCTGACGCGCTCACCGGCGATGCCCGGGCCGTGACCGATGCTCTGGGCTATCGTTACGCCTGGTCCGAGCCGCTGAAGCAATACGCGCATGTCAGCGGCACCGCGGTGCTCACGCCCGACGGCAAGCTGTCGAGCTGGCTCTACGGTCTGTCGCCGACATCGGCGCAGCTTGACGACGCGCTGGCGCAGGCAACCGCCGGCAAAAGCGGCGGAGTGATGCAGCAAATCCTGCTGCTGTGCTTCCACTACGACCCGCAGACCGGCCGCTACTCGCTGGCGATCACCAAGGCGTTGCGGCTGGCGGGCATTGTCACGGTGTTGCTGATCGGGCTCGCCATCCTGCTGCTCTCGCGGCGGAGGCGGGCCGCATGAATCTTTACTTCTGGCCCCCGCAAGCCTCGCTCCACGCGGAGCATGTCGACTGGCTGATCGGTACTTTCGGCTTGCTCGTCGCGCTGCTCGCGGCGCCGGTGTTCATCCTCTCGGCGATCTACCTGGTGCGATTCCGCTACGGCCGCAAAGCCGACCGCAGCCAGCGCGAGGCGGGCAACGTCTGGCTCGAAACCTCATGGGCCGTGATCCCGTTCCTGCTGGTGATGGGCTTCTATGTCTGGTCGACCAGGATATTCCTCGATCAGCAGAGCCCGCCCGATAACGCGCTGACCATCGACGTGATCGCCAAGCAGTGGATGTGGAAGTTCCAGCACGCCGGCGGGCAGCGCGAGATCAACGAGCTGCACGTGCCGGTCGGCCGGGCGATCCGCCTGACGATGACCAGCCAGGACGTGATCCACAGCCTTTACCTGCCCGCGCTGCGCATCAAGCAGGACGTGCTGCCGGGTCGCTACACGCAGGAATGGTTCACAGCGACCGACACAGGCACCTTCCCGCTGCGCTGCGCCGAATACTGCGGGACCGACCACAGCGTGATGGGCGGGCGGCTGATCGTGCAAACCCCAGCAGATTTCGCTCGGTGGCAGGCGCAGGCGGGCGCCGATCGCAGCCTGGCCCAACGCGGGCACGAGCTATTCGATCGGCTCGGCTGCGCCGGATGCCACGGCGGCAACGCGCAAGGACAGGACGCGGCTGTGCGCGCACCTCCGCTCGCGGGGCTCTACGGCAAGCCCGTTCCACTCGCCGACGGCAGCATCGTGCGCGCCGACGATCAGTACATCCACGATGCGATCATGCTGCCGAACAAGCAGGTCGCCGCCGGCTACAAGCCGATCATGCCGCCCTACGGCAACGTGCTGGACGAAGAGCAGGTCACGCAGCTCGAAGCCTACATCCGCTCGCTCGGCGCAGGAGGCGGCACGTGACCGAAGCCAAGTCGCAAGTGAACCCGCGCATGTCGCAGGAGGCGATCCCCGACACCGCCGAGGAGCGCGTCTCGTACCTCGCCGAGGGTCATACGCTCAAAAGCTGGCTGACCACGACCGACCACAAGCGCATCGCGATCCTGTTCCTGCTGTCGATCACGTTCTTCTTCTTCTGCGGCGGGATTGCGGCCGCGCTGATCCGGCTCGACCTGCTGACCCCGGCGCCGGACCTGCTCAGCAACGACGGCTACAACCGCGCCTTCTCGCTTCACGGGATCATCATGGTGTGGTTCTTCCTGATCCCCTCGATCCCGACGACCTTCGGCAACTTCCTGATCCCGCTGATGATCGGGGCGAGAGACCTCGCGTTCCCGCGCCTCAATCTGGCCAGTTGGTACATCTTCGTTCTTGGCGGGCTTGCCACGCTGGCGACCGTCGTCCTCGGCGGAGTGGACACCGGGTGGACGTTCTACACTCCGTTCTCCTCGACCTATTCGAACGGAGCGGTGTTCATGGCGCTGACCGCGGTGTTCATCAGCGGGTTCTCGTCGATCCTCACCGGCATCAATTTCATCGTCACGGTGCATAAGCTGCGCTGCCCGGGGATGACCTGGGGCCGGCTGCCGCTGTTCGTCTGGGCGCATTTCGCCACCGCGATCATTTTCGTGCTGGCGACGCCGGTGCTGACCATCGCCTTAGTGCTGGTCGCGCTCGAGCGGGTCTTCGGGATCGGCATTTTCGATCCTCGCCTTGGCGGCGACCCACTGCTGTTCCAGCACCTGTTCTGGTTCTATAGCCACCCCGCCGTCTATATCATGATCCTGCCGGCGATGGGCGTGGTCAGCGAACTGATCACCAACGCCGCGCACAAGCAGATCTTCGGCTACTGGTTCGTGGCGGGGAGCGCGATCGCGATCGCGGTGATCGGCTTCATGGTCTGGGGCCACCACATGTTCGTGTCCGGCCAGTCGGCTTATGCCAGCGCGATCTTCTCGTTCCTCTCCATCGTCGTCGCGGTGCCGAGCGCGATCAAGGTCTACAACTGGACCGCAACGCTGCACAAAGGCGACATCGTCATCGACGGGCCGCTGCTCTACGCGCTCGGCTTCATCGGCCTGTTCACCGTCGGCGGGCTGACCGGGCTGATGCTGGCGATGCTGGCGATCGACGTGCATGTGACCGACACCTATTTCGTCGTCGCGCATTTCCACTTCATCATGGTCGGCGGCAGCGTCAGCGCGTTCTTCGGGGCGCTGCACTTCTGGTGGCCGAAGGTGACCGGGCGGCTGTATAATGACGTCTGGGCGCGCCTCTCGGCGATCCTCATTTTCTGCGGCTTCGTGATGACCTTCGCGCCGCAGTTCCTGCTCGGCTATGAGGGGATGCCGCGGCGCTATCACGTCTATCCGGCGGTGTTTCAGCCGCTCAACGTGATGAGCTCGGTCGGCGCGTCGATCCTCGCGGTCGCCTACCTACTGCCCTTCACCTATCTGTTCTGGTCGCTGCGCTACGGCAAGCCGGCAGGACCGAACCCGTGGGGCGCGACGGGCCTCGAATGGACCACGCCGTCGCCGCCGCCGAAGCACAACTTCGAGACCGTGCCGATCGTCGACAAGCAGGCCTATTGCTACCCGGTCGGCGGGCGCGGCGAGCAGTCGCGGCCGCGCACGCAGAAGGCGGACGATGATGGGTGAAGTCGGCCGCCTGCAGCCGCAGTTCCCGACGCTGGCGCGCCAGCGCGAGGCGGATCATTTTGGCATGCTGATCTTCCTCACCACCGAGGTGCTGATCTTCGGCGGTCTGTTCGCCGCGCTGTTCGTACTGCGCGCCGAGCATGGGGCCGAGTATGTCAAGAGCTCGAAGGCCATGCACCTCTGGCTCGGCGGGCTCAACACGGCGGTGCTGCTGACATCGAGCGCGGTGGTGGCGCTGATGGTCGAGGCGGTGAAGGCTGGCGGCGCGCGGCTGGCGAAGTGGCTGCTCAGTGGCGCGATCGCGCTCGGCCTCATGTTCCTGGCGATCAAGTTCACCGAATACGGCCTGGAGTACCGCGACGGCCTGGTGCCGCATCTGTCGCCGCGCAACCTGCACGGCGGGCCGGACACGCTGTTCATGGATCTCTATTTCGCCGCCACCGGACTGCATGCTTTGCATGTCACCGCAGGACTCGCGCTGCTCGCCTCGCTGATCTGGCCATTCGGTGCTGCCCCGCGCGATAGTTCGGCGGTGTTAGCCGGCAACGCCGCGCTATATTGGCACCTGGTCGACGTGATCTGGGTGTTCCTCTATCCGACGCTTTACCTCGCACGATGAAGGCTGTGCGCACCATTCTTTTGGCCTGGGCCGCGCTGCTGGCGTTGCTGGCGTTGACAGTCGCGGCCAGCTTCGCCCCGCTCGGCCGCGTGCTGCCTTACGTCTCCTATGGCATCGCCATCGCCAAGACCGCCATCGTCGCCTGGATATTCATGGATTTGCGCAAGCGCGACGGGTTGCAGCGCATCGCCGTCGGCGCGGGTGTCGTCTGGCTGGCGATCCTGTTCGTGCTGATGTTCGGCGACATCCTCACGCGCGGTTGGCCATCCTAGGCGGTTGCGGAGGCACGCAAAAGATTGCAAATTGAAACTTTCATGTCCTTCGCCGGGACAGGATTGAAATTAGTCGGCTGCCAAAGCGCGTTCGTGGAATATAATGTTGCAAAGCTGACCGCCGAGGCTATCAAGCAACCCATCGGTGGAACGCCCGGGGGGGTTTCCTTTCGCATCAAGAATATACCTCGCCGTCGAGCGAGGATCGGAATCTCAGGGCCGCCGGAACCGGCCCTGGTTCGACGGCTGCAAGGTTTTTCCAGTCCCTTTTGGAACCCCGAGGCCGAAGAGATGGAGCGGGAGGTGCACCTCCCGCTCCATTTTCTTTCAGTCGACCCACCCGCGTTCCAACAGCTCTCGGACATTGTCGATCACCAGGTTCGGTCGCCGCTCACGAGGCTGTTGGGCCCACTCCTCGCGACTGGTCGTACCGCTGGTGACGCCCACACCCATCGCGCCGCCGGCAACGGCCATTTCGATTTCGACCTTGGGGTCGTCGCCGATGACCGCGATCTCGCTTGCTGTCAGGCCGAGTTTCGCCGCGACGAAATCCATGGCCATTTGCGAGGGCTTGCCGGTCACATGCGGCTCGACGCCGGTCACGCGCTGGATCGCCCCGTTAATGGCGCACGAATAGCCGAACGCGGGGCCTTCGGCGGTGGCGAAGAACGGCACGTCGGAGGCGGTGTAGAACGGCGCGCCGTCAAGCACTCGGCCGGCGGCGGCGTGGATGTCGGCCATCGAACACTCCGGATGCCATGCCGTGTAGACCGCGTCGGCGCTGGCTGCCGCATCGTCGCCGGGAACAGAGCAGCGCACGCCGTGGCCTTCGAGAGCCTCGACCACGCCGGGCGTGCCGAGCACGAACACGTTGTCGTAACCGCGCTCCTTGAATACCTGGCCCGCGACCGAGTTGGGCGTGAACAGGTGGCCGTCGACGATCGGCAGCCCCACTTCGCGCAGTCGCGGGCCTTGCCTTGCCGCCGGATAGGCACTGCCGTTGGTTAGCGCGAGATAGGGAATACCGCGCCGTTCCAGCTCGGTCAGCACCTCGACCGCCCCGGGGATCACCTGGTAGCTGCCGAGCTTGCGGTTCGACAGGATCAGCGTCCCGTCGAGGTCGAACATGAAGCCTTTCGGCTTGCGGGGGAGGGTGGAATTCAAGGCTATTTCGGTCCTTCAAACACTGACTTTGTCACCCCGAACTTGATCCGGGGTCCCGCTGCCTTTTCCGACGTCCGAAGAAAAGCGGGACCCCGGGTCAGGCCCGGGGTGACGATGTTGGGGAAGGCGGCGGCGTGGCTCAACCCGCCGTCAGCTCCAGCCGGAAGTCTTCCTTTTCGACCAGCAGTTCGTCCACGTCCGTCCTCTTCAGCAAGTCGCGCAGCAGGTTCATCAGCGCGACGGTCGAAGGGTCGTATTCACGCGGCGCGGGGCCCTTTGCCTTCATGGCGTCGACCATCTCGGCCGGCATCGTTGCGCGGAGGAGGAATTCCTCGTCCGACAGGTTGGCGCCGATGCGCCGGCGCAGCTCGGACAGCTCGGCCATGCCCGGCTCGGCCTGCAGCTCCTTGGTGCGGGGGTTGGCCATGATCCGGTCCATCACCTCGGCCTCGATCGGCACGTTCGGACGCCCGAATTTGCCGAGCGCGTACCGGATGATCTCATCGGGGATCACGCCGTAGCGTTCCTTGCCGGTGACGTTGAGCACGGCCTGGGTCTGCAGCATCTGCGCGAACGGGGTCATCACGATCGGCCAGCCGAGTTCCTCCCGGACCTGTCCCATCTCCTCGATCACCTTCCCTTCGAGCTCGGGCACGCCGTGATCGGCCAGGTGGCGGCGCATCGTGCCGACCATTCCGCCGGGGAGCTGGTGGCGCAGGTAAGCGGCGTCGAAGTGCATCGGTTTGCCCATCGGCAAGCCCTCCGCCTCGGCCAGCGCCGTGAAGTATTCGGCGACTTCGCGCGCGGCGTCCTCGTCGATGTCGACGGAGTGGCCCATCGCCTTCAGGTTCTGGATCATGCGGGTGATCGGCGGGTTGCTGGTGCCGTCGGCCGCGCCGCCGCTGGCGCATTGCACCGCTACGACGCCGAGGTCCGCCGCTTCGAGGCAGGCCGGCTCGGCGAGGCCGATGGTGCAGTGGTTGTGGAGTTCGAGCGACTTGTCGCCGATCTCGGCCAGGATCGCCGGGATCAGCGTCTGCGCGCGCTTGGGGGTGAGCAACCCGCCCGGGTCCTTGATGTAGAGCGCGTCGACGTCCGGGCTCGCCGCCAGCGTGCGCGCGGCCGCGGCGTAATGCGCGTCGTCGTGGATCGGGCTGATCGAATAGACGAGTGCCCCGATGACCTGTTCACCACCTGCTCGCTTAACCAACTTGGCTACTTCGACGTTCGAGGCGGCGTCGTTGGTCGGGTCGGCGAGGGCGAAGCGGCGCATGCCGTTGGCCGCCAGCGTGCGGAAGGCCAGTTCCATGAATTCCGGGCTGGCCGTCTCCCAGGCGATGAAGCGGAAGCCGGTCGAGAGGAACTGCAGCGGGGTGTCGCGGCAAATCTCCGCCATCGCCCGGATCCGCTCCCACGGATCCTGCTGCTTGTAGCGCACCGCCACGCCCATGTGCGTGCTGGTCGTGAAGTCGATCGCGCGATAGCCGACGCGCTCCATCAGCGGGGCGACGGTCAGCGTCTTCGCAGTATCGATCCCCAGCGCACCCCACAGGCACTGGTTGCCGTCGCGCAAGCTGGTTTCGACGATTTGCAGGGTGGCCATGTTAGCGCACCGCCCTGCAAAAAAACAAAACCGTCACCCCGGACTTGATCCGGTGTCCCGCTGCCTTTCGCCGCGCCCGCTGAAAAGCGGGACCCCGGGTCAAGCCCGGGGTGACGAAGGGTTGTGGGAAGCGGAGAGGACGCATCACTCGATCATCGTCATGCTGAACTTGTTTCAGCATCCATCGTGCCCCACGCGCGGACCGGGCGTGACGAGAGATGGACCCTGAAACAAGTTCAGGGTGACGGTTAGGGGCGGGGCGGGGCGCTTGCATCATCCCTCAACCCTCACCCTGATCAGCGCGTCACCCTCTTCGATCGCCGCGCCGTTGGCGGCCAGGATCGCCACCACGGTCCCTGAAACCCCGGCGCGGATCGGATTCATCAGCTTCATCACCTCGATGATGCCGATCACCGTTTCCTCGGTTACCGCATCGCCCGGCTGAACGAACGGCGCGTCGCCCGGGCGCGGGGCTTCGTAGAAGTTGCCGAGCAGCGGGGCGGGCACGTCGACCTCGCCCGCGCGCGCGGCGCCGGCTTCCTGGCCCAGTGGCATCGGTTCGGGTGCAGAAGAGGGCGCTTCGGCCACCTCTTCCTCCTCGTCCTCGTATCGCGGCGCCAAGCCTCCACTCTCGCGGCGGATGCGCAGCTTGAGGCCGCCGGTCTCGAGCTTGAGGTCGGTGAAGTGGCTTTCATCGAGCAGCCGGGCGATTTCGGCGATGTCGGCCGCCGTCAGGCTCACTTCCTGCCCCCGAAGATGCTCATCACATGCTTGAGCGGGTTGTCCTCGGGCGGCTTGACGGGAGCGAGCGCGTCCTTCGTCGCCCACACAGTCTCCGGGCGCGATTGCAGCAGCAGCAAATTGCCCGCCTTGTCGATCGCCCACTCGATGTCCTGCGGCTTGCCATAGTGCCGCTCGACCTTGCGGCCGACGTCGCGCAGGGCCTGCAGTTCGTCGTCGCTGAGGCAAGGCTGAGTGCGCTCATCGCCCGAAAGCTCGACTTCCTTGATCCCGCCGCCCTCGGCCGGGACCTGCTTGGCGTGCTTGTCGGAAATGTCGCGCACCGATATCTCGCCGGTGATCTTGCCCATTACCCAGCGGTCGGGCGTCACCTCGCCGCTGACCACCGCGCTGCCGAGCCCGGGCGCGCCTTCGATGGTGATGACGGACTTGTCACCGGTCGTCGGGCTGCGGGTGAACATCACCCCGGCGCAGCGCGCGTCGACCATCTGCTGCACCACCACCGCCATCGCCACGCCGTCCTCGGGGAAGTCCTGTTTGCGGCGGTAGGTCATACTCTCGACCGAGTAGAGGCTGCCCCAGCACTCGCGCACTTTGGCGACCATGTCGGCTCCGGTCAGCACCCACAGGAAGGTGTCCTGCAGGCCGGCGAAGCTGGCGTCCTCGGCGTCCTCGGTGGTGGCACTGGAGCGGACGGCGACGGCGGTGGTGCCATCGGTCAGCTCCGCGTGCGCGGCGAGGATCGCCTGTTCGACTTCCGCCGGCATCGGTTCTTCGATCACCCGCCGACGCAGTTCCTCACTCAGCCTGGTCGCTGCGCCGAGATCGTGCGGATCGAGCGCTTCGACCTGCGCGCGCACCGGCGCGCGCGCCTCGATCGCTTCGAGAAAGGTCTCGAACGCGCTCGTCGTCACCACGAACCCCGGCGGCACGGCGATGCCCGCCTGGGTCAGCTCGCCCAGCGAACCGCCCTTGCCGCCGACCGTCGGCCGGTCGGCAATCCCGACGTCCTTGAACCAGGCGACGGCGGCGGTCATGCGATCCTCCCCGGGACGGGGAGGGGCACCATCCGCAGGATGGTGGAGGGGACTCGCCGCAAGCGCCGCGTTTGGCGGAGAGTCCCCGCCGTCACCCGCCTACGGCGGGCGCCACCTCCCCGTCCCGGGGAGGCAATTTCTGCCAAGACCATCACGCGTCTTCCAGAACCGGCTCATCCTCGAGAATCGTCACCACGCCCCTGCCGCCATCGACGCGGATGCGCTGGCCATCCTTGATCTTCGTCGTCGCCGAGCCGGTGCCAACCACCGCCGGCAGGCCGTATTCGCGGGCGACGATGGCCATGTGGCTCATCGATCCGCCGATGTCGCTGACCGCGGCGCCGATCTTCTGGAAGATCGGGCTCCAGGTCGGGTTGGTCACCTGGCAGACAAGGATGTCGCCTTGCTGGATGCGGCCGATCTCGGCGACCGACTTCACCACCCGTGCGGTGCCCTCGACCACGCCGTTGCAAGCCGCGAAGCCCTTGAGCTCATTGGGGTTGGCGTCCTCTCCCTCGTTAAGCCAGGAATCGAGGTTCTCGCGGGTGATTCCCCACAGCATCACGATCGCTGGATCGTCGATCACGTCGGGCACCGCGCCCAATGCGGGCGAGGTGGTGTGCTTGCCCCATTCCTCGATCGCCGCCTTGCGCTCGGCGAGAATCGCCGGCCAGTGCGCCGGGCCGCGCGGCGTCGCGCCGATGCCCCAGCCGAGCATCAGGTCGATGATCGCGCTTTCCAGCTCGTACTGGGTGAGGTGGAACACGTCGTCCTCCTTGCCGTCGGGCCCAAAGAACTGGTTTTCCGCCAGCAGCGCGCCGAACTCCCTGATCTTGTTGAAGAACAGGTTGGTGTACCAGTGCTCGCAGTAGAACTTGTGCCCCTCCACATACGGGAACACGCGGTGGGCGAGACCGATCAGCTGGTCGTAAGTCGCGCGGTCCTCGTCGGTGTCGAGCAGCTCGCGGTAGTCGGCCACCAGTTGCTCGCGCTCGGCGATCAGCTGCTCCGTGGGCCGCTCGATGTTCGCGCCGGCCTTGATCTTCTCGATGTAGCCGGGAAGCGCGGCGAACGGGAGCGACAGATCGTCGTTCCAGCTGCGGTGGTAGTGGTAGAAGCCGTCGCCGCTGCTGACGTTGAACCACGGGTTGCGGCTGGTCTCGAGCTCGCCGAGCCATTCCTTGCCGCTGTTGCCGACCCGGTCGAGGTCGGCGAGCACCGCATCGATGTCCATGTTGTCGGTGAAGTGGCCGTCGACCCCCAGCTCCACCGCGCGGCGGGCGAGGCGCTTCACTTCCTCGTCGGGGCGGAAGATTTCCGCTTCCATGCCGGCGACCATGCGGCTGATCGCCTGGTCGGAAATTTCCGGGAAGGCCTTCTTGCAGAAATCGAAGAAGGTCATGTACGCGCCGTAGCCGAGCAGCAGGAACTCGAAGTGGTGGTGCCACATCCGGTGGTAACCCTCGACCTGCTTTTGGTAGATATCGAGCAGCGCGTGATTACTGGCGACGCCCTTGCCGGTGTGGGTCGTCTCGATCGGCTCGTAGTCGGGCAACTGCGGCTTGGGCAGCGCCTGCGCGTCGGCGATCAGCGCCTTCATCTTGACCTTCCACTGGTCGTAAAGCCGCTCCCAGTGCTCGTAGTAGTAGAACGCGCGCTGCTGGAACTGCTCGACCCTCTCGCCGATCTCGGCCGGATCGGTCACCGCCACGCCGCCGATATAGACCCGCCCGTTGATCACCCGGTGGTCGATCCCCTTGGCGGTCGGCAGCACGTGGACGCGGGTGTTGAACGCGCCCAGCGCGACATAGGCCGCTTCCGCCGTGATCATGTCGAAATGATGCATCGGCTCCGGGAAGTGCATCGAGTTGTAGAACCAGAACTTCTGGTCGTCCCCCGGCACGAACTGGGTGTAATACGGGTACGCCGCCTGCGCGGCCTCGGTCCCGGGCACGACCTTGAGGTCGCTGGGCAGGGGGAAGCTCTTGTCGGTCATCGGATGGCACTCTCTCCACGAAGCCCCCGCGCCTTTGCGGCGTCGTCAGGGGACTCCTCATGTAATGGAGAGACTACGCCTCCGCGCCGCCCGGGCAAGGATTCACGCGCATGGCAAACAGGACAAAAGCGCAGGAGCTTTTGTCTTATTTTGTCTCGCCGAAAGAATTCAGCCGAGCGGGTTCTTGTCCCCGCAGTCAGCATAGACCTTGGCGATCGCTTCTCTCGCGCCGGCGACGTTGAAGCTGGTGTTGTAAATGCTGTGCTCGATCGGCTTGAGCCGCACGTCGACAGTCTTGGCGTCGGCCAGCTGTTCGAGCAGCCGCGACAGCGAGCGGGTGTTGCCCTGGTCGACCGCCATGGCGAACTTGTCGTTGAAGCGCCAGTTGTCATCCCAAGCGGCGTGATCGTCCATCCGCAGCGTCACCGGGAAGCTTTCGTACTGGTTGCTCGGCAGCGGACGCGCCTGGTTGGTGGTGGCGACGACGACCGCGAAGACCTGGCGCTTGCCAGGCTTGTCGCACTTGATCAGCAATTGCGATCCGTCGCTCGCCTGCACGCCGGCGCCCGAGGCCATGCCCGGGCCGCCGAAAAAGCCCCACGCCGAATCCTGCGCCGCCGCGGCGACCGACAGTGCCGCCAAAGCGCCGCCCAACATCCAGTAACGCATAATGATTCCGCTCCCCTTGACTTTGTCCGGGAATAGTAGCCGCTTGTCCGCGCCGGGGCAATCAGCTCTGTGGCGCGTGCCCGGCGCGCCATTCGCGCGGGGTAATGCCGAAGCGCTTGCGGAACAGGCGGGTGAAATAGCCCGCGTCGAGAAAGCCGGCGCGAAAAGCGATCTCGGCCACCGGCAGCACCGCGGCGCGAGGGTCGGACAGCAAGTCGCTCGCCCGGTCGAGGCGCGTGGCGTTGAGTTCCTGGACGAAGCTGGTGCCGCTGCCGGCGAGAAGCGTCTGCAGGTAGCGTTTGGAAATGCCGACCTCGGCGGCGACGGCTTCGGGCGACAGGTCTGGATCGGCATAATCGCTCTCGATCCGCCGCAGAATCCGCCGCGCCAGTTGGCCCCGGTGGCGGCTGCCCTCGGCGGCTTCGTGAAAGCCGGTGGCGAGGCCGAGCAGGTGGCCGACTTGCTCGGCGATGAGGGGGCGCGGCAACGGCGCGTCATCTAGGCCAGTGACCATCGTCTCGAGAAGCGCGCCGAGCGGTGCCCCCCAACCTTGGCGAGCTTCGAGCGGCCGCGCGAGCAGCGCCTCGGGATCGGGCAGGTATTTCTCGAGCCAGCCTTGCGGCATCATCAGGTCGAGCGCCTCGTGTTCGCTGTCCATCTCCATCTGATAAAAGCGGGTGTTGTCGAGCAGCACGAACTGTCCAGGCGCGACGGCGAAGCGCTTGCCGCCCATCAGCGTCTTGAGCACGCCGCTTCGGGCATAGACAAGCTGGATCGACGGCGCCGCGCGGCCTGAGCTGCCTTCGGCGCCGGTATGGGTGACCCGCTGCGCCGGCGCGTGAAGCTGCAGCATCCTGAGCTGCCCGACGCCATGGCTGACCCAGCGCGCGGCGAATGTGTCCTGATCGAAAACCGTGACCTCGATCGGCGCTATCGTGCTCGCCGCCCACTCGCGCCATTCCTTCAGCGCTTCGCGCTTCCCCAGGCCGGCGGACGTCCAGCTGGTGTCTTCAGGGACGCGGGAGGGCGTGGACATGAGCAGAGGGTAAGCGCTTCCCCCGTCGTCGTCATCCTGTAAGAACGTGGCGCGTGTGCGACATAGATTGCCATTCCTGCGATAGCGCGCCGCCTCCAGGTAGAGTATTCTCCGGGCGCTTTCGGGGAGACGAACCATGGAATGCAGGATCGGCTACATGATCGTCGGGGTGAAATCGCTCGACACGGCGATCCCCTTCTATCGCGACACGATGGGCTTCGATTTCGAGTTCAGCGAGCCCGAGATGCATTTCGCTTCGTTCAAGGTCGGCGACATGATGTTCTCGCTCGCCGAGGGCGCGGCGGAAACCCACGGCGCCGGAAATCGCAACACCGGCATCGGCTTTGCCGTTGCCGACCTCGACGCCGCCCATGCCGAGCTCGCCGCCAAGGGCGTGAAGTTCACCATGGGGCCGGGCAAGATGCCGTGGGGCGGGTACATGGCGATGTTCGTCGACCCTGACGGCAACGAGTTCTACCTCGACCAGATGCGCTGATCGGTGACGGTCGCGATCCGCTGCCTGGCGGCGACCTATTACGGCGGATTCCACATCAAGCCTCACCGGCACCACTGGGGCCAGCTGATCTTCGCCGCGGCCGGCGTGATGCGCGTTCGTGCGGCGGGAATGCTGTGGATCGTCCCGCCGGCAAGGGCGGTCTGGGTTCCGGCCGGGATCGAGCACGAGATCACGGCCGTCGGCGACTTCGCGATGCGTACGCTCTATTTTCCGGCGGCGTTCCTCGCGAAACTGCCCGAGGCATGCTGCGCGCTCGAAGTCGCGCCACTGCTGCGCGAACTGGTGTTGGAACTGGTCGAGCGCTGTCCGATCGACGACGCGGACAAGCCCGGCATGCGGCTTACCCATGTCGCCATCGACAGCATCGTCGAGGCGCGCACGCTGCCGCTCCAGCTGCCCTTGCCGCGCGACCCGCGCGCCTTGCGGGCCGCCGAGCGCTTGCGCGATGACCCCGCCGCGCCCGCCGACCTCGCCGGGCTGGCCCGCGCCGCGGGGGCGAGCCCGCGCACGCTGCAGCGCCTGTTCATGGCCGAAACTGGTCTCTCGTTCAGCACCTGGCGTCAGCGCTTGCGGTTGCTCCACGGCGCGACACTTCTGGGAGGAGGGATGTCGGTCACCAATGCGGCTTTCGAAGCCGGCTACTCCGGCACCAGCGCCTTTGTGGCCGCCTTTCGCCGCACCTTCGGCTTCACTCCCTCACGGCTCGGCTGAGGAACATTGCTCTGGCGCTGTCAGCCGCTAGGCTCCGGACAAACGCAAGGAGAGAAGCATGCGCCTGATCGCCACCGAGGAAGCCTGGTCGATCCCCGAGGTCGCCGCCGAACTGAAGAAGGTCGGCAATGGCCCATCGCAGAGCCTCGACAAACTGCTCGTCAAGGGAATCTATAGCGTTGAGCCGGGTGAGCCTGGCTACGACGCGTTTCCATTCCTGGGCGGCTTGCTCGACGCCGAGGACACGCGGCTGAAGCAGATGGACCAATACGGCGTGGATATGCACCTGCTCGCGCTCACCGCGCCGGGCGTGCAAATGTTCGATGCCGACACCGCGCACGAGCTGGCGGTGCTCGCCAACGATCGTCTGGCCGAGCTGACCCACAAGTACCCCAAGCGCTTCGCCGGCCTCGCCAGCTTCGCCCCGCACAGCCCCAAGCGCGCGGCGAAGGAGATGGAACGGGCGATAAAAGACCTGAAGCTCAACGGCTTCATGATCAATTCTCACACTTACGACGAGTATCTCGACGATCCGAAGTTCTGGCCGATCCTCGAAGCTGCCGAAGCGCTCGACCGCTGCCTCTACATCCACCCGCGCGCCGCCAGCTACGGCTTCAAGGGTCCGCTGCAGGACTACGGCATGGACTCGGCGATGTGGGGCTACGGCATGGAAGTCGGCACCCACGCCGTGCGGATGATGGCCGGCGGGGTGTTCGACGAGTTCCCCAACCTCAAGGTCTGCATCGGCCACATGGGAGAGGCGGTGCCGTTCTGGCTCTGGCGTCTGAACTTCATGAACACCCGTGCGCAGAAGGCCGGCCGGACGAGGAAGACCAAGCGCAGCATGGCCGAGTACTTCCAGGACAACTTCTACGTCACCAACAGCGGCGTCGAGGATCCGCTCGCGCTACGCTATTCGATCGACAAGCTCGGGATCGACAACGTGATGTGGGCGATCGACTACCCCTACCAGCCGATGGAGCCGGCGGTCGCGTTCATCGAGGCCTTCGAATGTACCGACGAAGAGCGCCACGCCTTGTGCCACGGCAACGCCGAACGTATCTTCCACATCGCGCCGGAGTGACGCGATGAACAAGACCAGCCACCGTGTCGATCCCGAGATCGCCCTGCCAATCGCGATGCCCGACCGCGTGCCCACGCGCGAGAATCCCGGTGGCTAGAGCTTTCTTCACGTACGTCTGGGGCCCCCCGGGAGAGCCGGCATGGCCGCTCTCGTTCGCTAACAAGGGCGCGCGAACGCGTGCGAAGAAACTGCTTGAAGAGGGCGATTGGGTTTTCACCGTATGCACGGCCGGAGATCCATCACCTCCCGAACATTGGGGCCGCGTCGTCGGCGTATATCGAGTGTCGGATCTTGAGGTGAACATCGCCGATTATGGGCTTCCCAAGAGGGATCGCCACCCGGAAATCGATAGCCGAATTCGATTTCCTTACGCCCTGCATCCAATCGCTGCGTGGGAGGTGACCACATCTCAGAACCGCTTTGCCGAACTCGTCGGTTCCCTTACTCCGACTCATCACCTTCAGGCCCAATCCTCCGTCGTCCAGCTAGATGAGTCTGTAGCAAAGCCGCTGATCAAATTAGCGCGACGCGAGGTGAAGCTGGCGATGCCGCAGACGGAGTTCGGTTACGGACGTGTGGCCAGAAAAAACTCCAGGCTTGCTCCGAAGCACGAGGGGAGCTTCGTCGGCAGCTTCAGGGAATACGAAGTCTGGTATGTGTACACTCTCGTTTTGAGAGACGCTCGACGGAAGGCATTTGCGATCAAGGTAGGCTATGGGCACGAACCCAATGACCGCGCAGCCTCATATAACCTTTCTCTAGCATCCGAGGTGACGGGATTTCGATGGGTGCCCGATCTCGTTCAGCCGACGTCCTCTGAGGAGGCAGCCAGACAGATCGAGCAGGCAATTCTCGATCGATTCGCGAAACATAGGCTGGACAGTAACGGTGAGATTTTGGCGATCACCGATCCAACGCTTGTTGCAACTGCGATAGCTGAGGAGATGCGACGTCGAGCGGCAAGCATATCCGCGAAGTGAAGCGACACCGGACATCGGCGTCAAGTGGGTGTTGCGGCGCAAATGCGACGCAATTCAGGAGCGTCTACATGCTGCGATTTAGCCGCTCAAATCCGCCCCAGCAGCCACAGCACCAGCACGATCACCAGGATCAGGCCGAGCAAGCCGGTTCCGCGGTGGCCGTAGCCGTAGCCGTAACCGCCGAAGCGACCGCTGAAACCGCCGAGCAGTACGATCACGACGATGATGACGAGGATCAGCCCAAGCGACATCGACGGCGCTCCTTAAGGGCGGTGGGGCTCGGTCAGACCGAGCGCCGGCCGGCGATGAGGTTCCAGATGATGACGATCACCGCGATCACCAGCAGCAGGTGGATCAGGCCACCGCCGACATGGAACGCGAGGAATCCCAGCGCCCACAGGATCACGAGAATGACAGCGATGGTCCACAGCATGACGAGGCTCTCCGTTTTGTTTTCTGCGCAACGGTTCCGGTGGGCGCTAGGTTCCTGAACCTCGCTCGCCCGGGCCGGCGGTTTGCCCGGACAGCCGCCGGTCCACGCAGAGCTCGGCACGCACGACGCTGCCGAAAGTCCCCAACAGGCTCCTGCGGTCCCACACCTCGAAACGGTCGAGACCCAGGAACCCCTTCGACTTGACGATCAGGTGGCCCCGATAATGTCTCCAGTCCGAGCTCTTCATGCGGCGGCCTTTCCATTCGGCTGGACGACCTCGGCGATTTTCAACCGCCGCCGCTCGCCCTGGCGGTTGGGCCAGTCTATGGCGCTGCCGACGCGCATGCCGATCAGCGCGGCGCCGATCGGGGTGAGGATCGAGACCCGCCCCTGCGCCATGTCGGCTTCCCCGGGATAGACCAGGTCCACCGCGTGCCGCTCGCCACTCGCCTGGTCGACGAAGACGACGCGAGATCTCATGGTCACCACGTCGCCGGGAAGCTCGCTCGCGGCGACGGTCGCCGCCCGGTCGAGTTCGTCGAGCAGCAGCGCGGCCGAGAGCGGGTGCGCCCGCTGCCATTTGATCGCCAGATCGAACAGCGCGTCGGCTTCCCGGTCGATCATCACCAGCGGGGGTCGCGTGGCGGATGGGCGGCGGCGAGGTGGCTGGAGGAGCGCTACGTTCATGCCACGAACTCCACTCCGGCCAAGGCGCCGATGGCGCCCGCCCCGCCGGCAACGAGCAGCGCGCCGACGAGCTTTTCCTTCAGGCTGAACCGGTCGACATGAGCGCGGCGGAAAGCGTGATAGCGCTCGCGGATCGCCTCGTTGCTGGCGAGCAGGGCCACGTCCATCGCCGACGCCTCGCGGCGATACCAGTGGAGCAGCTCGGCCAGCTCATCGCGGTCGAGTTCGGGATAGCGGGCGAGGATGCCTTCGGCACGGGCGCGCCGTTTCGGCGAGGTTTCGCCGAGGTATGCGCGATCGTGAATCATTCTGGACTTGGTATTCGACACGTGTGCCTCCTGGGCCAACGGGCAGCGGGAGCGCGCGCAAGGCGCACGTTCGCTATCGCTGCGAGTTCAAAGGAAGGCGGAGAGGGCAGGCGGCTGGCCGCGAGCGCTTTCCGCGTTACTGGCTGTGCCCCGAAATGCGCGCGTCGCAGCGCGCACCCCGGAGCCTAGAGGCGTGCGGTGCTGCTGCCCGGATGCGCGGTCGCGCGGAGGATGGCGTCGGCGATCATCTCTCTTCGAGAATGGGGCCGCGCGAGGGAAAGTCAAGGGCGGGTACCGGGGTGTCCGGCAAGGGCGCTTTCCAACAAAACGTGAGCGCACGCTGAAATCTCTTTCCTACACGTCCCGCTTGGTATCAATGGCTTGATTCGCCTTTTGTTCTCACGGGAGATTCGCGAATCATGACCGTCCAAGCCCCCATCCTTGCCGCCACTCGCCACGACGGCTGGACCGCCGCGCGGCGGACGCAATTCCTCGACCATCTCGCGAACGACGGCTCGGTGCAGGCCGCTTGCGCGCGCGTCGGCATGAGCCGCGAGGCGGCATACCGTCTCCGCCGGCGCGAGCCGCTGTTCGCGCGGAGCTGGGACGCGGCGCAGGTGCTGGCGCGCGCGGCCGGCGCCGAGGTGCTCGCCAGTCGCGCGATCGACGGGGTTGAGGAAGACGTGTGGTACAAGGGCGAGCTCGTCGGCACACGCCGCAAGTACGACAGCCGCTTGTTGCTCGCTCACATGGCCAGGCTTGACCGGCTCGCCGAGGACGAGCGCGCCCGTGAGGATGCGGCGCGCTTCGACGAGATGCTGGCGTTGGTCGGCGGCGCCGCGGTGCCCGAAGACCTGGTGCGTGAGCCGGGCGAGTTACCGCCCGGGCGCGAGAATGCGGTCGAGCGTGCCGGCATCACCGCCGAGCGCGAAGCCCTCTGGGCGGCCGAGGACGCCGCCCGTACCACTCCGAGCGAGGAAGACGGCGGTGACGAGGACGACGATCTGGACGAGGAAGACGCCGAGCTTGCAGCGTGGGAAATCGTGGAAGCCGAAATCGTCGAAGCCGGCCGCGCCGCCGCCGCCGCCGCCGCGGCTCGCTGGGACGGATGGTTCAGCGATGCGTGCGAAACCGTCGACCGCCTGCTCGACGAACCGTTCGTCGCGAACCCGGCAAACGTGGGCACCCTGTCAACTCTGTCAACTTCGCCGTTCAGCGCCGCGGCAACACCCCGAGACGCGGGCAGCGGCAATGCTCCGACGAAGGCGACCTGGGCGGATTATTATGCGGGCCGCGGTCCCCTGCCGCAGGATTGAGGGCAAAGGCCCTCGGCTCTCGCTCAGGCCATCCCGCTGACGGTCACCTGCATGAACTGCGGCTTCGACTGCGGCGGCCCGGCAATCTGCTGTAGCGGATAGTTGCCTTGCGGAAGCGTCGCCAAAGGCATGCCCGCGGCAGCCAGCGCGTAAGGGCTGACGCGGTGGCGCGTGACCAGGCCGCCGGCGCCATCGCTGACCAGCGGGGTTTCGAACTCGACCGCCATCTGCGCGTCCTGCGCGCGGGTGACGGTGCAGACCGCGAGCTGCCCGCTGCCAAGGTCGAGCACCAGGCCGGTGCCCACGGGCACGCCGATCAGGCCCTCGATCTTGGCCCCGGTCTTGGAAAGGTCGCGCATCACGGCTTCGTAGCGGTGATCGTCATGGATCACGCCGATGCGGCGGAACACGCTGCGCCTGTCGGCGCGGTATACTTCCGGTCCGTCGGGTTCGATCTTGAAGTCCTTGTTGGCAATCTTCTCCTCGATCTCCGTCAGGCGCAGCGCCTTCGAGTAGATCCACCCCTGGATGAACTTGGCGCCCCTGGACTTCACCAGCTCGAGCTGATCGAACGCCTCGACCCCTTCCACCGTGGTCTCCATGCTCAGCGCTTCGGAAAGGCTAATGATCGCGGTGATGATCTTGGCGCTGTTCTGGTCCTTCTGGGTGCACGAATCGACGAAGCTCTTGTCGACCTTGATCTTGTCGAACGGCGCCGAGCGCAGGTAGCTGAGCGAGGAATAGCCGGTGCCGAAATCATCGAGCGCCAACCGCACGCCTAGTTCCTTGAGCGCCTTGAAGGTCTCGTCGACTGTCTCGCTGTCGCCCATGAACACGCTCTCGGTCAGCTCGAGCTCGAGCCGATTCGCCTCGAGACCCGAGGCGGCGAGCGCCTGGGTGACGATGTCGGGCAGCGCCGGGTTGGCGAACTGCACCGCCGAGACGTTGACCGCCACGCGGACCGTCTTGGGCCAGTTGACGGCCGCCTTGCAGGCGACCTTCAGAGCCCATTCGCCGAGCTGGTTGATGAGGTTGCCTTCCTCGGCCGCGGGAATGAATACCGCCGGGCTGACGAAGCCGCGCTCGGCATGTTCCCAGCGCATCAGCGCCTCGAAGCCGACGACGACGTTGTCGGCCGTGCGCACTACCGGCTGGTAATGCAGCTCGAGCTTGTCCTCGACCAGCGCCTCGCGCAGATCGTCGAGCAGCAGCTGGCGCTCCTCTTCCTCGTCCTTGAGGTCGGCGGAATAGAAGCGGAACTGCCCGCGGCCGCCCTTCTTGGCGGCATAGAGCGCAAGGTCCGAGGCGCGAGTCATCTCGTCCTTCTCGAGCCCGTCGTAAGGCGCAACCGCGATGCCGATGCTGGTGCCGATGATCGCGCGTTTGCCATCGATCGGATAAGGCTGCGAGACGATCTGGATGATCTTGCCGGCCAGCTCGCCGAGCTTCCCGCGGTCGTCGAGATCGGGCAGGATCACCTGGAACTCGTCGCCGCCGAGGCGGCCGATTTCGCCGCGGTCGGCAACGATCGCGCGCAGCCGTTCTGCGACCTGGCGCAGCAGGTCGTCGCCCGCCGGGTGACCCATGGTGTCGTTGACCTGCTTGAAGCGGTCGAGGTCGAGCATCATTACCGCGCAACTGCGCTTGGCGCTCTTGTAGGCGGACAGGATGCTTTCGAGCCGGCGCGTCATCCTGTGGCGGTTGGCCAGCCCGGTCAGCGAATCGTATTCGGCGAGCCGCGAGTCCTCGAGCTTGCGCTCGTATTCGACGGTCACGTCCTTGGCGCTGCCGCGGTAACCCTGGAACTTGCCGCGCTTGTCGAACTTGGGATGGCCCGAAAACGACCACCAGGTGTTGCGTCCTTGCGCTTCCGCCGCCGGCAGTACCACACGCATGACCAGGTCAGTGAGCTTGTTGCGGGCGGAGAGCTGGAACTTGAGGGGTCGGTCCGACCGTTCGTCGGGATTGTCGGGGTCGGTCTCGAACAGCTCGATCAACCGATGGCCCAGTAGCTCGAGCACGGGCCGACCCACCTTGTTGCCGGCGCTTTCCGAAATGTAGATGAGCCTGTTGTCGCCGTCGGTCGCCCAAATCCAGCCGATCCCGGCCTGCTCGAAGTCGTCGAGCACGCCGAGCCGCGCCGCCGAATCCACCGCGG
>Ga0105246_10000137_pt1 | contig 34064 bp, 42 predicted proteins | sample KBSM64metaG_FD_99694 | JGI IMG/M metagenome (GOLD analysis project Ga0105246, IMG submission 99694) | Miscanthus rhizosphere microbial communities from Kellogg Biological Station, Michigan, USA - KBS M6-4 metaG | ecosystem: Host-associated > Plants > Roots > Rhizosphere > Soil | place... | reverse complement strand
CGATCCGCGCGGTCGCCGTCGTGCCCGCATGCGGCCGGATGCCGGGCTCGATATGCGGCTTCCAGTGGAGGGCGTCGGGGCTGGTGGCGAGATTGATCGAGGGGCCCGCGTGGTAAGCGCTGCCCGGAGGATAGGCGAAATAGAGATCGCCCAGCGGCCGGGTCTGGGCCCAGTAAGTACCGGCGATCAGACCTTCGAAAATCAACATGTCCTTGTTCTGATGGTCGAGCACAATGCCTTCGAATTTCCAGTCGAGCGCGTTGTCCGAGGTGTAGAGCGTGGTCGAGTGGCGTTCTGGGCTGACCGAGCAGGTCGTCATCAGCCAGCGGTCACCCACGCGCGTGATCCGCGCATCCTCGACGCCGTAGCACTGCCACGAACCGGCGGGTGCGATCGCATTGTCGTAATGCAACGCGACGACCTCGAGCCCGTCGGGCGTCAGCTCGACCGGCAGCAGCCAGGAGAGCGAGGTCAATGCCATGATCTTCCAGCCGCGCCCGCGCAGGAGGAACTTGCGCGGGTCGGCGGTGTCGGCCAGCTCGAGCGGCCAGCCGTCGAGTACGTAGCCGCATTGCGCATCCCAGCGGATCGCGTGGACCTGATCACCAAAGATCGGCTCCTTCAGCGCTTCGGCGATGCGGACCATCAGCAACAGGTTGCCGTTCCGCAGGCGGGTCATCGCGGGGTTGAACGCGCCGAGGACATAGGTCCCGGCGGCGAGCTTGCCGGTCAGCGGTGAGCGCGTCAGGTCGATGTCGTCGGGGGTGAGGACCAGCCGGTCCTCGGGAAAGCTCATGGCGAATCTCCGTCGAGGCGGAGACGGGCGGCAGGCGACCGGGTTCCCCGTCATCCCGGCGAAAGCCGCGTTCGCCGGCTTTCACGGTAGAAGCTTGCGGCCAGCGGTCCCGGATCAAGTCCGAGACGACGGCTTACGGCCGCCAGTCGAGGAACCGCGCCAACAGCGCGAGGCCGTAAGCCTGGCTCTTCTCGGGGTGGAACTGGACGCCGAGCAGGTTGTCGCGCGCGACCGCGGCGACCAGGCCGCCGCCGTGGTCGGTCATCGCCGCGATGTGGCGGCCGTTGTCGGGAAGGAAGTGGTAGGAATGGAGGAAATAGGCCTCGCCCGGCTCGATCAGCTCGGCGCCGCCCTTGTGCGGCAGCGGGGAAACGTCGTTCCAGCCCATGTGCGGGATCTTGATCTCGGGATCGGTCCGCTCGATCCGCTCCACTTGCCCGGCGATCCAGCCGAGGCCCGGTGTTTCGCCGAACTCGAGCCCTCGCTCGGCCAAGAGCTGCATGCCGACGCAGACGCCGAGAAATGGCACGCCATCCTTCAGCACGCGTTTTTGCAGCGCCTCGATCATGCCTGGGATCGCGCTCAGGCCGTTCATGCAGGACTTGAACGAGCCGACCCCCGGCAGCACGACATGCCGCGCGCCGCGCACGATGTTGGGATCGGCGGTGACGGCGACCCGCTCGGCCCCGGCTGCTTTCAGCGCGTTATGGACCGAACGTAGATTGCCGGCGCCGTAGTCGATCAGCGCAATCGCATCAGCCATTGCTCTGGCCTTTCGCCCGCCCATCCGGGCGAGCGATCCTCGCTAGGCGGGCAGCAGAGCTGCCCCCGCTGCGGGCGGCCGTTCGGCCTGGCGGCTGCTGCGCAGCCGTCATCGTTGTCCTAGCCACCGAGCTGCCCCTTGGTCGAGGGTATCGCCCCGCCCTTGCGCGGATCGAGCTCGATCGCCGTGCGCATCGCCCGGGCGAAGCCCTTGAAGATCGCCTCGCACACGTGGTGGTTATTCTGCCCGTAGAGCAGCTGGACGTGGAGCGTGATCCCGGCCGACTGGGCCACCGAGTGGAACCAGTGCTCGATCAGCTCGGTGTCCCATTCGCCGAGCTTTTCCTGCGTGAAATGCGCCTTCCACACCAGGAACGGCCGGCCCGAGATGTCGAGCGCGACGCGCGCCAGGGTCTCGTCCATGGGCGAATAGGCATGGCCGTAGCGGCCGATCCCGCCCTTGTCGCCGAGCGCCTGCGAAATCGCCTGGCCGAGCGCGATCGCGCTGTCCTCGGTGGTGTGGTGCTGGTCCACGTGCAGGTCGCCGGAGACCTTCATCGTCACGTCGATCAGCGAATGGCGGCTGAATTGCTCGACCATGTGATCGAGAAAGCCGATCCCGGTGGCGACATCATAAGCCCCGCTTCCGTCGAGATCGACCTCGACGAGGATCTTTGTCTCGCTGGTATCGCGGTTGATCCGGCCTTTGCGCATGAACTCGCGCTAAAGCCCATTCGAGCGGGACGCAACTGCCTGCCGCTTTCGGCTTGACCGCGCCGACGCGCCTCGCCACCTATTCTGTCGACATGAGCGACGAAGCCCCAGACAGCCTGATCCCTTACGACGAAATCGTCCAGGAAGCCTTGCGCGCGGTGGTCGGGCGAGTGCTCGGCGAAGTCCAGCACGGCGGCGGGGAGTTGCCGGGCAACCATCATTTCTACATCACCTTCAAGACGGGCGCCGCCGGCGTCTCGATCCCCAAGAGCCTGCGCGAGCGGTTCCCCGACGAAATGACGATCGTGCTGCAGAACAAGTTCTGGGACCTGAAGGTCGACGAGGACGGCTTCTCCGTGGGCCTGTCGTTCAACCAGATCCCGTCGAAGCTCGACATACCGTTCGCGGCGATCACCGCGTTCGTCGACCCCGCAGTGGACTTCGGGCTGCAGTTTCAGGCTGTTGCCGCGGACGTCGCCCCGCCAGTGCACGAAAATGCCGAGAACGATGCCAAGGAACAGGGCGACAAGCCGGACGCGGGCGCGGTGGACGACGGCTCGAATGTCGTGACGGTCGATTTCGGCCGCAAGAAATAGCCGTCAGGGGGATGGCCGGCTCGAACAAACTTCCAGCCCGCTTGAGCCGCAAGGGCGGCCGCGTCGTCAAGCAGGCGGTCGAAAAGGTCCCCGGCCCCAGCCCAAATCCCGCGACTAACGTGCTTATCGCCGAAATCCTCGTGCGCAGCGCCGGGCGGCTGTTCCGCCGGTCGATGGAGAAAGGCCTGCTCAAGGCGCGGTTCGAGCGCGAGCAAGCGGTGGCCATCATCGAGGGCCGCGGGCTCACGCATACACTGGTCAGCACCACGGTAGCCCGCGTGGCGACGCGCTCCGTGCCCGGTGCGCTGCTGGTCGGCGGCGGCCTGCTGGCGAAGACGTTGTTCGACCGCAGCTTGTCCCGCCGAAAGGCTCGCCGGCGCGGAGAAAAGGCCCTCACCGAGCAGGCGGAGCAGGCCGACGACCTCAAGCTCTGAGCATAGCCTTCGCGCGGGGGTTGATTTTGCGTCCGCGCCTGCGGCAACAGCGCGCATGGCTGCCAACTCGCTCAAACGCCGCGGGCTGATGTTCGTGCTGTCCTCGCCGTCGGGCGCGGGCAAGACCACCATTGCCCACCGCCTGCTGGAGAGCGACCTCGAGATCGCCATGTCGATCTCGGTCACCACCCGGCCGATCCGACCGGGGGAGGCCGACGGTCTCGATTACCGCTTCACCGACCGCGCCGGGTTCGAAGCGATGGTTGCAGCCGGCGAATTCCTCGAATGGGCGGAAGTGTTCGGGCACCTCTACGGAACGCCGAAAGCGCAGATCAAGGCCGGGCTCAAGGATGGGCAGGACTTCCTGTTCGACATCGACTGGCAGGGCACCCAGCAGCTCTACCAGCGGATGGAGACCGACGTGGTCCGGGTGTTTCTGCTGCCGCCGAGCATTGCCGAGCTCGAGCAGCGGCTGCGCGCGCGCAGTACCGACAGCGAAGGCGTCATCCGCGACCGCATGGCCCGTGCCCGCAGCGAGATCAGCCATTGGGACGGCTATGACTATGTGGTGGTCAATGACGACATGGATGCCTGCTTCGAGCAGGTCCACACCATCCTGAGAGCCGAGCGTCTGCGCCGCGCGCGGCAGACCGGGCTAGTCGACTTTACCCGCGACTTGATGCACTAGAATCCTGTCGACCAGCGCAGCGCAACGCCTTCGTCGAGCGGCATGTCGGCGTAGTGGCCCGGATCCTTGCGGATGAACAGGCTCGCCGCGGCATCGCCCATGAACAGCCGCCCGTTCCACGCCAGCTCGGCGTCGAGCTCACGGCCGTGCGGCGTGAGCGACAACCGCTCGATGCCGTACGTCGGGCTCAGCGTGGCGTAGCTGTAGTCCACCGGCAGATTCAGGTTGAGCCCGCCGCTTTCGACCCGCAACGGCTGCGAGATCCGGAAAGCCAGGCTGTCGCCCTGTTCGAACACCCCGGTGCGCGCCAGATCGAGCGACCACGCCCGGCTCGTCAGGCGCGAGCCGCCGGCGACCGCACCGCCGCCGCGGGCGCTGGTCCAGCCGTTGCGCATAGCCGCGCCGAGCCGCCAACCGCGCGCGAATTGCCACCCGGCTTGCGCATCGAGGAACAGCGTGTCGGCGCCGGCAAGCCCAAAGGCATCGTGGAACTCGGCACCGAGCATCGTCGCGTCCTCGCGCATCCAGTCGAAGCCGAGCGAGGCGGTGAGATTGCCGAAACGGCGGTCGAGCGTGGCGCCGAAATCACTCAACCCGCTGCGGTCGCGCTGTCCACGCATCTCGGCGGCGCGGTGCATGTAAGCCGCGCTCCAGGTCTTGCCGCTATCGGCGCTGACGGTCAGGCCGAAGCGCCCGAACTGCCGGCGCAGCGCGAACGAGGCGTCGGTCGTTCGATAGAGTCCGGTGTCGCCGACCGCGCCGCCGGCGATCATGAATGCGGGCCGGTCCTGGCCCTGCAGCTGCGCCACCAGGCCGTCGCCGCTCTCGGCGAAACCGAACGCGACTTGCGTGTGCGGCGCCAGCTTCAGCGCGACACGGCCCGCAAGTACGCGGGCCTGCACAGCGTCGTCGCTACTGAGGCGCAGCAAGCCCGTGTGCGGCAATTCGCCCCGCGGGCCTCTGGCGTCGATCGTGAAGGCGACCATCGCTTGGTCGTTGCCGGCCGAAACGTGGCGCTGCTGCGTCCCGATCGAGCCGTGCAGCGGTTGGCTAACCACCGCCCCGCGCAAGGTCGGCGCGAGGTCGACGCCGAAGGCTCGCTTGTACTCGTCGAGCACCACGGCCTGCAATGAAGCGCCTCCCGTGGCGTCGCCCATGGCAGCCGAAGTCACCGCGCCGCTGTCGGCCAGCGCGATCGGCGTGGTGCCGCCCGCCAGACTGGTCGTGCCGAGCGGCTGGAAAGCCTTGGCGATGTCGAGAATCCCGCGCCCATAAATTGCGTCGGTCCCCGAAGCGCCCGCATCGAAGGCGGAACGCAGCAGGATGTCCGCGATCTGCTTACCGGTGAGATTCGGGAACGCTTGCGCCAGCAGCGCCGCCGCGCCCGCGATCTGCGGGGCTGCGAAGCTGGTGCCCGAGATAAGGTAGATGAAGCCGTCGCCGTCGACGAACAGCTTCCCGTCCTTGTACTCGCAGCAGATCGATTCGCCGCGCGCGGAGAGGAAGTGGTTCGGCTGGTTGCCCGCGCGATCGCTGAAATCGGAGATCGCGCCGTTCTTGTCGACCGAGCCGGCGATGATCACCGCGCCGTTGCCGGCCGTATCGACGCCCGCCCCGAACGCGTCGGGGTTCGCGTCGCCATCGTTGCCCGCCGCGACCACGATCAGCGCGCCGGCTGCGGCGGCGCGCGACACCGCCGACTTCACCGTTGACGAGGGCGGGTCGCCGCCGAGCGAAAGATTGATCACTTTCGCACCGTGCGTCGAGGCGTAATCGATCGCCAAGGCGATCGTGTCGTCCGCGAACTCGCAGTCCGCGTCAGGATCGGTGGAGCTGCTGTCGCTGACGCAGGAATTGGGCGTATCGGAGCGCAACGCCATGATCGACGCGCCCCAGGCGATACCGAGGATTCCCGTGTTGTCGCGCGCGCCTGCGGCAATCATCGCCACGTTCGTTCCGTGATCGTCGGTGGCGTTCAAACCGCGCGTGGACGAGACATCGAACATGTCGCGCGAGGCGGACGAGATGCGCCCCGCAAACTCGGGGCTGTCCACATCGATGCCGGTATCGACGACCGCGATGCTCACCCCCTGACCGGTCCAGCCTGAATTCCACGCTGTCGCGGCGTTGTGCTGAAGCGGACCGTCCGAGCGGCGGAACTCCGAGGTATTGAATTGGCTCGGCACAGGCGCAGGGGTCGGGCTTGGCGCAGGCCCCGGCGTCGGTGTCGGAGTGGGCGTCGGGACAGGAGTTGGCGTCGGCACCGGCGTGGGTGTCGGCGCCGGCGCGGGGGCGGGCGTCGGAGGAGGCGTGCTGTTGGTGCCGCCCCCACCGCCGCACGCGGCGAGAAGCGCCAGCACCGTCAATGCGGCGCCCGAACGAAAATCCCTTATACCCATCACGTCCCGATCCCAAAGCGCATCGCCAGACCAGTCGGAGCTTGCCGTGCGACCCGTTCTCCCCACGCCAGCCTATCCCTGGGCCGAGCGCGGCGCAACACGCCTTGCCCGAGCGCGGGCGGCGGTTTACCGGCCTTTCGCCCACTGCGGTTGAACATGCAGTGAACTCCATCTTGGTTAAGGAATACTTGATGAGCGACAGTCTCGAAGCCACGATCGAAGCCGCGTGGGGTTCGCGCGACACGGTTACGCCGGGCAGCGGGGATGTCCGCGAAGCCGTCGAGGCGGCGCTCGAGCTGCTCGACAGCGGCCGCGCGCGCGTGGCCGAGCCGGATGGCATGGGGGGCTGGACGGTCAACCAGTGGCTCAAGAAGGCCGTGCTGCTGTCGTTCCGTCTCAACGACAATGCGGTGATCGAATATGCCGCCGCCGGCGCGCCGGCATTCGACAAGGTGCCCTCCAAATTCGCCGGCTGGGGCGAAAACCGCTTCCGCGACGCCGGCTTCCGCGTCGTGCCTGGGGCGGTCGTGCGCCGTGGCAGCTTCATCGGTAAGAATGCGGTACTGATGCCAAGCTTCGTCAACATCGGCGCTCATGTCGGTGAAGGCACGATGGTCGACACCTGGGCCACGGTGGGCTCGTGCGCCCAGATCGGCAGGAACGTTCACCTCTCGGGCGGGGCCGGCATCGGCGGTGTGCTCGAGCCGCTCCAGGCAGGCCCGGTCATCATCGGCGACGGTGCCTTCATCGGCGCGCGCGCCGAAGTGGCCGAAGGCGTGCGCGTGGGTGAAGGCGCCGTACTGTCGATGGGCGTCTATCTCGGCGCTTCGACGAAGATCGTCGATCGTGCGACCGGAGAAGTCTACCGCGGCGAAGTGCCGCCTTACGCGGTGGTCGTTCCTGGTGCGCTGCCCGGCAAGCCGCTCCCCGACGGCAGCCCCGGCCCGTCGCTTTATTGCGCGGTGATCGTCAAAACGGTCGACGCCCAAACCCGCGCCAAAACGGGCATCAACGAGCTTCTGAGAGACTAGGGCGCGCGGAACATTCGTCCCTCCTGACCGTAGATTCGGCGCACCGTCGAAGGTGCCGATCCACGGGAGCGTGTCCATGCAGACCAACGGCGAACACATCCATGCCGACGTTGACGAGGCGCGCGCCGGTTCCACTCCCAATATCGTTCGCTGGGTGCTGATCATCAGCCTGCTGGCGGCGATCGTGCTGCTGACGGCGATCTGGGTCATCGGCGCGTGGTCGAGCGATCAGAACAATCAAACCGTCGATGCCCGAATACGCGCGGCGGAAAACAACGGCGCGAACGACAGCATCGTCAGCGACAAGGCCGACCGGATGGACGCGGCCAAACCCGGCGAAAGCCAGGAGCCGCAGAACATGCCGAACAAGAACGCGGGGCAATAAGGGCGGGCCGAAGGAGAACCCGAAATGCCAGCCAAATCGAAAGCGCAACAGAAGGCCGCCGGTGCGGCGCTCTCCGCCAAGCGCGGCGACACCGAGAAGTCGTCACTCAAGGGGGCGGCCAAGGGCATGGAGGAATCGATGTCCGAAAAAGAGCTCGAAAAGATGGCCCACAGCAAGCGCAAGGGTAAGCCGGAGCACGTTGGCGATTGAGCGACCTGCTTGAGCGCTTCGTCGAAGCGCAGCACCCGACTTACGATCAGGCACTCGCCGAGCTGAAGGTGGGAGACAAACGAAGCCACTGGATGTGGTTCGTCTTCCCGCAGATCGCCGGCCTCGGCCACAGCCCGATGGCGCGGCACTACGCCATTCGCGACGCAGTGGAGGCCCGGGCGTACCTTACCCATCCGCTGCTCGGCGCGCGGCTTCGGGAATGCAGCGAAGCGATGCTCGGCTGGGCTGGGCGCAAGCGCGCCGAAGCGATCCTCGGGCCGATCGACGCGGTAAAGTTCAGAAGCTCGATGACGCTCTTCGATGCCGTGGCACACGCTCCCGACAACCCTTTCGCGCGCGCGCTCGCAGCGTTCTGCAATGGCGAGCGCGATCCCCTGACGCTCGAGCGGCTGTGACCAGCGCGCTCAGTCCGTCTTCGCTACCGGGTATTCGATCGGCGGGTCGTTCCGGTGCGCGGCGGCATAGGCCTCGGCGGCCTTTAGCACCCGCATCATGTTGCCACTGGCGATCTTTTCCAGATCCGCTTGCGAATAACCGCGCCGCGCCAGTTCGACGAACAACGTCGGATAGCCCGAGACGTCCTCCATCCCGGCCGGGCCGGTCGCCATTCCGTCGTAGTCCCCGCCAAGGCCGATGTGGTCGATTCCGGCAACGGCGCGGAGGTGATCGATGTGGTCGGCCAGCTGCTGAACGTTTGCCTTGGGCGCCGGATGGGCAGCTTCCCACGCCGCAAGCGCTGCCTTGACCCGCTCGGGCTGCCCCTGGAACAGCGCTTTCTCGCGTGCCTCCTCGGCGGCGCGCTCAGCCTGCCATTGGCGCAGCTCCTCGCTCAAGTAAGAGGGATAGGCCACCGCCATGACTATCCCGCCGTTCGCTTTGACCCGCTCCAGCACCGCGTCGGGCACGTTGCGCGATGCGCCGTCGACCGCGCGCGCGCCCGAATGGGTGAACACCACCGGCGCCCTGGCCACGTCGAGGGCGTCCGTCATCGTCGCGTCGCTGACGTGGGCCAGGTCGACCAGCATGCCGATCCGCTGCATTTCGCGCACCACGTCCTTGCCGAAATCGGTCAGCCCATCATGCGCGGGATCGTCGGTCGCGCTATCGGCCCAGGCGTTGTTCTTGAAGTGCGCCAGCGTCAGGTAGCGCACACCAAGCGCGTACATCTGGCGCAGCACGCCCAGGCTTCCGTCGATCGAGTGGCCGCCTTCCATTCCGAGCAGCGAGGCGATCTTGCCAGCCTTCATCGCCCGCTCGACGTCTGCCGAGGTAAGTGCGAGTTGTAAGCGGTCGGGGTAGCGGGCGATCAGCCGCTTCATCACGTCGATCTGCTCCATCGTCGCGACCGCCGCCTGGGGCTCGGGCAAGTCCCCCGAGACGTAGACCGACCAGAACTGCGCCCCGACATGGCCCTTGGCCAGCCGCGCCAAGTCGGTTTGCATCGCGCTGGTGCCGCCCTTGCCGTCGGGCTCGTGCGTGGTGTCGCTGAAGTTGAAATCGGCGATCACGTCGCCTCGGCGCGAGCGCAACTGCTCGGCGACGTCGTTGTGCCCATCCCACACCGGCGCCGCCTTGAGCGCCGCGGCGGCGACATCCTCCGGGGTCCTTGCCGCCAGCGGACTCGCCAGCACAAGCATCAGCAACGGCAGCGCCCAACGCCTCATCGTTTCCCTTGCAGTTTTTCGGCCAGCGCCATCGCCGCCGCCGGCGCGCGTTCCTTGGCGCCGTTGATCATGAATGCGAACACTTCACCCTCATCGCCCCATTCGCGGCACAGCCCGGCAATCCGCGCGATGTCCTTCGCGGAATAGCCGGTCGGCTCGCCGCTCGCGAGGTTCTTGCAGCGCAAGTAGGCGAAATCGGCGGTCCGTTCGGCGATCTGCGCGCGGCCGTCCTGCTCGAGGTAGGCAACGGCAATCTTGGCCCTGCGGGCGATATCTAGAAATGCGTCGCAGGCGAAGCTCTCGTGCCCCGCCTCGATCGCGTAGCGCAGCGGCAGGCCGTTGAGCTCGCGCGGGAGCAGGTCGAAGAAGGCGGCGATGTCGTCCGCCTCGAAACGCTTGGTGCCCATTAGCTGCCAAAGGATCGGACCGAGCTTGTCGCCGAGTTCTTCCAGACCCTGGCCGAAGAACTTGACCATGGCCTCGCCGGTGTTCGCGAGGACCTTGCGATTGCTGATGTACGCGGAACCCTTGACTGCGAACACGAAGCCGTCGGGCGTCGCCTCGCGCCATTTGCGGAAGCTCTCGGGCTTTTGCAGGCTATGGTAGGTGCCGTTGATCTCGATCGCGCCGAGCTGGCGCGAGGCCCATTCAAGCTCGCGCTTCTGCGCCAAGCCCTCGGGATAGAAGGTGCCCTTGCGCCAGTCGGGATAAGTCCAGCCGCCGATACCGGTTCGGATTGTCATCATGGGCAGCGTAGCTATTGAATCGACGGAACCGAACCCCGAATTTTGGGGTTATCTGCGCCGAGGGCGCGACAAGAGGAACCCCGTGGCGGTCGAAGCGATCTGGAACGAACAGGTCATCGCCCACAGCGACGACACGGTTGTCGTCGAGGGCAACCACTACTTCCCGCGCGGCGACGTAGACCCTTCCGTTCTGGAGAAGAGCGCAACCACCAGCGTGTGCCCCTGGAAGGGCACGGCGCGCTATTACACCATCGAGGTCGACGGCGAGCGCAACCAGGACGCCGCCTGGTACTATCCCGATCCCAAATCGGCCGCCGAGCAGATCCGCGACCGCATCGCCTTCTGGCACGGAGTCGAAATTGTCGAAGCCTGAGCCAGAATGAGCCCGGCCAAGACCCTGATCGAGGAACTGCGCCTCTCGCCCCACCCCGAAGGCGGGTGGTACCGCGAAGTCTGGGCCGCGCCGGTCGAGGATGGCGAGCGCCCACTGGCGACGGCGATCTACTTCCTCCTCGAAGCGCATCAGCGCAGCCATTGGCACAAGGTCGACGCGGCGGAAATTTGGCTGTGGCACGCCGGCGATCCGCTGCTGCTCTCGCTCAGCGTCTCTCCCAACGGGCCCGTGCGTGAAACCCGGCTCGGACCGGATGTCATCGCCGGTGACCAACCGCAAGCGGTCGTCGGCGCGCACGAATGGCAATCCGCCGCGCCGCTTCCGGGCACCGAAGGCTATACGCTGGTCAGCTGCGTGGTGACGCCCGGTTTCAAGTTCTCCGGCTTCACCCTCGCCCCACCGAACTGGCGGCCGGGCGGATAGCCGCCGTCACCGGCCCGATTCGAGCTCTCGCGGGTGCTCGCCGGCCTGGTCGAAGATCACCGCTCCGGCGAAAGCGCCGGTGGCGTCGATGGTTACGGTAACGTTGTTCAGCGTCTGGTTTTGCCAGAACCATCCGTGGATGCCGGTGAACGGGGCGACGTAAACGGCGGTCTGCGACGGTGCATCGGATATCGCGAAGCTCTCGGTCGCGTCGTTGCCGCCCTGGTCGGGCACCGAATGCATGTCGTAGTGGACCGGAACCGGGGCGCGCCAGGAGAAGATCATCGGCTGGCCTTGCTGCAAGCGGTATTTCATCTCGATGCTGCTGTAGGGGAGCAGCTCGTATTCCCAGTGATCGGAGACGAACTTCGCATTCGCGGGGACGGCGATCTCCTTGTCCGCCAGCACCCTTCGCAGCGTGGCTTCGTCCGGCTGCGCCGCGGCCTCGAGCGGAAACACCACGTTCGTGCGCCTTAGCCCGCGCTCGAGGTAGATGTTCGCCGCTGGGCCACTCCGCGCGAGGCCGGTGAGGCCGGTCTTTTCGCCGAAGCCGGTGAGATCGACGCCAAGTTCGGCCGGGAGGATGAAGAACACCATCGCCACCGAAGCAACGACGACCGCCACCGCCGAACCGATCGCGACCTGGCGCGTAGACGGCGGCGAAACAGGCGGAAGAGTGGGTTCGGTCATGACGCGAAATATCCGGCAAGCTGGTAGATCGTCAGGGCGACGCCCGCGCCCAGCAGCAACAGATTGGCCCCGAACGCGCCGCGGGCGAAACTGGGCGTCGCGCGCCAGAAATTGAGCAGCACCACCACGATCGCCAGCGCGATCACCTGGCCCGCCTCCACCCCGACGTTGAACGAGATCAGGTTGACCAGCAGTCCGTTCTTCGACGCGCCGAGGTCCTGCAGCTTGGTGGCCAGGCCGAGGCCGTGGAACAGCCCGAACACCAGGACCGCGAGCTTGGTGTTGATCGCCAGGCCGAGCCGCCGGAAGCCGCCGATGTTCTCGAACGCCTTGTATACCACCGAGAAGCCGATGATCGCGTCGACGATGTAGGAATTGAGGCCGGTGCCGAGCAGCACGCCGAGGATCAGCGTGGTCGAATGGCCCAGCGTGAACAGCGACACGTAGATGACGATGTCGCGCAGGCGATAGAGGAAGAAGATCACCCCGACCAGGAACAGGATGTGGTCGATCCCGGTAACCATGTGCTTGGCGCCGAGATAGAAGAACGGCACCGGCGCCGGGCCGTCGATGCTTTGCACGTATGTCTTGTTGGCCTGTGACAGATCGTGGCCGAAGGCCTGCGCCGAGAGCAGCAGGAGGGCGAGCACCGTAAGCCAGACGGCCACCCGCAGCGGGCGCGATGCGAAGGTCACAGCCGCAATCCGAAGCGCGGGCCGAGCCAGACCATGCCCGAGTAAAGCAGCATCGTCAGAGCGCAGCCGAACGCCAGCGCCAGCCAGAACGACACGCCCTGCCGCAGCAGCAGTGGGATCAGGAGAAACATCGGCAAGCTGGGCAGAACGAACCAGAAGGTCGCCCCGGCGTGAGCTTCCAGCCGCGCGCGGTCGTGGGTGTCGTGCCACAGCCACAGCATCGTCAGCACCGAGACCAGCGGCAGCGAGACGATCAGCGCGCCCCACCCGGGCCAGCGCCGCGCCACTTCCGAGGCGATGGCGATGACGAGACCGGAGACGGCGGCCTTGACGAACAGTTGCAGCATGCCCGGGTCAGCCTGCCGGCGTTCCGCTCGCTTCCGGCCCGACCGTCGCCGGATAAGCCATGTGGCAGGCGCTGCAGACGTTGTAGATCGTGCCGCTGAGCTCGAACACCTTGTCGACGTTCTTGTCCTTCGCCGCCTGTTCTGCCTGCTGGCTCACCTCGACCATCGCCTGGCTGAACTTGGTCCAGTCGGCATTGCGCCCTTTGGTGTAGGCATCGGTCTGCAGCAGCTTGCCGTAGTCCTGCAGGTCGACCGCGGCCTTGCGCACTTTTTCCCAATCGGCGTCCGTGTGCGGCACTATGTCGTGGCTGCCGCTCTCGTCGCTGATGTATTGCACCGCGTCGAAATAGACCTTCGAGGCCGGATCGACCTTGTTCTTCATCAGCTGCTGCACGCTCTCGGCCGGCGCCGCGGCCTTGCAGGCGGCGAGCAGGGCCAGGGCGCCGATCACTGCGAATGTTCCTGTCCGCATCTCTCTCACCTCTCGACGAGCGGAGTTAGCGGCAGCCCTTGGAACGGTCCAGCAAGTTACGGGCAACCGCGCCCGTTACACCGGTCAGACCTTGAGGTTGAGTGTCAGCCTCAAGTCGCGGCCGGCGAGCGGCGCGTAATCCTTGAGCAGGCTGGTCGAGCGCCGCGCCTCGACGTCGAACAGGTTGTTGCCGGCGAGCGAGAGCGTCAGGTCCGGGCGGTCCGCGATCGGGTGCCAGTCGACGCTGGCGTTGACCAGCGTGAAGCCGGCCGTGGGCAGCTCGAGCGGTGCGGTGCGATCGTGCGCGAAGTCGTGCTCGACTTCCACGCGGCCCGCGAGCGGTCCCCGGGAAGCAGAAACCGCGCCCTTCAGACGCAGCGGCGGGATCAGTGGCGCCGGGCCGACATTGCGGATGCGCACGCGCGTCGCGTCGGCCTGGCCTTCGATGCCCCATTTCACGCCGGCCGCTTCGCCCAGATCGGCGTCCGCCTGGACTTCGAAGCCGGTGTAGTTCGCCCGCCCCTCACGCGAGGCGTAGACCGGCAAATCGTCGCGCACCTCGCCCGTCGGCGCCTCGTAGAGGAAGTTCGAGAAATGGCTGCCATAGGCGGTCGCGCTCAGGTTCAAGCCGTCCCCCGAGTGGCTGACCGTCGCCTCGAAGCCGATGCTCTTCTCCGGCGACAAGTTGGGATCGCCGAGCTCGAAGCTGGCGTTGCCGCCATGCGGACCGTCGGCGAACAACTCGTCGGCCGATGGCGCGCGGACGGAGCGGGCGAGGTTGACGCCCATGCGCCAGCCCTGCCATGGCTCGTAAGTCCCTCCGAGCGAGCCCGAGAAGGTCGAGAACTTCCGCTCGAGGTCGGGGTTGCCGACCGCCGGGCTCGCGCTTGCCGTCAGATCGGTGCGCTCGAAGCGGCCGCCGGCCTCCAGCTTCACCCGGCCAAAGTGAACATGCTGAACGGTGAACAGGCCCAGCGTCTGGTTCTGGGTCGGCGGCAGGAATTGTTCGTCGCCCTCGATATGCTGCTTCACGTCGAGATACTGCACGCCGGTCTGGCCGCCCCAGCCGTCGTCGTCGTCGCGCTGCACCAGGTCGGCGCGTAGCTCGCCGCCCTTCGAGTAGATCGAGCTGCCGATCGAGCCGTCGTCGTCGACCTCATCATGGTGGTAATCCGAATAGGCGCCACGCAGCTTGAGCTGGCTGAACGGCCCAGGAAGGGCGATCTCGGCGCGGCCGTCGTAGCGCATCTGGTGAACGTTTATGTGAGTCTGTTCGGCCTCGATCGCCGGATCGAGCGAATAGCGGATCGGCACGCCGTAAAGCGCGGTATGCCGCGAGACCGAAAAGCCGACGTTGCTGCCGCCGTCGATCCAGGCGAGCGAGCCCGCGGCGTCGAAGGTGCGTCCGTCACTGTTGGTCAGGTTACCCTTGAGGTCGGCAAGCTCGCGGATGTCCGCGTCGGCGCTGGCCGCGGCCTGCTCACGCAGCGGCTTCGAGAGGATGTATCCGCCGGTGCGCAAGTCGTCGTTGTGAGTGTAGCTGGCGTCGGCGTGGGCGACGAAATGGCCGCCGAGCGGCACGTCGATCCCGCCGTTGGTCAGGATTTCGTTGGCCGCCGTGGAATAGCCGGCAAGTGCCTTCAGCGACACCGGCCCGTCGGGCTCATGGCGCGGAATTCGCGAGTCGATCACGTTGACTACCCCGCCGACCGCCGACGAGCCATAGAGCAGCGCGGCCGGGCCGTGCAGCACCTCGATGCTGTCGGCGGTGAGCGGGTCGATCGCCACCGCGTGGTCGCTGCTCGAGGCGGAGACGTCGAGCGAGCCGATCCCGTCGGTTAGGATCAGCAGGCGCTCGCCGGAGAGCCCACGCAGGACGGGTCGCGCCACGTTCGGGCCGGAGCCGGAGGTCGACACGCCCGGCTGCTTGGCCAGCGTTTCGCCGATCGTCGGGCGAAGGTCGCGCACCAGGCTGTCGCCGCCGAGGACGGTGACGTTGCCGAGGATGTCGTCGTTGCGCGTGTGCGTACCGGTGACGACGATCTCGTTGCCTGCCGGCGCGGCGGCGGTTGCGGCGCGCGCGGGTGCCGCGTCCTGGGCAAATGCGAACTGTGGGAGAAGCGCGGCGACGGCCACGCTCGAAATGAGAAAGGAACGCATGAACATCACTCCAAATTCGCTGGGACCGAATGCGCGGGCGCGATCCGGATTCGATGCGCAATTCACCCGTCGGGCGACGGGCGCGGCGGCATCGGCGATTTGAAGCTATCGGGGCGGTGCGCGGCTCAGCCAACCTAAGGCCGGCAACACGAGCCTGAACTCGGCCATCGTGCTCGCGGTGATCCACAGTACGAGCGCTCGCGGCGACAGCACGACGGGGACCGTGGGCAGGACATACGCACCCGCCATCGCGGTTTCCCGGCACAACGGGCAATCCGTCGCGGGATCGCGTTCGCCGGCCCGTGAGAACTGGGCATGAGCGGCGCTCGCGGCTACGTTTGCCTGGCGAGTGAAATGGACATGCGTCTGAACCACGGTGCCCTGCACCAGCACGCAGATCGCCAGGAAAAGGAGCAGCGCGCGAACAGCCATGGGCGAGCGCAGAAGGCTGCCAGGACCCGGGAACACCTGGGCGCCCCACCCACCAGATTCCGAATTGTATCTCATCGCACGTCCACCGCCGCGCGAGATACAGGATATCATCTCGGCGTCAACAGCATGTCGGCGGTCTGTCGCTGCCCAGCGCTCAGCCGTCTGCCGCCGAAGAGCGGACCTTGGCGACGAGCTCGCGCCAGGACGGCTTGCCAGCGCTCAGCAGGCTCGCCCGGAAGAGCCGCCCGAGGACCATCAGCTCCACCGCGATGAACACCACCAGCAGCGCGCTGGTGCCGAGGATCTCGGCCAGCGACACCCCGGTGCCGAGCCGCGCGAGCATCGCGAATGGCGTGTACAGCGGAATCCACGAGAGCACCTGGACGATGAACTCGTCCGGGCTGCGCAGCGCCGCCTGCATCAAGACGATCACCGGGATCATCACCAGCATGATGACCGGCGTCAGGTACGCCTGCGCGTCCTGGATCGAATCGCTGACGGAGCCGATCGCGAGGAAGACCATCGACAGCACGATGTAGCCGGCCAGGAAGTAGAAGATCATCGCCGCGACGATCCAGGGGTTGTCGAGCGCTTCGAGCGATGGCCGCAGCAGGTCGGCCGCGACGCCGCGGAACGAAAAGGCCGCGCCCATGGCGCAGCCGGCCCAGACCAAGATGATGCACAGGCCCACGGCACCGAGCCCGAGCAGCTTGCCCTGCATCAACGCGTCCGGCTTGATGCAGGCGAGGACGGATTCAAGCAGCTTGTTCGAGCGCTCCTCGACAACCCCCTGAAGCATCATCGAGCCGGTAGTGATGGCGGTGATCAGCAACAGGTAGACCAGCGCGATCGGCACGATCGAGCGGATCGCGATCACGCTGCGGCCCTTGCCCGGTGGCGGCTCGCTGATCGCGACCGGCGCGCGCAGCGTTTCGAACTGCGCGGCCGCCGCCGGCGAAAGGCCGCTGCGCTGGAGGCTCTGCCGCTGCAGCGCCGCCGTCAGGCTGTCGCGCATCTGGTCGAGCAGCCCGTTGTCGGGCCGTCCGCTGGTCCAGACCCGAGCGACGGCACCGGGCCGACCGAAGTTCTCGGGAATATATAAGGCGAGCGCGTAGGGCAGCTTCCCTTGGGCAGTCACGACGTCACCCTGGAGTGCGCTCTCGACGCTCCCGCCGAAGGCTTCCGGGCCCCGGTCGGTCACCGTCCCCGGCGGCGCGGGCACGGCGACGTAGTAGCGCTCGGGAATATCGAACGGCGCGGCACCCTCGGGCAATCGGCTGGCAAGCCGCGCGACCGCCGCCTTGGCGCCGCCCGCGGCCACGAAGCGGTCGATTTCGGCCTCGGACAGCCAGCTTTGCCGGTTGGACCACGGAGCTTGCGGGTCGACGCCCTGCAAGTGCCACCGATCGACGTAAGTGGAGAGCTCGCGCAGCACCTGCTGCTGGTAGCCGAGCTCGATCCGACGCTCGAGCTCCGGCGCGAAGCGCCCTGCGCGGTCGACGATCGTGAACGCGCTGCTCCGCTCGGGCGCCAGCTTGCTGCTGGCGAATGTCGACACGGCCAGCGCCAGTGGCACGATCAGCAGCATGACCCAGAAGCCGCGTGTGCCGAGCACCTGGCGGATTTCGCGGACGGCGACGAGGAGGACGGCGCTCATTGCTCCGGCTCCCGCTCGGCGCCGACGAAGTGGATGAACACTTCGTGCAGCGTCGGTGTGGCGACTTCGAAACCACGCAGCGGGAAGCCGTTCGCGGTGCAGTGTTCCAGCAAGTCACCGGGACCGGTTCGCTCATCCAACACAATCTCGAAACGAGACCAGCCCTGCTCGGCCGGCGCCGACACGGCTGCCCGGAGAACGCCCGGCAGACTGCCCGGATCGGTTCGGCAGGTCAGCGTGAGCCGGCTCGGCAGCGCGTGTCGGGCTTGTTCGAGCGACCCTTCGAAAGCTTTGCGGCCCTTGGCCAGCAGCAGCAGGCGATCGCACAGGCGTTCGGCGTGCTGCATCACATGGGTAGAGAAGATGACCGTCGCGCCGTCCCGCGCCGCTTCGCCGATGAGGCCCTCCAGCACACCCTGGTTGACCGGATCGAGTCCGGAGAACGGCTCGTCGAGCAGCAGCAGTCTGGGCGCGTTGACCAGCGCGGTGGCGACTTGGACCTTTTGGGCCAGGCCCTTGGAAAGTTTGACAACCGGGGTCTTGGCGCGGTCCGCCAGGTCGAGACGCTCGAGCAGGTCCATCGCCGCCTTGCGCGCGGCGCCCGCGCTCATCCGTTTGAGCCGGCCGAAATAGACGATCGTGTCGAGCACCGTCATCCGCCGGTAGAGGCCGCGCTCCTCGGGCAGAAAGCCGATCGCGGCGGCGTTCTCGCGGCTCGGCGTCTTGCCCATGATCGCGATCCGGCCGGAGCTCGGCTCGAGGATATCGAGCGCCATCCGCAGCGAGGTTGTCTTGCCGGCGCCGTTGCCGCCGAGGAAGCCGAACACGCCGCCTTCGGGAACCGAAAAGCTGAGGTCGTCGACCGCCGTCAGGTCGCCGAAGCGCTTGGTAACATGTTCGAAATCGATGACTGTGACGCTCAACGACGATCCCCGGCCGGCGGAGCCGCGACTTTTAGCGCCCGCCGTCGCGCGCGCCAGCCGAAATGCGTGCGCGCCGGGTTACTTCTCCTTGCCGGCCACGCCGTAGGTGATCGCCGCGTTGCGAGTCTTCTGGAAATCCTCGACGCTCATGCCCTTCATCGCGGCGTAGATATGGATGTTGCCGACGCCGGTCACCGCGCCGAGCTTTTCGAGCATGAAGAAGATCACGCCGTAGCGGATCATCCCGATCCAGTCGCGGCTGCGGATCAGGTCGCGTTCCTCGTCGCTAAGGTCGGCGGAGGCGAGGCAGGCCTCCTCGTCGTCGCGGAACGCCTTGCGCACCTCCGGGTCGGTCAGCGAGTGGAGGAAGTGATTGATGCGGAAGCCCTTCACGCTGCGCTCGATGGTGAAGGGATAAGTGCCCTCGAGCGCGCCGGCGCCCTCCCAGTCCCACTCCATCCGCTCGCGGAAGGCCTCGTCGCTCTCGGGCGGCGCCGGCTCGGGCTTTTCCTCGAGGATCATCGTCGCGATCGGGGTCATCGAGGGGAGGAAATAGGCCTGATGCGTGCACTCGACCTCTTCCGATAGCGCGCCGCGCATCATCAGCCACATCACCACCTCGGCGCCTTCCCAGCCGCCGAGCCGGGCGAGCTCGTGGATCGGGTAGTCGAGCAAACCTTCGGGGTGTTTCACCAGCCGGTCCATGAACTCCATGTCCCATTCGGTGTTGTTGAAGCCGTTGCGCTCGCCGTGGACCTGATGGGAAAGGCCGCCGGTGCCGGCGATCGCCACCTTGATATCCTCGGGATAGCTCTGGATCGCGCGGCGCAGGCTGCGCCCGAATTTCCAGAAGCGGCGCGCGGAGGGCAGCGGCACGGTGAGCACGCCGCAGACGATCGGCAGCAGCTTGGTCGCCCAGCCATCCGCGTCATAATCGACCATCACCGACAGCGGCGAGAAGGCCCCGTGGTCGAGATTGCGGCCCTGGAAGTAGCTCAGGTCGAACTCGTCGGCGACCATCGCCTTGGCGACGTGCTGGGCGAACCTGGGGTCGCCCATGATCGCCGGGATGTCGCGCGGACCGCCGCCCTCGTCGGCCGCGCCGAACTGCTCGCCCACGCCTAGCGCGAAGTGGCTGTAGTGCTCGAAGAACGCGGTCATGTGGTCGTTGTAGATGTAGACCAGCACGTCGGGCTGCTTGTCGCGGAACCACTGCTGGACGGGCTCATAGCCTTCGAAGATCGGCTTCCACACCGGATCGTCGAACTTGTTCGCGTCCTTGGCGAAGGCGATGGTGGGGGTGTGCGACGTGGCGATGCCGCCGACGATTGTGGCCATGATGCGAGTCTTTCCTCTCGGGCGGGCGCACCGCGCGCGGCAGCGCCCATCTGCCGTGCATCTTGCCACGGCGCAGCGCCTTGCGACAAGTCAATTTCCGGATTCGTGAAGTTTTCACGTATCCGAAACAGCAGCGGGCGGCGCAGCCTCTCCGCTGCGTCGCCCGCTGGCAAAATCCGTTCAACCGTCTGGGCCAGGCGGCCCGGCGGGGCTCAGCTCATGTGCTTCGAGACGGCGCCCGTCATCTTGAACATCGAGATCTGATCCTTGCCCGTCACCGCGCCGAGCTTGGCGTCGGGATTGATCATCCGCCGGTCGGTGCTGTCCTGCAGCTTGTTCGCCTTGATGTGGTCCCACACCTTGCTGGTGACCTGCGCGCGGGTCAGCGGGCCCTTGCCCACGACCGCTTCGAGCTCCGGCGACAAATTGACCGGTTTTTGCAATGCATTGTTCTTGGCCATGGGCCCTTCCTTTCCAGGCTAGAGATTCGGTTGGTCCTCTTAATCCAAATCAGCGCTTTCGTCCCACTCCTGTCCGAAATCATCCCCATCTTCGTTGCGCTCGTATGTTCCCGTCAAGAGGGCGGTGGCCAGGACGTGGCCCTCCATGGCTTCGACGAGCTCCGATCTGCCCGCCCCGGGCATCAGGGCAAGAGGCAGGTCGAGCGCGAAAATCTGAAACACGTAGTCATGCGCGCTGTGACCGGTCGGCGGGTCTGGCGGCAACCATTCGGAGTTGCCGAAGGAGTTCTTCCCACTCCTCGGGGGCGCCTCCCCTTCGAGCAGCTTGCCCGACTGCGGCGCGAGTCCCCAGACGAGCCAATGGCAAAACGGCTGCGGGCTCGGGGCATCGGGATCCTCGACGACGATCGCCAGTTCCTGCGTGCCCGGTGGCGGCGCGGTCCACTCGAGTGGCGGCGCGACGGCATCCTCCTCGTCGGCGGTAAAGCAGGGATCGAGCCCCTCGCCGTCTCCGAAGGCGGGTGACGAGAGCCGAAAGCCGCCCTTGTTGAGTGAGTCCTCCGCGCTCAAGCGCGCGACGGTGAGCTTGCCATGCCCGGCGCGGACGCTTTTGAGGGCGTTGCCGAGCCAGGCGGGGACGTGTTCGAGCATGCCGTGCAGTTCTCCTTGGGACGCCAGGGCCCGGGTCCTAAGCGGCCGGACTTGCCTTCGCAACCGCCCTTCCTCCGCGATGTTCCGCCCGGCGATTGACGAACGCTGCCGTCGAAGGTCTTGCTCTCGACCATCGCACACTCGAGGGTGGGTTACGACGAGCGCGGCATCGCCCCGGTCTGGCAACCGCTGGCGGCGATCGAGGGATCAACGGCGTGATCCTGCTCGGCTGGTCGACGGCGCTATTCGTCATGACTCGCCTGATGCGTCTATAGGAGCGCTTGCGGCGGAGCAGCGTGGCCGTTACGTTGACCCGCGGTGGGGGGGAGCTAAACGGTTGAGAAAAGCGGCATTTCGCGTACGCACTCTGGCGCTGGTGATGGCAGCCGGATCGCTCTCGGTGGTCACAGCCTGCGGTGGGGGAGGCGGCGGCACGCCGGCCCCGACGCCAGCGCCGACTCCGGCACCCACCCCGACGCCGACTCCCACTCCGGTCGCATGCTCGCTCGGAAGCCGGGAGGACTGGGCAGCGGACCAGCTCAATCAGTGGTACCTGTTTCCGAGCCTGATCGCCACGAACGTCAACAAGGCGAGCTATTCGGACTTGCAATCGTATGTCGACGCGCTCGTCGCGCCGGCTCGCGAGCAGTCGAAGGACCGCTATTTCACCTATGTGACGTCGATCGCCGAGGAAGATGCGCTGATCAATTCCGGCCAGACTGCAGGATTCGGTTTCCGGCTGGGCTACGACACCTCCAGCAACCGTGTGTTCGTGATCGAAAGTTTCGAGGGCACGCCCGCTTATGCGGCGAACATCGGTCGGGGCGACGAATTGCTCTCCATCGGCAACCAGGCCGTCGCTTCGCTGATGGCTTCCGACGGACCACAGGCGGTTTTCGACGCGCTTGGGCCCAGCGACCCCGGCGTTGCCCGGACTTTGTCGATCCAGCATCTCAATGGGGCGCAGGCGGCGGTTACGCTGATCAAGGCGACGTACGACATGAATGCGGTTTCCACGCAAGGCAACCACGTGATCAGCTACGGCGGCAGCCCGGTTGGCTACATCAACCTGCGCACTTTCATTTCACGCACCGGCGAAGACGAGCTGCGTGCGCGCATCAAGGAGTTCAAGGACCAAGGTATCGACAAGGTGATCGTCGATTTGCGCTACAACGGCGGCGGACTGATCGAGGTTTCGCAGGTCCTCGGCAGCCTGCTGGCCGCAAGCCAAGTCAACAAGCCCTTTGCCTACATGAGCTTCCGGGCCTCGCAATCGAGCAACGACGAGAGGCTCGATTTCGAGCCCGAGGCAAGTGCAATCAGCGCGGCTAAGGTCGCCTTCATCGGCACGGCGGGCACGGCGTCCGCCAGCGAATTGGTCATGAACGCGCTGGCCCCGTACCTCGGCAGGAACGTCGCCCTTGTCGGCGGCAACACCTATGGCAAGCCGGTGGGGCAGATCGGCATCGACAATGCTGCTTGCGACGATCGCTTCCGGATCATCGCCTTCGAAACCCAGAACGCCGACCATTACGGCGGCTATTTCAACGGCCTGGCAGTGGACCCCGCGAACGATCCCAACAGCTTCGTCAACAAGGCATCGACGTGCCGCGCAACAGATGACATCTTCCATCAACTGGGCGATCCGAGCGAAAACTCAGTCGCGGCAGCTCTCAACTGGCTGAACGGCGGATCGTGCACCGCCATCGCGAGCGCCACGACCACCACGCAAGCGGTCAAGGCGAAGTATGCGCCGCTGCAACCGGCGCGGCCGAACGCCACGCAGGAAAAGCTTCCCGGACTGTTCTAGCGCTATCTGGGCCTAACCGAAGCGGAAGCCCGAAACCGCGCCGCTCAGGACTTCCTCACCATAATCGTGGACGCCCGATTCGCCTGAGGATCCGGCGGCAACCATCAGCGGTAACAAATGCTCTTCGCGCGGATGGCATAGCCGCGCCCACGGGGCGGACTGCCAGTCGGCCAGCAGCGCAGCGCGTCTTTCGCCCAGGCTTTTGGCGGCCTGCACGAGCCAGCGGTCGAACTCGGCTGCCGGCGCCCGCACCCGCGGATCGCCGTAAGCGCGCAAGTTGTGGAAGCTCATGCCGGAACCGATCACCAGCACGCCTTCGTCGCGCAGGGGTGCCAGGGCGCGGCCGGCGGCGAGGTGCAGCGCCGGATCGAGCGAGGCGTGCAGCGACATCTGCACGACGGGAATGTCGGCTTCCGGGAACGCCACCTTGAGTGGCACGAACACGCCGTGGTCGAACCCCCGTGCAGGGTCGATCGCTGAGGGCAAACCCGCCGACTCCATCAGCGCTTTGCCGCGCGCGGCCAGCCACGGCGCGCCGGGCGATGGCCATTCGAGCTGGTAGGTCTCGGGCGGAAAGCCGTAATAGTCGAAAATCAGCCCCGGATGTCCGGCGGCGCCGGTGAAGGCGAACGCGGGCTCCTCCCAATGTCCCGAAATCACCAGGATCGCCCGCGGCCTGGCCGGCAAGCTCTCCGCCAGCCCTTTGAGGTACGCCTCCATACCGCGCCACGTTCCTTGGGGATCGGGCATGAAGAAACAGGGACCTCCGCCGTGCGGAATGAACAGCGCGGGCTGGCGCAAGTCGGTCGCTACCTCGCTCAAGGCTGCGGCGGCCCCGTGAATGCCTGGCTGTCGGTCCAGGCACAGCCCTGACGTTGCTCGCCCCTGACCTGAAGGGTTGCCGTGAATGGGTAGGTCCGGTCGCTCATCCCGTCGCTGCATTGACCCGGTGTCACCGCGAGGACGAACGGCACGTTGTCGAGGTGCCCCGAGAACGAGACGCCGTTGCGCCCGGCGAAGCGGTCAACCACGATCCGCTCGCCGGCCTGGTCCTCGGGCGTGGTGTATGTGAGCTCTTGGCCCGAAACCTTGCCGCCCCAGAAGGGCTCGGTACCGGTGAAACGCACGGTCTCGTCAGCGTCGATACCGGAATACACCGCGGTGTCCGCCGCCGTGACGACGGTCGGCGATGCGGAGGGTACAGCGGCGGGCGCCGTTTCCTTGCCGTTCCCGTCTGCGTTGCAGCCGGCGAGGAGGGCCAGGAACGAACAAGCCAAAGCGCGACCGAAGCAGACCATGCGCCGCTCTCTAGGCTCGCGAACCGCCGCGTGGAAGGCCCCGAGACAGCGACAGGCCAGGAACCGACCCCGGATCATCGCATTGGTCAAGGCAGTTCGTGAACATGGGAGCTGAACGGTGCCGCTTTGGAAGCCCATGCTGATGATCGTGCCCGCCGGCCTCGCGCTCGGCGCGATTGGAGGCAACCTGGCGCACCCGGTGATGCAGCAGCGGCCGGGGGACGATGCGGTGCAGGCGATGTTCCAGAATCATGCGGACCGTTACGCCCTGTCGAATGCTTACCCCGAGCAGCCGCAAGGCGACCTCCCCTATGTCGGCGGATATAGCTATGCCCCGGACTGGGCGCGAGGCTCGGCGCAGGGCTGGTCGTCGCCTTACGACGAGCGTGAATGGGCATATTCCGACCTGTCTTTGCCAAAGCTCACCGATCTCGATGCCCGACACGCCGCGCTGCTCGCCAACCCTGAAGTAGAGTTTGCCGTCACTGTGCCCGTCGATGAACCCCGCGGGGCAGCCGATGTGGCGCAAGCGAGCGCCGCCGACGCCGCCGAGCCATCCACCGAGACGACAACAACGGACATGGCCGTCGCAGCAACGATGGAACGCGGGCCCGAGCCGCGCAGCGTTGACGGCCAACTGCCGGCGATCTGGTGACCGAGGCAGTGATCGTCGTCAACGCGAGCTTCGCTCGGCTCAGTTGCCTTCGCTTTCGCCGCCATCATCCTGCCCATCTCGCGCCGGCTGCATGATCGCCATCGCCTCGCTCGCATTGGGGGGCTTGCCGCCATCGATTCGTTCGATCACCGTTCGCGCGCCGGCTGCCAGCGGGCCGCCATGTGGATCGAAGGCTATCGGCACCAGGTTGTCGCGTGCAGCCGGATAGTCTCCGGACGCGATTTGGTACTGCGCCAGATCAAGCCGCAGGCCGAGGTCGAACGGCGCCAGTTCGGCCGCGCGCATGAGACCCAGGGTGGCCTGCTCGGGTGGCTTCATCCCGCGCTCTGCAAAGCTGCGGAAATAGAATATCAACGGTAGCGGGTTGTCGTTCTCGAGCTTGTTCAGCGCTAAGAAGGGAGCGATCGCGCGCTTGTAGGCGGCATCCTTGTCGCCATCGGCGCCCTCGGCCTGACGGAAGAGTGCATAGCCTTTCTGAACGTAGGCGTTGACCCGCCCGGAATCGAGCGCCAGCGCGCCGTCGGCGGCGGCGATGGCGGCCACGTCATTGCCTGCGTCGTACTCCGCCTCAGCCAGCTCGGTCAGAACGCCGGGATCCTTCGGATAGGTCGCGGCGACCTTGCGGACTTCGGTCACCAACGCCTTCGCCTGCTCGCTGGTGACCCCGCGGCGCGACCGGATCATCAAGGGCATCACCGCCGCCTCGCCCGCGGTGAGCGGGCGCACGTCAACATGACCGGAGGGTATCTTTCCCGGCCCGAACACCGCTCCAAGCATCTTCGACTGCGTCAAATATTTGTCGAGATCGTGCTCGAGCTGGTCGAGGTCTCCGAATGCTTCGCGGCCTGCCTGGAGCGAGCTTTCGCCCTTGGCCATCAACTGGACGTATTTACGCAACTGTCCCGGACGCTTCTCGCCCAGAATAAGATAATGATAGAGCAGCCAGCTCTTGCCGTAGAAGGCATCGAAGCCCTTGTGCGCCCCCTCGTCATACGCCGCGGGGTCGAGCAGCTGAGTAACCTTCACGTCTTTCGCGTAGAACAACTCGCCGGCGCGATGTTGGGCTGGCAGGCCAATCTTGATGCCGCCGTCGCCGGGGAACTCGGCCGAGGCGAAGAACTCCGCGGCGCCCTCGCCCAGCCAGCGCGGGGTCGGAAAGCTGCTGTTCGAGATCAGGAAATGGTGCGCGTATTCGTGCAGCAAAGCGATCATCGAATAGGCCTGCTGCCCCTTGAGCAACTCGATTTGCGGGACGATCGCAAGCGAGTGCCCGGCGCGCGGCAGGTAGAAGCCGTTGATGTAGCGCGCATCGCCGCCGTAGAGCTTCTGCACTGCGCGCTCGCTGCTGACGACGAACACCGTCACCCGGTTCGACGGGCTCGGGTCGGGCAGGTGTAGCCCGGTCATGACCTCCATCGCATGGTGGTAGAGCTCGAGCTCCTCGGAGAACTTGGCCACGTCGCGCTGGGAATCGTCGGCATAGACTACGAAGTGCGCGCTCGACGCCTCCATCCACTCGGCGTGCGCCGCCGCGGGCAGCGCGAGCAAGCACAACGCGATAAGCACGCGCATTGGAACGACCCCCCCCCATTCATCCCCATCGTGCAGCCAAACTATCGAATGGCCGCGCCTTTGCAACCGCGCGGTTTATTGCCCGACAACCCGGTCAGCGGCAGGTCACGTTGTTGGCGTCGATCGAGGCTCCCACCGCCGCGCCGGCGGCAGCGCCGAGGAGCGCGCCGAGAGTGTTCGAACTGCCCCGCGCGATCACACCGCCGAGCACGCCGCCGGCGATGCCGCCGACGATCAGCCCGGTCGTGCCATCCGAGCGACGGCAGTAATAGCGCCCGTCGTTGCCGACATAGATGCGGTCATTGCGGCTAAGGCGATAGGGCCGATAGCGCGAATCCGAGCGGTAGTAGCGGTCGGCGTAATAGCCGTTGTACGCCGGGTCGGGCCGGTTGTAATCGTACGCCCCGTAACGGCTGTAGTACCCTCTGTCGTAATAGCCGTACGGGTCGCTGCCGTAGCCATAGGTCGAGCAACCGGCGAGAGCGGTAAGGGTAGTGGCGGCGGCCAGCGCCGCAAGCATCGTCTTCATGGCCTGTCTCCCAATCGGGCGTCCAAGCGCTGGAGCGTTGCTCTCCGCCGAATGAGGAAGAAATGTTCGGTGCCGGGGGTTGTTCCACCGGCCGGTCGGCAGCCTGAGTCGACGGCTCTGAGTCGGCAAACCGGACGCGCCCGCATCCGGCCGCCCGCATGGTTTGCAACGGTTCGCCGCTCAGCCCGCTCGGGCTGCCCTTATAGTTAACGCCGCACCCCGATCCGTTCATCTGCCAGCAAGGTTAACGTGAACAGGCGGGGTTCCGGGGCGCTCGAACCCGGGTCGCATGGCGATAACTATTCCAGTGAGTTGAATGAAGTTCCGACTCTCGGCCCCGCCGTCACCGGCGGACGAACGGTCGTGAACGTCAGGAACGGATATCCCTTGTAGGAGCAGCGTAAATGAACATTCCTTTCAAGACTTCGATGATTCCCTTCCTGGTTGCCGCGCTGGCCGTGCCGGCCACCTTGGCCGCACAGCAGTCCCCCACCGAGGGCTCGCCCCAAATCGACGTGACCGGCGCGATGCCTCCGGCGGACCTGAAGGGGCTGACCGAAGGGCCCGATGTCGAAGGCACCATCACCGCGCGCCACGGCGGGCAGTTGCAGGTCACCGGCGACAACGGCACCAACACCTCGGTCATTCTCTCCGAGGGCACGAAGATCAGCGGAAAGGGCGGGTTTCTCGGCCTTGACCGCACCAAGGTCGACGCGCGCTCGCTGCTCAACGGGCTGCCGGTTACCGTGAAGACGGTGCAATGGCAGGGCGGCCTGGTCGCCAGCCAGATCAAGTTCAAGAACACCAACCTCGCCACCGCGGCGATGATCCGCAACGGCACCGCGCAGAAGTTCGGCGAGCATGACGTGGCCATCGCCTCGAACGCCGCGGCGACCGAGGCCCTGCGCGGCCGCGTGGGCGATATCGACAAGTACGACATCAAGGGCACCACCAACGTCTACTTCGACACCGGGAAGGCCAACCTCTCGGCCAAGGAGCAGGCCGACCTGTGCGCCGCCGCGGACCAGGCCAAGGGCATGGACAACGCCCTGCTGCTCGTGGTCGGCTACACCGATTCGGTCGGCAACGAGGACTACAACCAGGACCTGAGCGAGCGGCGGACCGGCCGCGTGGTCAACTATCTGCAGCAACACTGCGGCTGGGCGCCCTATCGCATGCTGACCCCGACGGGGATGTCCGAATCCGATCCGGCGGCTGACAACAGCACGCCCGAAGGCCGGGCGCAGAACCGCCGCGTGGCGGTGAACATCATGGTCAGCAAGGCCGTCGAAGGCCTCGACGGCTGAGCGCATAAGTGGCGCGGGGCGGGCTTCGGCCTGCCCCGCCACCCTTCACCTGGTCCCTCCCCGTCCTGCGGGGATTGCGAGCGCCAGGGTGACAATGTGTCACCCTGGCCTTCGACCTATATGCCTGTAACAAACGCGTTTTAACGTTCCGGGCCGGGTGACACGTTGCGCGATTACCCCCGTCCCCACGCCTCCGGTCCGTGCTCGACACGATCGACGAGCGAGGGAAAATCGTCGCGGTCATAGGCGGCCGCCTCGCTGAACGGCGAGGACACGTCGGGCAGCAGCTCGTAACGCATTTTCAACAGCCCGAGCGTCAGCCGCTCGTCGAACCGGCGCGCGACATGGACGACTTCGCCGTTGTGCAGGTAGGGCACTTCCACCCCGTTGAGCGCGCGCTCCATCGCCGCTTGCGCGAGCGCGTTGAACACGCTGTCGAACGCCGCGGCCCAGGCGCGATCGAACGGTTGGCCTTTCAGTCGCGCGCGCAGACGATAGGCCGATTGGCGGCTCATCCCCACCGCGCGCGCCGCGCTGCTGACGCAATGCGTCGCCGCCAGCTCGCGCAGGAACGCCGCCTGGCGCGATGGCGTCCAGCGGTCCTGCCGGTCATCCGGCGGAAGGATTTCGACGAGGCTGGTTGAGCCGGCGGGCGTGGGTTGGGGCTTGCTGATCATCGGTGAGGATAAGGCAGATTTCGCGCGTGTAGGAAACGTTCTTTTTATGTTCCGCGTACGATTGTTGGATTTGCCTGCCCCCTCCTTCGCCGTCACCCCGGTGAAATCCTCCCCGAGCTTGCTCGGGGAGGTGGCGCGCGCCGCAGGCGCGCGACGGAGGGGTAATCCGCGACGTGCCCCTCCACCACCCTGCGGGTGGTCCCCCTCCCCGAGCAAACTCGGGGAGGATTTGTTCAGTCGATGATTTCGGGTCCGCCTTCGGCGTCCATCCGCGCGAGCGCGGCCTTCATCTCGGCGAGGCGTTCGGGCGGATGCGGCTCCCACTGCTCGACCTCGCCGACGATCCGCAGCGGGTCGCGGCTGCGGTACGATTCAGTGATGTTGCCGGGGAACTTCTTGTCGGTGAGGTTGGGATCGTCCTCGAACGTCCCCGTAGGCTCGACCACGTAGATCCGCTCCCGACCCTCGCCCTTGGCCAGCTCCGCCCCCCAGGTCGCCGCGTCGATCGTGCCCGAGAAGTAGGTCCACGACAGCTTTCGATCCGCGAAGTTCGAGGTGAACCCGGGCGCGAGCAGGTCGCCCACCGCGAGCTGGGCGCGGGTGCCGTGGTAAAAGGGTCCGGTGGCGTCCTTGGCGTAAGTCATGGGGGCTAAGCGGGCGGAGAGACCGGGCGTTCCCCCTCCCTCACTAGTCACCCTGAACTCGGTTCAGGGTCCCTTTCTCCGCAATTCGATCAGGTCTTGCTCTTGTGCGCGGCGATCGCTTCGTCGAGCGCGGCGATCCGCTGGCGCTCGGGCGTGCCTTTCGCCAGTCCCTTGAGCCGGCACGTGGCCCACAGCGCCTTGCGCTCGGATTCCAGCGCCTTGAGGTAAAGATCGGCCATCGGCGAGGCTCAGGCGTGGGCCATGGCGAAGGCGTTGACGCCGTCGGAACCGGTCGCGCCGCGGATGCGGCCCTCGCCGCCCGACATCGCCAGCGGGCCGTGGCCAACGTAGACAATCACCGTTTCTTCCATCGCGTGGGTCTTTTCATGGGTAGCCCCGATCGCCTCGTAGCCGTAGTCGCCCGGCCTGGCGATGCCTTCTCTCTCGTTCGTCATGCTGAACTCGTTTCAGCATCAATCGTGCCCCACGGCCCAACCTCCGCTGACCGAGAAATGGACCCTGGAAGCGAAGCTGCGCAAAGCACAAACAAGTTCAGGGTGACGAGGAGGGAGGTCGCGAGCCTTACCCTGATTGGACCCGGCGCTTGAGCAACTGCGCAGGCGCTTGATCCAGCCGCCGGGAAAGGTCGGCTGCCACTCCAGCTCGTCGCACCGAATGAGGATGTCGTTCTCGTTCGTCGCTCGCCTCCGTGGATTTGATCTCGCTGGGCGGGAGTGTTTCACACGATGGGGATGCGAGTCGAAAGAAAACTGCGCGCGCATATAGTCCGCGGAGCACTTACCCAATCAGCTTGAGTTTTGCACTTGATTCATTTCAATATAAATGTCGCGCTCATGAAGGCGGTAGGGGGCAGGCGTGATAGAGTTTGAGCTAATTTTCGATGGAGGTCGTGCCGACGAAGGCCTCTTGGAGTTTTATGACGCCTCGCACGCGCTAGTTGGATTTCAACGCTCGTTAGCTTTAACCACGCATTTGGTCCTGCACGGTGAAATCATCACTCAGGCACCATTCGCTCAGGGGTTCGAGATATACATTCCTGCTGTCCAACAAGGCAGCTGGAAGAGCAAAGCTATCGTCGCGCTATCAGCAGCGTCAATGGTGTTATCGGCGGGTAAGGACTCGCCCCTCGGCCAGATAGTCACCTCGGTATACGACGCGGCTCTTTACAACGTAATGGGATTTCACGTCGACTATGACGAGACCCTGCAAGAACAGTACGCGAGCTATTTACGAAAGAAATCCATTACGCATGAGAAAATCGATAGTCTCTGCGAAAAGATCGAGACGAGTGTTGCGGAGATGCACCGACCGATTGTACGCTCTGAAAGTGCGACGCGAGCTCAGGTGGCGCGTTGCGGCCCCTTGCGAAGGGACATTGGACCCGTCTTAAGCCCCCTGACCTACGAGTACGTCAAACAAACAAAGAAGGAGGAAGGGGAAAGCGTCCTCTTAGGTTATGTATCAAGCTATAACATCAATACGTTCAAAGGACGCATATTCAGTCTTGAAGAAAAACGTCCGATCCCTTTTGAACTGGAAGACTCTGCCAAGACGCGCAAGCAGGTCGCGGTGTTGACAGGCAGCCAGCATATAAACGGGCAAGATCGAAATTCTCGAGATGCGTTGGTGGCGCTGCACGGACAGCGACTAATCAGCCAAAGCGGAAGGACAAAGCGCTTCGTCGCGTATCTGGTTGAGCAAGGAATCTAGGGCAACATATGATTCTGATTCTCACGGATGAATTCGACACACATGCGGATGCTGTTATCGCCAAGATGACAAAATGCGACGTCAGTCTGTTCCGCTTAGACCTAAACGTCGAGGCACTGAAACGCACCCACATCAGCAGTTCCGATGGATGGGCTGTGGCGGCGGGCGATAACCGCTGCGAACTTTCGGATGTGCGAGCCGTGTGGGCGAGGCGCCTCACCGTGAGCCAAACGTTGGAACAGCAACATGAACCAGACGATCCTGGGAGTCGACTGTGGCGATCGGAATGGAACCGCTCACTCTATGGAATGTATGTGGCCCTCCGCGAGAAGCCCTGGCTTAATCCTATCCAGGCCGCTGGACTGGCCGACAACAAACTCTACCAAGCAGCTGTTGCAGAACGAGTTGGTTTAAGGATTCCGCCCTTTTTGATCTCCAATGACAAGGCAGAGCTAGTTTCCTTTGCGTCGTCTCACGAGGACGTGGCTCTGAAGTTCATGTCTCAGGACATGTTCAGGGCGCCTAATGGCGAGTTCCAAGGTATTTACGTAAACAAGATTGGCGTGGAAGATCTTGCTCGATTTGGTGAAAGCGATGAGAATCCTGTAACTCTACAGAAGTATATTAAGAAATCGTTTGAAGTACGCTATACAGTAGTCGGCGATAAGCATTATGTATGCGCGATACATTCCCAAAAATCGGAGACGTCATCGACTGACTGGCGACGCTACGATTTGCCCAACACCCCTCACCATGCAATGGATCCGCCTGCACAGGTCAGGAAGCACGTTGTCCAACTGATGACCGAACTAGGCCTGATGTACGGCGCCATAGACTTTATCGTTGATGAGGCTGGCGATTGGTGGTTTCTTGAGGTCAACACCGCTGGCCAATGGCTGTGGATTGAAGACCTAACCGGGTTGCCAATATCTGAAGGAATCAGCAATCTTCTCGTTTCTTGGAATGGAGAGATGGCCGTATGAACGTCTTTGGTCTCAGATACCTAGAGTCGATGAGTTCGGATCGCGTCTTGGGCGTGCAGAACTGGGCATGGACCCCCGCAGGCGGCGACAGCCATCGGATTTACGCATCGGGCAATTCAACCCGCTCCAGAGAGTCCACCTACGCCGCGGAACGCGACAATCGTCAAGACGAAGATAGGCCAAACGAAGGTCTCGCGGCCTAAGTAGCAGTTGCTGCTTGCGACCGTCTTTCCTACCAAATTCACGCTCACACCTTCGAAGGAAGGTCGATTTTGTTCGCCTAGTCGTGCTCCCGCCCTCCCGAGCCGACGTATAACTCCGACCCAACCTCCCGAAACTTCTCGCTCATCTCCGCCATCCCGGCCTCCGCCTCCTGAGCCGCCACGAACGTCTCCACCTCGGCATTCTGCTTCGCCGCAAAATCCCGCACCTCTTGGGTGATCTTCATCGAGCAGAAGTGCGCGGTCTTGGCGCCTTCGGCGGGCAGGGTCTGGTCGTGGTATTGCTCGGCGGTGTCGGGGTCGAGTGAGGCAAAAAACCGGCGCCAGGGGAATTCGAAGCGGGCCTTGCTGAGCGCGTCGTCGCCCACCTTGCCGTTTCGCGCGAACGCCGGCGACGCAACGCCGATCACGCTGCCTTATCATCGGCCACAAAGCTCACCCGCAGCTTGGTCCCCGTCGCCGCGGCGAGCTTGTTCAGCGTCGTGGTCGAAGGCCGCGAGCGGCCGCTTTCGAGGCGGGCGATGGCGCTTTGGCTGGTGCCCATGCGCTCGGCCAGCTCATCCTGGGTGAGGCCGGCGTGGGCGCGGGCGCCGATGACGGCGCTGGCCAGGGCGAATTCCTCCTCGAGCGCTTCGTATTCGCGAACGAATTCCGGATTCTTGAACCATTCCCTGGCGACTTCGCTTACCGGAATGAACTTCCTGCTCATTCGATCTCCTTCGCCCGCGCGTGTGCGAGCTTCAATTCCCGTGGCGGCGTCTTCTGCGTCTTCTTGACGAAGGTGCGCAGCACCACCACGCGTTTTCCGGCGGCCGTCACGTAGACCGACCGGGCGATACCATCGCGCCCCTTCAGCCGCATCTCCCAAAGCTTGCCCTCGAGATGCTTCACATAAGGCTCGCGCATCCGTTCGAGACCTTCGGCCTCGATCAGCTCAACGATCCGCAGGAAGCTGGCGCGGAGGCTCTCGGATAGAGCTTCCACCTCAGCCCTCGCGTCGTCGTTCAGGAACCCGACGGTCCAGTCAGACATATATCATTTTTGATATATAGTCAATGAACGCGGATTGCAGCGGTTCCAACTCAATCATGCTCGCGCCCACCCGCGCCCACATAAAGTTCTGACCCCACCTCTCGAAACTTCTCACTCATCTCCGCCATCCCGGCCTCAGCTTCCTCAGCCGCCACGAACGTCCCGACCTCCGCATTCTGCTTCGCCGCGAAGTCCCGCACCTCCTGCGTGATCTTCATCGAGCAGAACTTCGGCCCGCACATGCTGCAGAAGTGCGCGGTCTTGGCGCCTTCGGCCGGCAGGGTCTGGTCGTGGTATTGCTCGGCGGTGTCGGGGTCGAGGCTGAGGTTGAACTGGTCGCGCCAGCGGAAGTCGAAGCGGGCGCGGCTGAGCGCGTCGTCGCGGACCTTGGCGGCCGGGTGGCCCTTGGCGAGGTCCGCCGCGTGGGCGGCGAGCTTGTAGGTGACGACGCCGACCTTGACGTCGTCGCGGTCGGGCAGGCCGAGGTGCTCCTTG
>Ga0105246_10000136_pt1 | contig 34129 bp, 31 predicted proteins | sample KBSM64metaG_FD_99694 | JGI IMG/M metagenome (GOLD analysis project Ga0105246, IMG submission 99694) | Miscanthus rhizosphere microbial communities from Kellogg Biological Station, Michigan, USA - KBS M6-4 metaG | ecosystem: Host-associated > Plants > Roots > Rhizosphere > Soil | place... | reverse complement strand
TCCCGAAGTGATCAAAGCCTATCTGGGGGAAGCGTAAAATGCTGCAATTCGAAAACGTTTCCACTTTCTACGGCAAGATCCAGGCCCTGCACAGCGTCAACGTGGAAGTGCGCCAAGGAGAGATTGTGACCCTGATCGGCGCCAACGGTGCCGGCAAGTCCACCCTGCTGATGACCCTGTGCGGCTCGCCCCAGGCCCACAGCGGCAGCATCCGCTACATGGGTGAAGAACTGGTGGGCAAGCACTCCGCCGAAATCATGCGCAAGAGCATTGCGGTGGTACCGGAAGGCCGTCGCGTGTTCTCGCGCCTGACCGTGGAGGAGAACCTGGCCATGGGCGGGTTCTTTACCGACAAGGGCGACTACCAGGAGCAGATGGACAAGGTGCTGCATCTGTTCCCCCGTCTCAAGGAACGCTTCAGCCAGCGTGGCGGCACCATGTCCGGCGGCGAACAGCAAATGCTCGCCATCGGCCGCGCGTTGATGAGCAAGCCCAAGCTGTTGCTGCTGGACGAGCCATCTTTGGGCCTGGCACCGATCATCATCCAGCAGATCTTCGACATCATCGAACAACTGCGCAAGGACGGCGTGACGGTGTTTTTGGTGGAGCAGAACGCCAACCAGGCACTGAAAATCGCCGACCGCGCCTATGTACTGGAGAACGGCCGGGTGGTAATGCAGGGCACGGGCGAGCAGTTGCTGACCGATCCAAAGGTGCGGGAGGCGTACCTGGGCGGCTAAGACGCGGAGCAGACTCGAAATGTGGGAGAGGGCTTGTCCCCTCCCACATTTTGTTTTGCGTCATTTGAAGTTTTTTTGGCTGGTCTTGTAACGAACCCATCCCCCCTCTCTCTAGTGGTGTGCAAGCAGGCAATCGAGCCTGCTCTTTCAACCCACTGCTGGAGACACACCATGACCACCAAACTGTCCGCCGCCGCCCTCGTCCTGGCCCTCGGTTCGGCCCTGAGCCTGTCTGCCCTGACCACCACCGCCCATGCCGCCGACGACATGCAGAAATGCTTCGGCATCGCCGAGGCCGGCAAGAACGATTGTGCCGCTGGCGCCGGCACTTCCTGCGCCGGTACCTCTAAAACCAAAGACCAGGCCAACGCCTGGAAACTGGTCCCCGCCGGTACCTGCCTCAAAACCCCAAGCACCACCTCGCCGACCGGTTTCGGTCAGGAAGCAGCCTTCACCGCCAAGTCCTGAACCGCCAAAAAACCTGAGGACTGATGATGACGCTTTCATACTCTCCCACGGTCTCACCGGCTCAGGTGCCCGGCCTCCCTCACAGGGCCGGGCTGGGACTGAAGACCGAGCACCTCCAGGACGTGCTTGAGACCCGTCCCGATATCGGTTTCTTTGAAGTGCATGCCGAAAACTACATGGTTGCCGGCGGGCCTTTTCACCACTACCTGGGGTTGATTCGCGAACGCTACCCGCTGTCGTTGCACGGCGTGGGGCTCTCCATCGGCGGCGAAGGTCCACTCGACCCTGAGCACCTGGCGCGACTGGTCAGGCTGATTGATCGCTATCAACCCCACTCGTTTTCCGAACACCTGGCCTGGTCCAGCCACGGCCCGGTATTTCTCAATGACCTGCTGCCCCTGGCCTACGATGCGCAAACCCTGGCTCGGGTATGCGCGCACATAGACCAGCTGCAAAGCACGCTCAAGCGGCCAATGCTGCTGGAGAATCCTTCAACTTACGTGCAGTTCCAGCGCTCCACCCTGGACGAAACCGACTTCATCAGCGAAATCGTCCGGCGCACCGGCTGCGGGTTGCTGCTGGACGTCAATAACGTCTACGTGTCGTGCGTCAATCACCAGCGTGACCCGCTGACCTACATCGATGCACTACCTTTGCATGCCGTCGGCGAGATACATCTGGCCGGCTTTGCCGAAGATTCCGACAGCCTGGGCGACCGACTGCTCATCGATGATCACGGTGCGCCGATCGACGATGCGGTGTGGCGGCTCTACGAACAGGTGCTCACACGCACGGGGCCGGTGGCCACACTGATCGAGCGTGATAACCGGGTGCCGGCCTTCAGCGTGCTGCACGCCGAGGCCCGGCAAGCCGAACGTTGCCTGGCGCAGGTGATGTCATGAGTGTCCAGAGCGCGTTCGCCGATGCGCTGCTCGCGGCACACGGTGGCTGCCCGGTTGGCCTGTTCAGCAGCAACGGCGCCGACCCCGCCAGCCGCTTTGCGGTGTACCGCAACAATGTCCAGAGCTCGTTGATCAACGCGTTGGCCGCAAGCTATCCGGTGACGTTGCAATTGGTGGGCGATGAATTTTTCCGCGCCATGGCCGGCCTTTTCGTCCAGGCCAACCCGCCGACCAGCCCGTTGATCAACGAGTACGGCAGCAGACTCGCCGATTTTATCCAGGCATTCGAACCGGCCGACAGCGTGCCCTACCTGGCGGATATCGCACGGCTGGAGCGCCTGCGGGTGCGTGCCTATCACGCAGCCGACACGCCGGCGCTGTGCCAGCAGCACATTCTTCAGCACCTGCAGGGCCAGGAAAACCTGGGGCAGTTGAGCCTGCAATTGCACCCGTCGCTCGCCACCCTGCGCTCTCCCTATGCGGTGGTGGCGGTATGGGCCGCGCACCAGAATGACGCCGATGTCACCAATTTCAGCCCCTGGCCTGCGCAAAATGCAGTGGTGTTGCGCCAGGGGTTAGCGGTCAAGACGTTCGCCATCGACAGCGGTTCGGTGAGCTTTATCAACTGCCTGAACCAAGGCACGGGGCTGGAAATGGCGGTAGAGCATGCCTTGCAGGCCTCGTCCGAGTTCGACCTGCATCAATGCCTGACGCTGTTGATCAGCCACGACGCCATCACTCATCTGCACCTCGAATAAAAGGTATCGCCATGAACCGTTCCGCTGCCCGCCTGCTGACCCAGGCCATCGCCCTTTTCGAAAAAATCCCCTACAGCCTTATCGCCTTTATCGCACGCTTCTCCATTGCGGCGGTGTTCTGGAAGTCCGGGCAAACCAAGGTTGAAGGCTTTGCCATCGACCTGATCAACGGCACCTTCGAACTGGGCGAACCCCGGCTTGCCGCCTCGACCTTGCCCTTGTTTCGCAGCGAATATAACGTCCCGCTGTTGTCCCCCGAAGTCGCCGCGCACCTGGCAGCCTTTGCCGAGCACTTTTTCCCAGTGCTGATCCTGTTGGGGTTGGCCACGCGATTCTCGGCCCTTGCCTTGATTGGCATGACCCTGACCATTCAGTTGTTCGTCTATCCAGACGCCTACCCCACCCATGGCACCTGGATTGCGCTGTTATTACTGTTGGTGGCCAGGGGCCCGGGCCAGTTATCCATCGACCACTGGATCGCTCGGCACTACCGCTGAAGGCGATCCAGGGTTGCACCGCTGCGCTTGAACCAGTCCACCAGATAGTCGGCCAGCACCTGGGTGCGTCGCGGCAGGCCACCTTGATAGGGATGCACCAGGTACATCGGCTGGCTGCGCGTCTGGTAGTCACGCAACAGCGCGCATAATCGACCCTCGGCCAGTTCCGTCGGCAGCAGGTACGACGGCAGCCGCGCGATACCGGCGCCCACCAATGCGGCCTTCTTCAACAGGTTGTAGTGGTTGGACGCGAAGGTGCCGCTCACACGCACGCGCAACAACTCATGCTGCTGGTGATACAGCCACTCCTCGCGGCCGCTGTAGTGGCTGTTGAGCAGACAGGTGTGGCCCGCCAGGTCCGCCGGGCGCAGCGGTTCGCCGTGCTGCTGCAGATAGGCCGGGCTGGCACAGGTCATCTCGTGCCAGGCCAAAAGCGGCTTGACCACCAGGCGTTCATTCTCGATGGCCCCCGAGCGCACGCCCAGATCGAACCCGTCCCGTGCCAGGTCTCGATAGCTGTTGTTCAGTTCCAGCTCGATCTGCACCTGCGGATACTGCCTGGAAAACTCCAGCAACAAGCCATCGAAGAACGTCTCTCCCAGGGAAACCGGAACCGTCATACGCACTGGACCGGCCAAGTCATCCTTGAGCCGCGCCAAGGCCTGATGCGCACGTTCCACCTGCACCACCAGGGCTTGCGCCTGGGGCAGCAGCGCAGCACCCGCGGCGGTAAGGCTCAGCTTGCGCGTGGTGCGATGCAACAGCACCACGCCGAACTGCGCCTCCAACTGGCTGATCCGCTTGGACAATTGCCCCTTGCTGCAGCCCAGTTGCTCGGCCGCCAGGGTGAAACTGCCAGCTTCGATCAATACGGCAAAAGCCGCCAGATCGTCCATTTCGTTCATCGATTGTTTCCAATTGAAAACCAACGGTTGCCCATTAGCGCGTTTATCCACGCAAAAAGCCACTCTAGACTTAACCTTCATCTCACCCCTGGAGGAACAGCACGATGAAAATCCTATTGATTGGTGCCGGCGGCACGATCGGTTCGGCAGTCAAGGCCGAGCTGGCGCAGCGCCACGACGTGATCGCCATCGGCCGCAACAGCGGCGATTTCCAGGTCGATATCAGCGACAGCGCCTCGATACGCAAACTGTTCGAGCAGACCGGCACGTTCGACGCGCTGATCTGCGCGGCAGGCAGCGTGAACTTCGTGGCGCTGGGCGAGATGAGCGCACCCGACTTCGAACTGGGCTTGCGTGACAAGCTGATGGGCCAGGTCAACCTGTTGTTGATCGGCCGGGAGTTCGCCAATGACGGCGCGTCGTTTACTTTCACCAGCGGCATTCTGAACCGTGATCCGATTCGCACCGGCGCGTCGGCGGCACTGGTCAACGGCGCACTGGACGCCTTCGTCAAGGCAGCGGCCATCGAACTGCCCCGGGGGCTGCGTATCAATAGCGTGAGCCCGACGGTACTGGTGGAGGCCATGGACAGCTACGCACCCTATTTCCGTGGGTTCAAACCGGTGGCCGCTGCCGAAGTGGCTTTGGCCTACGCAAAAAGTGTCGAGGGTTTGCAGACCGGTCAGACGTTTATCGTGGGCTAAGTTTCAGGTTTGTAAGAATCGCCTGAAGCTGGGCTGCGGGCTTGTGATGCGGCGCGAGCCTGCGTAACGTGACGGCACTTGTCTGGAGACCGAAAATGCGTGCCGCCTCGACCCTTACCCTGCTCGCCCTGTTCCCTTTGTTCGCCGCTTGCCAGATGTTCGACAGCGAGCCGGCCAAGCTGTCCACTGTCGGACTGACCCGCATGCAGGGCGAACTGACGGCGGTTGACGGCAAGCTGTTGTTCCAGCCCTGCCAGGACCAGCGCAACTACATGGTCAGCGATACCGCCGGCACCAGCATCCTGCAGGAAGCCGCCTCCCTGGCCGGCCAGCAAGGCACGTTGTTCGCCGACTTGCGTGGCAAGTTTTCCGGCGTCGCCAGCGGCACCCAGGGCTCGGTGGACCTGCAACAGCTGTATCGCGTCGAGCGCTCGACATCGGCCTGCAACGACCCGGACTTCAAACGCATGATCCTGCGGGCAAACGGCCATAAGCCGGCCTGGGCGATGAGTGTCACGGCCAAGGGCATGGTGCTGGAGCGCGAAGGCCAGCCGCCTCTGGCGGTGCCTTATGTCGAAGAGCAACTGGGCGATGGGCGCTTCAACCTGATGACCGACGCCAATCACCAGCACATCGAATTGTGGGTCGCCCCGCAGCGCTGCGTCGACAGCGTGAGCGGCAGCCTGCAACACATGAGCGCTGAACTGCGTGTCAACGGCCAGGTACAGCGTGGTTGCGCGGCATTTGGCGGCTCGCGGGACGACTGATCGTCACCCGCACTGTTTTAACCTGACGGAAAAACCCTATTGGGGCTTATAATCGCCGGTTTGCAAAACAGCCGGCCTTGTTGCCCGCCGCCTACCGGATCCCGTCATGTTACGAATCACCGAACTCAAGCTGCCCATCGACCATCCCGAAGAGGACCTGCGGCCTGCCATCGTGCAGCGCCTGGGCATCGCCAGTGATGACCTGCTCGATTTCACCCTGTTCAAGCGCAGCTATGATGCCCGCAAGAAGTCCTCGGAGCTGTGCTTCATCTACACCGTCGACTTGAATGTGAAGAGCGAAGCCGCCCTGCTGCTCAAGTTTGCCGATGATCGCAACGTCAATCCGGCGCCGGATGTCAGCTACCACGTGGTGGGCAAGGCACCGCCAGGCCTGGTCGAACGGCCGGTGGTGGTTGGTTTCGGCCCCTGCGGAATCTTCGCCGGGCTGCTGCTGGCACAGATGGGTTTCAGGCCGATCATCCTCGAGCGTGGCAAGGAAGTGCGCCAACGCACCAAGGATACCTGGGGCCTGTGGCGCAAAAGCGTGCTCAACCCCGAGTCCAACGTGCAGTTCGGCGAAGGCGGCGCCGGGACCTTCTCCGACGGCAAGTTGTACAGCCAGATCAAGGACCCGAAATTCCACGGGCGCAAGGTGCTGCACGAGTTCGTCAAGGCCGGTGCGCCGGAAGAGATTCTGTATGTCAGCAAACCGCATATCGGCACGTTCCGCCTGACCGGCGTGGTGGAAAACATGCGCCAGCAGATCATCGCCCTGGGCGGTGAAGTACGCTTCGAACAGCGGGTCACCGACGTACTGATCGAAGATGGCCAGTTGAATGGCGTGGTCATCGACGGCGGCGAGCACATCCTCTCCAGGCACGTGATCCTTGCCCTGGGCCACAGTGCCCGCGACACCTTCCGCATGCTTCACAACCGTGGCGTGTACATGGAGGCCAAGCCGTTCTCGGTGGGCTTCCGGATCGAGCACCCGCAATCTTTGATCGACGCCGCACGCCTGGGCAAATACGCCGGGCACCCGAAACTCGGCGCCGCCGACTACAAGTTGGTGCACCACGCCAAAAACGGGCGCTCGGTCTACAGCTTCTGCATGTGCCCCGGCGGCACCGTGGTGGCCGCGACGTCGGAGCCCAATCGCGTCGTGACCAATGGCATGAGCCAATATTCGCGCAATGAGCGCAATGCCAACTCGGGCATCGTGGTCGGCATCACGCCCGAAGTCGACTACCCGGGCGGGCCGCTCGCCGGTATCGAACTGCAGGAGCGCCTGGAGTCCCATGCCTACGTGCTCGGCGGCAGCAATTACGAGGCCCCGGCGCAGTTGGTCGGCGACTTCATCGCAGGCAGGCCGTCCACGGCTATCGGCAGCGTGGAACCGTCCTACAAGCCTGGGGTATCCCTGGGTGACTTGGCCCTGGCCCTGCCGGACTTCGCCATCGAAGCCATCCGCGAAGCCTTGCCGGCATTCGAGAAGCAGATCAAGGGCTACTCGCTGCACGACGCGGTCTTGACCGGCATCGAGACCCGCACCTCATCGCCGCTGCGGATCACCCGTGATGAATCGATGCAGAGCCTGAACGTGAAAGGCTTGTTCCCGGCCGGTGAAGGCGCGGGTTATGCCGGGGGCATTCTGTCGGCAGGCGTCGATGGCATTCGGATTGCCGAGGCCTTGGCGCGGGACATGTTGGGCATCGAGGCCTGAGAACATGTGGGAGGGGGCTTGCCCCGATAGCAGTGGTTCAGTCGGAGCCTCTTTGACTGATACACCGCAATCGGGGGCAAGCCCCCTCCCACATTTGGTTTGTGGTGTGTCAGATATTGGCGCGCAGGATGCTGTCGGGCAGTGACTCTCCCTGCTCGACACTTGCTGCAACGGCCGCGATCAATCCTTGCAAGTCATAGCCCTGCCCCGCCAGCCACGCCTGATCGTAGTAAGTGGTGGCATAGCGCTCTCCCCCATCACATAGAATCGCCACGATCGACCCCGACTCCCCCGCTGCTTTCATCTGTTGCGCAGCCACCAGGGCACCGATCAGATTCGTCCCGCTGGAGCCGCCCACTCGCCGGCCCAACCGCTCGGCCAGGTAATGCATGGCTGCCAGGGACAGCGCGTCCGGCACCTTGACCATCGCATCGATCACCGCCGGCAAAAACGAGGCCTCGACCCGTGGCCGGCCAATGCCTTCGATCCGCGAGCCACAGTCCAGGCGCAGGCTGGCGTCGCCGCTCAGGTAATAATCGAAAAACACCGAACGTTCGGCATCGGCACACAGCACGCGGGTGCAATGCTGGCGATAGCGCACATAGCGTCCCAGGGTCGCGGTAGTGCCGCCGGTGCCGGGGCTGGAAATCAGCCAACTGGGCTCCGGGTGTTGCTCGAAACGCAACTGCTGGAAGATCGACTCGGCGATGTTGTTGTTCGCGCGCCAGTCGGTGGCGCGCTCGGCGTAGGTGAACTGGTCCATGAAGTGCCCGCCGCTTTCCTGCGCCAGGCGTTCGGACTCGGCATAGATCTGCGTAGGGTCCTGCACCAGGTGGCTCTTGCCGCCATAAAAGGCAATCTGGGCGATCTTTTCCTGGGAGGTGGTGGCGGGCATCACGGCAATGAACGGCAGGCCGAGCAGGCGCGCGAAATAGGCTTCGGAAATGGCCGTCGAACCGCTGGAAGCCTCGATTACAGGTGCACCCGGCTTCAGCCAGCCGTTGCACAACGCGTACAGGAACAGCGAACGCGCCAGCCGGTGCTTCAGGCTGCCGGTCGGGTGGCTGGACTCGTCCTTGAAGTACAACTCGATACCCGGCAAGCCCGGCAATGGCAACGGGATCAGGTGGGTGTCGGCGCTGCGCTGAAAATCCGCTTCAATGATACGAATGGCTTCGCGGGCCCAGGGACGGTGGTCGCTCATGACGAGACTTCTCTAAGGATTTGGGCCTGATATTAGGGGGTTTCCTACACTGCACACAGATACAGTAACGACTCAATTGGACACACAATTGCTAGGCTTAGACGCAACGCCAGCTCTACCGAATGCTTATAACAAATAAGAATATAACTTTTGTTTTAACAACTAACGGTACGGGTTAGGGTACGCACCTATTGAACCTGGATTGGAGAGCATCCCTTGCCTCTGCGTAGCACTTTCACCCGTTTCTTCCAGCTGGAGGCCGCCAGCGGTCTGTTGCTGATCGCTGCCGCCGCCCTGGCGCTGATTATCAACAACTCACCTTTGTCGCATCTGTACGGCGCCTTTCTCGACACGCCCGTGGTGGCCCAGGTGGGCGCGCTGCAAATCGCCAAGCCCGCCTTGTTGTGGATCAATGATGGCCTGATGGCATTGTTCTTCCTGCTGATCGGTCTGGAGGTCAAACGCGAGCTGCTCGACGGTCACCTGTCCAAACCGTCGCAGGTGGTGCTTCCGGGTGCGGCGGCGATCGGCGGCATGGTCGTTCCCGCGCTCATCTACTGGGCGTTGAACAAGGACAATCCTGCGGCCCTCGCCGGATGGGCAATCCCGATGGCCACGGATATCGCCTTTGCGCTGGGCGTCCTGGCACTGCTGGGCAAGCGTGTGCCGGTGTCGCTGAAACTGTTCCTGATGACCCTGGCAATCATTGACGACCTGGGCGCCATTGTCGTCATTGCGCTGTTCTATTCCGCCGACCTGTCCGGGGCTTCCCTGGCCGGCGCAGCGGCCTGCCTGATCGCCTTGATCGCGATGAACCGCCTGGGTGTGGTCAAGCTCGGACCGTACCTGATCATCGGCCTGATCCTGTGGGTGTGCGTCCTCAAGAGCGGCGTGCACGCCACCCTGGCCGGGGTGACCCTGGCGTTCTGCATTCCACTGCGCACCCGCAATGCCGAAACCTCGCCCCTGCTGACCCTGGAGCATGCCCTGCACCCATGGGTGGCCTACGCCATCCTGCCGCTGTTCGCGTTTGCCAACGCCGGGGTGTCCCTCACCGGCGTCAGCCTCGAGAGCTTTACCCACCACGTGCCCATGGGCATTGCCGCCGGCCTGTTGATCGGCAAGACCATCGGTGTGTTCGGCCTGACCTGGCTGGCCATCAAGACCGGCATCGCCTCACTGCCCAGCGGCGCTAACTGGGGCCAGGTGCTGGGGGTAGCGATACTGTGTGGTATCGGCTTTACCATGAGCCTGTTTGTCGGCTCACTGGCCTTCGTACCAGGTGTCAGCGAGTTTGCCGGAGAGGATCGCATGGGGATTCTGACCGGTTCGATATTGGCGGCCTGTATCGGTTATGCGGTGACGGCGATGGCGAGTCGCAAGAAAGCCGTCACCGCCTAGTCGGGTGATATCCAAACAGCAAAAAGCCGCCTCGAACTGAATCGAGGCGGCTCCACTTCTCAGACCTTACAGGTCATCGAAGCCGTCCCGCAGGAATACCCATACGTGATAAACACGCAGGGCATTCACTACGAGGTTCCACGTACGTCGTGCAAACTTTGACATACTCGGCCCCCCAAGCGTTGGGCCTTACCTCCAGCGCACTTACCGGAACACGTGGGCCTTCGGGTGCACGTCAGTGCTCCTGTGAGGCGGGCCGGGTTTATGGTCCTCGTGCATCAATCCGGCACGGATTACTAGCCCGTGGCAGTCGGTCCAAAATTTGCGCGCGAACCCGGCCAACCTACTTCACGAAGAGCGCAGAACGACGGCGATACTAGCCCAACTGTCGCGCCAAGGTGTGACAGACAAAGGCTGATTACACCATGGAGTTGTTGCTGGTTTTTGCAGATTAAAATCTACAAAAAAGATCATTACATCAATGAAAACCACTGATCCTCAAGCCTTGCTCCGCGCGCTGAAAAAGCAGTAGTATCGTGAACACGTCAGTGCTCCCGTGAGACCGCAAGCCCGTGCCAAAGTGGGCCTGCAATAAAAAACCGCCCTACTAAGGCGGTTTTTTATTATGTGCGATTAAGTTTTTTCTAAACGACAAGCTCATTGCCTATTAAACAAAAAACCCCAACCAGTCACCCGGTTGGGGTTTTTCTTTGCCTTTCGCTGACCGCTTAGCGGGTAACGCGGCTGGTACCGTCAACCGTCATGATGCGTACGCGGTCGCCAATGCGGAAAATTTCATTTTCCTGCACGGCTTGTACGTAGGAGCGCATGCTGCCGTCGTCTTCGCGAACGGTGATTTCCACGCCCTGGGTGCGGGTCAGGCCCTCTTCGGTGGCCGAACCCAGCAGGCCGCCGGCCACCGCGCCGATCACAGCGGTGACGATACTGCCACGGCCGCCGCCGATGGCGCTGCCGCCAACGCCGCCGATGACTGCACCCGCAGCGCCGCCGATTGGGGTTTTGGTGCCTTCGATTTTCACCGGACGCAGGGATTCGATGGTGCCCATGCGAACGGTCTGTACGCGACGCGCCTCGTCACGGGAGTAGGAGTCGCCGGTCAGACTCGAGGCGCAGCCACCCAACAGCAAGGAAAGGGTAGTAAAGCAGGCAACTAGTAAAACAGACTTACGCATAGCATCAACTCCAAAGGACAGGTATTCATTAAACGCTGCGGCTTGGCGCCTGTCACGGCAAGCCAGGCAAAAAAGTGCTTTCATTCAGCCTGAGTACAGACTGTCGGTACCACAGGATTCGACGAACGGTAGCTAAGCCGCACCATGCCATAGCCTGGTTGATCAGTGTAGTCGTACAGCCGAAAACGCCGAAATCTCGTACATAAAGACTTCGGCGCTCAGGACATGATTCAGATGAGATGACGAAAGGCGACGCTCAAGGCGCAAGACGCTCGCGCGTCCATTGGCCCGCTTGCAGCCGATAATTGAGGCGATCATGCAGGCGGCTGGCGCGGCCTTGCCAGAACTCGATGCGCTCCGGCAACAAACGATAGCCTCCCCAATGCTCGGGGCAATCGGGTTGGGTGTCGCTGAAACGTTGTTCAGTCGCCTTGAGCAGTTGCTGCAGTTCTTCGCGATCACCAATGACCTTGCTCTGCGGCGATGCCCACGCACCCAGGCGGCTGCCCAGGGGGCGCACCTGATAATAAGCATCCGACTCTTCAGGCGTGACCTTGACCACCCGCCCTTCAATACGCACCTGGCGCTCGAGGGTCGGCCAGAAAAAGGTCATGGCCGCGAACGGCCGCGCCGCCAGTTGCTCACCCTTGGCGCTCTGATAGTTGGTAAAGAAGGTAAAGCCCTGTGCATCCAGGCCCTTGAGCAACAGGATGCGACAGTGCGGCCGACCGTCCTGGTCAACCGTCGCCAGGGTCATGGCATTGGCCTCCACCGGTGCCTGCTCGGTTTTCACCGCATCGGCGAACCACTGTTGGAACAAGGCAAACGGTTCGTCCGGGGCCTGGGCCTCGCTCAAACCGTCCCGTGTGTAGTCACGGCGCATATCGGCCAGTGCCTGGGTCATGCGGCTTTATCCTTGTGGTTCAACGGATCAGTTTTTCGCCTGGTCGTTACTCGCCGGTGCAGCAGCCTTGGCTTTGGTCGCAGCCGGTTTCTTCGCAGCCGGCTTGGCCGGGGCCTTTTTAGCGGCTGACTTGGCAGCCGGCTTGGCGGCGGCTTTCTTGGCCGGCGCTTTCTTGGCCGGGGCTTTTGCCGCCGGGGCCGGTGCGGGAACATCCTGCACGGCGACCATTTCAGCCACAGGCGGAGTCTTGCCCGAGTTGTACTGGCTCAGCAGCGCCAACATAGTTGTACGCTGAGTGAACATGATTTCCATGCGACGATTCAGCGCACGGCCCTGGGAACTGTCATTGGCGGCGCGCGGCATCAGGTCGCCCATGCCCCGCAGCATCAGGCGATCCTGCTTCAAACCGCTGAGGCTGAAAATCGAAGCGATCGACTGCGCACGTTCCTTGCTCAGCGCCTGGCTGGCCGGAGCGCTGCCGGTGGCATCCACGTGGCCCAGCACCAGTACGGCGGTCTTCGGGTCCGCCTCAACAGCTTTGGCAACGCGAGTGAACGGGCCCAGGGTCACCGGCAGCAGCATCGCCGGGCGTTTCGGGTTGTAAGAGCCGTCTACCGGGGCAATCACCACCAGTACGTTGTCGCGACGTTCCAATTGCAGGTTGCTGTCCTTGATCGCAGCGCGCAGGCGCGGCTCGTAATCGTCCAGCCAGGCCTGGGTGATTTTCGGATCGGGCATCTGCACGTTGGTCACATCGACCTTGGCCAGTGGCTTGGGCTTGGTATCGAACGGCCACCACCAGTGGGCTTCGGTGTCGGTCTTGGCCACGGGAGCCGGGGTAGCGGCCTGGAGGTCGGCTTTCAGGTCGGCCTTGGCCTCGGCGGCCTTGTCGTCGGCGCTTTTGGTGGAGAATGGCCACCAGTTGAAGCCGGTGTCGCTCTTGGCTGCCGGAGCAGGCGCTGCGGCGACAGGCGCGACAGGCTTGGCGTCGGCAGCGGGCTTGGCGTCAGCAACAGGCTTGGCATCGGCAGCGGGCTTGGCATCCGGCTTGGCGTCGGTCTGGGTCACTGCGTCCTTGGTAGCAGCCTTATCTGATCCAAATGACCACCAGTGCCCACCTTCGGCATCATTTTGTGGAGTTTGTGCACAGCCGGTAATAGTGAGGCACAGCGCCAGTGCCAAGGACTTGTTCGATAACATGAGATATCCACAAAATGAGAAAAAACCAAGGGGCCACATGCCCCGTTAACCAGACGCTTAAAGAACATTGAAGTTACATCATTGCGTTCAGCGTCTTCTTATACGTGCCTTTGTAACAAAAAATTGTGAAACAGCAAGGGGTTTATAGACAACCGGCCAATATTCCGACCAACTTCTGAGCCCGTGGGTCCATAAGTACATAGGGCCCCAGGGTATTAGTCACAAAACCGAAGGCTACATCATGCTCAGGGTCGGCAAACCCTACCGAGCCCCCTGCCCCCGGATGCCCGAATGCGCGCGGACCAAGGCCGAAGGTAGCATTGGGCAACTCCGGTTGATCCAACATGCAACCCAGGCCAAAACGGGTTTGGGTCAATAAGGTTTTATCCGGCCCGATACTGTGCTCGCGGGTCAATTGTTCGAGCATGTCGCTTTCCAGCAAACTACCGTCCAATAAACCACTATAAAAGCCGGCCAGGCTGCGTGCATTACCGTGACCATTTGCCGCGGGTTGCTGCATACGCCGCCATTCGGGTTTATTAGTGCTGGTCAGAATAGACGGCGGATTGGCAAATGCACGTGTAGTCATTGCCGTGGGTTCACGCATCATTACTTGAAGTAACCGTTGTGCCGCAGCATCGCCCATATTGCCCTTGCTGCGGGCTATATGGGCGACACGGTAAAACTCTTCGTCCGCCAGGCCCACGTGAAAATCCAGCCCCAACGGCCGCGCCACCCGCGCCACAATGGACTCCCCCGGCCCGCGTCCATCGGCCCGGCGCAACAGTTCACCGACCAGCCAGCCATAGGTGATTGCCTCGTAGCCATGGCCCTGGCCGGGTGTCCACCACGGCGCTTCGGCCGCCAGGGTATCGACCATCAGTTGCCAGTCGTACAGGGCTTCGGTGGGCAGCATCTCGCGGATCGCCGGCAGCCCGGCCTGATGGCAGAGCAACTGGCGCAAGGTAATGGACGCTTTGCCCGCTGCGGCAAATTCCGGCCAGTAATCGGCCACGGGCGCATCCAGCTTCAGCTTGCCTTCGGCTACCAGCTGCAGGGCGGTGACGGCAGTGAAGGTCTTGGTGCAGGAGAACAGATTGACGATCGTGTCACTGTGCCAGGCCTCGGCGCCGTCCTTATCGGCGGTGCCGGCCCACAGGTCGACAACCGTCTCGCCGCCGACCTGGATGCAAAGCCCGGCACCGCGCTCCTGAGGGTCATCGAACAATGCGGCAAACGCTTCACGTACCGCTTCGAACTGGAGCGCGTAATGACCCTGAATCTGCACCGGAGCGACCTCGAGAAAACCGCATGAAAAGTGGCCGACATTGTTCCAGTCATTGAGGGATTTGTGAACCCGTCAACGGCGAATCAATGCCCATTTCCGGAGTGCCCGCCAGCATGCCCGGCGCCCTGGCCCGCACCTTTGCCGGCCTGGCCCGAGCGGCCGCCTTCACTCTCGCGGGACGCACCGGCGGCCCTGGCTTTTTCAGCCTCCTTACCCAGTTGGTCGACCGCCGCGAGATTGCTTTTACGCACGCTCTCGACAAATCCCTGAAAGGGCACGTCAGTGATGCCAACCAGGCCGAAATGGCCGTTTTCACCGTCCAGCAGGCGTCCGGTCACGGGCTGGTCCAGGTACTGGAACCAGTGCACGCCGACAATCGAAGGCTCGGCCATGGCTTGCTTGAGGAAGGCGGCATAGGCCGCGCCCCGCTCTTCTTCACGGGCCAGTTGCGTCACGCCGCCCCAGAATGGGCCACGGTCGCTCGAGCCGAAGTTGAATTCGGTGATCAATACCGGTTTGTCGAGTGCGCGCAGGGTGGCGAAGTCATAACCGTCCTGGGGCTTGAGGGTATACATATTGAAGCTCAGCACATCGCAATACTGTGCACAAGACGCCACGGCTTCAGGGGTGCTCACGGCGTAACGCCCGCCCAGCAGCAACTGGTTGGGCGCGTGCCATTTCAGCGAGTCGGAGATGGTCTTGAAGTAGGCATCGGCGAAGGTCTTCTGGAAATACTTGAAGTCGGCCTCGATTTCCGGGTGTTCCGGGCTGGGCATCGGCGGCTCGAAGCCGGGGTCTTCCATCAGCTCCCAGCCGGCCAGGTGGATGCCCCAGGCTTTCGACAGACCGTCTTCATTGCGGTACTTGTCGCGCAGTTGCTTGAGGAAAGCACGCTTGGCCGGTACGTCGGTGGTCATGCGCAAGGTGCCGTAGGCCAGGGCATAGCGCGATTTTGCATCGTCGCCAGGGCCGGCCCAGGCCAGTTCGTTGTCGGCGAAGAAGCCGATCAGCCACGGGTCGTCGCGATGATCGCGAGCGGCAATGGCCACGGCGCGCTCAGTGGCCATGGCGAAGCGTGGGTCGAACGGGTCGGGCATGCCGCCCCACCAGTCGGTGCCGGTGCTGATGCTGGCGTAGTCACCCACAATCGACAGCGGCAAGGTGTAAGGCACACGGTCAGCCGTGGCCAGGTCCGGCTCGCTCCAGTTGCCCACAGTGTTGAAACCCCAGGCTTGCAGGCGGTCGAGGGTATGGGTCACCCAGCGTTTCTGATCGAAGCCGTCACCGCCATAGGTGCGCTGCAGGTTGGCGCCATAAAAATCATACCAGCGTCCCGAGCCGAAACCGCGACCTTCGCCCGCGCCGTTGCCGGTACGGTTGTCGCCACTGCCGTAATACTTGTCGAAGGGTTCACCGGCCTTGGGCAGCGCCGCAAACATCCACTCTCGCCCCGCCACGTAGGTCTGGCTGTTGTCCGCCGCCACGGTGTTGACACCCAGCGAGTAGAACGGATGGCCTTGCGGCGTGACCAAGTACCAGCGACCGTCGCGCTTTTCAGTGCGGAAGAAGCCGCTGGCGTCGAACGCCGGCCCTTTGTTCCAGCCGCCGTATTGATCAAGGGCGGATTTGTCACGCTCGGCAAGCCACCCCTTCAGTTGTTGCTGCTCCTTGGCGGCTGCGGCCTTGAGCTGCTCGTCGCTGCTGACTTTTTCCGGCCAGCGTGCGCGGGTGGACTGACCGTAAGCGTCCACCAGTTCGCTGTAGGCGGCCTTCATCACCGGCTCGCTGTCCTGCACGCCAAAGCGCTCCAGCAGGATGCTTTGGGCGGCGTCGGGTTTGATCATCGACAGCGTCACCGACACCACCTGGCTGCGGTCGACTTCCCCGGTGCTGGCGGCCAGCAACACACGCTGGCCGTCCACGGTCATTGGCATCGGCGGGCCGGCCTTCATGCCCTGGCTCAGCGGCGAGTTGGCTTGCAGTGGCACCAGCAAGGTCTGGGCCGGGCCGGCCGGCAGGTCGATGCGACTGATCAGGGTCTTGCCGTCCGCACTTTGTACTTTCACGTAGAGGGTCAACGCCCAGTTCATCGCGCTCTGGATGCGCAGGCTCATGGCGCCAGATTGCGACCAGTCCCACACGCCGGTTTGCGGGCTGAGCACCAGGCTCGGCTCGGCCGCCGGGCTGAAGGTGATGCGGCGCAGCACTTCGCCCTCCGGGGTTTGTTCGGCGTTGTATTGCGGCAGGCTGGCGTCCTGGGTCGCCACCTTGACCACATCGGCGGGCCGGACGAAGTTGAACAGCGTTTGTTGCCCGGCCGGCGCGGCCATCAAGGGCGCGGCGAACAGCAGGGCAAAAAGAGCGGGCAGCGTGCGAATCATACGAACAAGGTTCTCCCAGACGGCCGGTGAATGGCCTGATGACATACATGAGATAGACCACGAAGTGGGCGAGTTCGCCCACGGTGGCTTAAGAAATTTCGCGCCTGAACGGCGGCAAGGCATTCAGGATTGCCTTGCCATAGCGCTGGGTGACCAGGCGGCGATCGAGCAACGTGATGGTGCCCCGGTCCTGCTCGGTGCGCAGCAAGCGCCCGCAGGCCTGCACCAGCTTGAGCGACGCATCGGGTACCGAGATTTCCATGAACGGGTTGCCGCCGCGGGCTTCGATCCATTCGGCCAGCGCCGCTTCGACCGGATCATCCGGCACCGAGAACGGGATCTTGGCGATGACTACATGCTCGCAGTAGGCGCCGGGCAAGTCCACGCCCTCGGCAAAGCTCGCCAGGCCGAACAGCACGCTGGAATCACCGCCATCGACCCGCGCCTTGTGTTTGTTCAAGGTTTCCTGCTTGGACAGGTTGCCCTGGATGAACACCTGCTTACGCCAGTCGCGGTCAAGGCCGTCAAACACATCCTGCATCTGTTTGCGCGACGAAAACAGCACCAGGGTGCCTCGCGAGCCTTCCACCAGCTCGGGCAGGTCGCGGATGATCGCCGCCGTGTGCGCCGCCGCGTCCCGTGGGTCGGCCTTGAGGTCGGGCACCCGCAGTACGCCGGCGTCGGCGTGATGAAACGGGCTCGGCACCACCGCAGTGACGGCCTTTTTCGGCAGGCCGGCACGCATACGGAAGCGGTCGAAGGTGCCCAGCGCCGTCAGCGTGGCCGAGGTCACCAGGCAGCCGTAGGCCACGTTCCACAGGTTGCGGCGCAGCATCTCGGCGGCGAGGATCGGGCTGGCATTGACCTCGATATCGAACAGCGCACCGCTTTCCGCCAAGGTCAGCCAGCGCGCCATCGGCGGGTTGTCTTCCGGATCTTCGACGGTAAAGGCCGTCCACAACTCCCAGTTGCCTTGGGCGCGGGACAGCAGGCTGCCGAACAGCGGGTACCATTCTTCGGCCTGGTTACTGGCGATGCCGATATTGACCTCGCCATCCATGCCTTCCTTGAGCAAATCGGTGAGACGGGTGAACAGGTCGGTCAGGCGGGAAAAGCCCTTCTTCAGTTCAATGCCCATTTCACGCATATGCTCGGGAATCATCCCACCGACAAAACGGTGACGCGGCCGCTCACGGCCTTCCACGTCTTCGCCGGGCTTGAAGTCGGCCACCTGCTCGCAGGCGCTGAACATGAACTGCTGCTGGGTCTTGATCTCCCGCGCCAGCTCAGGCACCTGTTCGATCAGCTTGCCCAGGTCACCGGGCAGCGGATGCTGGGCCAGCAGCTTGGTGAGGTTCTTGGCGGTGGTTTCCAGCCAATCGGCGGTAGAGCGCAAGCGCGTGTAATGGGCGAAGTGGCCGATGGCCTTGTCCGGCAGGTGGTGACCTTCGTCGAACACATACAGGGTGTCGCGCGGGTCCGGCAGTACGGCGCCGCCGCCCAGGGCCAGGTCGGCCAGCACCATGTCGTGGTTGGTGACGATCACGTCGACCTTGCCCATGCCTTCGCGGGCCTTGTAGAAGGCGCACTGACCGAAGTTGGGGCAATGGCGGTTGGTGCATTGACTGTGGTCGGTGGTCAGGCGCGCCCAGTCGGAGTCTTCCAGGGCGGTGGGCCAGCTGTCGCGGTCGCCGTCCCATTTATTACCGGCCAGTTTTTCGATCATGCTGGTAAACAGTTTCTGGCTGACTTCGTCGACTTCGATCTTGAAGCCTTCTTCTTCGAACAACGAAGCCGTGGCGGTCTGCGCGTGGCCTTCCTGCAGCAGCACGTCAAGCTTGGACAGGCACATGTAACGGCCACGGCCCTTGGCCAGCGCGAACGTGAAGTTCAGCCCGCTGTTGCGCATCAGGTCAGGCAGGTCCTTGTAGACAATCTGCTCCTGCAGGGCGACGGTAGCGGTGGCAATCACCAGGCGTTTGCCGGCGGCCTTGGCGGTGGGGATCGCCGCCAGGCTGTAGGCCACGGTCTTGCCGGTACCGGTGCCGGCTTCGACGGCCACGACCGCAGGGTCGCCGCTGCGCCGCCCTTCGTCGTCGGTGTCGATATCTCCGAGGACCTTGGCCACTTCGGCGATCATCAGGCGTTGGCCGTAACGCGGTTTCAAGCTCTTGGCTTCGAGAAAACGCGAGTAGGCGCCCTGGATCGTGGTTTTGAGTTCAGTGCTGATCATGGATAGTCGGGCGCAAAAAACGCTGGATAAATTTTCAGTGGTTCGGATCGGCCGCTATCATACCCCGCTAATTAATCCCGCGCAGAACGGAGTACCACAATGACCGCGTTTAGCCTCGCTTACACCCTGCATGTATTGGCCGCCCTGATCTGGGTCGGCGGCATGTTTTTCGCCTGGATGATCCTGCGCCCCGCCGCCATGGCGGCCCTTGAGGGCCCTGCCCGGCTCAAGTTGTGGGCAAATGTGTTTCAACGTTTTTTTGTATGGGTGTGGGTGGCGGTGCTGATTTTGCCGATCAGCGGCGTCGGCCTGCTGCACCTGCGCTTCAACGGTTTTGAAACGGCGCCGCGCTATGTGCAGGTGATGATGGGTTTGTATCTGGTGATGACGGCGCTGTTTATCCGCATCCAGGCGTTGAAGTTTCCGGCGCTGAAGGCGGCGGTGGCGGCTGAGGATTGGCCGGCGGGCGCGGCTGCACTGGGGCAGATTCGTAAGTTGGTAGGGATTAACTTGATTGTCGGGTTGGTGGTGGTGGCAATTGCTTCGGCTAGGCCGATGTTGTAAGGCGACTCTTACATCGCCATCGGGGGCAAGTCGAATCGTCGCACCGCCCCTCCCACCTTTGATCGCATTCCAATGTGGGAGGGGCGGTGCGACGATTCGACTTGCCCCCGATGGCGTCAGGCCAGGCGACTCAGAGCCGCTGGATAGTCACTGTTCCAGCAGGCCCCGCCGGCCCCGGTTGCCCTTCCAACCCCGAGCGGCCTTTTTCACCGCCATCGGCGCGGTACACCAGGCAGCCCTTGGACTGACCGCCCTTGCCGGGTTTACCCGCGACACCGGCCAAGCCCCCAGGCCCGCCGTCCACCAAGACCTTGATCTGATCAGCCGGGAAACTCTGCGGCAACTCCACGCGCACTAGCGCACCCGACGCACCCGGCAACCCATCGCCGCCGTTATCGCCATTGAACCCACGCCCGGCCGAACCCCAGGTGCAACCCGGATCGACGCCATTGGCGCCATCCAGGCCGGCATAACCCTGGGCGCCGGCGCCACCGCGGGCATCCACCGACAGTGCTTCTGCAGTCAGCGACTCGATACGCAAGGTCAAGTCGCGCCCCGGCTTGGCCGGCCTTTCATGGGTGCCGGGCGCGCCGCGAGAGGTGATCTGGCTGCCGTGATCCAGTTGAGCCTGGCGCACCTGTAACTGCAGCGCGGTAGTGCCGGGGACGATGGCGATACGTGCTTCACGCCCCAGATGCAGTTCCTCCACCGCGATCTGACTGATGGTGGCCGGAATCAACAGGGTGCCGTAGTCCGCCACGTCGAGGCGCTCGAGCTGCAACACGCTGGTGCTGCTGGGCAGGCGCATCAACGAATGGGTTTCAACACTGACACTCTGGGCCAGGGCAATGGGGCTGACCAACAGGGCCAGCAGAAAAACCTTACGCATCATGGGGCTCCCGAGTGTTTCCGAATTTTTCTTTGGACGCACAGTAACGACTTCTACAGGCGATTTGCCAGTGAAGGATCAAAAAACTTCAGAAGGCCCGGCTCAGGCACCGGCGCTATCGGCACTGATGCGCTAGGCCAGCACGCCCAGCCGCGCTAGTCTCTAGGGTCCTGATGTGAGGATCTTAAATGACCGCTGGAATTTCTTCCCGTACACCCCAGCAAGCGCTGGCCGCGCTGCTGGACCTGCACGCTCCCAAACGCCTGTTGCTGTTGGGCGCCAGCCAGTTTCCCGCACTGGATGCGTTTAAAACGGCGCATCCCGACGTGCGTATCAGCATTGCCCCACCCGGACCGCTGCCCGCCGAACTGGCGGCGCAGCGTTTTGACCTGGCGCTGGTGGTCGATTGCCTTGAACACCTGCCCAAATCCCTGGGTCTGACGTTGCTGGGCGGCATTCGCAACCTCAATGCCAGCCGCATCGCGGTGCTGGTGGACCTGGGCGCCTGCGACTGGAAGGACACCGATTTTTTCTCCCTGGCCCTGCAGGCCGGTGAGCGTTTCCAGCGCGATGAGCAGGTGCTGACGCTGTTTACCTATGATCTGCTTGACTATAAACAAGTACCCGACTGGCTCAACGCCCGTTTCTGGGCCAACCCGGAAAATTTTGGCAAGTATTGGTGGTAACACAATGAGTACATCCATTTGCCCCTGCGGCAGTGGCAATCTGCTGGATGCCTGCTGCGGCCATTACCACGCCGGCCATCCCGCGCCGTGTGCCAGCGCATTGATGCGCTCGCGCTACAGCGCCTATGTGCTGGGCCTGGTCGACTATCTGGTGGCAACCACCTTGCCGGCGCAGCAGGCCGGCCTGGACCGCGAGGCCATTAGCGCCTGGAGTGCGCAGAGCACCTGGCTTGGGCTGGAGGTGGAAAATTCCGAGGTCTTCGGCGGCCAACCGGAACATGCCTTCGTGACCTTCACGGCGCGCTGGCACGACAGCAGTGGTGAACATAGCCACCGCGAGCGGTCTTCTTTCGTACAGAATGAGGGGCGCTGGTACTTCATCGACCCGACGGTGGACGTGAAGGCCGGGCGCAATGACCCATGCCTGTGCGGCAGCGGGCAGAAGTTCAAGAAGTGCTGTTCCAGCTATTTTTAACGACCTGACAGGGATAACGCCAATGCTTCGCACATTCAGCCTGATGCTGGCGTTAACCCTGGGCCTGAGCGGCTGCGCCTCCTGGTTCGAGGACGATTCGCCGCCGCCCCATGTATCACTGGTGAAGGTCGAAGTGGTGCGTGCCAAGTTGCTGGAGCAGAAGTTCAAGCTCTACTTTCGCGTGGATAACCGCGACGACGCCGACCTGACCGTGCGCGGCCTGATCTACAAGGTCACCCTCGGCGACCTGGTGCTGACCGAAGGTGAGTCCAACGAATGGCTGACCGTACCGCCGCGCGGCCATAAATACTTCCGGGTGTCGGTACGGACCAACCTGTGGCCGCGAATACGCGATGTGGTGCAAATGCTGAAAAACCCCGAGCGCCCCGTGCCCTATCGTCTTGAAGGCGAGCTGAAAACCGGATTATTCATCGGTAATGACGTGCAGGTGGCTCACAATGGCGAGATAATCCCCGGCGATTTTATTCCGGAGCGACATCGATGACTCAGCAACCCCATGTCCATGGTCCCGACTGCAACCACGATCACGATCACCAGGACCACGACCACGGCCATGTCCACGGCCCGAACTGCGGCCACGCTCACCAGGAGCCGGTGCGCAATGCGTTGAAAGACGTCGGTCGCAACGATCCTTGCCCATGCGGCAGCGCGAAGAAATTCAAGAAGTGCCACGGCGCTTAAGCCACTCGACACTCAATGCGGGAGGGGGCTTGCTCCCGATACGGTGCGTCAGTCAGCCTATTTGTGACTGACCCACCGCTATCGGGGGCAAGCCCCCTTCCACATGAGTACTCATGCAATTACACAACTCCCGCTTGCGTCGTTTCGCCGCGCTCACTAACGTAGCGCCTTTAATGACGCTACCCCCCGCAGGAGCTTTGCCATGGCCTCGCCAGCCCTTACACATTTTCTTCCCCGGTTCGGCGTTGCCGCGGCAGTGGTCAGTGCGTTGAGCCTGTCCGGTTGCCAGCTCCAGAACACCCAGGACACCCTGCCCCCCGCAGCCGGCGTAGAGCCGATCAAGGGCCTGGCCCAAAACGTGTCGATACGCCGCAATGCCCAGGGCATGCCGCTGATCGAAAGCAATACCTTCCACGACGCGCTGTTCAGCCTCGGCTATGTGCATGCCAGCGACCGGATCACCCAGATGGTCACCCTGCGGCTGCTGGCCCAGGGCCGCCTGGCGGAAATGTCCGGTCCCGAGGCCCTTGATGTCGACCGTTTCATGCGCGCAGTCAACCTGAAAAAGAGCGCCGGCGAGCTGTACAACGCCTCGTCGCCACGGCTCAAGCGTTTCTTTGAAGTCTACGCACGGGGCGTCAACGCCTACCTGTTCCGCTACCGCGACAAGCTGCCGACTGACCTGGCCCAGACCGGCTACAAACCCGAATACTGGAAACCGGAAGATTCGGCGCTGCTGTTCTGCCTGCTGAACTTCAGTGAGTCGAGCAACCTGCAGGAAGAAATCTCATCGCTGGTGCTGGCGCAAAAAGTCGGCGTCGACAAGCTCGCCTGGCTTATCCCCAGCGCGCCGGACGAAGCGATCCCGCTGGCCGAGGCCGACAAGCTCAAGGGCGTGAACCTGAGCCAGATCACCGGTCTTGCCGGGTTGGACACCGTCAGCCAGCAACTCAACAGCCTCAATGTCCTGGGCGTGACCACGTCGAGCAACTGGGCCATCGGGCCGCAACGCAGCCGCAGCGGCAAAAGCCTGCTGGCCAACGACACCGCCGCCCAGCCGCAAGCACCAACGCCCTGGAGCTACGTGCAGATCCGTGCGCCGAAATATCAGGCGGTCGGCGCGTCGATTGCCGGCCTGCCCACCCTGCTGTCGGGTTTCAACGGCAAGGTGGCGTGGAGCATGAGCGCGGTCAAGGGCGACACCCAGGACCTGTTCCTGGAAAAGGTCAAACGCCAGGGCAGCGCGTTGTACTACGAGAACAACGGCAAATGGCTACCGGCCGGCGTGCGTAACGAAACCTTCTTCATCAAAGGCCAACGCTCGATTCGCGACGTGGTGTACGAAACCCGCCACGGCGCCTTGCTCAACAGCAGCCAGGCGCTCACCAGCGGTTTTGGCCTGGCCCTGCAAACCGCCGATTTGAAGGACGACAAGAGCCTGGATGCGTTCTTCGACCTGTCCCGCGCGCAGAACGCCGGCAAGGCCTCGGACGCTACCCGCGAAATTCGCGCCATTGCGCTGAACATGATCTTCGCCGACGCCAGTAACATTGGCTGGCAAGTCACCGGCCGCTTCCCCAACCGCCGCGAAGGCCAAGGCCTGCTGCCCTCGCCGGGCTGGGACACGCGCTTTGACTGGGACGGTTACGCCGACGCCATGCTGCACCCCTATGACCAGGACCCGGCTCAAGGCTGGATCGGCACCGCCAACCAGCGCACAGCCCCGCGTGGCTATGGCATGCAACTGTCCAATTCCTGGGACGCACCGGAGCGCAGCGAGCGCCTGGCGCAACTGGCCAACGCCGGCAAGCACGACAGCCGCAGCCTGATCGCCATGCAATACGACCAGACCACCCTGTTTGCCGCCAAACTCAAGGGGATGTTCCAGGCGCCGGGCATGGCCCAGCCGCTGAAACAGGCAATCGACGCGCTGCCCGCCGCCGAACAGGCCAAGGCGCGCGAAGCACTGGGCCGCTTGATGGCCTTTGATGGTCGCCTTGCACCGACGTCCGCCGACGCGGCGGTCTACGAACTGTTCCTGCAGGAAAGCGCCAGGCAGATCTTCCTCGACAAACTCGGCCCGGAACACAGCGCCAGCTGGAAAGCCTTTGTCAGCAACGCCAGCCTGTCCTACTCCGCCATCGCAGACCATTTGCTGGGCCGTGAAGACAGCCCGCTCTGGGATGACACGCGCACACCGCAAAAAGAAGACAAGCCGGCGATTCTCGCACGCACCCTGGCCGCTGCGATCAGCACCGGCGACAGCCTGCTGGGCGCCGATCACAAGGCCTGGCAATGGGGCAAGCTGCACACCACCACTTGGAAAAACGCCAGCGGCCAGGTCATCCGCGGGCCTTTCGCCAGCGGTGGCGACCACAACACCCTGAACCCGGCACCGTACCACTGGGGGCAGGATTTCAATGTGGCCCAGACGTCGGCGCTGCGCATGATTGTCGACTTCGGCCAGCCCGAACCGATGATGGGCCAGGGCGGCACCGGCCAGTCCGGCAACCCGGCCAGCCCGAACTATGCCAACGGCATCGATCCGTCGCTCAAGGCGCAATACCTGAGCTTCCCGATGCAGCCGCAGAACTTTGACAAGGTGTATGGCAAAAGCCGGCTAACCCTCACACCTGGCAAATAACCCGGTTTTCAAATGTGGAGGGGGCTTGCCCCCTCCCACATTTGGACCCCATGCATTCTGATAGAACTTCTGCACAGCCCCCCGCCTCATAAGTAACAAGCCCATCTCCCCGGTCACCCCATGGACCTCGTCATCGCCCGACCCGAAGGCCTCTATTGCCCCGCCGGGGATTTCTACATTGATCCCTGGCGCCCGGTGGAACGCTCCGTCATCACCCACGCCCACGGCGACCACGCCCGCACCGGCAACGAGCATTACCTGGCCGCCGCGCCCGGCGAAGGCATCCTGCGCTCGCGCCTGGGCCAGGACATCAACTTGCAGACGCTGGCCTACGGCGAACAACTCGTGCACCACGGCGTCACGTTGAGTTTCCACCCGGCCGGGCATGTGCTCGGTTCGGCCCAGGTGCGTCTGGAATACCAGGGCGAGGTCTGGGTCGCGTCCGGCGATTACAAGGTCGAGCCCGATGGCACCTGCGCGCCGTTCGAACCGGTGCGCTGCCACACCTTTATCACCGAATCCACCTTTGGCCTGCCGATCTACCGCTGGCAGCCGCAGGCGCAGATTTTTTCCGGTATCAACGACTGGTGGCAGGCCAATATCGCCGCCGGCAAAGCCAGCGTGTTGTTCTGCTATTCCTTCGGCAAGGCACAACGCATTCTGCACGGTATCGATGCCAGCATCGGTCCGATCCTCAGCCATGGCGCCGTCGAGCCGTTGAACCGGGTCTACCGCGAAGCGGGTATCTACATCCCCGAAACGCTATACGCCGGCGACTTCAAAAAAAACGACCCGCTGCTGCGCCAGGCCCTGATCATCGCCCCGCCCTCCACCAGTGGCAGCACCTGGATACGTCGCTTTGGCGACTACAGCGACGCCTTCGCCAGCGGCTGGATGCGCCTGCGCGGCACGCGGCGGCGGCGCGGGGTCGATCGCGGCTTTGTGCTGTCGGACCATGCCGATTGGCCCGGGCTGTTGTGGGCGATTGAGCAGACCGGCGCCGAGCGGGTGATGGTCACCCACGGTTCGGTCGGCGTGCTGGTGCGCCATCTGCGCGAGAAAGGCTTGGATGCCCAAGGTTTCAGCACCGAATACGGCGACGACGAAGAAGAGGCCAGCGCATGAAAGCCTTCGCCGAGCTGTACGCCAACCTCGATGCCACGACCTCCAGCAACGCCAAGCTGGCGGCACTGCAAGCGTATTTCCGACAGGCACCGCCAGAGGATGCGGCCTGGGCGGTGTACTTCCTTTCCGGCGGGCGCCCGCGGCAATTGGTGCCGACCCGCCTGCTCAGGGACATGGCGACGCAAGCGGCGAACATCGAGCCGTGGTTGTTCGAAGAAAGCTACCAGTCCGTCGGCGATCTGGCGGAGACCATTTCCTTGCTGTTACCCGAATCCACCTACACCTCTGAAGATGGCCTGGCGGTGTGGCTGGAAGACAAACTGTTACCGCTGCGTGGCCTTGCGCCGCTTGAACTGGCCGAGCGCCTGCCGGCGCTGTGGATGCAACTGGATCAACCGAGCCTGATGGTGTGCATCAAGTTGATCACCGGCAGCTTTCGCGTGGGCGTGTCCAAACTGCTGGTGACCCGTGCGCTTGCCGCCATGGCCGGGCTCGACAGCAAGCGCGTGGCCCAACGGCTGGTGGGCTACACCGACCTGTCCAATCGCCCTACGGCCGCAGGCTATCTCAAGCTGATTGCCGCCGAATCATCCGACGAGCATGCGCAACGCGGCGGGCAGCCGTATCCGTTTTTTCTCGCCCATGGCCTGGCGCAACCAGTGGAGCAGTTTGACGCCCTGCTCGGCTCTCCCGCCGACTGGCAAGTGGAATGGAAGTTTGATGGCATTCGCGCGCAGTTGGTCAAGCGTGAGGGCCGCTTGTGGGTCTGGTCGCGCGGTGAAGAACTGGTGACCGAGCGGTTCCCCGAGCTTCACAGCCTGGTCAGCGGCTTGCCCGACGGCACGGTGATCGACGGTGAAATTGTGGTCTGGAAAGAGGCGGTGCAACCCTTCGCCCTGCTGCAGCAGCGGATCGGCCGCAAGACATTGAGTAAAAAAGTGCTGGAGGATGCGCCGGTGGCGGTGCTCGCCTACGACCTGCTCGAATACCAGGGCGACGACTGGCGCAACCACACCCTGGCTGAACGCCGTACGCAGCTGGAACGCGTGATCGCGCAGTGCAACCAACCGGTGCTGTTGCCCTCGCCACTGCTCGAGGGGCAAACCTGGGAAGCGTTGGCCGTGCAACGCGAAGCCTCCCGCAGCCTCGGCGTCGAAGGCATGATGATCAAGGATCGCAAAGGCCTTTACGGCGTGGGCCGCACCAAGGACATGGGCCTGTGGTGGAAGTGGAAGGTCGACCCGTTCAGCATCGACGCTGTATTGATCTACGCCCAGCGCGGCCATGGCCGGCGCGCGAGCCTGTACAGCGATTACACCTTCGCGGTCTGGGATGGCCCGCGGGGCAGCGAGCGCACACTGGTGCCGTTCGCCAAGGCCTATTCGGGGCTGACTGACGAAGAAATGCGCAAGGTCGATGCGATCGTGCGCAAGACCACCGTGGAAAAATTCGGCCCGGTCAGCAGCGTCACGCCGAGCATGGTGTTTGAGTTGGGCTTTGAAGGGATCGCCCTGTCCAAGCGGCATAAGAGCGGCATTGCGGTGCGCTTTCCGCGGATGTTGCGCTGGCGCCAGGATAAGCCGGTGGAGGAAGCCGACAGTCTCGCCACGCTGCAGGATTTGTTGGCCTGACACGAATCAACTGTGGGAGGGGGCTTGCCCCCGATAGCGGAGGGTCAGACACAGATGCTCTGACTGACACACCGCCATCGGGGGCGAGCCCCCTCCCACATTGGAATCTCTATATGACCTGTAATGGTGCGACCTTTTCCGAATGCACATTAGTGGGCATTTCCTACACTTATAAATCCCTTATCCCACCTTTTAAAACGATCATTCGGAACTATGGTGCAGAAATTGCTACTTGTGCTGCGTCTGACACCGTTCAGTAACAGTCCTAAACGCGCCACAAGCGCTTATCTTGGTTTTCAGGGAACACATAATGAAAAAAGCATTGCTGACCCTTTCTGCACTGGCTCTGTGCATGGCTGCAGGTGTTGCAACCGCCAAGGAATACAAGGAATTGCGTTTCGGTGTCGATCCCTCCTACGCACCGTTCGAATCCAAGGCCGCCGACGGCAGCCTGGTGGGCTTCGACATTGACCTGGGCAATGCCATTTGCGCGGAGCTGAAGGTCAAGTGCAAATGGGTTGAAAGCGACTTTGACGGCATGATTCCGGGCCTCAAAGCCAACAAGTTCGACGGTGTGATTTCTTCCATGACCGTGACACCGGTGCGCGAGAAGGCGATCGACTTCTCCAACGAGCTGTTCTCGGGCCCTACTTCGCTGGTGTTCAAAAAAGGTGCAGGGTATTCCACGCCTGAATCGCTCAAGGGCAAATCCGTGGGCTATGAGCAAGGCACCATCCAGGAAGCCTACGCCAAGGCCGTGCTGGACAAGGCCGGTGTGACCACCAAGGCCTACGCCAACCAGGACCAGGTGTATGCCGATTTGACGTCCGGGCGCCTCGACGCTTCCGTGCAGGACATGCTGCAAGCCGAACTGGGCTTCCTCAAGTCACCGGCTGGTGCCGGCTACGAAGTCAGCGCCGCCATCGACGACCCACTGCTGCCTTCGAAAACCGCGATCGGTATCAAAAAAGGTAACACTGAGCTCAAGGCTCTTTTAGATAAAGGTATCAAAGCGTTACACGATGATGGCACCTACGCCACCATCCAGAAAAAACACTTTGGCGATCTGAACCTGTACAGCGGCAAATAATGCCTGGGGCGCCCCTTTTTCAAGGGGCGCTTTTTTATCGCCATAGGTCCTGATTTATGTTCGAAGATCTGTTGCAAACCCTCGGGCTGAGCGCGTTCAGCTTGAAGGGTTTCGGCCCGCTGTTGCTGCAAGGCACCTGGATGACTATCAAGTTGTCGGTGCTGTCCCTGGCCGTCAGCGTGTTGCTGGGCCTGCTCGGCGCCAGCGCCAAACTGTCCAGCCTGTCCGTGCTGCGTATCCCCGCCCAGCTCTACACCACATTGATTCGCGGCGTCCCCGACCTGGTGCTGATGTTGCTGATTTTCTACAGCCTGCAAACCTGGCTGACCGGCCTCACCGACTTCATGGAATGGGAATACATCGAGATCGACCCATTCAGTGCCGGGGTCATCACCCTGGGCTTTATCTACGGTGCTTATTTCACCGAGACCTTTCGAGGCGCGATCCTGGCCGTGCCCCGTGGCCAGCTGGAAGCCGCCACCGCCTACGGGCTCAAGCGCGGGCAACGGTTTCGCTACGTGACCTTCCCGCAAATGATGCGCTTTGCCCTGCCGGGCATCGGCAATAACTGGATGGTGATGCTCAAGGCCACCGCGCTGGTGTCGATCATCGGCCTGGCCGATCTGGTGAAAGCAGCCCAGGATGCCGGCAAGAGCACCTATCAACTGTTCTACTTCCTGGTACTGGCCGCGCTGATCTACCTGTTGATCACCAGCGCCTCCAATTTTGTCTTGCGCCGTCTTGAACGTCGCTACGCCGCAGGTTCACGGGAGGCCGTGCGATGATCGAGCTTTTGCAGGAATACTGGCGCCCGTTCCTTTATAGCGACGGCCAGCACATCACCGGCCTGGCCATGACCCTGTGGCTGCTCAGCGCGGCATTGGTGATCGGCTTTCTGGTGTCGATTCCACTGTCTATCGCCCGGGTATCGCGCAGGCGCCTGGTGCGCTGGCCGGTGCAGTTCTACACCTACCTGTTTCGCGGCACGCCGCTGTATATCCAGTTGCTGATTTGCTACACCGGCATCTACAGCCTCGCCGCCGTGCGTGCGCAACCGGTACTCGATGGGTTCTTTCGCGATGCGATGAACTGCACCATCCTGGCCTTCGCCCTCAACACCTGCGCCTACACCACGGAAATTTTCGCCGGGGCGATCCGCAGCATGGCCCACGGCGAAGTCGAAGCGGCCAAGGCCTACGGCCTCAGCGGCTGGAAGCTGTACGCCTATGTGATCATGCCGTCGGCACTGCGCCGTTCGTTGCCCTACTACAGCAACGAGGTGATCCTGATGCTGCATTCGACCACGGTGGCGTTTACCGCGACCATTCCGGACATCCTCAAAGTCGCCAGGGACGCCAACTCGGCCACCTTCATGACCTTTCAATCATTCGGCATCGCGGCATTGATCTACCTGGCCGTGACTTTTGCCCTGGTCGGCCTGTTTCGACTGGCGGAACGCCGCTGGCTGGCCTTTCTCGGGCCGAGCCATTAAGGAGCGCTCATGCGTCATCAGCAACATGACCTGATTGCGCCGGTGCCCGGCACGGCGCGACAGATTCACAGTTTCCACTTCGGCCCGGAGCAGGCGCAAAGCAAGGTCTACATCCAATCATCACTGCACGCCGATGAACTGCCGGGCATGCTGGTGGCCTGGCACTTGAAGGCGCGCCTGGCACAGTTGGCGGCGACCGGGCGCGTGCGCAGCGAAATCGTCCTGGTGCCGGTCGCCAACCCAGTGGGGCTGGAACAGGTGCTGATGGACGTCCCCCTGGGCCGCTACGAGCTGGAAAGCGGACAGAACTTCAATCGCCTGTTTGTCGACCTCAGCGACGCGGTCGGCGATCAGGTTGAAGACTTGCTGGGCAGTGATCCCCAACACAACGCCCGGTTGATCCGCACCGCGTTATCCGCAGCCTTGGCCGCGCAAACCGCGTCGACTCAACTGCAATCCCAGCGCCTGGTGCTGCAGCGCCTGGCGTGCGATGCCGACGTGGTGCTGGACCTGCACTGCGATTTCGAAGCCGTGGCGCACCTCTACACCACGCCCGAGGCCTGGCTGCAGGTGGAGCCGCTGGCGCGTTACCTGGGGTCGGAGGCCAACCTGCTGGCCACCGATTCCGGCGGGCAGTCCTTTGATGAATGTTTCACCCTGGTGTGGTGGCAGTTGCAGCAACGCTTCGGCACGCGCTTCCCGATCCCCATGGGCAGCTTTTCCGTGACCGTCGAATTGCGCGGCCAAGGCGATGTCAACCACGGCCTGGCGACCCTGGACTGCCAGGCGATCATCAATTACCTGACCCACCTCGGCGCGATTGAAGGCGACGCGCCAGCACTGCCCGCATTGCCCTACCCGGCCACGCCACTGGCAGGCGTGGAGCCTGTGACCACAGCGGTGGGCGGCTTGCTGGTGTTCCACGCCTTGCCGGGGGAATACCTGGAGGCCGGGCAGCTTATCGCCGAAATCATCGATCCTATCACCGACCGCGTAACGCCCGTGCATTGCCGCAATGCCGGCCTGCTTTACGCGCGCTCGCTGCGACGCATGGCCACCGCCGGAATGGTGATCAGCCATGTCGCCGGCGCAGAGGCCTACCGCAGCGGCTACCTACTTTCGCCTTGAGGATGCACGCCCCATGTACAAATTGACCGTTGAAGGCCTGCATAAAAGCTATGGCGACAATGAAGTGCTCAAAGGTGTCTCGCTCAAGGCCAACACCGGCGACGTGATCAGCCTGATCGGCGCCAGCGGCTCGGGCAAGAGCACGTTCCTGCGCTGCATCAACTTCCTGGAAACCCCCAACGACGGCGCCATGACCCTGGATGGTCAAGTGATCCGCATGGTCAGCGACCGCCACGGCATGCGTGTGGCCGACGATGCCGAGTTGCAACGTTTGCGCACGCGGCTGGCCATGGTATTCCAGCACTTCAACCTGTGGAGCCACATGAGCGTGCTGGAAAACATCACCATGGCCCCGCGCCGCGTGCTGGGGTGCAGCAGAAAAGACGCCGAAGACCGCGCCCGTCGCTACCTGGATAAAGTCGGCCTGCCCGCGCGGGTGGCTGATCAATACCCGGCGTTTCTCTCCGGCGGCCAGCAGCAACGGGTCGCGATTGCCCGCGCGCTGGCGATGGAGCCCGAGGTGATGCTGTTCGATGAACCCACCTCGGCGCTGGACCCGGAGTTGGTGGGTGAAGTGTTGAAAGTGATCCAGGGCCTGGCCGAAGAAGGCCGCACCATGATCATGGTGACCCATGAAATGAGCTTCGCGCGCAAAGTCTCAAGCCAGGTGCTGTTCCTGCACCAGGGCCTGGTGGAAGAGCAAGGTGCGCCGGCGGACGTGCTGGGCAATCCGAAGAGCGAGCGTCTGCAGCAATTCCTGAGCGGCAACTTGAAGTAAACCTTTGGGGCGCCTGGGAGGTCTGTGCATTAGAGCCTCCAGAGCGTCCGCTGCCGCATGGCAAAACCCGTCGACTTCGCCAAACAATGGTTTGCCACCCGCGGCTGGCGCCCGTTCGCCTTTCAGAAAGACGTGTGGAAAGCCGTCAAGGAAGGTCAGTCAGGCTTATTGCATGCCAGTACCGGCGCGGGTAAAACCTACGCGCTGTGGTTCGCAGCCCTCAATCGTTTCGCCGTAACGCGCCCACCCGCTACCGGCAAGCGCAAGCCTGCGGCCGAACCCCTGACCGTGCTGTGGATCACCCCGATGCGTGCGTTGGCCGCCGACACCGCGCGTGCCCTCGAGGCGCCGTTGGCGGCCTTGCAGATCCCCTGGAGCGTCGGCCTGCGCACGGGCGACACCAGCAGCAGCGAACGTGCGCGCCAGACCCGCCGCCAGCCCACCACGCTGATCACTACCCCGGAAAGCCTGACGCTGATGCTCGCGCGCGCCGACAGCGAGGTCAGCCTGGGGCATCTGCGCATGGTGGTGGTGGATGAGTGGCACGAACTGATCGGCAATAAACGCGGCGTGCAATTGCAATTGGCGTTGGCACGGCTGCGGCGCTGGCACCCGGATTTGCTGGTGTGGGGTATTTCCGCAACCTTGGGTAATCAGGCGCACGCGCTGGAGGTGTTGGTCCCACAGGGTGGCGGGATAAACGTGCAGGGGCAGACCGCCAAACAGTTGCAAGTGGACACACTGCTGCCGCCCACTGCCGAACGCTTTCCCTGGGCCGGACATATCGGTTTGAAGATGCTGCCGCAAGTCGTGGCGCAAGTGGACTCGAGCAGCAGTTGCCTGGTATTCACCAACACCCGCGCGCAATCGGAAATCTGGTATCAGGCGTTGCTCGAGGCCAGGCCGGACTGGGCCGGCCTGATTGCGCTGCATCACGGTTCGCTGTCGCGGGAAACCCGTGACTGGGTGGAGCGTGCGTTGAAAGAAGGCCAACTCAAGGCGGTGGTGTGCACCTCAAGCCTGGACCTGGGCGTGGACTTTCTGCCGGTGGAACGAGTGCTGCAGATCGGTTCGGCCAAGGGTGTGGCGCGCCTGATGCAACGCGCCGGCCGCTCGGGGCATGCACCGGGGCGTCCGTCACGGGTGACATTGGTACCGACCCACAGCCTGGAGCTGGTGGAAGCCGCCGCCGCCCAGGATGCAATTGCCCAGCGGCGCATTGAAGCCCGCGAATCGCCGCACAAACCCTTGGATGTGCTGGTGCAGCATCTGGTCAGCATGGCCCTGGGCGGTGGGTTTACTCCCGACGCGCTGCTGGCGGAGGTACGCGGAGCCTGGGCCTATCGCGACCTGACCGACGCTGATTGGGCCTGGGCCCTCGCCTTCGTGCGCCATGGCGGGCTGTCGCTCACGGCCTATCCGGATTACCGCCGCGTCGAGCCCGACGAACAGGGCATCTGGCGCGTCCCCGACGCGCGCCTGGCACGCCGCCATCGCATGAGCGTGGGCACCATCGTCAGCGATGCGAGTATTCATCTGAAGTACTGGAGCAAGGGCGGCGGCGGCAAGAACCTCGGCAGTGTCGAGGAAGGCTTTATTGCACGGCTCAAGCCGGGGGATGGCTTTCTGTTCGCCGGGCGCCTGCTGGAGTTGGTGCGCG
>Ga0105246_10000133_pt1 | contig 34793 bp, 26 predicted proteins | sample KBSM64metaG_FD_99694 | JGI IMG/M metagenome (GOLD analysis project Ga0105246, IMG submission 99694) | Miscanthus rhizosphere microbial communities from Kellogg Biological Station, Michigan, USA - KBS M6-4 metaG | ecosystem: Host-associated > Plants > Roots > Rhizosphere > Soil | place... | reverse complement strand
CGCCGGCCGAAGCGGGAGACGAGGAAGAACGAAGGCCTCTCGCGCCTCCCGCACCCGCCGCGGTCAGCCGTTGAGGTCCGGCTGACGGGCGCTCATATAACCTATATGGTTCGTTTTGTCAAGCGGCGATTGCGTGGGAAGCCAGGCTGTATCGATCTGTGGGCGCTCAACGGTCCCGCCGGGTGACGGCATCGTCCTCCAGCAAACATCTCGAGCCGGTAAAATATGACAATTGGACTGGCCTAATGCTCCGACAAATGGTAGCGCTATCCATGAGGGGTCCGGGTCTGGCGAGCCCTCCTCCGACTGCGTAGAATGCGACCGCGGCCGGCCTCGCCAAATCAGAACAGAATAGGGGATTGGGATGCTGAAGTTGGATGGGGCTGCGGCGCGGTCCGCAAAGGCGGTGCTTTCTTCCGCCTTGACGGTGGCCGGTTCGCTGGCGCTGGCGATCGGTGCCATTCCGGCCGCTGCCCAGGAGCAACCCCTGCCGAAGGTCGTGACGGAAAACGGCCGGCACGCCCTCATGGTCGACGGCAAGCCGTTCCTGATCCTGGGCGGTCAGGCGAACAACTCCAGCAACTATCCCGCGATGCTGCCCGAAGTCTGGCCGACGATCCGCGCGCTCCATGCCAACACGCTCGAGATTCCCGTCGCGTGGGAGCAGATCGAGCCGGTCGAGGGCAGGTTCGACTTTTCCTGGGTCGACGCGCTGATCCCGCAGGCGCGCGAGAACAACGTTCGTCTCGACCTGCTGTGGTTCGGCACCTGGAAGAACACCGGCCCGGGCTATCTTCCCGAATGGGTCAAGTCGGACACCAAACGCTTTCCGCGCATGATGACGCGCGACGGCAAGACGCATTACGTGAACAGCCCGCACAGCCGCACGACGCTCGAAGCGGACAAGCGCGCGTTCGTGGCGCTGATGCGGCACATCCGCGAGATCGACCCGCAGCACACCGTGATCCTGGTGCAGCCGGAGAACGAGGTCGGCAGCTACGATTCGCCGCGCGATTTCTCGCCCGAGGCGAACAAGCTCTTCGCCGGGCCGATCCCGGCGGAACTCGCTCGCAAGATCGGCAAGCGCGGGACCTGGAAGGAAGCATTCGGCGCCAAGGCGGACAGCTCGTTCAACGCCTGGTACACCGCACGCTACATCGACGAGATCGCCGCCGCCGGCCAGGCAGAGCTCAACCTGCCAATGTACGTCAACGTAGTCACCAGCGATCCCTCGGACCCCAAGGCCGGCGAAGGCGGCGGCGCGAGCGGGGGCGCCGATTGGCCCGTGCTCGACGTCTGGAAGGCTGCCGCGCCGCATATAGCGATCGCCGCACCCGACCTCTACGATCGCGGCTACGCCTCTTACGCCGGCAAGCTCGACAAGATGGCGCGGCCCGACAATCCGCTGTTCGTGCCCGAGACGGGTAACGACCTGGAGTTCGCCCGCTACTTGTGGCTGGCGCTGGGCAAAGGCGCGATAGGCTGGTCGCCGTTCGGTATGGACTCGACTTATTTCAACTTCCCGCTCGGCGCGAAGAACGCCGACAATCTTGACGCTTTCGCCTCGAAGTTCGCGCTGCTGGCCCCTATTTCGCGCGACTGGGCGAAGCTCGCCTTCGAGCATCCGACCGTCGGCTTTGCCAAAGGTGAGGACGCCTCGGATCAATCGGCGACGCTCGGCCGTTGGACGATCACTGCGAAGTACGGCCTCTGGGCCTTCGGCGAGCCCACCTGGACCTGGATGAAGGTGCCGCCGAATCCCAAGAAGGACCTCCCCATCGGCGGCGCGGCGCTGATCCAGCTCGGCCCCGACGAGTTCCTGCTCGCCGGCTCGGACGTGCGCATCGGCTTCGGCCTCGCCGCTCCACGGCCGGGCGACAACGTCCATTACCTCAGCGTCGAGGAAGGCACTTACCAGGATGGCCACTGGGTCATGAAGCGCCGCTGGAACGGCGATCAGACCGATTACGGCCTCAACCTGACCGCGCCGACGCTGCTTCGCGTCCGCCTCGGCACTTATCGCTGATTTCGATCCATCGGGGAGCGCACCGCCTTGACCATTCGTCACACAACCCTCCGTCTCGTCCTTGCCGGCCTGCTCGCCGGAACCGGCAGCGCCGCGCTGGCCGAAGGCACTTACCGCGCCACCGAGACCGGCGTCGTCGTCACGCCCGACCAAGGTCCCGAACACCGCGTTCGCTTGCAGGTCTATGGAGACGGGCTGATCCGCGTCACCGCGGTGCCCGGCGACGAGATCGACCTGCCGCCCAGCCTGATGGTCAACGCCAAGCCGCAAACCGGCGGTTTCACGGTCACCGGCGGGCCCGGCACGGTCACGCTGGCGACCAAGAGCGCCTCTGCCGTGGTAGGCCTGGCGGACGGCAACGTCAGCTTCCGCAACGCCGCGGGCCAGGTCGTGCTCGCCGAAAGCGGCCCGGCGGGCTTCACCCCCGTCAAGGCCGAAGGTCAGCCTTTCCTCGCCGTGCGCCAGCAGTTCAACCGCGGCACCGACGAGGGTTTCTACGGCCTGGGCCAGCACCAGAACCGGCAGATGAACTACAACGGCGAGGACGTGGAGCTCGCCCAGCACAACATGGACGTGGCCATCCCGTTCGTGCTCTCGACCCGCAATTACGGCGTGTTGTGGGACAACAATTCGATCACCCGCTTCGGCGATCCCGACCCCTACCCCTTCGCCGGCGGTGAAGGCGACGGCCTGCATGTTACCGGTGAGAACGGCCAGCCGGGCTGGACGGCCACTTACGCCGCCGGCGGCAAGGTCATCGCCAACCGGCAGGAACCGACGATCGACCTCCAGTACCTCGAGAACCGCAACGACTGGCCCGCGGGAACGCGCATCGCCGGCGGCGGGAACAACGTGCCTGGCCTCACCGTGACCTGGACCGGGACCGTCACCCCCGAAACCGGCGGGCTGCACCGCTTTCAGGCTTATTCCTCGGGCTTCATCAAGGTGTTCGTCGATGGGCGTGAGGTGCTCAACCGGTGGCGGCAGAACTGGAACCCCTGGTACCACAACTTCGACGTCGAGCTTTCCGGCGGCAAGCCGCACGCGATGCGCATCGAGTGGGCCCCCGACGGCGGCTACATGGCGCTGCTCCACAACGATCCGCGCCCCGAGGCCGACCGTCACTCGCTGTCGCTAGCGTCCGAATACGGCCACGCGCTCGATTACTACTTCATCGCCGGCCACGATATGGATTCGGTCATCTCGGGCTACCGGCAGTTGACCGGCAAGGCGCCGATCATGCCGCGCTGGGCCTATGGCTTCTGGCAGAGCCGTCAGCCGATCACCCCCAAGGGCAACTTCTCGACCCAGAAGGATCTGCTCGGCGTCGTGCATGAGTATCGCACGCGCAAGCTGCCGCTCGACAACATCGTGCAGGACTGGTTCTACTGGCCCGAAAACCAGTGGGGCTGCCACTGCTTCGATCCGGCGCGCTATTCCGATCCGCAGGCGATGATCGACGAGATGCACGCCAATGACACGCATTTCATGATCTCGGTCTGGGCCAAGTTCTATCCCAATACCGAGAACTTCAAGGAGCTCGACAAGCTCGGCGGAATCTACCGGCGCATGGCGGGTCCGGCGCCCGGTGAGCCGACCGATCCCGAATACGTGCAGGCGATGTACCGCGACTGGGTCGGGCCGGGATACGCCAACGCGTTCTACGATCCGTACAACAAGCCGGCGGCGGACCTGTTCGCCAAGCAGGTGCACGACGCGCTCGGCGTGAAGGGCGTCGATGCCTGGTGGCTCGATTCGGACGAGCCCGATTTCCATTCGAACATCAGCATCGAGGAGCGCAAGCGGCGGATGAGCCCGACCGCCGCCGGACCCGGCGCGGCGTTCTTCAATTCCTTCCCATTGGTGCACGTCGAAAACTTCTACGATCACGAAGTGGCAGCCAAGCCCGACGTGCGGCCGTTCATCCTCACCCGCTCGGGCTTCGGGGGCATCCAGCGCGCCGGCGCCGCGCTGTGGTCGGGCGACGTCCCGACCCGCTGGCAGAACCTGCGCGACCAGGTCTCGGCCGGGATCAACTTCTCCATGTCGGGCGATCCGAACTGGACGCACGACATCGGCGGCTTCTCGCACGAGGACCGCTATGTCGACGCCAAGGGCAAGGACCTGGAGGAATGGCGCGAGATCAACACCCGCTGGTTCCAGTTCGGCGCGTTCTCGCCCCTGTTCCGCAGCCACGGCGAGTACCCGTTCCGCGAGATCTACAACATCTCGCCCAAGGGAACGCCGGCCTACTCGTCGATGGAGTACTACGACAAGCTGCGCTACCGCCTGATGCCGTACATTTATGCGCTCGGCGCCGACACCTACTTCAAGGATGGCACCATCATGCGCGGGCTGGTGATGGATTTCGCCGGCGACAAGAAGGCCTGGACCATCGACGACGAGTACATGTTCGGCCCGGCGTTGCTGGTCGCTCCGGTGACCGAGTTCCACGCGCGCAGCCGGCCGGTCTACTTGCCGCAAGGATCGCTGTGGTACGATTTCTACACCGGACGCACCGCGAAGGGCGGGCAAACGATCACCGCCAATGCACCTTACGAGCGGATACCGCTGTTCGTCCGCGCGGGCTCTATCGTGCCGACCGGCCCGGCGATCCAGTCGACCGCCGAGATGAGCAGCGCCGCGCCGCTGACGCTCACGGTCTACACCGGGGCAGACGGCAGCTTCACGCTGTACGAGGACGACGGCGTCAGCCGGCAGTACCTCAACGGCGCCTACGCGCGCATTCCGGTGAGCTATGACGACAAGTCGGGCAAGCTGACCCTGGGCGCCCGCGTGGGCAGCTTCCCCGGGATGGCCGCCAAACGGACGATCAACGTGCGTTGGATAAAGCCGGCAGCGCCGCGTGCGCTCGACGCCGACGGCAAACCCGACGCCACGATCGAGTACGACGGATCGCCGAAGACGGTAAGCCTGAAGCGGTGAGCCAAGGCGCCATGCGCCAACTGCTCGCCCTGGTCTGCTTCGCCCTGATGATGCTGGAGGCAGGGCAGGCACAGGCGGCCGGCTCATCGCGCGAAGTGGAATTCCTGACGGCCGAGTGGCGCTTCTCCAAAGGAGACGAGCCCTCGGCCGCGGCGCCCTCGTTCGATGATTCCGCCTGGACCGGAGTCACGCTGCCGCACACCTTCGACGCCGCCGAGACCGGCGACGGCACCTATTACCGCGGCCCCGCGTGGTACCGGCGGGCATTCGAGATCGCCGCGCTGCGCCCTGGACGGCGGCTGTTCGTCCAGTTCGACGGCGCGGCGCTGATCGCCGACGTTTATCTCAATGGGGACAAGGTCTGCCGTCACGAAGGTGGTCACGCGGCGTTCCGCTGCGACCTCACCGGCGCGCTGGTGCTCGGCCGCAATGTACTGGCGGTGCGGGTCGACATCAGCGCCGGCCGAGTAGTCTCCCCCCTCGGCGGCGATTTCACGGTGTTCGGCGGGCTCTATCGCCCGGTCTCTCTGATCGAGACCGACGACGTGCATTTCGACCTGCTCGATTACGGCGGCCTCGGAGTCTACGCGCGCGCCGCCGAGATCGGCGCTTCGGCGGCCACCGTATCGGTGACGGCCAGGGCAGCCAACGACGGCGGCAGCCGGCGCAAAGTGCCGGTGGCGGTAAGCGTGCTCGACGCCGCCGGCCGCGAAGCCGCGCGCGGATCGGGCGCCGTGGAGGTGCCGGCGCATGCGGTGCGCAGCGTGACGCTGACGTTACGGCTACCCTCCCCGCACCTGTGGGACGGCGTGCACGATCCGTACCTCTACCGCGTTCGCGCGCGCCTGGGCGAAGGTGGAGACGAAGTCTCGGTCCCACTCGGCATCCGCAGCTTCGCCTTCGACCCGCAGCGCGGCTTCGTGCTCAACGGCCGGCTGTACCCGCTGCACGGGGTCAACCTGATGCACAGCGCGCGGCCCGGTAAAGGCACCGCGGTGACCGACGCCGAAGTCGCCGAGGACTTCGCGATCATCCGCGAGATGGGCGCCACCGGCGTGCGCCTGGTTCATTTCCAGCATCCGCAGGCGGCTTATGACGAGGCCGACCGGCTTGGCCTTGCCGCGTGGACCGAGATCGGGGTCAACGGCCGGGTCGAGGATACGCCGGCATTTCGCGCCAACGCGGCGATGCAACTTCGCGAGCTGATCGCGCAGAACTACAACCATCCCTCGGTGGTGCTGTGGGGCATCGGCAACGAGGTTTATGCCGACGATGCACCGACGGTAAGCGTCCTCAGGGAACTGCAGGAGGTGGCGCGGCAGGCGGACGCGAGCCGGCCGACGACTTACGCGCACTGCTGCCAGGCAGACGACCATCCCAAGGCGATGATCACCGAGGTGATCGGCTTCAACCGCTATTTCGGCTGGTACCCCGACCAGCAGGGGACGACGATCGGCGAATGGGCGGCGCGCTTCCACGCCGCGCATCCCGAGCGGCCGTTCGCGGTCAGCGAGTACGGGGCCGGGGCGAGCATTCTGCACCAGGCGGACCCGCCCGGCCCGGTCGTCCCGGCGAGCGGTTGGCACCCGGAGCAGTACCAGGCGCTCTACCACGAGAAGAACTGGCTGGAGCTGAGGGACAAGTCCTACGTCTGGGGCACGTTCGTGTGGGTCGCCTTCGACCTCGCCTCGGCCGGCCGGAACGAAGGCGACCGCCGCGGGATCAACGACAAGGGCCTGGTCACTTACGACCGCAAGGTGCGCAAGGATGCCTGGTACTGGTACCAGGCCTGGTGGTCGGACAAGCCGATGCTGCACATCACCAGCCGCCGCTTCACCTTGCGCCACGAGCCGGCGGTGACGGTGAAAGTCTATACCAACGCCGCGGCCGCCACGCTGTTCGTCAACGGCCACGAGGCCGGAACCCGCCCGGCGGAGAACCGCATCGTCACCTGGCCGGTGACGCTGCGCGAGGGCGCAAACGACATCGAAGTGCGCGCGTCAGCCGGGAGCGAAACGCTCTCCGACGGCGTGCGCTGGGTCTATCGCAAGGCGCCGGAAATACTCCGCGCGCCGGAACCTGTGGAGGATTGAAAATGCGTTTTTGGGGATCGATCGGGATATTGCCACTGCTGGCTCTGATACCGGCGGGCGCCGCGGCCCAGGAGCCGTTCGTGCTCGCATCTCCGGACGGCACCAACGAGATGCGGATCGATGCGAGCGACGGCCTGAGTTACCGCGTATCCCGCGGCGGAAAGCCGGTCATCGTCGATTCGCCCATCGGCCTGGCCACCAGCGACGGCGCCTACGGCAGCGGACCGGTGACCGTCCTTTCGAACGAGCGGACCGCCGTGGATCAGGTCTACAAGCCGGTCGTCGGCAAGTCGAACGAAGTCGCCGACCGTTATTCGCAGCTCGTGCTCCATCTCCAGCGCCCGTCCGACGGGCGCCGGTTCGACCTGGTCGCCCGCGCTTACAACGACGGGGTGGCGCTGCGCATGGTGGTGCCGCAGCAGGAAGGCTTGCTCAAGCTCGACATTCACGGCGAGGCGACCGCGTTCCGGTTTGCCGCCGACTACGGCTGCTGGGGCATGAACCCCGGGTCCTTCGACAGTGCGCACGAGGGCGAGTTCAACCCGCTCAAGACATCGCAGCTCGATGGAAAGCAGCTGGTCGACACGCCGCTGGTCTGCTCGACCGGGAGCGGCGCCACCTTCGCCCTGACCGACGCAGACAAGCGCGACTATGCCGGGGCCTATTTCTCGGGGCTGGCGAACGGCGCGGCGGGCGTGCGTGTAGTGCTCGCTCCCATCCCGAACGCTCCGGAGACCGACGGACCCGCCACCGCGGTGCGAGCGGTGCTCGTTTCGCGCCCGCTGGTGACGCCGTGGCGCGCGGTCATGCTCGGCAACCGCCCCGGCGACCTGGTCGAATCGCATCTCGTCGAGCTTCTCGCCGAGCCGTCGAAGGTCGAGGACACGAGCTGGATCGTGCCCGGCAAGTCGACCTGGGACTGGTGGAACGGCTGGGCGGTCGATCTGCCAGACGCCGGCATGAACACCGCCACCACCAAGGCCTATATCGACGTCGCCCATAAGCTGGGCTTCAAATACCACCTGATCGACGAAGGCTGGCACCTGGGAAGTTCCGAGACGGCCAAGCCCGCCGACGTCATGCGGCCGATTCCGGCGATGAACATTCCCGAGATCGTCCGCTACGGCAAGGAGCGCGGCGTCGGCATCTGGATCTGGATCCACTGGCAGCAGCTCGATCGCCAGCTCGAAGATGCCCTCACGCTGTACGAGGCCTGGGGCATCAAGGGCATCAAGGTCGATTTCATGAACCGCAACGATCAGGAGATGGTCGCCTTCTATCACCGGGTGCTCGCCGCCGCGGCGCGTCATCATCTGATGGTCGACCTGCACGGCGCCTATCCGCCCGATGGCCTCGCGCGGACCTATCCCAACTTCGTGACCCAGGAAGGCGTCATGGGCGCCGAGTACAACAAGTGGAGCGCACGGGTGACCGCGACTCACAACGTCACGCTGCCGTTCACCCGCATGCTGCTCGGGCCGATCGACTATACGCCGGGCGGCTTCCGCGCGACCACGCCCGCCGGATTCGCCGCGAAGATGCGCGACAAGAAGCCTTACGTGCAGACCACGCGCGGGCAGGCGCTGGCGATGTACGTGGTCTACGATTCGCCCGTGGCGATGGTGGCCGACAGCCCCGACGCTTATGTGAATCCCGACGGATCGCTCGCGGCAGGGGTCGACTTCCTCGAGCGCGTGCCGACGAGCTGGGACGAAACCCGGGTGCTGAACGGCGAGATCGGCCAGTACATCGTCACCGCCCGGCGCAAGGGGAACACGTGGTATGTCGGCGCGATGACCAACGAGGCGGGGCGCAAGCTGACCGTGCCGCTCGATTTCCTTGGCGCGGGGCGCTCGTACACGGCCGAGGTCTATGAGGACGGGACTGGCCCGAACGACCTGCGCAAGCGGAGCGCCCGGCTGCGCAAGGGAAGCAAACTGACGCTGACGCTCGCCGGCTCCGGCGGGGCGGCGGTCGTGATCGAGCCCACGGCCAAGTAACGAATTGCCCTCTCCCTGTGAGGGGAGAGGGCCAATCTCAGACCAGCCCGCGCCCCCTTATGCGGATCGCGGGGATGAACGCACCGTCCTGCACCGGCGGCAGCGTCAGCCGCAGCGCGTCGCCCTCGTGGCGGAATTTCAGTTCGGGCCCACCGAGCATGTCGACGCGTTCGATCTTCGCGTGCGGCATAGCCTCGCGTCCGAGCGAGGCGAGCGCGCTCTCCGCTTGCGGCCAATCGAGGAAGATCGCGTAGAGCGTGTCGCCCTTTTTGGTGAAGCGCACATCCTCGGCCGTGAACGGCTTCTGCTGGCCCTCGCCCATCGCGCCCGGGGGCGGCGGCTTGGTCGGGCCTTCGCCGTAGCGGCGCCACGGCCGGGTCTCGAAGATCGCCTCGCCGTTGCGCGCGGTCCATTCGGTGATGCGGTCGAGCACCGCTTCTTCCTTGTCGTCGATCGTGCCGTCGCCGCGCACCGGGATGTTGAGCAGCAGGCAGCCGTTCTTCGACACCACGTCGGCGAGGATCTGCACGACTTGCGGCGCGCTCTTGTAGGCGCCCTGTTCGTAGGCGGGGCGCGAATAGTGCCACTGCCCGATGCAGGTGCAGGTCTGCCAGGCGGGCTCGTGGATATCGTCGAGCACGCCGCGTTCGACGTTCCAGGTCAGCGCCTGCTGAGCGAAGGCGTCGAGCACGCCGGCGGTCATCACCACATCGGGCGAACCGTGCCAGTCGATGGCTTTGTTGTAGTAATGCGAAACCGCTTCGAGCCCGTACTTGCCGAACGGCACCCCGGCGTGATCGAGGAACACGATGTCGGGTTTGTAATCCTCGACCATCTGCTTCTGACGCTTGAGCCAGGTTTCGACGAAGCTGACGTTGAATTCGGGCACGCCCTCGAGCCACTCGCCGTCGAGCTTGGCGTGCCATTCGTTCATCGCCTGGGCCGAGGCGATCCCGTCAGGCGGCACGTAATAGGGGCCGGTGTAGAGCTTCTGCGGGTCGAGACCGTCCCAGTACTTGCCGGCACCGTGTTGCTTGCGCAGCCAGTAAGCGTCGTAACGCCGCCCGCGCATCGGCCCCTCGGCATCGTAGCCATAGGCGACCTGGTACCAGTGCCAGGCGTGGCCCGAGTGGTTGGAGACGCCGAACTTGAGTCCCGCCTCGCGCACCAAAGGCTCCCAGGTCCCGACGATGTCGCGTTGCGGGCCGACCCGCGTGCTGTTCCATTCGTGGTGCTTGCTGGCGAACAGGTCGAGGTTGTCGTGATGGCAGCCCATGGCCATGAAATAGCGCGCGCCGGCCTTGCGGTACTTGGCGATCAGGTAAGCCGGGTCCCAGTTCTGCGCCTTCCACTGGCCGATGATGTCGATGAACCCGGTCTCGCTCGGGTGGCCGTAACGGCGCAAGTGGTCGACGTAGGCCGTTACCATCTCGGCGCTTTCCCATGGCAGCCGCCCCTGAGTGTACATCAGCCGCGCATACCAGTCGCCGAACTCGGGTTGGCATTGCGGCCCCCAATGCGCCCAGATCCCGAACTTGGCATCGCGGAACCAGTCGGGCGTGCGATAGCCGTCGGCCAGCGCGTGCCAATCGGGCGCGATGGCTCCTTGCGCCGGCGCCAGCGAGGGAACGGCAACGGCCGACGCCGCGCCTGCCAGAAAACTACGCCGAGTGGCCAATGGCTTCTCCCGTTAAGTGTGCGCTTGTCCGACCCCCGTCAGTCGCGCTAGGGTGCGATGGTAGCGTTAACATAGACGCGCACGTTAGAGGGGGTCGGTTGGTTTGGTTGATTCTGTCCATAGTCTTTGGGCGGTTACCCGCCCCGGCAGCCTTGCCATTGCGGTCTGGCTGAGCAACATCTCTGTAGTGATTACCGGGCGAACTCGCGATGCGCACCGCTGACGGCCGCAACCTCACGTTCGACCTGCTCGAGACGCTCGGCCGGGCGATCGTCGGCGGCGCATTCGAGGACGGGTTCCCGACGGAGGCGGATCTCTCGCGTACGCACGGGGTCAGCCGGCCGGTAACCCGCGAAGCGGTGAAGATGCTGGCGGCCAAGGGCCTGCTGAGCGCTCGACCGAGGGTGGGCACGGTGGTCGAGCCGAGCGAAAGCTGGAACCTGCTCGACCCCGATGTTCTGCGCTGGCTGCTCGAACGGCAGCTCTCGCTCGACCTTCTGCGCCAGTTCTCGGAATTGCGGCTGGCGATCGAACCGACCGCGGCCGCACTCGCCGCGCAGATTCCGGACAATCCGGGAATCGCCGCGATCGAAGACGGCTTCGCGCGGATGGAAGCGGCGGGGCGCGGCGAGGACGATGTGCTCGACGCCGACATCCAGTTCCACGTAGCCATTCTCCACGCCGTACAGAACCCGTTTTTCCGCCAGTTCGAGGAACTGGTGCGGACCGCTTTGCACACGTCGATCCGCTTCACGAATCGCTTCTCCGGGCGCGGAGGGGCCAACATCGGCCAACACGGCGAGGTGCTGGAGGCGATCCGGGCGGGCGATCCAGATCGTGCGCGCGCGACGATGTACGAGCTGATCGACGAAGTCGTGACGCTGATCGACACGGCGCAGCGCGACGAGCCGGCGGCGGCCGACGCCGCGGCAGAGGCGGTCGGGCTCGGTTCCCTTGCCAATCGCGCGGAGAAGGCCGCCTGAGGGCGCCCGGAACGGGCCGAGGGGGCCGACCTCATCCGCCCCCGCCGTTCACCGCCGCCACGAACGTCGTAGCGCGTTCGCGCACCTCAGCAGGCGAGGACCCGGGGCTGTAAAGCGCCGAACCAAGGCCGAACCCGTCAGCCCCCGCGGCGAGCCAAGGCGCGATCGCCGCCGGGGTGATCCCGCCCACCGGGAGAACCGCGATTTCCCGCGGGAGCACTGCCCGCTGCGCCTTGAGCATCGCGGGCTGCACCGCGTCTGCCGGGAACAGTTTGAGCGCCTGCGCGCCGGCCCGCACCGCCTCGAACGCTTCCGAAGGGGTGAAGAATCCCGGCAGCGGCATCAGGCCGGCGTCGAGGGCAGCGGCTATCACATCCCCATCGACATGGGGCGAGACGGCGAGCGTGCCGCCTGCCTCACGGACCTGGATCACTTCGGCGACCGTCGTTACCGTCCCGGCACCGATCATCGCCCGCTCGCCGAAGCACCTGGCGAGCGTCTCGATTGACTTGAGCGGCTGCGGCGAATTGAGCGGCACTTCAAGAATGCGGAAGCCGCTCTCGATCAGCGCTTCGCCGATCTCCTGGGCTTCGTGCGGGGCGAGACCGCGAAGGATCGCCACGAGCGGACAGGCCGCGAGGTGTCCGCGAAAGGATTCGATAGGTGTCATTCAACAAGCTCCGCCAGTTGCTTGAGGCCGGCGACGACAGCCTCGCCGCCGTCGATCCGTCGCACTTCACGGCCGCTGCGCTCGAGCGCCGCCGCATAGAGCGATGCCAGATCGCTCCGGCCAATGACATGAACTTCGCGCCCCTCGCTAAGCGCCAGCCCAGCGCGAAGGTCGGCGCCGATCAACAGGCCGCTGACGTAGGCCGCGCCATTGCCAATGCTCCCGGTGCCCAGCAGCGCGTCGGAACGCACGCGGAAGAGGTCGGCGGTCAGCTCGCATCCGTCCAGGCCGCGATCGAGTCCCGCGTCGAAATCCGCGCCGGCCGCGACGACGTCGCCAAGGTGCTCGGCAAGAATGCTGCGCCCCTTCAGTAGCGCGAACAACTCGCCAGTCATTACGGTGCGGAACTCCGTTACGCGTCCACCGCGCACCGCGACCCACTTGGTGTGGGTTCCCGGATGGCAAGCCACGCAGTCCGCCGGCGCCAGGCAGGCCGCGATCGCCCCCAGCACCTGCGTTTCCTCGCCGCGCATCACGTCGGCCGGAGCTCCACCAGCCTGCGAAAGACCGGGCACGATTGCTATGGAACGCGGTTCAACCCAGCACAATCCGGCTGCAAGCTCCCCGAGGCCGGCCGGGCATGGGACATATGGCGCTTCGCGCCAGCCCCGGTTCGCCCCGACCATGCCGGCGAGCAGGGACAGGCGCGGTTCCGTGCCGCCCAGGTTGCGCTTCAACTCGCCGAAAGCCGCCTCCCAGCCGCCCGGTTCCACCGCGGCCATGCCCCGCTGGTCCTCGAAGATCGCCGCAATCCGGCCCGACTCGTCGAGCAGCCAGGCGCGACGGCTGGTGGTGCCCCAATCGGCGAGGAGGACGTGCCCGGTCATCGGCCGACTCGCGTGGCATCAATGCGCCATGTCTTCGCAGGCGCCCGTCCCTCGTCCACCGAAACCCTCCGCAAAAGGCGCGATCACGCCGAAGCGTCGGCTCTCAATGTCTGCAGAGCCTTGCCGCAATATATCATACAAATTGCGGACCTGTCGGGCAACAGGGTTGAGCCGCGCTCACGCCATCGACGAATGCGTGTCATCGAGGGCCAGTTCGACCAGTTTTTGCATCGCAGCCGCGGCCCCCTCCACATTGCCCGCGATGATTTCGTCGCCGACGGCGGCATGATCGGGCACAGCGTCGCGCGGCAGGCCGCGGTTGCGCTGCTTGAACTGAGTGGTCCAGTTTACCGCCGCGCCGATGCTGGCGCTGAGCGTGATCAGCGCATCGTTGTGGGTCGCCTGGAGGATGGCATTGTGAAAGTCCCGATCGGCCCTTCTGCCTGCCTCCGTCGCCAGCGTATGCCTGCGCATTCGGCCCAGCGCGTCGCGCAAGGCCTTGATGTCATCCTTGTCGCGCCGTGCCGCGGCCAGGCGTGCGGCCGCCGGCTCGACGATCGCGCGCAGCTCGAACAGGTCGCGGATAAAGCCGACGTCGGGTTCCCCCGCGAACGCCCACGCCAGCACGTCGGGATCGAGCAGGTTCCAGCTGCTGCGCGGCTGGACGCGGGTCCCGGCCTTGGTCCGGCTCTGCACCAGGCCCTTGGCAGTCAGCACTTGCACCGCCTCGCGATAGGCGCTGCGCGAAACCTCTAGTGCGGCTGCGTTGGCAACTTCGCCCGTCAGCCGTTCGCCGGGTGCGATCGCGCCGCTGACGATGGCTGTGCCGAGATGATGCGCCACGGCGCCGCGCAACCGGCGGCCGGTTGATCGCGAGGAGCGCCCCGGGCCTGCTTCGCCCGTCGTCTCATCGATGTCGGGATTTTCGCTGTCCAAGCTCTTCCTTTCCCGTTGCCGCCCGTCGCCCCCAATTACCGCAACGGGTCTTCTAGGCGAATTTGTCCGATTGCGCGGTGGCAGTCCAGCGAATAAGTCGGACAAACCAGCAGCAGGTGCTGCGCCTCCGGGAGAAATGGCAAGTGAGACTGTTGCGGCACCGTTCGGACGAAGGGGTCACTCGGGTGATTGCCGCGCTGGACGGCTCGGCCGGCTTCGTGGCCGGTGTCCAGGATATCGCCACCCTGGCCGAGCAGGCGATCGCACAAGGCCTGGGCTTGGGCGCCACAGTCGAGCAACGCGGCATCGAAGGTGCTGTCGACCTGGAGAAAGAGCTCGCCGCCGGCCGGCTGCTCGCACCGATCGCGGCTCAAGAAGGCTCACGCGTGACCCTTAGCGGCACGGGGCTGACCCATCTCGGATCCGCCGAAGGTCGCGACCGCATGCACCGAGCTGCGGCGGCGGGAGAAAAGCTGACCGATTCGATGCGGATGTTCCTCGAAGGGGTCGACGGCGGCAAGCCGGCGGTGGGCGAGATCGGCCAACAGCCCGAATGGTTCTACAAGGGCGATGGATCGCACCTGGTCGGCCCCGGCGCAGACCTGCAGATGCCGGATTTTGCCCGCGACGGCGGCGAAGAGCCCGAGCTGGCCGGCATCTACCTGATCGGCCCCGACGGCACGCCCTGGCGGCTCGGCTTCTGCCTTGCGAACGAGTTCAGCGACCACGTGACGGAACGGCACAACTATCTCTGGCTGGCGCATTCCAAACTGCGCCAGGCCGCCCTGGGCGCCGAGTTGCTGGTTGGGGAGCTGCCCGATGAAATCCGCGGTACCAGCCGAATCCTGCGCGACGACGCCACCGCATGGGAAGGACCGTTCCTGACCGGCGAGGCGAACATGTCGCACACCATCGCCAACCTCGAGCACCACCACTTCAAATATTCACTCTTCCGCCGGCCAGGCGACCTGCATATCCACTTCTTCGGTACCGCGACGCTGTCGTTCGCCGACGGCTTCGAAACCCGGCCCGGCGACGTCTTCGAAATTAAGGCGGCGCCCTTCACGCTGCCCCTGCGCAACCGCCTGGTTCGCGCCGATCCGCTTGCTGTCGCCGTAAGGAGCCTCTGAGGTGAATCCGATCCGGGTGGCGATTGTCGGCCTCGGCAAGATTGCGCGCGATCAGCATGTGCCGGCACTCCGCGCGAACGGAGACTTCACGCTGGCTGCGGTCGTCAGCCCCGACGGCGCGTCCATCGATGGCGTCCCGCGGTTCGACACGCTGGACGACCTGCTGGATCGCGGGCCTGAAATCGACGCGGTAGCACTCTGCACCCCGCCCCAGGTGCGGCGGGAGCTTGCCGCCGTCGCATTGGCACGCGGCCTCCACGTGCTGCTCGAAAAGCCGCCCGCCGCGACTCCGCCCGAAGCGGAGGCGCTGGAGGGACTGGCCGCGGCCAACAACGCCACCTTGTTCGCCGCCTGGCATTCGCGCTTCGCCGCCGGAGTGGAGGCCGCGCGCGACTGGCTGGCGGATCGCGAAGTGCTCCGGGCCACGATCACCTGGCGCGAGGATGTCCGCAAGTGGCACCCGGGCCAGGCGTGGATATGGCAGGAGGGCGGCCTGGGCGTGTTCGACCCCGGCATCAACGCACTCTCGATAGCGACACTCGTTCTGCCGCGGCCGCTCTCGCTCACCAGCGCCGAACTCGACATCCCGGCGAACTGCGACACGCCGATCGCCGCCCGCCTCGAACTGCGCGATTCCGGTGGCACGCCGGTCGAGGTGGATTTCGACTTTCGCCAGACCGGGCCGCAGACCTGGGACATAGCGGTCGAGACCGAGGCCGGTCGGCTGCTGCTGTCGCACGGCGGCGCCACGCTTACGCTGGCCGGAAACACCCGGCGGGAAGAAGACCGCGAGTATGCCGGGCTTTACGCGCGCTTCGCCGAGCTGATCCGCCAGGGCCGGAGCGAAGTCGACACGGCACCGTTACGACTTGTCGCCGAGGCGCTCGAGCGCGGCCGGGTCAACCGCGTCGAGCCCTTCTACGACTGAGCCAGCGCTCTCAACTTTCCAGCGCCACCATCGCCACCGAGGCCGGGGGCAGCTCGACCGTCACTGCGCCGTCCTTCGCCCGTCCCGAGATCGGCTTCGGCACCACGGCATTGGGGGCTTCGAACGTGTTGATGGCGTTGACCTTCGCCGCCGCCAACACTTGGCCCGCCGCGCCGCGCACACGCACTCCCGGCAACTCGGCACGGATCTTCGCCGGCCGGGTCGGGTCGAGATTGACCAGCGCCAGCCACAGCTTGCCGTCGGTGGCGCGCGCGGCGACCGCGTCGACCCGCGGCAGAGCGATGTCACCCTGGCGGTACTCGCCGGCGTCGAACGTGACCGGAATGTAAGTCGCGCCCTGGAATGGGAGGTACAGCTTATGGACGTAGTAGGTGGGCGTCAGCACCATCTTCTCGTCCTTCGTCAGGATCATCGCCTGGAGCACGTTGATCATTTGCGCGATGTTGGCGCCGCGCACCCGGTCGGCATGGCGCGCGAAGATGTTGAAGTTGAGCGCCGCGATCACCGCGTCGCGCATCGAATTCTGCTGCTGGAGGAACCCATCGGGCGAGCCGGGCAACTTGGCGAGCCAGACGCCCCACTCGTCGACTATCAGTCCGATCTTCTTCTCGGGATCGTACTTGTCCATGATCGCGGAGTGCGTGCGGATCTGTTCGTCCATCCGCAGCGTGGCCTTGACCAGCTCGGCGTATTCCTTCGTTCCGAAATTGACGCTGTCATAAGCTGGCGGCCATTTGACCACGGTGTAGGAATGGAGTGAGAGGCCGTCCCAGTCGCCGGTCTTCGCCGCCTTCATCACGCCTTCGGTGTACGCAGTATCGCCGTCGCTCGGCCCGACCGCGATGCGCTCCATTCGGTCGGCGCCGCCCTGCTGTGCCGGGTTGTAGTTGTGGGTGAAGCGGGCGAAGCGCTTCATCAGATCGGTGTAGTATTCGGGGCTCATGTTGCCGCCGCAGCCCCAGGTCTCGTTGCCCAGGCCGAGGAACTTGATCTTCCATGGATCCTTGCGGCCGTTCGCCGCCCGCTCCTGCCCGGCGGTGCTGTGTTCGTCGGCGGTCATGTAGGCGACCCAGTCGGCCGCTTCCTTGACCGTGCCCGAGCCGACGTTGACCGAGACGTACGCATCGGCGCCGATCTGGTCGGCGAAGTCGAGGAATTCGTGCGTGCCGAAGGCGTTGGTCTCGACCGCTCCGCCCCAGTTCGTGTTCACCGTCACATGCCGCTTGGCCGGATCGCCGATCCCGTCACGCCAGTGGTATTCGTCGGCGAAGCAACCGCCGGGCCAGCGCACGTTGGGCACGCGGATCGCCTTGAGCGCGGCGACGACGTCGCTGCGGATGCCGCGCACGTTCGGGATTGGCGAATCCTTGCCGACCCAAATTCCGCCGTAAATGCCGGTGCCCAGGTGCTCGGCGAACTGGCCGAAGATGTCGCGGTCGATCGTCGCCCCCGGCTGGCCGGCCTCGACCTTCACCGTGGTGACGTCCTGCGCCTGGGCGGCGGGTGCGAACGGCAGCGCCAGCGTTAGCGCGGCTGCCAGAATCTTGGCCTTCATGTGCTTCTCCCTCTCCGCGCTGACCATCGCTTCCGGATGGCCGCGGGCTGTTTAAATCGTCAGTGATTGTCGCGCGGCAGCCCCATGGTCTGGGCGATGCGCTGGAACTTTTCGGCGCCCTCCAGGATCGCCCCGCTGTCCATTTGGCCGACAATCCGGCGCTGGATTTCCTGCCACGGCGTTTGTGACTTTGGATAAGGATAACCCCCGGCAGCTTCGAGTTCGGCGCGGCGGCGACCCAGTTCCTCGTCAGGCACCATCACGTCGACCCGGCCCGCTTTCAGATCGATGCGAATGCGGTCGCCGTCGCGCAGCAGGGCAAGCCCGCCCATCGCCGCCGCCTCGGGCGCGGCGTTGAGGATCGAGGGGCTGGCGCTCGTCCCCGATTGCCGCCCGTCGCCGATGCAGGGCAGGCAATGGACGTTCTGCTGCAGCAGGTAGGCAGGCGGGCGCATGTTGACCACCTCGGCCGAGCCGGGATAGCCGATCGGGCCGGTGCCGCGCATGACGAGCACTGTTTCGGGAGTAATGGCGAGCGCAGGATCATCGATCCGCGCGTGATAGTCTTCGGGCCCGTCGAACACCGCGACCGGGCCTTCGAAGGCCTCGGGATCGTCGCCATTGGACAAATAGCGCTCCCGGAATTCGTCGGTGATCACACTGGTCTTCATGATCGCCGCGTCGAACAGGTTGCCGCCGAGCACGACGAAGCCGGCCGCTTCTTTCAGCGGGCTCTCGAATGGCCGGATCACGCGCTCGTCCTCGATCTGCGCGGAGCGGCAATTGTCGCCAATGCTGCGGCCGTTGGCAGTGATCGCGCCCTCGTGGATCAGTCCCTGCCGCATCAACTGGGCAACAACGGCCGGCACGCCGCCAGCGCGATTGAAATCCTCGCCCAGGTATTCCCCCGCCGGCTGCAGATTGACGAGCAGCGGCACGTCGCGGCCGACCTCCTGCCAATCGGTCAGTGGCAGCTCGACGCCGATGTGACGCGACAGCGCGGCAAGATGGATCGGCGCATTGGTGGATCCGCCGATCGCCGAATTGACCCGAATGGCGTTGTGGAACGCCTCGCGCGTGAGGATGTCCGACGGCTTGAGGTCTTCGGCGACCATTTCCACGATGCGCTTGCCGGTGTGATAGGCCGCTTCCTGCCGGTCGCGGTACGGGGCCGGGATCGTCGCGCTGCCGGGCAGCGACATGCCGAGGGCCTCGGTCAGCGAGTTCATCGTCGTCGCCGTGCCCATCGTATTGCAATAGCCCGTCGAGGGGGCCGAAGAGGCCACGAGGCGGATGAATTCCTCATCGCCGATCTCACCCGCTGCGAGCTGCTCGCGCGCCTTCCACACGATCGTGCCCGATCCGGTCCGCTCGCCCTTGTGCCAGCCGTTGAGCATCGGGCCGACCGACAGGGCAATGGCGGGAATGTTCACCGTCGCCGCGGCCATCAGGCAAGCAGGCGTGGTCTTGTCGCAGCCGATCGTCAGCACCACGCCGTCGATCGGATAGCCATACAGCACCTCGACCAGCGCGAGGTAGGCAAGGTTGCGGTCGAGCGCCGCCGTCGGGCGCTTGCCGGTCTCCTGGATCGGATGCACCGGGAACTCGAGCGCGATGCCGCCGGCTTCGCGAATGCCCTCACGCAGCCGGTCGGCCAGCACGATGTGGTGCCGGTTGCAGGGCGACAGGTCCGATCCGGTCTGGGCGATGCCGATGATCGGCTTGCCCGAGCGCAGTTCCTCCAGGCTCAGGCCGAAGTTGAGGTAGCGCTCCAGATAGAGCGCCGTCATGTCGATATGCTCGGGGTTGTCGAACCAGGCGCGCGAGCGCAGCTTTTGGGGTTTGGTCATTAGTCTCGTCTGCTTAGCGCGTGGTCGACAGGCGATAGATCATGACATGCCGGTACGGCTTGCCCGGGTCGACCCGCGCGGAGGGAAAGCTGGGGTGGTTGGGGGTATCGGGGAACTTCTGCGGCTCCATCGCGATGCCGTCGCCCATGCGATAGACGTGCCCGCTGCGGCCCGTCCGCGTGCCGTCGAGAAAGTTGCCGGTGTAGACCTGCACGCCCGGTTCGGTCGTCAGCACTTCGAGCACGCGGCCGGAGGCCGGATCCTCGAGCCGCGCCGCCAGTTGCGGCTCGGCCGTCAGCCCTTTGTCGAGCACGAAGTTGTGGTCATAGCCGCGGCCGATCACGATTTGCGGGTCGCGGCCGTCGCGCAGGCCTTCGGCGACCAGGCGGGGCTTGCGAAAATCGAACACCGTGCCCGCCACCGGCTTCAATTCGCCGGTCGGGATCAGCGTCGCGTCCACCGGCGTGTACGCCGAGGCCGGAATGGTCAGCAGATGGCGCGACGTGCCTTCTGGCGCGCCGTCGCCGGCGAGATTGAAGATCGCATGGTTGGTCATGTTGACGACCGTCGGCTTGTCGGTCTTCGCCTCATAGGCGATCTTCAGGTCGCCGCCGTTGTCGAGCGTGTAGGTCACCGTGACATCGAGCGTGCCCGGATAGCCTTGATCGCCGTCCGGGCTGGTGAGGCCGAGGACCACGCGGGCCACAGCGCCGCTCGAGACCGAGAGGATGCGCCAGTTCTGCTTGTCGAAGCCCTTGGTGCCACCGTGCAGCGAGTTCTCGCCGTCGCTCTTCGTCAGCTCATAGGTCCGGCCGTCGAGGCTGAAGCGCGCCTTCGCGATGCGATTCGCATAACGGCCCACGGTAACCCCGAAGAAGTTGGGTTTGGATTCGTAAGCCGCGACATCGTCATAGCCGAGGGTGACTTCGGCGCGCTTGCCGTCGCGGTCCGGAGCGATCAGCGACTGCAGCGTCGCGCCATAGGTGATGATCCGCGCCTCGATCCCGCGGTCGTTCTTGAGCGTCACCGCCTCGACCGGGGTTCCGTCGGCCAGCGCGCCGGCCTGCGAGCGGACGGCATCGGCGGCCAGCGCGGGCGAGGAAATCGCCAGCATGGCCGGCAGGGCGGCCCACAGCATCACTTTCATCGTATCCATCCTCCCCTGCGATCGGCATTGACGATCCTCACGCCTCCATATAGTCATACAAATAAAGGAGCAAGCCGGTCGAAGGCCGCGCTGCCATTTTCTTGAGACGGGAGAGAATCGAATGGCGCTTGCAACCGCGGTCAAAGTGGCGCCCTCGGGTAGCTTGGGACCGGGCAGTTATCGGCCCGCGCTGGCCCTGCTTGGGACGCTCTTCTTCATGTGGGGCTTCATCAGCGTGATCAACGGCACGTTGCTGCCGCATCTGCGCAGCGTGTTCGAACTCAGCTATTTCCAGACGGGACTCATCGAATCGGTCTGGTTCATCGGCTATCTCCTGGCCTCGATCCCCGCCGCGAAACTGATCGAGCGGGTCGGCTACCAGCGCGCGCTCACCATCGGCCTTGCCGTGATGACGGTCGGTTCGCTCGGGATGATTCTCGCCGCCTGGCTCGTCTCCTATGGCGTGACGATCGCCTCGCTGTTCACCGTCTCGTGCGGGATCGCCCTGCTCCAGGTCGCGGCCAACCCCTATGTCGCGGTCATCGGCCCGCCCGAAAGCTCCGAGTCGCGGCTGACGCTGGTGCAGGCGTTCAACACCACCGGTGACGTGCTCGCGATCATCTTCGGCAAATACCTCATCCTCGCACGGACCACCGCAGGCACCGCCGCGCAGGGTACTCAGCTCACCCACGCCCAGCGCATGGCCGACGCGCAGGCGACCGAGCTTCCCTATCTGATCGTAGCGGTCGTCCTGGCGATCCTCGCCATCCTGATCGCCCGCGCCAAGCTTCCTACGCTCGGCGCCGCCACCGCGCGCGCCTCGGCAGAAGCGCGCCGCGGCCTTTCGCTGTTCAATCACCGCAACCTGATCTTCGGCTGCATCGGCATCGCGATCTGCGTCCTGGCGGAAATTGGCGTCGGAAGTTACTTCATCAACTTCGTCTCGCAACCGAGCGTCGCCAACATCCCGCAAGACCAGGCGGCCACTTACCTCACCTTCTTCTGGGGCGGGATGATGGTCGGGCGTTTCATCGGCGCCGGACTGATGCGCAAAATCGCGGCCGAGCGGGTGCTGGCGCTGTTCGCGCTGATCGCCCTGGCCGGTTCGCTGGTCGCGGTGTTCGTGCCGGGGCCGGCCGCGATGTACGGCCTCATCACCGTCGGGCTGGGCATCTCGATCATGTTTCCGGCGATCTTCGCACTGGCGATCCGCGGGCTGGGCCCGCTGACGGAGGAAGGTTCAGGGCTACTGATCATGTCGATCGCCGGCGGCGCGCTCGCCTCGCTGCAGGGCAAGATTGCCGACGCTTATGGCTTGCACTGGGCCTTCCTCGTCACCGCGGCGTGCAGCCTCTACGTGCTCTTCTACGCGCTGTGGGGATCGAAGCCGACCGGCGAGCAATTGACCGTCCAAGTACGGGCCTGATTTCGCGCCTCCGGCGGGGCGAGGCCCGCTGGGCAGCTCGAGCGGCCTTCGACGCGACCCTCACCGGGGCGAGGCGAGCGAGAGCGCCGTACATCCGGCAAAAGGCTGACGACGGAACAAATCGCGGCGCACTGCGCGAGGTCGCGCGTCAGGCTCCTCGCGCCCCCAGCCTCGGCTTCGGCAAGTCCGCCGCCGTCAGCTTCGCCGAGCCTTCCCACAGGTCGAGGCCGCCCTCTTGTGCGAAGGCGTCGATCTCGCGCAGCTCCTCGGCGTCGAAGGTCAGGTTGTTCGCCGCGTCGAGCGAATCGTCTAGCTGGGTGACCGAGCGGGCGCCGATCAGCGCCGAGGTGACGCGCGCGTCGCGCAGCACCCAGGCGATCGCCATCTGCGCCAGCGACTGGCCGCGCCGCCGGGCGATCGCGTCGAGGCCGCGGATTCGCCCGAGGTTCTCGTCCGACAGGAACGCGCGCCGCAGAGAGCCTTCCTTGCCGACGCGCGCATCGGCGGGAATGCCGCCCAAGTACTTGGCCGTCAGCATGCCCTGCGCGAGCGGCGAGAAGGCGATGCAGCCGACGCCGAGCTCGTCGAGCGTGCCCAGCAGTTCGCGCTCGATCCAGCGGTTGAGCAGCGAATAGCTCGGCTGGTGGATCAGCAGCGGCACGCCCTCGGCGCGCAGCATCGCCTCGGCCTGGCGAGTCAACTCGGGCGAATAGGACGAGATGCCGACGTAGAGCGCCTTCCCCTGGCGGTGCAGGTGGGCGAGCGCGCCCATCGTCTCGTCGAGCGGAGTCTTCGGGTCGACGCGGTGCGAGTAGAAGATGTCGATGTAATCGAGGCCCATCCGCTTGAGGCTCTGGTCGCAGCTCGCGATCAGGTACTTCCGGCTACCGCCCACGTCGCCGTAGGGGCCGGGCCACATGTCCCACCCGGCCTTGGTCGAGATCACCAGCTCGTCGCGGTGAGACCGGAAGTCGGCGGCGAGGACGCGGCCGAAGTTCTCCTCGGCCGAGCCGTAGGGCGGGCCGTAATTGTTCGCCAGGTCGAAATGGGTGACTCCGCGGTCGAACGCGCGGCGCAGGATCGCCCGGCCGGTCTCGAATACGTCCGCGCCGCCGAAGTTCTGCCACAGCCCCAATGAGATCGCCGGCAGGTCGAGCCCGCTGCGACCGCTGCGACGGTACGGCATGCGCCCGTCGTAGCGCGACGGGTCAGGCGAATAGCGCTCTGGATAGCTCATCGCGCGCCTCCTACCGGTTGCCGCAGCCGGCGACAACGCGCGCCGCCGGCGGGGCGGGTCAGCGGCAATCCAGGACCACGCGCATGGTCGCGCCCGAGTACCGCACCGTCTTGGTGACCGCCGGATCGCTTCCGCAGACGATGCTCAGCGGCTGGGTCGAGGCGATGCCTTCGAAGTGCCCTTCGCGCGGGGCGATCGTCAGCGTCCGCTTGCGATCGTTCCAGGCGAAGCGGACCAGAGCGTATTCGCCGTGTTCGAAACCGAAGCCGTCGCCGGCATCGTCGTAGAGCGCGAAATCGCCGTCGGCGCCAGGGTAGACGCGCACTTCGAGCGGTTCGCTCGAGGGCGCGTCGGCATAGGCCTTGACCGGCCCCAGCGGTACGATGCTGCCGGCGCGGGCGTAGACGGGAATGCGCTCGATCGGTGCGGCGGCCTCGATCGTCTGGCCCGCGGCGACGCGCCGGCCGGTCCAGAAATCGTACCACGGCTGCCGTCCGGGCAGATAGACGTCGCGCTTCGTCGCGCCCTCCTGGACCACCGGGGCGACCAGCAGCGCACGGCCGAACATGTACTCGTCGGTCAGGCTCAACGCCTTCGGGTCGTCGGCGAAATCGAACGCCAGCGCGCGCATCATCGTGCCGCGGTGCTTGGCCACGTCCCACGACAGCGAATAGAGGTACGGCAGCATGCGGTAGCGCAGCTTCACGTTTTCGATCAGCCGCGGCTGCACTTCGCCGTCCCAGTTCCAGATTTCCTTGCCCGCGCTGGTGCCGTGGACGCGGAACTGCGGGCTGAAGATCGCGAACTGCTGCCAGCGGGTAAACAGCTCGGCGTATTTGCGGTCGTGCGTGTCACCGCCGAAGAAGCCGCCGATGTCGGCCGACCACAGCGGCAGCCCGCTCATCGAGAAGTTGAGCGCGGCGGGGATCTGGTGGCGGAACACCTCCCAGTTGCCCTGGGTGTCGCCCGACCAGGTGATCGCGGCGTTGCGCTGCTGCCCGGCGTAGGCCGAGCGGGTCAGGATCACCGGGCGCTTGTCGGTGACGTCGCGACGCATGGTGTCAAAGACCGCGGAGGTGTGTAGCAGCGGGTAGGAATTGAACACTTCGCTGCCCGGCCCGGCGGCCGTGGGGAGATGGCGCAACTCGCCCCAGTCGCCGCCCAGCTCGGGTTCGGAAGCGTCGAGCCACCAGGCGTCGAAGCCCTGCGCGGCATAGCTGTCGCGGATCATCGCCCCGTACAGCTCGCGCGCCTTGGGGTTCCATGCGTCGTACCAGCGGCCGGAGCCGTTCGGATAGACGTTGCGGAAAGTCGGCGCGAACAGGCCGCCGGCCGCCTCCAGCGCCTTGGTGTTGGCGGTGCCGGCGTCGAACCGCGCCCAGACCGAGACCGGCAGATGAACGTGCATCGCGTGCATCTCCGCCGCCAGGGCTTTGGGGTCGGGCCAGCGAGCCGGGTCGAACTTCATCGCGCCCCATTCGCCGGGGCGCCAGTGCTGCCAGTCGGTGACGATGGCATCGAGCGGGACGCCCATCGCGCGATAGGTCCGCGCGACGCCGAGTTCCTGGTCCCCGGTCTCGTAATGCTCGCGCGATTGCCAGAAGCCCAGGGTCCAGCGCGGCATCAGCGGCGCGTCGCCGGTCAGCCAGCGATAACCGGCGATCACGTCGTCGGCCCGCGGGCCGAGAATGAAATCGTAATCGATCCCCGCGCCGGCCTCGTTGCGGATCACCAGCGGGAACGGCGCGCCCGGTTTGGCGACGTCGACGTCCATCACCGATGCGTTGTTCCACAGCAGGCCGAAACCCGCCGGGCTGAGCATCATCGGCACTGCCACGTCACCGTTCTTCTGCTGCAGGTGCACGGTGTTGCCGCTGTAATCGAGCAGTCCGTCCTGGTGCTGGCCGAGGCCGTAAATGGCCGTGCGGGTGCGGAACGCGTCCATCGTCCCGCTGCCGATCGTCCGCTCGGCCTCCTCGAGCAGCGTTCGGCCGCGCGCGTCGGCGAACGACACCGCGGAGGTCTGCCGATCTACGCGAACGGTCAGCTTCGGGGTGGCGAGTACATAGGCGTCCGGGGTTTCGTGCACCGTGAAGCGCACCGCCTCGGGCTTGGCGATCACGGCCGGGTTGTAATTGCCCGCGTAGCCGGCCGGGCCGAAACGCACGTGGACGATCGAATCGGACCTCGGCTCGAGCGTCAGGACGCCGCTGGCGGTGCGGAGTTCGATGCCCTGCGGGGCGCGCTGCATCGCCCCGACTTCGTCGGCCTGCGCCGGAAATGCCACGCCAAGCGCCAAAGCGCAGCCCATCAATATCCGTCGCAAAATCGTCCTCCCCAGATTTACTCCTACAATTGCAGATTGCGGCGGCAGGGGCAACCGGGGAGGCGTGCGGCGAGGCCCGTTTCGGCGATTTCGCTTCGCCGCGCCGTGACGCGCAGAGGCGGGTGCTGCCGGCGCCTAGCTTGCGCTGGCGCGCTTTATGTCGGGCGCGATGCCGTAGTTGCCCATGTAGTCGCCGAGCTCGTCGAGCACGCGGTCCGGCGTGAGGCCGAATTCCTGCAGGCTGTAGCGGTGCGGCCGGCGATGGCGGCGGTGGGTTCGGCGCTGATATTCCTCCATCGCCGGCAGAGCAGGCTCTATGTCGAAGCCGAGGAATTCGTAGACCCCCTCCATCGTCCCGCGCCAGTCGTGCTCCATGTCCTCGAAATGGACGTCGATGAACCGGGACCGAGGGATCGTCGACCGGGCCCGGCGCATGCGTTCGATCATGACTCGCTTGGTGCGCAGCCATTCCTCGCCGATCGCCTGCGGATCGGCGTGGTTCGAATAGATGATCGTCTGGTTCCACGCGAGCGAAGCCGCGCTGCCGACCACGGACAGCGGATCGCGGTGGGTGAAGATGATCCGGGCATCGGGGAAGGTGCGGAGCAGCGCCGGCAGGTCGAGCATGTGCTGCGCGGTCTTGAGCACCCACGGCCGCAGGCTGGAGGCTTGCTGGGCCCAGCCGACCAGCTTCAGCAGCCGCGCGAGCTGCTCGTAGGCGCCGGTAGCGTCGTGGGCCTCGCACCAGCGGCTGTACGAGGGGATCCACCACTGCGAGGGATGCTTCAGCCCCCAGAAGCTGTTGCACAGCAGGCCGAGCTCCTCCTCCGGCTCGAACGGGCCGGTGGGGTGAATGGTCAGGGTGTGCGGATTGGCCAGCCTGGCGATGCGCTTTAGCTTGGCCGCCAGCTCAATCCGGGAATCGTGCCCTCCGCGTTCGAAGTCCGGCCGGGGCACCGGGCTGATCGTCTCGAAGCTGCGCAAATGGGTGAATCGCGTGTCGCCCGACAGCAGGCGATGCAACCGCGTCGTTCCCGAGCGCATCGGGCCGACGATCACCACCGGATGCGGCAGCGGGCGCGCGAGGATGTCGGGATGACGATCGAACCACTGCTGAGCCCAGAGGCGGTCATGCAGGACTTTCTCGAACTGTTTCCTCGCCGCCCATTCGCCGGCCGCGTTGAGCCGGGCCTCGCCGTGCAGGGCTTCGAGCAGCTTGTCGAACGGTTCGAGGAACCACGGATCGCCGAAGTCGCCGAGGCCGGTGTAATCGGCGGCGTTCGCCATCAGGGCTTCGCGCTCGAGCACCGGCGGCTCGACCAGCCCGGCCCGACGCCCCAAGCGCAGGCCCGCGTCGAGACAATCGATGAAGCGGGTTCGCCGCGGAGGGTGAAGAGGGGTCTCGGGCATGTCCTTCGCGCGACGGGTGATCGGAGCGGCCGAAGGACCGCGTTGCCAATCAGACGCATGCGCGCGGGCCGGGTTCCCGATGCCGTCTGCCCACTGGACAATCCGCTCCGCCCGCGGGCATAGGCCGCCGCCATGCACGACTTGCGCTCCATCCGCGAAAACCCCGCGGCGTTCGACGCCGGCCTTACAGCGCGCGGTGCGGAGCCCGTTGCGGCGCGTGTGCTCGACCTCGACGAGCGACGCCGCGCAGTGACCACGCGGCTGCAGGAGGCGCAGACCCGCCGCAACGAGGCGTCGAAGCTGATCGGGCAGGCGATGGGCCGGGGCGAGGCCGCCGCCGCCGATGCGCTGAAGGCGGAAGTCGCCGAGCTGAAGACCGCGCTGCCCTCGCTCGAAGAGGAAGACCGCGCGCTTGGCGAGGAGCTCGATTCCCTGCTCGCCGGCTTGCCGAACATTCCCGATGAGAGCGTGCCGCTCGGCCCCGACGAGAGCGGCAACCATGAAGTCGCGCGCTGGGGCCAGCAGCGCAATTTCGAGTTCCAGCCGAAGGAGCATGCCGACCTCGGTCCGCCCCTCGGCCTCGATTTCGAAACCGCGGCGGCGATGTCGGGCGCGCGCTTTGCTTTCCTGCGCGGCCAGATGGCCCGGCTCGAACGCGCGCTCGGGCAGTTCATGCTCGACCTGCAGACGCAGCGAAACGGCTATGTCGAATGCGTCGTGCCTCTGCTGGTGCGCGACGAGGCCGTCTTCGGCACCGGGCAATTGCCTAAGTTCGCCGACGACCTCTTCCGGACAATGCGTGTGCCCCCGCCATTGCCTCAACCGCTCTCACTTGAAGCTCTCGCAAATGTTTTCGTGAGCAATGTTGCGGAGGATTTTGCGGCGAACATAAGAGACTTCGAGGCGGAGACTGATTTCTCCAACCCTGACGGTTCGCCACCTGTTTGGAACATCAAGCGGGAAAACCTTAGAGCGATCATCCCAGGTCATTGGCTGATCCCCACGGCCGAAGTCAGCCTGACCAACTCCGTCCGCGAGCAGATCCTCGGCGACCTGACGCAGCCGATCCGCCTCACCGCCCTCACCCCATGCTTCCGCTCCGAGGCCGGCGCGGCGGGGAAGGACACGCGCGGCTACATCCGCCAGCACCAGTTCTCCAAAGTCGAGCTGGTGGCGATCTGCCGGCCCGACGACTGGCAGGCCGAGCACGAGCACATGGTCGCCAGCGCTGAAGCCGTGCTGCAAGCGCTCGACCTGCCCTATCGCAAGGTGCTGTTGTGCACCGGCGACATGGGCGCGACGGCGAAGAAGACTTACGACCTCGAAGTCTGGCTGCCCGGCCAGGGCGCCTACCGCGAGATCAGCTCGGTGAGCTGGTGCGGCGACTACCAGGCGCGGCGGATGAACGCGCGCTATCGGCCTGAAGGGCAGAAGGGGACGGCATTCGTGCACACCCTCAACGGTTCGGGTCTGGCGGTCGGGCGCACGCTGGTGGCGGTGCTGGAGAACTGCCAGCAGGCCGACGGTTCGGTCACTGTTCCAACCGCATTGCTGCCGTACATGGGCGGGCTCGACACCCTTCGCCCCACCCCCTGATGCGCATCCTCCTGACCAACGACGACGGCATCCACGCGCCGGGCCTCGAACTGCTCGAAGCGATCGCCGCGCGGCTGTCGGACGACGTCTGGGTCTGCGCGCCCTCGCTGGAGAACTCGGGCGCCGGGCACTCGCTGACGTTGAACATGCCCGTGCGCCTGCACCGCTTCGGCGAAAAGCGCTTCGCCGTCGCCGGGACGCCGACCGACGCGGTCAACCTGGCGCTGCGCAAGCTGTTTGCCGACGGCAAGCCCGATCTGGTTATCTCGGGCATCAACCACGGCGAGAACCTGGCCGACGACGTGACCTATTCGGGCACCATCTCGGCGGCGATGGAGGCCGCGCTCGCCGGTATTCCTGCGGTAGCGATGAGCCAGGCGTTACGGGACGCCGGCCACGGTTTCTCGGCCGCCGAAGGGTGGGCCGCGCAGGTTCTCGCCCCACTGATGGCCACCCCGATCGCCCGGCGCACGGTGATCAACGTCAACTTTCCGGCGCTGCCCACCGAGGCGGTGAAGGGCATCCGCGTGGTCCGCCAGGGCTTCCACGACTACGCCCGCGGATCGCTGGTCGAGGGCGTCGATCCGCGCGGGCGTCCGTATTACTGGTTCGGGCTCGAAGACGTCGAGCACACGCTCGACCACGGCACCGATCTCGAAGCGGTCGGTGACGGTTACATTTCCGTCACCCCGCTCCAGCTTGACCTTACGCACCACGCCTCGCTCGGCACCCTGGCCGAGCGGTTCGCCGGTTAACCCAGGAAGACGAACACCAGCCCGACGGCCGCCATGCCGACGACGAAGTGGCCGGCGTCGATCAGGAACAGCTTCAGCGATTTCCGCTGGTAAAGGTAGTTGATCCCGATCGCCGGCGACATGATCGCCAGGCCGAAGCCGGTGGCCATCATCATCTTCACGTGATCGGGCGGCTGCAGGAAGGCGAACAGGTGCCCGAGCGTGAGCACGACGATGAATTCGAGCACGAAGCAGGTGCCCATGATCAGCGGCATGTTCAGGCCCGCTTTCAACTGCTCGTCGCTCATCCCGAGTTCGCGCTGCCAGAGCTTGCCGAACAGCGCGCTGTACCACACTGCCCCGACGAAGAAGAACACGATGGTCCCGAGAACCACCGCCAACCAGTTGATGTGCATGTCCGCGCCTCCTCCCGTTCCCTTGTTGCGCTATCGCGTTGGCCCTTGGCCAGCTTCGCTTCCGGCTGCTTGAGCGCCCTTCCCGCGACCATCTAGCGCATTCGCGTGTTTGCGTGTAGGGGCGCCGCCATCGTGACATCCACAAGCGCCCCCGTTCGCTCCATCCCGGAGGCGAAGAAGGTCGGCATGGTCTCGCTCGGCTGCCCCAAGGCGCTGGTCGATTCCGAGCGCATCCTCACGCGCCTGCGCGCCGACGGCTATGCGATGAGCCCCGATTACGCCGGGGCCGACGTGGTCCTGGTCAACACCTGCGGCTTCCTAGACAGCGCCAAGGAGGAGAGCCTCGACGCGATCGGCGAGGCCATCGCCGAGAACGGCCGGGTGATCGTCACCGGCTGCATGGGCGAAGAGGCCGACACCATCCGCGCCCGCTTCCCGCAAGTCCTCGCGGTCACCGGCGCGCACCAGTACGAGCAGGTCGTCGAGGCGGTCCACGTCGCCGCGCCGCCCACACAAGGGCCGTTCGTTGACCTGATCCCGCAGCCCGACATCAAATTGACCCCGCGCCACTACAGCTACCTAAAGATCTCCGAGGGCTGTAACCACTCCTGCGCCTTCTGCATCATCCCCCGGCTGCGCGGGAAGCTCGCCAGCCGGCGGATCGACGCGGTGCTGCGCGAGGCCGAGAAGCTCGTCGCCGCGGGGACCAAGGAGCTGCTGGTGATCAGCCAGGACACCAGCGCTTACGGCGTCGACATCCGTCATGAGAGCCGCGACTGGCACGGCCACCCGGTGCGCGCGCACATGACCGACCTCGCCCGCGAGCTCGGCGGCTTGCGCACCCCCGAGGGCGAGGTGCCGTGGGTTCGCCTGCACTACGTGTACCCCTACCCGCACGTCGACGCTGTGATCCCGCTGATGGCCGAAGGGCTGCTGACCCCGTACCTCGACATTCCCTTCCAGCACGCCAGCCCGAAGGTGCTCAAGGCGATGAAGCGCCCGGCGAACGAGGCTCGCGTGCTCGAGCGCATCCGCGAATGGCGCGCGATCGCCCCCGACCTCACCATCCGCAGCAGCTTCGTCGTCGGCTTCCCCGGCGAAACCGAGGACGACTTCCAGTTCCTGCTCGACTGGCTCGAGGAAGCCCAGCTCGACCGCGTCGGCGCGTTCCGCTTCGAGCCGGTCGAGGGCGCCGCCGCCAACCTGCTGCCCGACCCGGTGCCCGAGGCGCTCAAGGAAGAGCGCTACGCCCGGATCATGGAAGTGACCGAGCGAATCAGCGCCGCCAAGCTCGCCGCGAAGATCGGAAAGGCCCTGCCAGTGATCGTCGACGAAGTCGGCGAGCCCGACGAGGATGGCGACCTGGGCGCCACCGCCCGCAGCCAGGCCGACGCCCCGGAGATCGACGGTCAGGTGTTCCTGCGCAACGTCCCCGCCACGCTAAAGCCCGGCGATTTCGCTGAGGCGCTGATCGAGGACGCCGACGCGCACGACTTGTTCGGGGTCCTTTCGAGGTAAGGCGCGCCAGCCCGCCTCACTCAGCTCTCCATTCATCCCCGATCATACAAACCTGAACGGAACCTGCCAGTGTGTTTCGGGTTGGGTTCAAAGAGAGTATGACAGAACCCACTGCAATGCCCCGCGATTCGTCCGGCATTGGGGCCGGCGCCGCGGGCAGCGGAGATTGACCATGACCTTCCTCAAGAAAGCAGTGCTGGCGACCACCGCCGCGGCGACCGCGCTGACCATGTCGGCCCCGGCGGATGCGCGCGGCTATTACCGCCATTACCGCCACCACGGCGACGACGCCGCCATCGCCATAGGCGCCGGCATCATCGGCCTGGCCATCGGCGCGGCTGCGTCGAGCGGCCGCAACGGCTATTACAACGGCGGCTATTACAACGGTTACTACAATCGCCCGGGTGTTAGCTTCTATTACGAAACCTACCCGGACTATTACCGCTACAACGACGGCTACTACTACAACGGTTACCGCTACTACAACGGCTGGTTCTACGATGGCCGCGGCTATCGCATGTACGACCGCGATTCGTGGCGTCACCGCTGGAGCGGCGATCGGTATGACCGCTACGACCGTTATCGCGGCTATCGCGGCTACTGAGCCAAGGCTTTACGCCAGATCCCCGAGACGCCGGGCTCCGCGAGGAGTCCGGCGTTTTTGTTTGTGCGAAACGATATAAGCCTTTCGCCTTCAGGGGACGCGCTACTTCGGTCCGCTCGCCAGCGTCACCACCTTGTAAATCGTCATCGCATCGTTCCTCACGCCTTCCGGCGTGTGCCATTCCTTGCCGTCGGGATCGACCCCGCCCATCGCACCGACGTAGAGCGTGCGGCGGTCGGGCCCGGCGAAGGCGAGCGTGATCGAGCGGCGCGGGACCGGGATCACGCCCAGTTCCTTGCCCGAAGGCTCGATCACGTGGATGCCGGCATCGCCGGTGACGTAGAGCCGGCCGGCGCTGTCGACCGCCATGCCGTCGCCGCCGAAGCCCTTGTCCTCGTTCGCCAGCGTGACGAAGTCGCGACGCCCCGTCGCGTTGCCGTTCGCATCGACGTCGAAGGCCAGGATCGTCTGCTTGTTGGTGACGTAGAGCGTCCTGCCGTCGGGGCTGAGGACGACGCCATTGGTGAACATCCCGCCGCCTTCCGCCACGGTGCTGACCGTGCCGTCTGCGGCAACGTGGTAGAGCCCGCCCTGGGTGTACCAGGCGCCGCCGTGGCCGTCGGCCTGGATGTCGTTCAGGCGGCCGAGGCCCTTGCCGTCGGCGAACTTCTCGGCCAGCACCTTTTGCTCTGGGGCGATCTGGGTGACCCGGGTCAATTCCTTGCAGTCCGCTTTGAGCCCCGGATCGGTGCAAGTCCGCTCGACCGCGAAGATTCGGCCCGCGGCGTCGACCGAGACCGCGCCGGCGCCTTTGATGTAGGGCCAGGCTGCCCAGGTGCGCCCGTCGGGCCAAAGCCGCATCACGGCGTTGGCCTGCTCCTGCCCGAACAGCAGCGAGCCGTCGGGCGCGGCGCTCATCCCGTCGGCGTTGAAGGGCCCCTGCCACACACGCTGCCACTTCGCCCCCTTGGCGATCACGCCGGGGATGGCGGCGATGACCGCCGGTTTTTCGCCGGTCGGCTGCTGCTGCGCAGCAAGCGGCGCGGAGAACGCGAGCGCCAGCGCGGCGACGGCGATGTGATGGCGAAGTTTCATATGTTCTCCCCTTGGCACGCGGCTATTCGCCGCCGCCGACCTTCGACGGCGCGATGCCGGTGTCGGTGCCGCATTCGGTGCGGTCGTTGTCGTAATTGTCGTAGACCATTCGCTCGAAGCCTTCGGCCGGCTGGAAAGCGAGGTGCGCCTTCCACGGCCCGGTCAGGGTCGTCGGATCCTCGATGACGATGTCGTCGATCAGGTGGCCTGGCTTGTCCATGCGGATGCGCTGCAGGTAATGCGCCTTTTCCGACAGCGGCGGGGCGCCGTGGAAGTATTCGTGCGGGTTCTTCACCGCGATCGTGTCGATCACCAGCGTATCGCCTTCCCAGTGGCCGATGGAATCGCCCCACACGGTCGGCCACAAGTCCTCCTCCGGAGGATGCTCCCGCGCCATGCGCACGTCGCTGACGTCGCGGTAAGCGTTGACCACCAGGACCTTGTCGCGGGCTATGAAGAACTGGATCGGCGCGTCGGCGTTCATCATCATCGGGAAGCCCCAGCCGAGCGCGCGGCAATTGGCGGTTTCTCCCTGGCGGGCGGCCTGGCGGCGCTTGCCTTCCTCGTTCCACGGCGCGCCGAAGCCGAACAGCGGCCGGGCGGACCCGCCTGCCGGCGCCGCCTTGCCCTCGGCCCGCGCCTCGGTCACGGCTTCGGACAGCCCGCTAATGGCGGTGTTGGTGCCCTCCGGCTCCCACAGGCCGCTCCAGTCGGGGAGCTTGGCGGGAGCCTGAGCAGCGGCCGGTCCGGCGACAAGAGAGAGCAGCGCGGTGGCTGCGAACCAACCCCCCTTCATTGTCAGGAAGTCCGCGCCAGCGACTTGCCGATCTGCCTGCCGTCGGCGGTGCTCGCGGTCAACACGATCCCGCCCGGTTCGCCGTTTCGCAGCGGGTTGATCGTCACCTTGATCGGCGTGCCGGCCTTGAGGCTCGAGGGCCTCCAGCCCTTGGCGTAAAGATACATCGGCGCGCCCATCTCCAGGCTCCATTCCTTCTCCGCGCCGCCGGCATCCTTGACCGTCAGCTGAATGTAGCAGTGCGGGTTGGTCCACTGGAACTGCTTGACCGTGCCGCTGAGGACGAGCGTCTTGGTCTGGTCGAACATGGCCATCGAGTGATGCGCCTGGGCCGGGACAGCGGGCAGGCAAAGGGCCAGCGCGGCGGCGCAGGCGAGCGATAAACGCATAGATCCAACTCCCGAGGGCTCTGGGCGGCCTTTGTTGACTCGGTCTAGTCTGGCACCTCCGGAGCGCTTCGTCACTATCGGAATGAATTCCGTGGGGTTCTTTGCCGCTCGGCTTTGCCGCGCTAGAGATCGGCCCGACGGGAGATGCGAATGGACACCAAGCGGCTCGAGGCGTTCAGCGACGGCGTGCTGGCGATTATCATCACCATCATGGTGCTGGAACTGAAAGTGCCGCACGACACTTCGTTGACGGCAATATTCCACCTGCTGCCTGTTTTTTTCAGTTATGTGCTCAGCTTCATCTATGTCGGCATTTACTGGAACAATCATCACCATCTGTTTCATGCCGTGGCGGAAATTGACGGGCCGACTTTGTGGGCTAACCTGCATCTTTTG
>Ga0105246_10000132_pt1 | contig 34860 bp, 34 predicted proteins | sample KBSM64metaG_FD_99694 | JGI IMG/M metagenome (GOLD analysis project Ga0105246, IMG submission 99694) | Miscanthus rhizosphere microbial communities from Kellogg Biological Station, Michigan, USA - KBS M6-4 metaG | ecosystem: Host-associated > Plants > Roots > Rhizosphere > Soil | place... | reverse complement strand
TCTTTAAACTCAGCGCCATCCAGATAAATAAAATTCACCTGAACGATCATGTTAGATTTTTCTGATTTGTACAATAGATCGTACTTTGTAGGAACTTCGGTGGTCAAACCATCCGATTTTTTGTCATCTATAGTTACGCTATCCGGAAAAGATACGGTACCAGCTGCAATATGGTCATTTGGGGATATGAGTTTGAAACCTGGGGATGGATTGAAATTCTCTTTAAAAGCAAAAAATTGATCTCGGTATTCAATGTATTTTTTCTCGATTTGACTCGTAGTGCTATTTTCAGTTGCCGATGGAGATAAATCCTTACTGCTTTTAGCTTCCTGGCTACTGCATCCACTTAATATGCCTGTCATAAATACAATTGCAGCTAAAATAGTTTTACAATTTTTCATAAGAAGCACTCCTTATAATGAAAAGGGAGCTTTCGATCCCTTTTCTTCTGTGTCCCGGCATAGAACATTTCGATAAAACCTCATTTCTTAGGTCATACGGTTGCAGAACTTGTAGCACCTACCGTTTCATTTGTAGATCTTGTTGTAGGATGGCTTATCGTTCCTCTCTCAAATAACTAACAACAGAAATGCAGACAAAGTTAAACTATAAAAGGAAAAAAATATAAACAATTATATTTTGATAAAGTTCATTAGTGAATTATTTTGTATTTAGTGAGAACTATATCAGTTGAACGATTCATTTAAACAATAACGGAGAGACAGAAAAAGGCTAAAAAAGTGAAGCGTTGGTCTAAAAGCTTTCTGGAAAAAGCTACATCGGAAGCATAAGCTTATCAACGGAGTTCCCTTTAACACAAAACGTTCGATAATAAAATAAAATAAGTCCTTGAATACCCCATGGGGGTATGTTAATCTAGATGGAGAACGAAAGAAAAGGGGTGTTATGATGGAACATCAAAGCCATCCCGAAGAGCCTGTATACACTGCGGAACAGCAGTCCGAGCAACAAGCGGATTCATGCCATGCCGTGAACCTTGATAAAGACGGCAAGCCCATTCGTAAAAGCCACCATTCGCAGGAGATGAAGGGCAACCTGATCTCTCGTTTGAACCGGGTGGAGGGTCAGATTCGCGGCATCAAAGGGTTGATTGATAAGGACACATACTGTGACGATGTGTTAACCCAGATCGCTGCAGCACAGTCTGCGCTGAATTCGGTAGGCAAGCTTTTGCTGGAAGGACATATGAAGAGCTGTATTGTGGAACGTATTCAGGCGGGAGAACACGAAGTCGTGGATGAATTACTGGTTACGGTTAGAAAATTGATGAAGTAGTACAACAAGGATAAGACCTCATAAGAACATACTCCATCTGCAAATATATTTAATCGAGGAGGAACAGAACATGTCTAATGTTACGTTGAATGTCAAAGGAATGTCTTGCAATCACTGTGTAAAGTCCGTTGAAGAAGCGGTGAAAAATGTGGGAGCAAGTGGTCAGGTTGATCTGGCAGCCGGAACAGTAGCCGTAGAATACAACGAGCAGGCGGTTACCGTAGATCAGATCAAAGCCGCGATTGAAGATCAAGGATACGATGTCGTTTAATGGATTCGAAATGCTTCACTAATGAAATATAGCAGTGCAGGCTTAAGCCGTATGTGATTATGGAGCCTGGATCAAGCCAGGACAAGAAGTGGAATTCGGGATGCTCGGTTTTCCTTCTAAAAGGATTACAATCCTTAACTGACTTCATCACACAGGGACGGTTTAAGCCTGATTTTCTGTCTTTTACATACCCCCATAGGGTATTTATTCTTTTGGAAAGGAGCTGACATGATGACAACAAATGCATCTGAAAATATAGAACCCGCACCAACGCTTGCACCTACGGAGAATTCAGGTTTGAAGACAACCCTGCACATCACAGGTATGACCTGTGCGGCCTGTTCCACGCGTGTGGAAAAAGGCTTGTCTCGTATGGAAGGGGTGCATCAGGCGAACGTGAATCTTGCCATTGAACAGGCAACCATCTCGTATGATCCCAAAACGACCAATGTAAACGCATTGCGGGATAAAGTGGCGGCGCTTGGATATGGTACGGTGATGGAATTCGTCGATCTCGATATTACGGGCATGACTTGTGCGGCCTGTTCTGCACGCATTGAGAAGGGGCTTTCCCGGCTACCGGGTGTTTCTCAAGCTAATGTCAATCTGGCACTGGAGACGGGGCATATCGAATATGCTGCGGGTGCACTCAAACCATCCGACATCACGGCCAAGATCAAACAGCTGGGCTATGGCGCCGAATTACAATTAACACAAGAGGAATCCACCTCTGTTCGTGAACGAGAACTGCAGCGTAAGAAATGGAAGTGGATGATCTCCGCACTCTTGTCCATTCCGCTATTGTGGGCAATGGTAGCTCATTTCTCCTTTACCTCGGACATTTATGTACCGGAACTGTTTCTAAACCCATGGTTCCAGCTGCTTCTCGCTACGCCAGTGCAATTTGTTATTGGATGGCAGTTTTATGTGGGGGCATACAAAGCGCTTCGGAACGGTAGTGCGAATATGGACGTACTTGTGGCACTCGGAACCAGCGCAGCCTTCTTCTACAGTCTGTACCTGACATTAACGAGCGGGTATTTACCTGGTGCCGGTATGGGCCAGGGCATGAATCATGGTGCAATGGGAACGGATGTAGGCACTGCTGCAGGAGCTGCGGCTATGCCCATGGTGGAACTTTACTATGAGACAAGTGCGATTCTGATTACATTGATTTTGCTCGGAAAATGGTTCGAGGCTGTGGCGAAAGGACGCTCTTCACAGGCAATCAAAAGCTTGATTGAACTGGCACCGCGTGAAGCACGCGTCATTCGGGACGGACAGGAAGTTCTGATTCCGGCTTCCTACGTAGCCGTTGGCGATCTTGTTCTGGTAAAGCCCGGAGACAGCATTCCGGTGGATGGTATCGTCGAAGAGGGCCAATCCTCTGTCGATGAATCCATGCTGAGCGGTGAAAGCTTGCCTGTTGATAAAAAGCCTGGCGACCCCGTCACCGGTGCGACAATGAACAAAAACGGTGTTCTCCGCATTCAGGCAACTCGTGTGGGTTCGGATACGGCTTTATCGCAAATTATTAAAGTCGTTGAGCAGGCGCAGGGATCAAAAGCACCTATTCAGCGGATTGCCGATGTAATCTCGGGTATTTTTGTCCCTATTGTGGTGGGGATCGCCGTACTGACCTTTTTGATCTGGTATCTGTTTGCAAGCCCTGGGGACTTCGCCGGATCATTGGAAAAAGCGATAGCTGTGCTTGTTATTGCTTGTCCGTGTGCACTTGGGCTGGCAACACCAACCTCAGTCATGGCTGGATCGGGCCGTGCGGCAGAATATGGCATTCTGTTCAAGGGCGGTGAGCATCTGGAGTCTGCTCAGCAGATTCAGACAGTGGTGCTCGACAAAACAGGAACCGTTACTCAGGGTAAGCCCATATTAACTGACGTTGTTGCTGCACCGGGCTGGACAGAATCGGAGCTGCTTAAGCGTGTTGGAGCGGCGGAGCAAAGCTCGGAGCATCCGTTAGCCGAGGCGGTTGTGAACGGCATTCGGGAGAAAGGTCTGCTTTTGGAACCAGCAGCATCATTCGAGAACATTCCTGGTTATGGTGTACGTGCAACGTTATCCGGAGAGGAAATTCTCGTGGGAACACGACGCTTGCTAGCGGATGGAAACGTAGATGTACCGGAGGAAAGCATACAACAGATGAACGCTTTGGAGGAACAGGGGCGTACCGCGATGCTGGTTGCTGTTCAGGGTCAGTGGGCAGGCATTATTGCGGTGGCGGATACGATCAAGGATACCTCGCGCGAAGCCATCGGACGACTTCAGGCTATGGGGATCGATGTCATTATGATTACAGGAGATAATGAACGGACAGCTCGCGCGGTAGCGGAGCAAGCGGGAATCCGCAGCGTTCTGGCAGAAGTTCTCCCTGAAGGCAAAGCTGCAGAGGTGAAAAAATTGCAGGAGAGCGGCCTGAAGGTAGCTATGGTCGGAGATGGTATCAACGATGCTCCGGCACTGGCTACTGCTGATATCGGCATGGCGATTGGAACCGGAACGGACGTAGCGATGGAAGCGGCAGATATTACATTGATGCGCGGTGACTTGAACAGCATTGCAGATGCTATTGAGATGAGCCGCCGCACGATGGGCAATATCAAACAGAACCTGTTCTGGGCGCTCGGCTACAATGTGATCGGCATACCGATTGCGGCAGTAGGGTTTCTGGCTCCATGGTTGGCAGGTGCTGCAATGGCATTTAGCTCGGTATCCGTTGTACTGAACGCCCTGCGTTTGCAGCGGATGAAGCTGACTCGAACCAAGTCATAAAACAAAGAGATCCGTTTATGTGGAAGAATAGAAAAGCTGGGCGACAGATGGCTCAATGATCCATGGAAATGCGCGGCTCGCTTCACGGCGAACCGTGTATTTTTTTGTGCAAAAGGGGTCATAAGTCAATTGTGGGATAGGCTTCTATGAAAATAAATCCAGCTTCATTCATGAAAACTTGGATAAATTTTCTGAATGTTACGAAAGTATATTGACAATATAGACATATACCTTTAAAATTTAAACGATTGTTTGATTCAAACGAGTGTTTAAATCAAATTTAAATTATTTTTTTAAAAAATGGAGGAACTCAATTATATGCTGCAAGCTCTACGTACATTGTTTAAAAAACCACCAGTGATTATTGGTATTGTTACTGCACTGATGTTCCAGGTTATTTTTAGCGTGATCTGGATGACCGCATATTCCGGCGTGAACGACCGGACGAAAGAATTAACCGTAGCTATTGTGAATGAGGATGGTGAACTCTCCAAAGGGATTGCGGATCGCTTGGCAGAAACATTGCCTTTCCATACCGTGGCTAACCTGAGTGCCTCTGAAGCACTGGATCAATTGAATCATCATCAAGTGCATATGGTGCTGGACATTCCAGCAGGATTTAATCAATCCCTTCAAACGGCTGGCGCTACAGCCGAGATCAAATATACGATTAATGAAGCCAATCCGGTAACGATCAAAAGCATGATGCAAGGTGTGTCACAGAGCGTGACCAACACCATGAACAAACAAGCTTCCGCGCAAGGGGTACAGACCGTTCTGACCGCTTCCGGTGCTCCAGCGGATCAAGCAGCTCAGGCCGCTGCGAACCTGACCAACCGTGTCGAAGGCAAAACGACATCGATTAATCCGGTGAACGGCATGAACAATCAGATGGTGCCGATGATGATGGTGCTTGCATCTTACGTTGGTGCCATGATTATGGGTATGAATCTTCAGGTAGCTATGGGGATGTTGTCTTCGATGTATTCCCGCCTGACATTATTCGGTGCTCGGGTCATCATTAATGTAGGCTCTGCTCTGATTGTTTCCTTGCTGGGATCTTCTCTGATCGTGGCGCTGGGTGGGCAGATTGCACAAGGATTCGTGGCCTTCTGGTTGTTCCAGGCACTGTTCCTGTGTACATTTATGTTCTTCTCCCAGTTCTTCCTGATCTGCTTTGGGCCGGCTGGAAGCCTGTTTAACATCATCTCGCTGTCCTTGCAACTGGTATCATCCGGTGCGATGGTGCCGCGCGAATTGTTGAACAGCTTCTACAGCGGAATCGGTCATTACTTGCCTGCAACTTATGCGGTTCAGGGTATTCTAAGCGTTCAACTAGGTGGCCCAGGTGTGCAATCTGCCGCAGGTTCCATCGTTGTTGTATTGCTCGTAGCTGTTGCGCTGTCCCTTGCGGTGACACTGCTCAAAAAAGGACGCAAACCGGCTGGCATGCCAAGCCCAGCTCCGGCAAACAGCTAATATACGCAGGCATCATGAAGCTGCAACGTTTGAACCAAGCACCCCGGTGATTTTCATCGGGGTGTTTGGTGTAATATAATAGACGGGATGAAGTGAGGGCTACAGTCTGGGTAAAAGGCTGAAGCAACTGACATGAACGGATAAGAGGAGAGAAACAAATGACGGAACCGGATTTGGATATCAAAACGAGGATATTGCTTGCAGCCAAGAAACTTTTTGCACTACAAGGGTATGATGGGACGAGTGTTCGTCAAATCTGTGATGAGGCGGGAGCGAATGTGTCGCTGGTGTCTTATCATTTTGGCGGTAAAGAGAAGGTGTTCGATGCGTTATTTGAGCATTTTTTTCCCGAACATATCCTGCGTATGCTGGCTGCGGAATCGATGTCCCCGGTCGAAGGTATTCGCCGAATTGTTGGTGAAGTCGTGAAGTTTACGATGACGGATCGCGAGATGAGCGACATTGTGCAGCTGGAAATTACACTGCGTACCAACCGGACTGCAACAGTGTTTCAGTATCTGGACCCGGTCTGGAATAAAGTGAGAGAGTATCTGCAGCAAGGTAAAGATCAGGGAGTGTTCCGGATTGAATCCGCATCCTATGCCATGCTTCAGGTCATGGGGGTAGCACTTGCACACAAGCGGGCCAAGCACTCAAGATTTGGTTTTGATTATCAGGATATGAATACAGAGGAACTTGCCGAACAGACGGTGGAGTTTGTACTTCGAGGATTGGGAGTGAACAGCCATGAATGAAACGATTGAACTGATGATGAAACACCGCTCCGTACGCAAATTCAAGCCAGATCCAGTCAGTGAGGAGCAACTCGCTGCTATAGTAGCGGCGGGACAGATGGCATCCTCTTCAAGCAACGTACAGGCCTATTCGATTATCGCTGTGACAGATCAGGAACAGAAAGCCAAACTAGCTGAACTCGCCGGGGGGCAGGCTTACGTCAATGAATGTCCGGTCTTTCTCGTATGGTGTGCTGACCTGTACCGACTGAAAGATGCGGCGAAGCGTCATCTTCCGGAGAAGGAGTCTTATGCAGACTCCACCGAAAATTTTATGGTTGCTACGATTGATGCTGCATTGGCCTCTCAGAATGCCGCTCTTGCTGCCGAATCGCTCGGTTTCGGTATTGTGTATATCGGTGGACTTCGCACTCGTATTGAAGAAGTAGCAGAATTACTTGAATTACCGGATGGCGTTTATCCGGTATATGGCATGTGCATCGGGGTTGCAGATCAGGAAACGGGCATTCGCCCACGTCTGCCGCTAAAAGCTGTATTACATCATAACCGCTACCAACCAGAACAAACTCTGGAAGGTGTTCAAGAGTATGATGTGACCACGACAGAATACCTGAAAGAACGTACCCACGGTGAGCGCAAAACTCCATGGTCTGAACTCATGGCGAAACGTCTTACCGAGCCTGCTCGTATGCAAGTGAGAGCATTTCTGGAACGCAGAGGGTTTCTGAAGCGCTAGTGCGTAATTCGCCATTGTATACGTTGTGAATTGCACCATCTGTACAATTCGCAAACAGGATGAATGATGTAGATCAAGAGCAGATTCAAAAGTTGGTTTAAAAGCCAGTAGGACAGGATTGAACAGCCACCCAAAGTCAGTTGGGTATTACCAACGTTTGGCTAACAGAGTGCCGTTCAATCGTGAGTCCGACTGGCTTTTTGCATGCGTATATCCTTGTTCGAAGTCGCTTTAATTCTCCTTCGCTTAATCTGGGAGATGATAGAAACGTTTGGTATTTCGGTAAAAAAGCCGTGTTGCCCGCTCGGTTCCCATACCGGTAATCTCGCACCAAGCCTGAATCACCTGACGTGTCATCACCGGGTGTGTCATCCGTCCCTGAAACGGCCCCTCGAAGGGCCAAGGCCCATCTGTTTCTGCCATCACTTGTTCCGCCGGATATTGCCGGGCAAGCTCACGAATCTCCGTTTCGTATAGAATATCCGGTGTGAAGGAGATATAATATCCGTTGTTTGCCATACGCTGAATCGTTTGTTTTGATCCTTTGAACCAGTGAAAGTGGGCATGTGCATATTGATGTTTCTCCAGCAGATTGCAGGCTATATCAGCATCTTCGTACACGGCATGCAACACAACAGGTTTATGGTGTTTCTTGGCGAGGATGATGAATTGCTCCAGCAGATCAATATATCCGCTCTGGTCAAAGCTCAGGCCTGTTCGCTGTGCTTCTTCACGGCTGTAATAGGGCAAGCCTACTTCCCCAATAGCAATGGCATGTCCAATGTGTTCTTCGATCCAGTGAAAAAACTGCTCCTGATCGGCGAGGGATGGCAGCGGTTGTTCGGGATGATAGCCAAACGCCGGGTAGATATAGTGCGGATGCTGTTTGGCCAGTTCCAGATTGGACTGAGCGGAAGCCAGATTCATGGAGACTGCAATCATGGCCTCGATCTCCTGTGACCTGAAGCTGGTCAGCATCGCCTGCTGTTCCTCGGGAGTATATTGATCCAAATGGATATGGGCATCGATCAGCGGTGCAAACGTTCGGGAATGCATGAGGGAGTTCCTCCTTATTTCCTAGGTATTTATATGATGTAACGTTCTATTTAATGTATTGGATAACCCAAATCAGGAAAAATATAACTAAAAACCCGCGCTATCGAGATAGGCGGGTCTTCTGCTGTTCTTCTTTCATCCACTGGGCAATCTGTCGTTTGCGTTCAAGAAAGGCAGGTTCTTCTGTAATCTCATCTCGTCTCGGGCGGTCAAAAGGAACCTCAACCTCGTGCAGCACGGCTGCAGGCCGGTTCGATAACACATAGACACGATCCGAGAGCAACAGCGCTTCCTCGATATTATGGGTGATGAACAGCACCGAGCGGCGATTCTGTTCCCAGATATCGAGCAACCAGCGCTGCATGTCGCTCCGCGTCAGGGCATCGAGCGCACTAAATGGCTCATCGAGCAGCATCAGCTCCTGCGGGCTGAGTAGCGCACGCAGGAAAGCGGCACGCTGCTGCATCCCGCCTGACAGCTGATGAGGGTAAGCCCGCTCGAATCCGGCAAGGCCAACACTGCCCAGCCACTGTCTTGCCTCAGCGAGGGCTTCGGCACGTGGAGCAGGCTGAACGCTTGGAGCAGCGAAAGCCGCTGCTGAAGCAACTTCGCCAGCCAGCATCACATTCTCCTCAATGGTTCGCCATGGGAAAAGGGCGGGCTGCTGCGGCATGTAGCTGATATGTCCACGTTGTCCGGTAACCCGCTTACCGTTCATGAATACCTCGCCATCCTGCGGCTTCAGCAAACCGCCGATGATATGGAACAGGGTGCTTTTGCCACAGCCAGAAGGGCCTACGATGGCGACGAACTCCCCTTTTTCCACGGTCAGGGACAAACCATTCAGTACAGGCAGCTTACGCCGTCGTTCTTTAAAGGACACATGTACATCAATGATGTCCAGCGCAGGTGAAACAGGGGCGTAACCCAAACCGTTCGTTTTATTGTGATCCAGGCTTAGAGCCGCATCGGTCGCTTCACTGTGCGTCAATGTGGAAACGGAAGAAGGTACTGCCGGTGGTTCGGATTCCGCTATTGAAGACTGAGCAGTTATGTAAGCTGCGTCGTCATCTCCGGGTGGTGTGTTTCTAACTTGTGCGGATTGCACAGGTTCATTCGGGTATCTTTTCATAGGGAATCACATCCTAATGTCCATATTACGTTAACCTCTGATATGCAGAAAACTACCGCTTCTGTGGGCGCCAGCGCACAAGTAGCTTCTCTAACAGCGCAATGAGCAGGAAGAGCAGAAGACTAAGCGCCACAATAATCATAATGGCAACAAAAAGGCGATCCGTACGGTAAGCCGACTTCTGTAGCATCATATAATAACCGATACCTTTATCCGCTCCGATCCACTCGGCAATGATCGCACCCATCACGCTATAGGTCGCGGCGATTTTAACGCCGGAAAATATGGATGGCAGGGCATGCGGCAGCTCCAGTTTCCAAAAGATATGATGGCGCTTCGCACCTGCCATACGCATGTAGTTCATCATCGCCGCATCGGTGCGTGTTAGTCCATCCATAGCCGCAACTGCCACCGGGAAGAAGCAGACCAAGATGATCGTAATCAGCTTGGGCAGTAGACCAAAGCCAAACCAGATCAGCAGGAGCGGTGCGAGTGCGATAGTTGGAATGTTTTGACTAAGGATAAGTAATGGATACAAGGCCGATTTGAGAAAAGGAATCAGATGCAGCACCATCGCAATCAGCAGGCCTACCATTGTTCCGGCAACGAATCCGATAAGGGTTAATTGGATCGTTGCGGCAGCATGCATGCCGAGACGTTCAGCCTGAGAAGCTGCTTCATGGGCGATATCGGACGGCGCAGGCAGCATCCATTTCTCAATGTGGAACAGGGAGACGGCCCCCTGCCATATCGCAATAAAGAGAATAACCGCCACGAGGGGCGGCCATACACTTTTGAAATAGGTAGACATTAGCGATATTTCTCCGTCAGTGTATCCATGCTGAATCCGTCTGGACTATGTGCGATTTTGATCTGGGAGATGATGCTTGGGCTGCCGGCTTCCACAAGCACTTCGTGCATTTTGCGGACAACCTCCAGCAGTTCATCCAATTCGCCCTCCATCGTGGTGTCGAGTGCGTTGACCTGATATTTCAGGCCGGATTGTTGAATGACTTCGATGGCGCGGTCTACGTAAGGATAGGAGTTCTCGCCGTTTGGCGTTTTGGGAATCACCTGTATGCTGAGTAATGTACTTGCCATAAGAGAAAATTCTCCTTTCGAGTGTGAGTAAAATGAAAAGTTGATCGTTACACGTGCCACTTCGATGCCAGAGTAACTTCCCGATTGCTGTAATCTTCAAGCTTTTTGAACCATTCTATATAAATTTAACTAAAGAAAGTTTACACAGACACTCCGATGACAGAATAACCTTCCAATCGCTGTTATCCCCAGATTTTTTGATTCCTTTTCCAAAGGGGAAAATCCGGTGATAAAGGCGACCGCTCCGCTTTTTCAGGTTTTTTCTGTCCTCTCCGTTAATGTGTAAACGAGTAGTTCAACTGATGTAGAAAGGGGAAACTCGGTGAATTTTATAAGCGATCGCTTCGCTTCTTCAAGTTGTCCGTGTCCTCTTCATTCAAACGTGAAAATATCAAATTTCATTTTACATTAATGATGATAATGCTACGTATTACTGTGGTAAAAATTCGTTCGTGTAGGCTTTCGTTACATCGATCTCTTTATCCAGCAATTTCTTGCTGAACATCCAGTCGGTGTAGTTCTTCCACACCTCTTCCTTTTGTTCGCCCCAGCGTGGTGCATCATCTTGGTATTTCGGGCTGAGCCATTTTTGGCTTGCCAGTACTAATTCCTTGTCCAGATCAGGCACGGCTTTGATCAGAATGTTCGCTGCTTCTTCAGGGTGGTCAATGGCATATTGATACCCTTCAGAAGTGGCCTTTAGGAAAGCTTTCACCAGTTCAGGGTCTTTCTGAATCGTCTGTTCGTTGGTTACGAGGACAGGGGTGTAGTAGTCCAGCGCTTTGGCATAATCTTTCACATACAACATGTCAATCGGTTCTCCGCGTAATTCCGCCTCAATTCCCGTCCAGGCATAGAAAATCCACGCAAAGTCGATGTCCCGTTTCACAGCTGTGAAGAAGTCTGCATCGCCCATGTTAATGTTTTTGACTTTGGATACGTCAGCACCTTCGCCCTCCATAATGGATTGCATCACCGCTTCTTCTACTGGGGAACCCCAACCGCCATACGTCTTACCTTCAAAATCTTTAGGCGATTTGATCTTGCGATCCATCGGCGCTGCAAAACCGGACGTATTATGCTGAATAACTGCGGCAATCGACACAAGCGGAACGTCCTGCGTACGCGCCTGAGTGACACTTTCCTGATAACTGACGCCAAACGGTACCTCACCTGAGGCAACCATCGTATCTGCTCCACCAGCACCTGGCTGTACAATCTCGACGTTGAGACCTGCTGCTTTATAAAAACCCTGATCCACTGCGGCATACAGACCAGTATGATTCGTATTTGGAGTCCAGTCGAGCACAACCTTCACATCTTTCGGTGCAGCACCGCTGTTCTCATTCGTTTTCTCCGAACTGGTCGTACCGTTCTGTTCAGCCGGAGCGGCTTCTTTGCCACCACATGCAGCCACGGTAACCAACAGTACACACATGAGTAACATTCCCATCGTTTTGCGCCATTTCATTGTGATTCTCTCCTTCGGTATGTCCGGCCGGATGGCACGGGGTACTCCTTGGCTTCATATCCAATCCCTTTGCATAAATCGACGAATTTATACTTGCGGGTTATCCGAATAACGTCATTTTTCTGTTTCTGCATGTCAAAAGAAAACAAAAAAAGCGCCCCGTAATCTGGGACGCGTGCAGGCGTGAGAGAGTGGCGTTCAGCTTATAGCTGTGCCGTTGCAATATACTCCGATTCCTACGCTGGCATGATCCAGATCAGGTCTAAGGGTTAGTATCTTGGTGGGATACACTCTCAGCCGGCCAATTCCGACTCCCCTGGGAAACTATGAAGTTACGGGCATTACTAGGTGTAATTATAGGCCAGTGACAGGATTGTGTCTAGGGCGTATCTTGAAACCTGCTGAAGTGTATCTTTTTTCGCCCCTTGCTACGTCGCTTCCCCTTGATGTGCCCCGGCACGTCTGCGGTAAACTTCCTTGCTTGGAACGGAAATCCGGCAAAGTCTGCTTTCTTCAGCGTTTTCAGACACACCCTACATAAGTTGGACTAAAAATATTTTTCACAGAATGTTCACTTATGTGAAGGGATTCCAATTGTCTATAATGATCCAAGTTACAGAAAGGATGAGTATATTGCCAGTAAGCAAGAAAGAACAAGTGATTTTTGGACTTATGATGTGTACAGGAATGGTCGTAGTAATGATGACCTTCAATCTTTGGCATACGGGGATGTTAAGTCAGATGTCCGTGATGCAGATGCTGTTTCAATTTTTGATCTGTTTTGTCCTGGCATTTTTGGTGGAGTCGTTCATCGTAGGACCCGTAGCGAGACGAATTGCGTTTTCCATCCCATTTGCAAAAACCAGTAAAATCAAAGGTGTAGTTACCATGTCAATTTTTATGGTCATTGGTATGGTTTTGGTCATGTCTCTATATGGTATCATTACTGCCTATGCAGTAGATCGGTTAGATGGAGTATCCGTGTTCAGTGCGTATCTTCACACGATTGCTCGTAACTTTAGTCTGGCTTTGCCGTATCAGTTAATCGTACTCGGGCCGCTAGTGCGTTATGTGTTTGGCAAGTTGTTTAAAGGACAAGCGGCGGTGGTGTCCGTTTAACGAATCGTTTAAATAACCTAACTGAAGGAACAGTTAGATTTGTCTTTAAGTAAAATAAATTGTTTTTTTAAATTTGCTTCTCTTCATAGTTATATCCGGGCAATAAGGGAGTTCGACTAAACGTATCAGATTCTTATTTACTACGAAAACCCATGCATAGACGTTCAGGCGATAGTTTGATTGCACTAATATTGTTAAAGGGATCTTATAAGAAAACTCCCCATACATTCCAGGTTTCTATTTACTGTACATCTGGAATGTGGGGAGTGTGTTATAAGTTAAAAGACTCTAATTCTGAAAAATCAGAAATTATTTTAATGTAAACTTTATTTTTATAATCTTTTTAGCTGGTTCTAAAGTAAGCTATACCATAAAAAATACCAACAATGACGACTGCTAAAACCAAAGTCGTTATTATACCACTCTTTAAAGAACTTCCCTGAGCTTGACGAGCCATTTCTTCTGCTCTTCGTTTGGTAGCTTCATCCTCGGAACCATTTAGATTATTTGGTTTCATATTCATAAAGTCACAGCTCCCTTCAGTAGATATAATTTAGCATATTTACTATGATATATGCAGCTAATGCAAGGTTCCTGTGAATTCCGGAAATTCTCCAAAGACGTAATGATAGCTCATAATGTCTTTTTATCGTTCTTTCAAATCCCCAAGCATTCTTCTTCTGTTGTCCTCATTGTAAGTACTCTATATTTTCGTCTTTTTTTCTTCCAAATACCTCTATATCGTAGGCGTAATAATTAATGATGTTAGTTATAATAAAATAAGAACATACGTTCCGTTAATTTCTGAATCTTGTTAATTTATATTTTTACAAAAAGAGAGGAGATTCTATGACCCGTGAAAATAAGGCACATTCATTTGATATTTCAGATGGGGAGAAACGATTTATTGGATACGTCTCTAGTATGCTTCATTATAATTCCATTCATTTTGATAAAAAAATAAGGAAGATCAATGAACGTTATGCTTTGGTTTTGGAGGATATGGAAATAAGAGATGAGGTCTTGATGACCGAGACCGATGTTGCATTTGGATCAATAGTTGGAATATTAGAAGAACAGATCAGTGATCCATTCTTATATGCTGCATTCCTTCGTCTAACAGCTCGCGAAAGAGAAATTATTAACTTGTCGATCTGTAAGGTTCTACGTGATACGGAAATTGCTCTTATCCTTGGAATTTCACAGCAAAGTGTCTCTAAGACAAGAAAAAAAGCTTTGGAAAAACTAAGAACAGCTATCATGCATAAGGGGGGACAATTATGAATGAGACGTGGGGAGAACTCATCAGAAAAGCGAAACAAAATAATCCAGAGGCACTAATGGAGGTGATTTACCGATTTGAACCCAAAATCAAAAAATCTCTGTGCCAAACAAATGTCCAGAATCGTGAAGATTTGAAGCAAGAGCTGATTCTACAATTAATTGAAGTTGTAAATAGATTTGAGTTGGAATCACATAGAGAAATGAGAGGAGCCTAGTGTATTATCTTTCTAGAACAATTGCTTTAATGGTGTTTGCTGTGGTTCCAAATTAAGTATAGAATCTAAACAGACGAGATAACAAGTCAATCAGTGATATTGATGATGCGAAAATTCTAAGGTGTTATTCTTATAACAACAATGATAATACATAAATCCATATAAATGCTAATGTTCGCTATGATTCTGGCGAACGGATGGGTAGAAAAACAGGTTCTCAAAACACCAGGTTGCAATGTAGTGCTGTCTTCATATATACTGAAAGACACAATTACAGATCGGACTATGCCGTTGAAGAGAATCCAACTCGGAGGCGTTTTCGCCAGGGAGCGAATTGAAATTTTCCCAAGTTAACCGGAACCGCCCGTTATCGCGGACCAAGAGGCTGAATCAGGAGGTTTGAACCGGTTCGGCAAGTTGGGTGGCACCGCGAGCAGAGCGCTCCTCGTCCCAAGGGATGAGGGCGCTCTTTGTATTTTTTTAGCCAAAGGAGACGGTGACCATGTTAGATATGAAGTGGGTTCGGGCACATGTGGAAGAGGTTCAGGAGGCAGCAGACGGGAAAAAAATCAAGATCGATATTACTGTTCTGATCGAACGGGATGACGAGCGCAAAGCGCTTTTACAGCACACGGAAGAGGCACGTCGTCGGCGCAATGCGCTGTCTGCGGAGATCGGAAAGCTAATGCAATCGGGTGAACGTGAACAAGCAGAGACCATGCGGGCACAGGTAAAAGAATTGAATGAACAGCTGGATCAAGAGGAAGCCAAGCTGGCGGTAATACAGGAGGAAGTAACCAGATTGCAATGGCTGGTACCCAATACCGTGTCGCCAGATACACCTGTTGGAAGTTCGGATGCAGACAATGTAGAGCTACGGCGGGTAGGTGAACTTCCCGTGTTTGACTACGATACAAGAGATCATGTCGAGCTTGGAGAGATGCACGGGCTGATCGATATACCACGTGGCGTGAAAATCGGTGGAACGCGCAGCTATGTGCTCAGGGGGGCAGGTCTGTTACTACACCGGGCGGTACAGCAGCTCGCACTGGATCTGCTGATGGAGCACGGATTCACTCCGCTGGAAGTTCCGCTCATGGTTCGGGAGGATGCCTTGGTGAACACGGGGTTTTTCCCGACAGGCCGGGATCAGGTGTATGAGTTGCAGGGTGAGAACAAGTGGCTTGTTGGCACATCGGAAGTACCGCTCGTTTCGTATTATGCGGATGAAGTGCTCGACGTGAAACAGCCCGTAAAACTGGCTGCAGTATCGACATGTTTCCGCAGTGAGGTAGGTTCGGGCGGACGTGACGTTCGCGGTCTGTACCGTGTGCATCAGTTTGCCAAAGTAGAGCAGGTGATCCTGTGTGCGCCGGATGCGGCAGAATCGGAAAAGATGCTGCAGGAAATTACAGGGCATGCGGAGGAGCTATTGCAGATGCTGGAACTGCCGTATCGTGTGGTGGCGGTATGTACTGGCGATATGTCGCAGAAAACCTACAAACAGTATGACATCGAAACCTGGATGCCAAGCCGCGGAGCATATGGCGAGACCCATTCGTCATCGAATCTGCATGATTTTCAGGCTCGTCGCTCGAACATTCGCTGTGTTGACGAGGACGGCAAGCTGGTATACTGCCATACCCTCAACAATACAGCCGTAGCTTCGCCGCGCATTTTGATCCCATTGCTGGAAAACCATCAGCAGGCTGATGGAAGTATTTATATTCCGGTTGCCCTACGTCCTTACATGGGCGGGGCCGAGCGTTTGATTTTGCCAGAGCATGAGCAGGGTGAATAGAAGGAATACACGTGATGTCGATCTAAGGAAATAAAGAATAAACCAATAAAGAGGAGCCTTTATCGGGTTCCTCTTTATTCAAAAATATATGCTTTATAAGCTTTTCTCTATACCATTGGTATTTTTCTATATTTCTGGCGTTTGTATACGTTCCATGGTTCACCTGTATTCTTAACGCAGCTTCCATTCACGCTCGTTAATAATTTCAATCCTTACGGATTGGAGTACCTTTTCAAAACGATTGCGGGCTGTTTTCATCAGTAAGACCATCTTATCTTCTGAGCGTACCTTTGTGGATCATACAATGAAAATCATAAAATGCTCCTATCTATCCTACTTGTCATTTAAGTTTAACCACCTTAAGTCCGATATAAAGTATAGTGGATAGTAAAATATTAGGCGATAAGAGAAGTTAAACGATTGCATGATGGGAGATGGAGACTGGATATGAGTAGATTAAACTGGACATTGAGAGGCATGCTTGCTCTGATTATTGCACTCACAGTTGTCGTGCCTACGTCAGTTTGGGCAGCAACAGGTGATGTCGTCTCAATGGAGATTTCAGGTAGCAGTCCGCAGAAGATGAATGTGGGGGAGACCGCATCATATCAGGTGATGGCTACAGTTGAAGGTTTGGAACAGAAACAGGATGTTACCGGGGGAGTGACCTGGTCCACTAGTAATCCCACTGTTCTCGCAATCACAAAGGGGAAAGTCAAAGCGATTGCAGCAGGTGAAGCAACGATTGTTGCTCAAGTGAACGGAGTTAAAACACAGGTGGTCGTTCAGGTGCAGGATAAAATCAAAAGCATCAAGGCTTCACCCAGTGCGTACACGTTTGTAAAAGGAAACGAAGGCACGCTCCCCAAAGTAAATATCACGCGTGCCAATGGTAAGCAGGAGGATGTTACATCCGACATCGTATGGACCATATCGGGTAAACTCGCTGTGATCGAGAACGGAAAGGTTAAAGGTGTTACTCCTGGTAAAGTGATTCTGCAAGGGAAATATGGATCAACTATCGTTAAAGTACCAGTAACCGTCACCGATATTATCACCAAGATTGCTGTTACACCGGCAACGATTCAGTTAACTATCAAGAAGTCTGCCCCACTTAAAGTGATGGGAACGTATTCTAACGGTAAGACGGTTAATTTATCCAAATCCATTATATGGACATCATCCAACCCTGGTGTGGCCGCAGTGAAGAACGGTGTGGTCAAAGGGATGAGCGAAGGACAAGCCACCTTGACGGGCACATATCAGGGTCAGACTATCACTGCGGCAGTCACCGTAGTGCCTACGCTCCAAAAGCTGATTGCGGGTCAGAAGAGTCTGGTTTTATCTCCGCAGTCTAGCACAACACTGGGTGTGATAGCTCAGTATGATACAGGGAAAACCGCGCTGGTAACGGGAAGTGCGGTGTGGAGTAGTTCCAAACCGAATATCGCCACTGTAACTGGTGGAAGAATCGTTGCTGTTGCTAAAGGGAAAACGAGTATTACGGCCAAATGGGGCAATAAAAAAGTGACGATACCTGTAACGGTGAAATAATCATTAAAACAATACGTCTTCTTGCCACATGAGGCATTGAAGCAAGGTGAATCCTGTTGGAAGCCTGTTACATATCAATATCAGATCGAATTGAATCCATGTATACTAAGAGGGAGGCGTACTTATGCGCCTCCTTTTTGAACATAGAATACAATTTATAAGGAGAGTGTTCATAGAAATGACGGATCATATGAACCCTGACAATTGGCCTGCATGGGCCACGGAACCTGTAGAAGTTGTAGAAGCTAACTCCGCTTGGAGTACGCAGGCTGAGGAAGAAATTGCGCAGTTAAGAGAACTTTTGAAGAACCTGGATATACATACATTCGAACATATTGGGAGCACATCCATACCTGGTTTGTCTGCCAAGCCAATTATTGATCTGATGGGGAAGGTGCAGTCCTGGGATGATATGGGTCTGATTGCCGAACGGTTGAACCCTGTAGGCTGGAATTATGTCCCGCCTGAGCTGGATGGCCGGGAATACAGACGATTCTGGGTCAGAGTTAAAGATGGAAAACGAGCTGTGCATCTGCATCTCATGCGTCCAGGTGAGGAACGTTGGGAGCGGCAGATTCGTTTTCGGGATGTACTGAAATCTCGGCCGGATTTGGTGAAGGCCTACGCCGAACTGAAAATCAAGCTTGCAGATGAGAATAAAGACGACAGAGAATCATATACCACCGCCAAAACTGAATTCATCTTAAAGGTTCTGGATGGACGGCTGTGAAGCTTCAGGTTGGGAAGTTCATTAAAAGCAGAGCATTATACCTCATCGCCGTGATCATTACGATGGCTGCAGGACTGGCTTCAAGAACATATGGAGAACACTTGCCACAATGGATGCATGAGCATTTGGGGGATGCGCTTTGGGCAGGTATGATCTATTTAGGTATACGTATGTTATGTATCCACTGGAGTCGTGCTAGAGCTGTATGGATAAGTGCTACATTCAGTTGCATGATTGAATTTTCCCAGTTGATTCAAGTGCCTTGGCTGAACGAGCTGCGTTCGACGTTGTTGGGAGCACTGATATTGGGCCATGGATTTCTAGTCATTGATCTCATCCGATACCTCATCGGCATTTTATGCGTTTATCTTATAGACCGATTTATCCTGACTAGACTAATGCGCCTATAGAGTCAATTCATAAATAGGAGGTACATGGAATGAATATCGATAAACTTTTTGCAGCATCTCCTGAGTTTGAAACGGAACGGCTCCACCTCAGACGTCTTACGATGGACGATCTCGATGAGTATTATGCGTTTGCGTCCGACCCGAAAGTTAGTGAGCAAAGCTTGTGGCAGTGCCATCAGACCAAGGAGGATTCCATGGGTTATCTGGAGCGGGTTTTGCGAAACTATGAGCAAAAAACGGTATATCTCTGGGCTTTTGTGCTGAAGGAAACCGGTACGCTGATTGGAAGAGGGGGTATCTTCCATCTGGATGAATTCATGCAGAGTGGTGAACTGGGATATGCCATCGGCAGCACCTATTGGGGTAAAGAACTTGCTGTGGAAGCGATGCAGCCTGTCGTCAATTACTGCTTCGAGCAACTGGATTGTAACCGGCTGGAGGGGAAGTGTAATGCGGGCAATATTGGATCTGCGCGTGTGATGGAAAAGCTGGGCATGGTGCAGGAAGGTTTGCTGCGCAAGCAATTGAAAATTAAAGGCGTATTTACCGACCAGAAATTGTACGCTCGTATCCGGGATGATCTATAATAGTTGATTAACACGAGCTGTTTTACACAGCGACGACCAAGGAGGAAGAGTCTATGATCTACAGTATTATTTCCCGTTCAGTATGGGAGGAAGTATCCAAAGGAGACACATATGCACCAGAGAGTTTAGAAACGGACGGCTTTATTCACTGTTCCACTGCAGAGCAGATTCCGTGGGTGGCTGGACAGTATTATGCAGGACGTACCGACTTGTTGCTGCTCGGGATTGAAGAGAGAACGTTGAAGGCAGAGTTGGTCTATGAAGATTTGTATGAATTGAACGATTTGTTTCCACACATCTATGGAGAGTTGAATCTGGATGCCGTAAGTAAGGTCTTGAACTTTGAGCCAAATGCAGATGGCACGTTTTCTTTCCCGGCATAACTTTATGAAATGGGGGTAAGACGGATGGACATGAATCAGACTTTTTTGGAAACGGTGGAGAAACAGTTTCTTTACTATAAGCAGCTTGGTGAACGCGCAATGGAGCAATTGGAGACGGAGCAGCTGTTTCAAACGTGGAACGAGGACACCAACAGCATTGCGGTGATTGTGAAGCATTTGTGGGGTAATATGCGGTCCCGCTGGACGGATGTGCTAACAACGGATGGAGAGAAACCATGGCGTGAGCGGGACGCCGAGTTCGTGGGTGATTTTCATACGCGGGAAGAGTTACTTGCTAAATGGGAAGAGGGCTGGGACTCTCTGCTGGGAGCACTGCGTTCGTTTACCCCGGATCACATGTCTCAGATCATATATATTCGGAATGAGGGCCATACCATTATGGAGGCGATTATGCGGCAGTTGGCGCATTATCCGTATCATGTGGGACAGATTGTTCACACGGCCAAAATGTTGAAAGAAACGTCGTGGGATAGCCTATCTATTCCCAGAAACGGTTCAAATACGTATAACGAAGGCAAGTTTTTGAAACCAAAGACCAGAAAACATTTTACAGAGGACGAGCTTGAATGAGCTTTAGAGAAAAGAGGGATTACAAGCGATGACACAAATTGCGTTGATACGTCACGGCAGTACGGCATGGAATAAAGAAAAACGTTCGCAGGGACAGACGGACAATCCGCTTGATCAGGAGGGCAGAGAACAGGCGGCTTTGCTGGCGGCGAGGCTGGCAGAGGAATCCTGGGATGCCATCTACGCCAGTGACTTGGAGCGGGCAAGTGAAACGGCTCGGATTATCGGAGATCAGCTTGGTATTCAGGAGATTCATCTCGATCCGAGATTACGCGAAATGGGCGGAGGTCAGGTGGAGGGCACAACAGAAGAGGAACGTGTGGTGAAATGGGGAGCAGATTGGAGTTCGCTCGATTTAGGAAAAGAGCACCCGGACGCAGGTGCTTCCCGTGGGAAAGCGGCGTTAGAAGATATTCTTCGGCAGTATCCGAATGGTCGAGTCATTGTAGTGAGTCATGGGGCTGTGCTTCGTAATACGCTGCGGTCACTGGTGCCTGAATTGGATATTAGCGTGAAACTGGGGAACACCTCCATTACACGGGTGAACCATCAGGATCAGGCATGGCAGTGCGAATTGTACAATTGCAGCCGGCATCTGGATCTAGGGAAAGGAACACTGTAAATGGACGCAAGTACATTAAAACAGAAGCTACAGCAGCTTTGTGCAGTGGATTTTGCCGCAGATCAGGTAAAGCAACCCTATGAATTGGCACTGCATATGATGCAGCATATTGGTAATCCAGACCCAGTGCTGCGAGACGAGCTTATTTACGTTACGCTGGCGACATGGATTGGTCAGAACGTTTTTTCGGATGAACAGCTTAAGAATTTGCTGGATATAGCATTGGATGATGCGCATCTTTTCTATAGAATCGGGGAGCAGGGAACAGACAGTGTATTCACGCGAACGTTTTCTGTGTTGATCCTGCCGCCGATCCTGGGCATCGACCGTCAGCGTTCTTTCTTACGGCGGGAAGATATGGTACGGATTCAGGGGAGTTTAATCACTTATCTAAAAAGTGAACGGGATGTTCGGGGTTACGTAGAGGATAAAGGGTGGGCGCACGCTCCGGCGCATGCCGCTGATGCGGTTGAGGATTTAGCTCAATCACCGTATCTCGAAAGCGCAGAATTGCTGGAGCTTTTACATGCACTCTCGATAAAAGTAACGGAGTCGAGCAGAGCGTACATCTATGAGGAAGATCAGCGTATGGCTCAGGCAGCGGTGACGATTCTGAGTCGCAATCGGATAGAGCAGGCAGAGCTTGCGGCCTGGACTGAGTTGCTTCAGACGGAAAGAAACGGAGAGGCTAAGGACGATAAAACTTTACAAGAAATCAGTCAAATGAGCTTGAATATCCGAATGTTCATGCAGTCGCTTTATTTTGCTATACGAGAGAAAGAGGCTGAACCGTTTCCGGCGGTTCGTTCACTGCTGTTGAGAGCACTAGACGGCAGAGGCTAGAAACTTGACAAGAGGAGGGAAAGCCATGAACACACTCCCCTATGACTGGACGGAGGACATGTTATCTCCACTCGGAGAGCGTGGAATCGTAATTCGTTGTGGCGATACGCTATCTGAAGAGGTACACCAGAGGGTGATGTCGGTATGTGCTTTTTTGGGGAAGAGGTCTGTGGCGGCTGCTGTGGAGTGGGTGCCTTCCTATTTGTCTGTCACTTTGTTTTACGATCCATGTGTTTCGTCTTACGGGGAAATCAGCATTTTTTTGCTACAACAACTTAACCGACTCAATGAATTAAAACAGCCAAATGAGCTGATTGAACGAAATGAATTGAATCCCTCAAATCAATGGGGAAAATCTAAAGGTTTGCAATCCGCTGAGGGGATAACTTCCCGGAGGGTTGTGTCCATTCCGGTATGCTACGGTGGAGAGTTTGGACCTGATCTGGGGTATGTGGCTAATGAACATGGCTTGACGATAGAGAATCTCATTACGATCCATTCTTCTGTGGATTACCTTGTACATATGATTGGATTTGCTCCTGGTTTCCCGTATTTGGGAGGGCTGCCTGAGCGAATTGCCACTCCAAGGCGGGCAACGCCAAGGCTTCGAGTAGAGGCTGGAACGGTAGGCATTGGCGGTTCACAGACCGGCATTTATCCGGTGGCGACGCCAGGCGGGTGGCAATGCATTGGGCGGACACCTGTCCGTCTGTTCCGCCCGGAGATGAATCCTCCAAGTCTGCTTGAAGCTGGCGACTATGTGCGTTTCCAGCCCGTAACCATGCAGGAATTCTTGGAACTGGCACGGAAGGAGGAGGAGTGATGAGTATGGAGATCATTCGTCCTGGTTTGTTAACGACCGTTCAAGATGAAGGTAGAATCGGATATCGCCGTTATGGTGTGCCAGTTGGAGGTGTCATGGACACGTTTGCAGCCAGAGCGGCGAATATACTTGTCGGTAACTCTAGGCGTGAAGCGGTACTTGAAATTACGATGGCCGGGCCGGAGTTGCGACTGCTTCAAAATCAGCTGATTTCGCTCTGTGGTGCAGATCTTGGTGCCACGGTAGATCAGCAGCCTGTGCCCATGTGGCGTCCTGTGCTATTACAGGCTGGGAGCATATTGAAATTTGGTGCGTGTCGACACGGCTTGCGTGCATATTTGGCGTTTGCTGGCGGGATCGATGTGCCTGAAGTGATGGGCAGCCGAAGCACGGATCTCAAAACAGCACTTGGTGGTGTTCACGGGAGACCTCTGCATGTGGCAGATGTGCTTGAAACAGGTATCATCTCGGATGAAGTTCAACAATGGATAAGCGTAATGCACATACAATTGGGTAAAAACAAACCTATAGCGGCTCCTACATGGCTTTTATCAGAGAGGGAGAGACCCGACTATTACGGTAAACCTATCATTCGAGTGATGCAAGGTCAGGAGCATTCGTATTTCACCACAGAGAGTCTCAAGCAGTTTTATGCTGAAGATTATGTGGTTTCTTCGCAATCCGATCGCATGGGATACCGGATGCAGGGTTGGCGGTTGGAGCTGGATCAGCCGTTGAATCGTTTATCCGAGGCAGTCACCTTTGGCACGGTCCAAGTACCTTCGGATGGGCAGCCCATCGTATTAATGGCGGATCACCAGTCAATTGGGGGATATTCTGTGATTGCACAGGTTGCTACAGTCGATTTACCTGTTCTGGCTCAATCCAGACCGGGAAGCCGCATATCTTTTGCACCCATTACGCATGAAGAAGCCCGCAGCCTTTATATCCAAAGAGAGCGAGGCCTGCGACTGCTGAATCAACTGATTCGTAGGAAAATGGCCGAAACGGAGACGATATAATGGACACTTCCTATAAACTGGATATCAATTGTGATCTCGGTGAGAGTTATGGAGCTTATCACATGATGATGAGTTCCGATGAGGCCATCCTGCCTCTAATTACGTCGGCAAATATCGCCTGTGGATTCCACGCGGGTGATCCTGCCGTCATGCGACTGACCGTAGAGCGGGCAATGGCACATCATGTAGCAATTGGTGCTCACCCGGGGTTGCCTGATTTGCAAGGATTTGGTCGAAGAATGATGGAAATTACGCCTCGGGAAGCCTATGACATGGTCGTATATCAGATTGGGGCACTGGATGCTTTTGTCCGTGCCAGTGGAGGGCAACTGCATCATGTCAAACCACACGGGGCATTGTACAATATGGCAGCAGCTAATGCGAATCTTGCCGAGGCCATTGCCGAAGCGGTCTATAAGGTGCAGCCGGAACTATTTTTATACGGTTTGGCAGGCAGTGAATTGATCACAGCGGCAAAACGAATCGGTGTGCGCGGTGTGAATGAAGTGTTTGCGGATCGGACCTATGGTTCGGACGGCAGGCTAACACCTCGCAGTCATGAAGGTGCACTTATCGAACGGCCTGAACAAGCGCTGGATCAGGTAATTCGTATGATCAAGGACAGGGTAGTCATATCTACGGATGGAGCTCCTGTTCCCATCATCGCAGATACGGTTTGCATCCATGGTGACGGTTCACACGCGCTGACATTTGCTCAAGAGATTCGCCACATGCTGGAAGATGAGGGTGTCACGCTGACCGCTTATCAAGCGAAATAAAATATTGAGGGCATGATATGAATCGAAAATGGAGGAATTGCATACGATGAAACCTATACGGAATTCGGCTAAAGCGGTCATTGTTCAGGATGGCCGTTTGTTACTGATTCGTTTACAAGATCAATATGGCGATGCTCATGTTTTTCCTGGAGGTGGGCAGGAGAAGGGGGAAGAACTGAAAGATGCGGTTGCAAGGGAATGTCTGGAGGAGATTGGTCAGGCCGTGGATGTAGGTGAACTTTTACATATTCGTGAATATATCGGTGCCAATCATGAGTTCGCCGAGTGGGATGCGGATATCCATCAGGTGGAGTTTTATTTTACATGCTGTCTGGTCGATCCGAACGTATCGGTCTTCGAAGGCTCTAATCCGGATGATCATCAGGTTGGCGTGGAGTGGGTTGCGCTTGAGGATCTGCACAAGATCCGATTGTATCCCAAAACTATTGGTGAATTGCTGTGGAATAAAGGAGAGCAACGCATTTACCTTGGGGATCTAAATTAAATAACATTTCCAAATTTGTACGTGTACGTTCTGGTTCAGGGATTCATCATGGGTGAGGCGGGTACACTATAAGTACAGGCGTATGTTACAAGGGCTGTCCTTGAAATGTACAATTGTATGGCTTACATTACGGAGTCTATCTCCAATTGAAAGACAAAGACTTTTAAAAATCATTTACATCCAGGATCGTTTTAAAAGCTTTTGGGGTTGGAGCGCTTCTACCAATGGAAGAATTGCAGCAGTAGTGGAAGGGACGAAATCGATTCTCAAGAAGCAAGTTAACCGCCCGTTGTTTTGAATTTAAATTCTAACTCTAAATTTGAGGAATTGTGTGTAGTGGAGAGAACGGAATCGATTCTGAAGAAGCGAAGCGCTCGCCTTTATCACCGGATTATTTACCTTTAGAAAATTCAATAATAAATCCGGGGATAACAGCGATCAAAAGAACGATCCGTACTCGTAACGCTCAGCACAATTCCTCAAACATTTCCCCATCCCGAAAGGAGCAACTCCCATGAACCAGAATGAATTGGAACAAAACATTGTAAAGGCTTTGGAGAATAATCCGTATTGCAGCTTCTCCACCGTAGAAAACGGGAAGCCGAAGTCCCGTTATATGGCTCTTTTCAATGATGGATTAAATATTCATCTGGCAACCAACCGTCGTACACACAAGGTCGAGGAACTGCAGAGCAATCCCAATGTTAGCCTGCTGCTTGGTTACGAGGCTGGAGGCACCAAGGAAGTCGTGGAAATTGAGGGTACGTGTGAAGTCACCAAAAATGAAGCCTTGCGTGAGCAAGTGTGGAAGGATGAGTTGAAGGCATGGTTCGATGGACCTAATGATCCCAACTATGTGATTTTGGATATTACACCTGCACGAATTGAATATACAGGCAAAGACCATGAGCATCATGTGTGGGAGCAGTAGATCCAGGTGTAAATTGTAAATCTAGTAAGTCCTAATTGTAAAACCATCTTTTCGCAGCCTCGTTGTCAGGCGACGAAAAATTACAGTCATAGATCAACCGTGAACGCCGTCTTTTGGCTTCGCGGTTTTTTTTAGCATAATTCCAAGTAGCATAACGGGTTCCTGATGTAATAGTGATGTGATATACGTAATTTTAAGTATTCACACCCTAATTCCTTCCTTAAAAACTGCGAAACATGTCGAAAACACGCATGAAAATGTAAAGTTGGTCAAGTATGTGCGGATAACGTAAAAATTAATGCTTTTCAATGGTTTAACATTACGTTATGATTTGATATGTAAATACACGTACAGATATGAATAGATGTTCATGTGAGATTAACTAACCTGAAGACATCAATGAATACTCATTGAATCATCAGCACGCACAACCCATGAAATCTATTATTTTCTGTGCCTGTGTTTGCTGTATGGCATGATTTAATGTACATAAACCGGGAGGGGTTATTTTTGAAGAGAAGTAAGAAAGTATTAGCAAGCCTGACTGCCGCTTTCGTTGCATTTAACGTGCTTGCGGTATTTCCAGTACCTGTATCGGCAGCAGATGCAGCCAAAGTCAAATTGCGGATCATGGAAACAACGGATATCCACGATAACTTGATCAACTATGACTATTACTCCGACAAAGCGACGGATCAATATGGACTGGCTAAGACAGCTACGCTGATCAAAAAGGCCCGCGAAGAAGCAAAAAACAGCCTGTTGTTCGACAACGGTGACCTGATTCAGGGTAACCCGATGGGAGACTATGTAGCGAAGATTGATCCTCTGAAAAAGGGTGAAACTCACCCTGTATATAAAGCGATGAATTTGCTCGATTATGATGCAGGCAACATCGGTAACCATGAATTCAACTATGGTCTGGATTTCCTTGATATGACGCTGGAGGGAGCAAACTTCCCTTACATCAATGCCAATGTCTATGTAGACGATGGTGATCAAGATGAAACAAATGACAAAAACTACTTTACACCATACAAAATTTTGGACAAAAAAGTAACAGATGAGAATGGTAAGGAGCATACCATCAAAGTGGGTGTGATCGGCTTTGTGCCGCCACAAATCATGCAATGGGACAGTGCTAACCTTGAAGGTAAGGTTATTGCCAAGGATATCATCGCTACTGCGAAAAAATTTGTTCCGAAGATGAAAGCTGAAGGTGCAGATATTATCGTAGCTATCCCTCACTCCGGATTTGAGGATATTCCGCAAACCGATCTGATGGAAAACTCCGTATTGTACCTGAGCCAAGTGGAGGGCATTAATGCCATTCTGTTTGGACATGCCCACAAAGTATTCCCTAGTGCGGATTTCCAAGGCAAAAAGGGAGTAGATCTGGAGAAAGGTACAATTAATGGTGTTCCTGCTGTAGAGCCAGGCTTCTGGGGTGACCATCTCGGAATCATTGATCTGGACCTGGAGCAAGTGGACGGCAAATGGAAAGTCGTTGATTCCAAAACAGAAGCACGTCCAATCTACGATACTGCAAACAAAAAACCGTTGGTGGATGCAGATCAGGCGATTGTAGATGCGGTTCATGACGAGCACGAGGGTACACTGAAATATGTACGTGGCCCGGTTGGCGAGACAACAGCACCAATCAACAGTTTTTTTGCTCTGGTGCAGGATGACCCATCCATTCAGATCGTGACGAATGCACAAAAATGGTACGTGGAAAAGAAATTGCAAGGCACGGACTATGAGAAGGTTCCAGTCTTGTCTGCGGGTGCACCTTTCAAGGCAGGTGGACGCTCCGGTGCTTCCTATTACACCAACATTCCTAAAGGTACGATCGCGATCAAAAACGTAGCAGACCTGTACGTTTATCCGAACACGGTACATGCTGTAATGGTCAATGGCGCTGAGTTGAAAGAATGGCTGGAATGGTCAGCAGGCCAATTCAACCAGATTGATCCGGCTAAAGGCGGTCAGCAGCAATTAATTAATATGGATTTCCCGACGTATAACTTTGATGTTATCGATGGTGTAACCTATCAGATTGACGTTACACAACCGGCCAAGTATGACAGCAAAGCAACGGTTGTTAATGCGTCGGCAAGCCGGATCAAAAACTTGAGCTTTGAAGGAAAGCCAGTAGATCCAGCACAAAAATTTATCGTAGCAACGAACAACTATCGTGCGTCTTCATCCAAATTGGCTAACCCGGACGGCAAACGTATCGTTCTGGCTGCACCGGATGAGAACCGTCAAGTAATTATTGATTATATTCGTGAGAACAAAACGATTAACCCTACAGCAGATGGAAACTGGTCACTCGCACCAATTAAACCTTCTGCAGGGGTAACAGCGGCAGCGCTGAATGACCTTGAGGTGGTATTTGCCTCTTCTCCAGATGCGAAAGATCTGGTAGAAGCGAATCCGGCCATGTCTTTTATTGGTACTAATAAAGATGGTTTCGCAGAATACGGATTGAAACTGACAGGTGAGGCAGCGACAGCACCTAAACCAGAACCAAGCCCAGCTCCGACACCTAAACCAGAACCTGCGCCAGCACCGAAGCCAACACCTGCACCTAAACCACAGCCGGAAAAACCAACTCCGAACCATAAAGTCATACATGTGGTGAAAAAAGGGGACAATCTGTACCGCATCGGCTTGAAATATGGTGTGGACTGGCGTTTACTTGCAAAAACAAACCAGATCACAAATGTGCACAACCTGAAAGTCGGACAACAAATTATTATTCCTGCTTCATAAAGTCTAATAAAGGGTATAGTCAAAAGACTGGCAGTCATCAGACTGCTGGTCTTTTTTGTGGCGAGAAAGAATACAAATGTTTCTATATACGTCATATAGGAAGTCATCAAAACAATAGAGATTAATTTCTAGACCCATGATATACTATTTACAAACTTTGGGTATAAACGTGGTAACATTAATGATGTAGCTCGATAAACTGGCAAGGGGGTTCTACATGAATTGCAGTGGCTGCAGTCCGATCTATCCGATAGAGGGTAAAGGTACGTTGTACCTGCGTCCCGTCTCCCCTGCTTTGCTGGAAGCGCTGCAAACCAAGGGAAGGCATCTTGCATATTCAGAAGAGATGCTCTGGTTCGATTTTTCAGATGTACAGGAGTTACAGGATCGGATTGAAGAGATTATACAGATGGAGAAGATATTATCGATTTCCCTGACCGTTCAGTTGAAATCCGCTGCGGATAAGCTGATGAATGATCTTAAGGGTGAATGGATAAGTCTGTCTATGCAGCACGCCAGAATCAAATATGCTGATATCGTTTCCACTATTTTGGAACGCCAGTTTAGCAGTTATATGCAGCCGATTGTAGATGCCTCAGAGTGCATTATCGGATATGAGTTTTTGCTTCGTCCGGCTGAACATGGGAGAGTATTTAGCCCCTACGAATTGTTTGAAGTAGCCCGCGAAACGGGACTGCATTCGTTTTTGGATCGCACTGCTCGTATTTCGGCCATTGAAACCAGCGCCAGATACCTGCCTCGCGGTGTGAAGCGCTTTGTGAATTTCCTGCCTTCTTCTATTTATAACCCCGAATATTGTCTGACACATACATTTGAGGCGATTGAACGTCTCGCGCTGGATCCAAAGGACTTCGTTTTTGAGGTTGTGGAGACCGAACAGATTCAACAACTGTCTACTTTACAACATATTTTTGAGGTTTATCGTTCTCGTGGTATGTCGGTAGCCTTGGATGATGTAGGTGCCGGCTATTCAACAATTGAGTTAATGAACCGGTTAGAGCCGGATTTTGTCAAAATTGATCGCAGCCTGATTGATCATTGTGATCAGGATCGAATGAAACAGGAGAAGATTCTAAATATTGTTCAGGTATCCAGTAGATTCGGGGGTAAAGTGCTAGCCGAGGGTATCGAACGAATGGAGGAATTTGACTTCTGTCGCTCGGTTGGCATCGAACTTGCACAAGGATATTATTTTGGTAAACCTGTAGCACATCCTCCGGATGGTCCATACACAGGTCCATCGTACAGGGCTGCAAGATAGATGCCGTTCATCTGTAGACTAAACACTAATGTTCAACATAACATAACATTACAGCACAAGTCACTTTCCCCTTGAAGTGGCTTGTTTGTTGTGAACTTTGTTTTTATTCAAAAAAACCTCTTCATTAGCCGATATATAGTATAGACCAATAGAAGTTCATACATAGCTGGGAGCATAGTGACATAATACAAGGGGGAGAACCGATTGAAAGAGACTACGGAATACCAGCAAGAAATTACGAAGAAACCTGTCAAAACAAAAGAGAATAAGAACAAAAAGAACAGTAAAAAGAAAGCTTTTGTCTGGAATATCCGAAATAAAATGCTCGTTTCGTTTTTGGTTGTTCTCTTGGTACCGAGTTTGGCAATTGGATTAGTATCATTGTATATCGCGGAAGATACGGTACAAGGGCAGTTGAATGACAGCGCCTTGCAGAGTTTAAGTACAGCCAATAAAATTGTGGAAAGTCAGGTCAATAACAAAATCTATGACATTAATTTTTTCTCGGATTCACTCGATTCGTCCTTGATCAAAGGAGAAAATGATAGCACGGAGCTTCAAGCCAAGCTTGCTCAGTATCTGGGACTGCATCCGGATGCTTTGAATATTTTTGTAGGATCGACAGAAGGAGTCATAGTCCGCGGCAAGCCGACAGCGAGTAGCCAGCGAGGAGAAGCTTTTGATCCAAGAGAGCGCGAGTGGTATAAGCTGGCAATGGCTAACCCAGGTACTGTTGCGGTTTCACCTGTCACCAAAAATACAGAAGGCGTCGCGGTTGTTTTTATCTCCAAAACGCTTAAGGATCAATCGGCTGTTATTAGCTTGTCTCTTGATTTGTCTGATCTACGGGATCAGGCTGCGATTAAGGTTGGTAAAGAAGGGTACGTTATTATCCTGGATCAAGACAAACATGTTGTTGTATCACCTGTGCAGGAAGCCGGTACAAAGGAAGACAGCGGAGCATTGGATCAAATGTATGATAGTAAACAAGGCCAATTTGACTATGATTACGAAGGTCGTTCCAAAACAATGATTTTCTCTACCAATGAAGCAACTGGCTGGAAAATTGCAGGTACGATGTTCAAGAGTGAAGTCACCGATGCAAGTAAGGAAATAAGGCTCGCTACCCTCATTGTTCTTTTGGCTTCTGTGTTCTTAGCACTAATCTTTATTATCTGGTTCACTCGTTCGTTAGTTCGTCCGATTAAACGGTTGCAGGAAAATGCAAGAGCTGTAAGTAAAGGCGACCTCACAGTGAAGATGGATAGTAAGCGTAAAGATGAAATGGGTGAACTCGCGAAGTACTTTGAACGTATGGTGGATAACTTACGCATGATGATTCTGGGTGTACAGGAAACAGCGGAGCAAGTATCGGCATCTTCACAAGAGCTATCTGCGAGTGCAGACCAAACAACTAAAGCGATTGAACACTCGACAATGGCAATTCAGGAACTTGCTGAGGGTGCTGAGCAGCAAGTGAAGAGTGTGAAAGATGGGTCTGGACAGATGAGCCGCATGGCAGAAGATGTACGTCAGATGTCGGAGCGTGTTCAATCGATCACGACAACGATGAGAAGTACATCCGGGGCAGCATCTTTAGGGAATGAGGCAGCGGGAGAAGCTGTTGAACAGATGAATGTCATCCAGGAAACGGTAGAACAGTTAGGAGATGTTGTACAGTCCCTTAATGCCCGTTCGGTAGAGATTGGTAGTATGGTTGATGTCATTGCTTCTATATCCAAACAGACCAACCTGCTGGCATTGAATGCTTCGATTGAAGCAGCAAGAGCAGGGGATGCCGGACGTGGATTTGCAGTCGTAGCGGGAGAGGTACGCAAGCTGGCTGAAGAATCGGGAAGTTCTGCGGCTCAGATTGGTGAACTTGTGCATAATATTCGTCAAGACATGGACTCTGCCCTAACAGCGATGAATGCTGCCCAAAGCCGTGTTGGTGAGGGGATACAGGCTGTAAATACATCGGGACAATCCTTCGCCCAAATCAGGGGAGCTGTGGAGGAAGCTGTCCATACGCTGGATGAACTGTCCGAAACGACAAAACAATTGGAGAATGGCGCCTCCCATGTGGCGCAAACAATGACGGATATTTCGAATGTTACTCAGGAATCTGCGGCGAGTACAGAATCTGTATCAGCTTCATCGCAAGAACAACTGGCTTCTGTTGAGGAAATTGCTTCGTCCTCTGCACATTTGAATAGTATGGCTGAACAGTTACAAGGTTTGCTGGGTATGTTCAAAATGATGGATGATCCTTCTAAGGACAGCAGCAAATCCTGATCATTCAGGCGAAACATTCTTTTTCATAATATAGAAGAAAATAAATATAGACATTCCTCCTGTAGCCCTGTATAAATATATCGTCTGGTTCTTACGAGCAAGTGTGCGATGTATTTTAATTTAGGTAATGATCAATAAGCATATTGAGTCAGGACAGCAGGAGGAACTATGGTATATGTAGCAATATTAATATTTGTTTTGACGATTACGATGGTCATCTGGCAACCTCGCGGTATCGGTATTGGCTGGAGTGCTTCAGGAGGGGCAATCCTTGCGTTAGCAGCAGGGGTAGTCAGCCTGAACGATGCTTCCGATGTAGCTGCTATTGTATGGAATGCTACGCTCGCCTTTGTAGGCATTATTATGATTTCATTGATTTTGGACGAGACCGGGTTCTTCGAGTGGGCTGCCCTTCATATGGCTCGTCTGGCCGGAGGCAACGGACGCAGATTGTTCCTTTATTCTATTTTGCTAGGGGCGGCAGTGTCTGCCTTGTTCGCAAATGATGGTGCGGCGCTTATTTTAACACCCATTGTTCTAGCAATGGTGCGTGCATTAAAGTTTGATGAACGCATGGTACTGGCTTTTGTCATGGCGAGTGGATTCGTTGCGGATACGACCTCGTTGCCACTCGTGGTCAGCAATCTGGTGAACATTGTGTCTGCTGATTTCTTCGGCATTACATTTGTAGAATATGCGGTGCGTATGATCGTACCGAATCTGTTCTCCATTATAGCGAGTACGGTGATGCTGTTTTTGTTTTATCGCAAAGGCATTCCGCAGATGTATGATGTCTCGGCTGCTCGTGACCCGAAGGAAGCGATCCGGGATCCACGAGTGTTCAAGATTGCATGGTTTATGTTGGGACTGCTGCTGGTAGCGTATGCTTCCAGTGAATTCCTTCCGATTCCTGTCTCCGTGATTGTAGGTGCGGTGGCACTGCTTTTCGGTATACTTGCACGCAAGAGCGAAGCGGTGGATTTGAAACGGGTGGTCAAAGAGGCGCCTTGGTCTATCGTTGTTTTTTCGGTGGGGATGTATATTGTTGTGTATGGTCTGCGTAATGCCGGGTTAACTGATCACCTGAGCAGCTGGCTGGATGCAATAGCGGATTATGGACTGCTGGCTGCATCGCTAGGTATGGGGCTGATCGCTGCGGTCTTATCATCCGTGATGAACAATCTGCCAACCGTGTTAATTAATTTGCTAGCCATTAAGGGAGCACACACCGAGGGGATTGTACGAGAGGCAATGATCTATGCCAACGTCATTGGCTCTGATCTGGGTCCAAAGATGACGCCAATCGGATCACTGGCAACCTTGTTATGGCTACATGTCCTGTCCCGTAAGGGTGTTAAGATTACATGGGGATATTATTTCAAAGCAGGCATTATTCTAACCATTCCAACATTGTTGATTACATTGGCTGGATTAGCGCTATGGCTGTGGATTTTGGGATAATAACAAGCATTGAGCTAAAAGATTATAAAATAATTATGATTCAAAAGGGCTGTTCTCATCAGATGTGTTAAACACATCCGTTGAGACGGCCTTTTTTTGCTTTTGTTCAAATAAAGTTTCCATTGTTCTCTTATATAGAAGAAACTAACGAAGTGATCAAGTGAAGGGAACGGAATCGATTCTGTAGAAGCGAAGCGCCCGCCTTGTCTCGCAGTGTTTACATTCGGAAAATATAATCCATAACTATTTGGAGATAACAGCGGTCGTAAGAACAATCCGTAACCGGAACGGCTTGCATGGAGTAGTTCTTTTCTTGCCCCACCCTTGGCTAGGGATTCATTTTTGGAAACGAACGATTAAGCGCTGATCCAGCGGAGGGAACGGAACGATTGTGGAAAAGCGGAGCGTTCGCCTTTATCCCCGGATATATTCCTCTTAAATATACAATCAAATACATCCGGGGGTAACAGCGATTGAAACAACGTCCGTTCCCGAAGCGGCTACCAGCGCACAAAAATATGTTTCGTATGTTTCGTATTTTATCCCCAGTCACATTTTTAACATTGCGTTTACAAAACATTGATTTTCAGATGACATACCGAAACTACAATGATTAAAGAGTTGATGGTGATCACACAAATTCACAAAACGCCATCACTACATTGGGGGAGGAAAACAAAAAATGTTTAAAAAGTTGCCGTTTATTTTAATGACCTTAACGTTCGTACTGGTGCTTGCAGCATGCGGATCAAAAAATG
>Ga0105246_10000128_pt1 | contig 35067 bp, 39 predicted proteins | sample KBSM64metaG_FD_99694 | JGI IMG/M metagenome (GOLD analysis project Ga0105246, IMG submission 99694) | Miscanthus rhizosphere microbial communities from Kellogg Biological Station, Michigan, USA - KBS M6-4 metaG | ecosystem: Host-associated > Plants > Roots > Rhizosphere > Soil | place... | reverse complement strand
CAAACACCCCCTGCTTCATCGCCAAACAGGCTATAAGCCTGGCGGCCCTGACGTTGTGACTGATGCTGTTGCAGTTTGTGGCGTAACTCCTCAACACGCACACGGCACTGCGCCGCAACCTGTTGATGGCGCTGCTGAAGCATTTTGACTTGCGCTAAAGTGGCTTCGCTCAAACTCTGCTGGCGCAGCTGCAGCAACAAATCGTTGATCTGTTTATCAATCTGCGTGACCTGCAGCCAATCATCATTCTGCGCGGCCTGCTCTAAAGCCGTGCCCAACGCCACAAACTGCTGTTTCATGGCTGCATGCCCTCCCAGCCTTCACGCAACGTCACCAGCACACCTTCCACTTCCTCAATCTGGGCAACAGATAAGTTGTGGCTGGCGTCGTACAGGCGATAAACGCAATAGTCGTACAGCGAGGCCAAACGCAGCGCCAGTTCGCCACCGCGTTCGAAATCCAGCGCGCTGGTTAGCGCGTTGAGGATGTCGATGCTTTTGGAAATGCTGCTGGCTTTACGTTCAAAGCGTTTCGCGGCGATGTGGCCTTTGGCGCGCACCAGTTCATCCTGCAGACCGGTGAAGAGCATCAACACCAGCTGATGTGGCGTGGCGGCTGCAGTGCGGATCGCCAGATCCGCATCGTTGTAGCCATGAGTTTCGGAATAATTACCGTACATATTTCACCTTCAATAGCTGAAGAAGTTCGCCAATGTATTCTCCATCTGCGACATGGCCGCCTGCGCTCGCGTGAATTGCTTCAGGTAACGGGCATAGCTGGTGTCATAGCGCGTCTGGATTTGATCGGCTTTGGTTGTCAGTTGGGTATTTTGGCGGTCGAGTGAATCCTGACGACTCTTGATGGAACCGGTCGAGGTGCTGAGGAAGCTATCAAGACTTTTGTCCATCTTCTTGATCATGCCGTCCGCGCCACCAAACATCGCATCGAGCGCTGCCGGGTTATCACGCACCGCGTCGAGGAATTTTTCGTTGTCGATTTCGAGCTTGCCGGTTTTATCCGTGGAGATACCGAAGTCGCTCAGCTTCTTACCATTGGTGGTTTGACGCAGCATGGACGTCATTTGCTGTTCCAGCACGCGCAGGCCAGAATCACCCGCTAATGCGCCGCGCTTCTCTTTATCGCCACCGCTTTTGGTTAGTTCGGCGATTTTGCTAAACAGCGCGTTGTAGGCATCAGCAAACTTCTGCGCCTGCTCTTTGGTTTGCGTCTCGTCGTTTTCCACGCTGATCACCAGCGGACGGCCAGCATCGGTTTTCTGCACCACATTGATTTCAACGCCGGGGATCACGTCTTTGAATGTGTTGCTGTCGCTCTTGATTACCATGTTGCCAACCGAGATCTCAGCGTCACGCGCCGTAGAAATGTTGGTCGCGGTAAGCGCTGCCTCAAAGGCCGGATCACCGGTCACGGTAATTTCAAATTTGTTTTTCTCACCGGTCTTTTCACTGCCCATCAACATGCGGGTTTCACCGTTGACCTTCATCAGCGATGCCGTTACGCCAGGATTGTCCGGATGTTTGTTAATGGCATCACGCAGATCCGCCATGCTTTCAACATCGGTCAGATCGATATCGATCTCTTTACCATCCACGGTAATCGTCATGGTGCCGGTGGCATTTTTGACTTTGTCATCGGTCATATCCGCAAAAGAGTCTTGCTGTGCAGCGGCAGTTTCTTTCACTTCAACTTGATACAAACCTTTGCTGGCATTGGCGCTGGCTTTGAGGTTGACGTAACCTTCCTGGTTAGCCTTAGCAATGTTCTTCACCAATTCGCCATTGGTACCGAAGCCTTTCAGCGCGGTACGGAAATCAGTTAGGGCAGTTTTCAGCGCGGTTAACGCACTCTGCTCATTAGTGACTTTTTTCTGCTGCGCCTGCAGACGAGACTGCATCGCGGCTATGCTGTCAGTGGCGAGGATCTCCGCCCATTGGGACGGTTCCATATTCATATTCATCGTTTTCTCCTACGGAATGACATGTATTTAGCAAACAGCATGCCAACTTTAATTTATGAATATTTTCAATTAGTTAAATACAAAAACAGGAAGGGTACTTTCCGCATGAGGGAAGAAAAATCCAGCGCAGGCGGAAATAAAAACACCGCCTCAAGAGCGGTGTTTTTCAATACTTAAAGGGGATTAGCCCAGCATGCCCAGAACCATCTGGCCCATACCGTTAGCTTGTTTCAGCATCATCTGGCTGCTCTGCATCAGCATGTTCTGACGGCTCATTTTTGAACCTTCTTCTGCGAAGTCAGCGTCACGAATGGTGCCGAGGTTCAGCTCGGTGTTGTCTTTCATGTTGGCGAGGTTAGCTGCGGTATGACCCAAACGGTTAATGTTGGCACCCAGGTCAGAACGGATTTTGCCTACTGAACCCAGTGCATCAGTTACTTTGTCCAGCAAGCCGTTAGCTGATGCAGCATCAGCAAAGCCACCCGATACGGTCAGAGCTTTCAGATCAGTTGATACGCTGGTCAATGAAGTGCTCAGATCAACCTTCAGGGTTTCATCTTTAGATGCGCCGATCTGGAACTGCATTTCGCTAGTCAGTTTACCGCCGCCGCTTGCGCCGCTTGCATTGCCGGTCAGCAATTTCTCGGTACCGTAAGAGGTGTTGGTCATGATGTTGCTCAGCTCTGCATTCAGTGCATCGAACTCAGACTTCATCGCGGTACGGTCATCAGCGTTGTTGGTGTCATCCGCAGCCTGAGTCGCCAGGTCTTTCATACGGAAAAGAATGTTGTTCACTTCATCGAAAGCACCTTCAGCGGTCTGCATCAGAGCAGTCGCTTTCGAGATGTTGTTCTGAGCAACGCCCATACCACGCGCCTGACCATCAAGGCGGGTAGCGATCTGCAGGCCCGCTGCATCGTCAGCTGCAGAGTTGATACGTTTGCCGGTACCCAGACGCTCCATTGCGGTAGACAGTGCAGAGTTTGCACGGTTCATGGAGTTAGTAGAGGACATAGCTGCTGAGTTTGTGAACATAGTTAACATGAGGTTTATCTCCAAAGGTTGGAATCCGATGATTCCGTTTCAAGTAACAGGAGAAAACGGCACGCTAATGGAATCTCTTAAATGTATTTAAAATCTTTTCGCGAAAAAAAACATTATTTAGCAGAGAGTGCAAAATTGAAGAGAAAATAAAGGCGGCAAAATTAGCCCATTAATTAAATCATAACAATCCAAATCAATTTAATAAACAAAGCATTGATAAAAATGAATTTTTAAAGAAAATAAACATCAAACAACCCATTATTTTCTATTTTTTAAGAATGACGCTTTTTTTTAGGAGTAATTTCTCCCCTTTTTTCTGCAACAAAAATCTGGCTTCTAAAATCAACGCATTGAAATCGCTCCCTTTTAAGACTAGTCTTGCAGAATAAAACAACTATCTTTTCATCAAGTGTTCTTGACGCCATGCCGATGGCGATGACGACGCCCTCAACATCAGGGAAATAAAGTAACGATGACGTCAGATTGCATTATCAATCACTGGTTACTTGATATTGCCAGTGCTTCATTAATTCATCAGGAGAGCGGCGAGCAGCGGCGACTGGGTGAATATCAATTGAAACTGCTGGTGGTGCTGATACAGCATGCCGGTCAGATTTTATCGCGTGAAGAGTTGAATCAGCTGGTATGGGAACGGCGTGTCATCGGCAGCAACAGCTTACCCAATGCGATCCACGCGCTGCGCGTAGCGCTGGAAGATGATGGTAAGCAGCAGTTGATTATTAAAACCGTGCCAAAGAAAGGCTACATTCTCGAAGCCGAGTTTTGCCATTTCCAGCGACGTATAAATGAAGAAGATGACGAAGAGAGCGATGTGCAGTTATTGAGTATGACGCCGCCGTCACAGCCGTCTGCTGCTACAACATCGGAATTACCCGCCGAAGAAGAGTTGTTTATTGCCGCTGATGTGGCACCCGCACCGCTGATCGCTGAAACGCCGCCAGCGGCAAGAACTCATCATCTGTGGATGGCGCTGTTTGGCATAATGCTGGTGGTATTTATCACGCTTGCAGCAATGATCTGGCGCTCTTCACTGCAGCAGCAGCCGTATCTGACACAATTGCCTTTAGAAGGCGTCACGCAAATACGCTTGCTGCAACTCACCAATACCCCGCGCGACGCCATCACCCAGCAAAAAGATATCGCTAAGCTGCTCGGCAATACGTTGCGCCAACTGAACACCACGCTGCAACAGCGCGCGACCCGCATGGATATCTACTATTCGGCCAGCAGCGATGTGAACAATCTGACCCTTAATCTTAAAAACGCCTGCGCGCATCAGCAGTTGGTGATGACCGTATTTAATGCAGATGATAATCCGCAAGCCTTGAGCAAACTGCTCACCGAAGAGATGGAGAGAAAGCTGAATGAAATGGCGTCTTGCAACCCTTAGCCTGACGCTGCTGACTTTGCTGCTGCTGATTACCGCAGCGCTACGCGGCTGGTTGCCGTGGTCAAGCCATCAGGTATTTGACGAAGATTTTACCGGTAGTGGTGTTGAGGTGGGGATTTACGATGTTGAAAGCGGTCAAACGGAGATGTATTTGCCGTTTTTTGCCGTGAAATCAGACAGTGTGTTAATGACGCTGACCAGTGAAATCGCCACGCGGCAATTTCTGGCCAAAATATTGTTAACCCCACAAGCGGAGACGCGAAACGGCGTGGTGTATAGCTATCAGCCCCTGATGGTGCACGCCAGTAAAGATAAACCGTTGATAAAAAGCATCTTTAACTTTAATGCTCATAACGGCGTCACCTTTAATAGCGTGGAATTTGAAGGGAATCGTATGCTGGTGATGCCGTCAGGATTGATGATCAACCAGCAACATTAACCTCAGGCGCGCAGCAAGGCTGCGCTGCCCAGTACATTCTTCACGGTGGCGCGCGGCACGTTAGCTTGCGCGCCCAGCGCATCGGCCACGCTACCATAACTGCGTTGACTCAACTGCTGCGCCACGTCCTGTGCAGCGCTATTCGCCTGGGTACTGCTGAAATTGGACATACTATCAACACGTTGCTGTACCAGCGCTTTGGAGCGAACTAATTGCTTACGCTGATGAGTCAGCTGCTCCAGCGTGCTATCGAGCGTGGGTTGCAGTGATTCCAGCTGTGCTGGATTTGCTAACACGCGCGCCACTTCATCTTCCAGCGTGATTTCCGCCTGCGGCTTAACCGGGAAGAACTGACTAAGCGGATAACGTTCGCCGCCGCCTTGCACACTCAGATGTTGATTCACGCGCGACCATTGCTGCTCATCCACCTGAAACTGCACTTCGCGTTGCGCATCCAACTTGCCATGAATGCCCCATTTGCCCAGCGCCTGATTCAGACTCAGCAACGTCTGCTGCGGCGTACTGTCCGCCGCAATCGCCGCCGCACTGATTTCGCGCTGCTGGCCCGCCAGGGAAAACGTCAGCAGTTCCGGCTGCGGATTGTTGACCAGCGCCTGGCCATCACGCAGCTGGAAATTGACCTGCGATTTCCCCTCGAGCGACACTTGCAGCTGGCGGTTCACACTGCCGCCGGACAGCCTCTGGCGCTGCGCCAGCAGCGATTGTAATGCCTGCGTCTCGGCTAACGCCGTCTGGCGATCGCTGCGACGGCTCAGCGCATGGTTCACCTTCAGCAGCTGACTTTCGGTCGCCTGCAGAAAGTGATCGGCCTGCTGCACACGCGTTAGCTGTTGATTCAGCTGAACGTTATAGCGCAGAGGCTGAGAAGAGATCAGCGGCGCATCGGGAAAGTTGCTGCTCTGCCGCATAGTGGCGTTGGCAACGTTGCTGACCGGCGCTTTCGCCGTCAGCGGTGCGCTGTGCAGCGCGGGAGCGCGCAATCCCGGCGCCAGACGATTCTCCACCTGCATCATGTCGATTACCCCAGGTTAAACAGTGAAAGAGAGGAGATCTGACCATATGCTTTGTAAGAGTATTGCGTGGCCATCGTGTAACCGTTGAGAGCGGTCATCGCGCTGGCAACATCCAGCCCTTCGAGCTCACCCGCGACTTCATCATTGATCAGTTTATTATCCTGATGAGCCTCATCCAGCAAAGTCATGTTGTTCTGACGTCCGCCCAAATCGGTGAAAATAGCGGCAACGTTATCGGAAGTTCCCTGAACCTGCCCGATCATCGCCGTCATTTCGTCGGCATAGCTCTCTGGTGCAATGGTGGGATCGGACATTTTTTCCAACAGCGATTCAAGCTGGTTAAGCATTTTGAGATCATCGCCAAATGCAGCAGCCAAATCCGTGTTGGATTTCATCAGTACACCATTACCTACTGGCGTGCTATTGCTTTCATGGTTGCCCGCAAATACCCATTCGCCGGTTGCAGCATCACGCACCACAGGTTGCTGATTGGTTTTGGTGCCGGCAAACAGATAGCGCCCACTTTCATCGCGGCTATTCAGTTGCTCAACCAGCATATCTTTCATGGCACTCAACTCGGTGGCGTAGCCGGCCATATCGACCGCGCCGTTGCTGCTGTTGTTAGCATCGCGCAATTTATCCAGCATGCTCAGCAACTGTTTGCTGCTGGAGTTTACCAGCGTTTCCTGTTGACCGAGGCTATGACCTAAACGTTCAATATTAGTTTGATATTGACCAATCGCTGCCTGTTCACGTCGAATCTGCGCCAACTGCGTACTGGCGATCGGATCGTCAGAAGGATTGATGACGCGCTTCTGCTCATTCATCTGCGTCATCAATTTGACGAGCTGCGTATTGTTACGCCCAAGGTTGTTCAACATGGTATTAGAGAAACTTTGGCTATTCACTCGCATGGAATTTTCCTTAGAACAGAGATAGCAGGTCGGTGAAAATTTGATCGCCAGTAGCAATCACTTTTAAGTTGGCCTGATATGCCTGAATGTAATCAGTGAGGCCAACGTACTCTTCGTCGTAGTTCACCGCGCTGTAATTATCGCGCTGGCTGACCGCGTCTTCCAACAGCGCGGCCGCAGCGGTCAACTCGGTTTGGTTCTGACGGCTTTTAATGCCGACAGTGCTGATCAGCGACGCACTGGCGCTATCCAGCGTTGATTCACCGATGCCCGGAATGGTGAAGGTTTTGGTTTTAATGCCAATCAGTTCCAACAGGTTTTTGTTGTTACCGGTGGCGGTGGCATCGCTGGAGAAGGCCAGTTCATCCCAGGCAAGATCGTTGACCTGTAGCATGCCGTTAGGATTGCTAATATCGAAGTCAAACAGCGGCTTACCCGGATTGCCCTTCAAATCAAATCCTGCGGCAAGCTGGTCGTTGAAGGCGTTGGCCATCGATTCCGCCATGCCGATAATGCTCTCTTCGATACCGTTAAGCGTATTGACCTGATAATCATGCAGCGCACCAAATGCGCCGCCGGTTTTCATATCAACCTGATAGCTGCTACCGGCAAAATCCAGTTGCAGGAACGGCTCGCCGCTGGTGTCCATCTCCATCGACAACTTGCCCACATCGCTGCCGCTTACCAGCGGCTGACCGGAAGGCAACATCAGGCTGTATTCGCCCTTATCATTCTCCTGCACGCGGATATCGACGTAGGTGCTCAGCTCGTTCACCAGTTGATCACGCTGATCGCGCAGAATGCTAGTGTCGCCGCCAATCGCTTCGGTCTCTTTGATGCGCTTGTTGTATTCGGCAATGTTGCCGCTCACGCTGTTGATCGAAACGGTCAAATCGCGCTGCTGCTGCTGACTGTTGGTACGCTGCTTTTGCAGGAACGACTGGATGTTATTGAAACGCGTCGACAGCGCGCGCGCTTCTGTCAAAACATCCTGACGCATCGCCTGATTCTCAGGCTTATCACTGGCGCCACTCAGCGATTTGAAGAAGTTATCCAGACCGTCGCCGATGCCGCTGGTTTCCGTACCCAGAAGCTTCTCGAGCGCGCCGAGATAGGTTTGTCCCTGGTCGAAATAACTGGTTTGCGTGTTGGCACGCCAAACCTGGCCAATACGGAATTGATCGGCCATGCGGCGGATATTGGTGACCTCAACACCATTGCCGCTCGCCAGACGCTGATTGCCCATTGGGCCAATCGCCTGTTGCTCCACACGTTGACGGCTGTAGCCAGGTGTCATCGCATTGGCAATATTGAGCGACGTAACGTTCATGCCAATACGTGCCGCACTCGCGCCGCTGTAACCGATATTAATGATGCTCATAATGTCCTCTTGCATTCATTGTTTCTGCCTGGGCAGAGCGACAACAATGCTGCGTTTATTAAGTCTACTTCGGCGATAACTGCTGAATCAGCACGTTGGCGATGCCGGTGCTGCGCTGGCTTGCCAGCTCATGCGCCAGCGCATCGTCATAAAAATCACGCAGGTTGCGCGCCTCACGGCTGCTGAACATGCCATTTTCTCCCGCAAACGCATCAGTGCCTTTACGCATTTCGCTCAGCATGGTGCGCAGGAACATCGCTTCAAATTTCTCGGCGGCCTGCTCAAGATTGTTGGGCTTAGTATCGCCCGCAATGCCGTTGGCCAGCGGGCTAAAAGGGGTTGAGATACGATCAATCATTTAGATCACCACCAGTTCTGCATCGAGTGCGCCGGCTTCATGCAGCGCCTGCAAAATTGCCATGGTGTCGTCCGGAGCCGCACCCAGGCTGTTAATGGTATTCACAATGCTGCGCAGGCTGGTGCCCGCTGGAACCGTCACCATCTGACCGCGACCGCGATCCACACTGATATCCGATTCCGGTGTCACTGCGGTTTCGCCATTGCTGAACGGGCCAGGCTGGCTGACGTTCGGGCGCTCAGCGATGGTGACGGTGAGATTGCCGTGTGCAACCGCTGCCGCACGCACCACAATGCCTTCACCCAACACGATGGTGCCGGTGCGCGCATTGAACACTACACGCGGCGGCTGTTTGCCGGCGTTGATTTGCACTTCTTCCAGCATCGACATAAAGGCCACACGAGCGGAGGGATCACGCGGTGCGTTGACCGAGACGTTGGTGCCACTTTTCGCTACCGCAGTCCCGGCACCAAATGCCTGATTTAGCGCGACGGCGATGTTGTTGGCGGTTTTGAAGCTCGGACGCTTCAGGTTCAGCATCACATCGCTGTTGTCCTGGAAATCGCTTGGCACTTCGCGTTCAACCGAGGCACCGTTGGGAATACGGCCCACGGTTGGAGTGTTGATGGTCACGCTGGAACCGCTGTCGCCTTCGGCTTTCACGCCGCCGACCACCACGTTGCCTTGCGCCAGCGCATAGACTTCACCATCGGCACCGCGCAGCTGCGTTAACAGCAAGGTCCCGCCGCGCAGGCTTTTCGCATCACCAATTGAAGATACGGTAACGTTGATGGTTTGGCCGCGTGCGTACATCGAAGGTAGCGTGGCGCTCAATGCCACCGCCGCCACGTTTTTTACTTTCGGATCCATTCTCGGTGGCATCTGTACACCGAACTGACGCAGCATGTTGGCCAGCGACTGGCCGGTGAATTTCACCTGACTACGATCGCCAGTGCCATCAAGGCCAACGACAAGGCTGTAACCCACTAACTGGTTATCACGCACGCCCTGAATATCAACGAGCGAACCCAGCGCCTGGGCTTTTACGTGGTTGGCTGCCATCATTCCCGCCGCGAGAAACAGCGGCAGCAGATAGCGAACGGTCATTCTGATCATGATCTTCACCTTAAATCGGGAACAGAGGATGGTTGAAGAAGCGTGTCAGCCACCCCGCTGAATTGGCATCGCTGAGCGCACCGCGCCCGGCGTAGGAGATACGCGCATTGGCAATGCGCTGGGATGAAATACTGTTATCGCGTTCAATGTCATCGGCACGCACCAGGCCGGTAACGCGCATGTACTCATCGCCCTGATTCAACGTCAGCCACTTCTCGCCGCGAATCACCAGTACGCCGTTAGGCAACACTTTGTGCACCGCAACGGAAATCGATCCACGCAACATGTTCTGCTGCGCCGACGTGGCATTACCGTTGAAGTTACGATTGCCCTTAATCGAGCCGCTCAAATCATCAAAGGTTTTACCCATCGCCGAGGGCACGCCGAGTTCGACGTCGTTCTTCTTGCCGAAGTTGGTACGTGCTTGCTTGCTCGACTGCGTCGATTCATCAAGACGCACAGTCAGGATGTCGCCCACACGATAAGCACGGCGATCCTGCATCAGCGACCATTGGTATTGGGTGTTATAGAGTCCACCACCACTCACGCGGGCGTCTGGCTGAGCCAGATCTTCCGGCGGCGCATAGGCGGCGTCATCTTTGTGCACCAGCAGCGCCGGGCTTTCACAGCCGGTCAGCAGCAGTGCGGCGCTCAGTACTAAGCCGCCGGTGAGTTTTTTTGTCAGTGTCATTGTTTTTATGGCCTTGCAAGGTGGGCGGAAAAGCCACTTCCGCCCAAAAAAATTACATCTGCTGCGTGACGAACTTCAGCATGTCATCGGCAGCCGACACCATCTTAGCGTTCATCTCGTAAGCACGTTGCACGGTGATCATGTCAACCATCTCTTCCACCACCTGCACGTTGGACCCCTCCAGCGAGCCCTGTTCCAGCTGGCCAAAGGCCTCTTCGCCCGGCACGCCTTCTACCGCTTCACCGCTGGCAGCGGTTTCGCGATACAGGTTGCTGCCTGTCGCTTCCAGACCGGCTGGATTGACAAAATTCACCAGCGTGATTTGGCCGAGTTCAACCGGATCGGTTTCGCCCGCCACGGTGGCGCTGACGGTGCCGTCTTTACCGATGGTGAGATTTTTGGTGCCTTCCGGCAGCTCAATCTGTGGAATCAACGGCAAGCCTTGCGCGTTGGTCATCACACCATCAGCGCTGATTTTCAGGTTGCCAGAGCGGGTATAGGCGATGTCGCCGTCGGCGGTTTCTACCTGGAAGAAGCCCTGACCGGCAATCGCCACATCCAGCTCCTGCTGGGTGTTTTTCATCGAACCCTGGGTGAACTGCTTCTGCGTACCGAGGATCTTCACACCGCTACCGAACTGAATGCCGGTTGGCGTCTGGTTGTTCTGGTTCAACTGGGTGCCCGGCGCACGCTGCGTTTGATAGAACAGATCTTCAAACACCACGCGATCGCGCTTGAAGCCGGTGGTATCAACGTTTGCCAGGTTGTTAGAGATGGCGGCCATTTTGGCGTCCTGCGCCGCCAGACCGGTTTTACTGACCCAAAGAGCTGGATTCATTTTTAATTTTCCTGTTAGCTGCCGCGGATCAGGCGGTTGCCTGCCTGCACAAGGGTTTCTGCGGCTTTCATCATTTTGATTTGCGCTTCAAATTGACGGCTGAGCGACAGGGTTTGCACCATCTCATTCACCGCCGAGACATTACTGCCTTCCAGATGCTGGCTTGCCAGCTGCACGTTCTCGCTGCGCGGCGCGGTCAGGCGATTGGCCGTCAGCCAGCCGTCGTTGTTTTTCCGCAGCTGATTGGCGGGAATGTCCACCAGCTTGATGCGCTCGACATCCATTGCCGCTGCCACGTTGCCATCTTCCGGAATGATAGTGATGGTGCCGTCATCGCCAATCGCCACCTGCGAAAACGGTGGCAGCTGAATCGGGCCGTTCTCACCGATCAGCGGTTTACCGCCAATCGACAGGTTGCCCATATCATCAATATCGATATGACCGTTACGGGTATAGAGCTCACGGCGTCCTTCACGTACCGCAATCAGTCCGTCGCCTTTGATGCCGATATCCAGCTCGCGGCCAGTTTCCTGCAGTGCGCCGTGCGCCATATTGATGCCGCCGTTTTCACTGCGCACCTGATGACGGCTGTTGTAGCCGCCACCCGCCACCGCTTGGGTAGTGGCGCGTTCGAGGTCGGCGCGAAACCCTTCGGTATTGGCATTCGCCAGGTTGTTGGAGTGAATCATCTGCTGTGTCAGGCTGCGATTGGCGCCGCTGACCGCGGTATAAATCATGCGATCCATAATTACAGCGCCTGGAACAGCGCGTTCATCATCGAATCATTGGTCGAGATGACTTTGGTGTTCGCCTGATAGTTACGCTGCGCGCTCATCAAGCCTACCAACTGTTCGGTCATTTCGACGTTTGAACCTTCCAGTCTGGCGGAGAGGATGCTGCCGTTAAGGCCGCTTTTTGGTACGCCCAGAATCGCCTGACCAGAGAGGTTGGTGGTTGACCATGCGGTGCCATCTTCTGAGTTGAGGCCATTCGGACTAGTGAAGTTAGCCAGAACCAGCTGGCCCTGCAGCAGGCGTTCACCGTTGCTGTAAGTCGCGTAAATTTTGCCGTCGTCGTCGATCTGCTCACCGTTTTTCTCGCCGGCGGAATAGCCGTTCGGGCTATTTTTCGAGACGTTGAATTCAGAGCCATACTGGCTGGTACCGGCATAATCCAGTGCGATGTTCAGTGCATCAGCTCCTGGAATCGCCGCGTTAATGTTGACGGCACCCGTTGGTGAAGTGATGACGCCATTAGCGCTAAATTCCAGCGGCTGTGAAGCCGGCGTAGCGGCATTGCCATCAACGAAGTAGTGAACTTCCCATTCGTTTTCCGCCGTCTTCACGAAGTACTGCTCGATGGTGTGTTCACGGCCCAGCGAGTCGTACACTTTGCTGGTGTAGGTGTTGTTGTAGCTTTTGCCTTCTTTAGGATCGAATGGCGTGACTTCTGGCTCTTTGGCGTTGGCATTCAGGTTGCCGGTGAAGCCCATGCTGTCGGTGGCTTTCGCTGGGATGCTGCCCGCTGAAATTCTGAGATCACCAATTACGCCGGTCTGTAATTGACCGTTGGCATCAACCGGATAACCTTGTAGGCGTTTACCTTTAGCGGTGATAAAACCCTGGCTGTCCATCTGCATCTCACCTGCGCGGGTGTAGCTCACATTGCCGCTAGTATCTTTGGTCATAAAGAAGCCGTTACCAGAGATAGCCAAATCGAGTACACGACCGGAACCGGAAATGCCGCCGTTTTGGGTAATGCTTTGCGAGATGCTGTTCACGCCCACACCCATTGCCTGACCACCGGCATAAAGTGATGAGAACTCGGCACGCATTGATTTGTAACCGGTAGTACTACCGTTGGCGATGTTGTTACTGATAGCGCCAAGCTGTTTCGTGACCGCATTCAGGCCAGAGGTTGCAATATTAAAGCTCATGGAAAAAACCCTTAGGAAAAGCGACGTGATGCATTCACGTCAGGAGAAGGAAGCGGCGCGGGCGCCGGATTTTTACTGCTACCAAACTGACGAATGGTGTTGTAGGCCACTTCGCCCAGTCCGGGAATGTTGATCATCGGTGCACCGGTTTGCGGATCGAAGCGCACGCTGTTAACGGTGCCGGCTATCTCAATCGGGATGTTTGCTTCACCCACGTCGGTGACTACGCTCAGGGTGTATTCACCATCGGCCAAGCCAAGCGCTGCGGGATCGATAGTGAAATTGACATCGCCTTGTGGCTGCTTACCCAAATCCAGCTTGTACTCTTTACCCGCGCTGTCTTTGATGTGCAGCGTGACGGTTTCCGCTGGATGTTGCAGATTGATGCGCCCTTCAACCTCGTTGCCCTCAACCTTGATTTTGTCGCTGCTGGCAAACACGTGCTGGCCGACCAGGTTGGCCATACCGAGCGCTTGCATGCTTTCAGCCATGTAGTAAACGCCGGTCATGGTGTCAGTCAGCGTCTGCATCGACTCCATCTGCGACATCATCGACAGCTGATTGATGTATTCAGAACTGTCGGTGGGATTGGTAGGATCCTGGTTCTGGATCTGCGCCACCAGCAATGTCAGGAACATGCTGCTGGTGCCGCCGTTGCTCTGCGGAGTCTGGCCATAGGTCTCTACGCCCGTGCCGCTATTGTTGACGTTATTCACGCTCATACTTACGCTTCTCCCAGACGTAGCAGGCTTTGCTGCATGCTTTTCACACTGTTCAGCACTTCCACATTGGTTTCGAAATTGCGCGAAGCGGACATCATGTCGGCCATCTCTTCTACCGTATTGATATCGGGATAGAAGACATGACCCTGCGCGTTCGCCAGCGGATTGCCCGGCTCGTAACGACGCACAGCGTTGCCGGTTTCCACTACATCCAGTACCTGCACGCGTGCTCCCGCCAAAGCAGGCGCATCTGTCAGCTTGCTGTTCTGATAGAGGGCGGCAAACACCGGACGTCGCGCCTTATAAGTTGCAGCTTCGCTTGCTGCCGGTGATTCCGCGTTCGCCAGGTTACTGGCGATGGTGTTCAGACGAACGGTTTGTGCCGTCATTGCTGAACCCGAAACGCGATAGATATCGTTGAAAGACAAAATTATTTCCCTTCAATAGCCTGCTTCAGGCCGATAAATTTGCTGCTGAGAAATTGCAGGCTGGTTTGGTAATCCAGCGAGTTTTTCGAGAACTCGGCCTGCTCAACGTCCAGCGCCACGGTGTTGCCATCGGACGATGGTTGATACGGCACGCGATACTGAATTTCTGGCGAAGAAGTGAACGAACTTTTCAGCATTGAACGTTGCATCTCTGCCGCAAAATCAATATCTTTAGCCTGGTAATTCGGGGTATCCACATTTGCCAGGTTGGCCGTTAACAGCTCTGCTCGCGAAAGTCGAAGCTGTAAGGCGGCGGGATGTACCCCCAGCGCTTTGTCAAAACTTATCCCCATGTGGTGTTCCTCATCAGTTGCGATTCACACGCTATAAAGCAAAGAGCGTGCCAACTTTTAAATCATTGATTTGGTGAGATTTTTATGAACACATTGCGTTTTAACGGGAAGTCACTTTTCCGCCTGATTCCGCTCAGCCTGCTGATTATTTCGACACAGCTTTTTGCCGCGCCTGAAGCACAAACCGCACGTAAGCAGATCTACAATCAGGCCGTCGCCAACGCGACGTCCGACATCCAGCGCATTGCCAAACAGAAAGGCTGGAAAGATTTCAGCAGCAAACTCAACGTCTTTATTCCTACCGAAGTGAGCCGCTTTCAGCGCTGCTCGCGTCCACTTACCTCGGCATTACCGGCGGGCGATCGCAGGGATCTGGCGCGCCTGCGCTATGACATTCGCTGCGATGGCGCCAACGGCTGGGAAATTGCCGTCACGGTGAAACCGGATGTTTATCTGCCGATTCTGGTGGCGAAAAATATGCTGGAGCGCGGCAAACAGCTGGCGGCCAGTGACGTGGAAATGAAGAAGCGCAACATTGTTGGCCTGCGTGATGGCTTTATGACCAATCCTGACGAAGCGATCGGCTTTACGCTGAAGAAGCGCGTGCGTGAATTGCAGGCGATCGCCCCGGCCCATCTCGATCAGCCGGTTTTGATCGAGCGCGGTCAGCAGATTGTGATGATTGCCGAGCAGGATGGCGTGCAGGCAAAGATGATGGGCGAAGCACTGAAGAAAGGCCGTAAAGGCGACATCATTAAAGTGCGCAATCTGCAAAGCCAACGTGTGGTGAGTGCGCGCGTGGACGATCGCGGCGTGGTGCGAATGTTAGTGGCGCCGGGCAATCCCTAAACCGGAATTTAAGTTTCCGCCAGGCAGTGTCGTTGTGCTGAGGTATGCCGTAATCGACCCGAGACATATGACCATGAAAATCACCCGTAATGAAACTGGCATTGCGCCAGTTGCCAAATCTGTTACCACATCGCTGAACGATGCGCCTGTTGCGACTAAAAATGAGCGCGCCGCAGTGCGCAGCGACAAGACCGAGCAAGGCCCAATGCAGGCTGCACAGCAGCAGCTGCGTGAAATGCCAGAAGTGGACGCAACCTTCGTTAGCGCCATGCAGGACGCGTTAAAATCAGGTCGTTTGCAGGTTGATACCGATACGCTGGCGCAGGCCATGATGGACTTTTATCGCTCATGAACAGCACCGCGGATCGCGTAAAAACGCTGCTGCGTGATATCAAGCAGGATACGCAGCACTACGATGCGCTGACGGCACTATTGCAGCAGCAACGTGAGGCGATGATCGCCTGTGATGCCCTAAACCTGCAGTCTGTAAACGAGAAGTTGCTGGCCATTTATCAGCAGTTGCACGGTTCAGCGCAGCGCCGCAGCGAAACGTTGCAGGCGTTGAAACTGGCTTCCGACAGCCGCGGCATCAGTCAGCTTTTGCCGTATTTGCCTGCCGCGCTGGCACAGCAAGCGGAAAGCTGGTGGCGCACGCTGGAACTGAGCGCACTGGCTTGCCAGCAGATGAACGAGCGCAACGGTTTGTTGCTGTCGATGCAACAGGAAACGCTGAGTTCATTGACCGGACAAGGACAGCAAAACTTCCTGTATCAACGTTAAAGTCCCGCTTGCTGCATAAAAAAGTCGCCAAATTGGCGACTTTTTCTGTTTATTGGGGCAAATAAAGTGAATCGGTCGCCATGAATGGCGACCCTACCAAGGATAGATGCGCCTTTACTTCAGCAGTGACAAACCAATCAACAGTGCGTTTTCCTCTCTCAGTGCAGGCTGTGCCTGGCGCTCCCAGGAGGCAAACAGCGCGGCCAGCGTGACATCATCCAGTTCGCACTGTTCAGTCAGCAGCAGACCAATAATCACCTGCATGCCAAACACCCGTTGGCACAACTGCAGAAACGCATTTTCCCACTGGGCATCAGAGGTGCCGGGGAACACGCCGTGATAGGCTTGCCACAGCAAGTAGTTACGCCATACATCGGCATGCTGCTGCATAAAGGTTTGCACCTGCGCATCTTCACGCAGTTCCGCCAGCAGCGGTAACAGCTGCGCATCACTCAACATGGCTAATTCATTCAGTTTCATTACCAGCGTCATGCCGGTAAGCGGATCGAGACTGGCATCCAGCTCAACCTGCGCCAGCTGACGGAGTGCGGCTAACGGATAGGCATCAATCGGCGGCAAGGCAGCAAAGGCTTCCGCCAGCAATCCGCTGTTCATCAACATCAGCAGCTCTTCACCCACCTGCTGAATCTCGGTGGTTTCCTGCAGTTGCTGACATTTGCTCAGCAGCACGCCCGTAGCGTAAAGCTTCTCGGCCAGCGGCGCTTCCTCGTTGCCCAGCAGGAAAATGGTCTGCTGGTTGAGCATTTGCAAGCGCGAGCAGAGCGCCGGCGCATCGGATGCAGCGGCCAGCGTATGCTGCAAGGCGAATGCATCGGCATCAAACAAAATCGCCGAGGCCGCGCCATCACAACGCAGATCGGCGCTGGCACGCTGCTCTTCACGCCAGCGCAGTTGCAGCAGCGGTTTTTCGCCGTTGCAGCCAGAACAGCGACATTGCCAGGGTTGCGCCTGCAGGCGCGTGACATATTCAGGGGTATAACTGTTTGCGGTATTCATCATTGCTCCTGTGCGCCGGCTTGCGGCACGACACCTAATTTGCGGAAAAAGCGCGCCGTACATGCCTGCCCATCGTCATCTTCACTGCGGAAGAACATGCTGGGGTAAAGGGCAAACCAGCGCAGGTCCGCAGTATTGAGATAACCAGCTTCAGTCAGCTGATCCTGTAAACGTTCGATTAAGGGTGCATAGCCCTGCTGATTGACGCAGCAAGCCAGATGCGGCAGGGCTTGCACCAGCGGACTAACCACACCCGTCAGTTGACTCAGTTTTATCCCCGCCTCAAGTTCGGCGGCCAGATGAAAACCGTCCCAGCTGATGTGATTCAACGCGCGCAGCAGATTATTGAGTGCATCAATACTGCGCTGCTGGCGTACCCAATCCAGCCGCGTGTCTAACAGCAAATAGTTCGGCCAGTTTTCGCGCTGAGCACGTTGCGTTACGGCTAGATGGGTCAAGCGGGGATCGTTCTCCACCAGGCTAATCTGCTCCACTTGCGTCGCTGATAACCCGCCATCTAACAGCGTCTGACGGAAGGCAGCGTTATCCCCCACCAGCACCACGCGATGGAAAAAGGCCCAGTTTGGCTGTTGTGATAACGGAGCCTGATGCAGGCGCTGATAAAACTTGCGCACAAAGGAGTCAGGTACCGCTTCATCCAGCGTGACGCGCTGCGCTTCACAGCTGCCAAGCACAAAGTCTTTGTCGAAGGTATTGCTGCTGTGCGACACACAAAGAATCGAGCGCCATGGATCGAGCAACAGTACCGGCGTGGTGAAGTAATTGGTGAAACCTTCCTCTTCGGCTAGCGTGGCGCGATCGTCATAACGATGTTTTTTCAGGAAGTTGCGATGATAAGCAAAAGTGCCGTTCAGCACGTTGCGCGCCCCGTTGTCATTGGTCATAAAGATGCGATTAACATGGCTGTACCAAATGGGGATCACGTTACAAGCGGCAAACAACGCATTGTGACGGCGCATTTCGTTAATGGTGTAACTGAGCTTATCGGCACGATAAAAGTCATCGTCGTCCATGCAGACAATGTATTCACCGCGCGCCAGTTCATTCACCCGATTGCGCTTGGCGCCAATCGTCATGCGTTCGCTTTGATGGTAATAGCGGATCAGTTCCGGATGCGGCGAGTAGCGTGTCAGCGAGGCGATCAGCTCGGCATTGCTCTCCGGCGAATCGTCGAGAATCACCAGTTCGCGGCGATCGGCCGGATAATCCTGATACTGAAACATGTAGAGCAGATACGGCAAAAACTCGCGGCGATTCCACGTTGGCGTCACCACGCTAATAAACGGCAGCTCGCCTTGTTTCAGCGGCTGGCGTTTGTTCATCAGTTGGGTAAAGAGCATGTTGCTCATGCGAGTTTCCCCCGATTGCGCAGCCAGCATTGCATCGCCTGTGCATCAGTGAGTTTCTGCTGCTGCTGTTGGCGCGCCTTGGCCAGCGCCTGCTGCTGCTGCTCCAGCACCAGCGACACGGTTTTCTCCTGACACGCATGGCTGATTAACGCAGATTGCATTTCATCCTGCTCTTTCTCCGCCAGTGCCGAAGCCTGGGTTTGCCAGGCGATCACGCGCTGAATATTGGCTTTGTAGCGCGCCAGATTGCTGAGCTGCGTTGCATCCGTCACTTCCGTGCCCGTTCCGCCGCCCAGGCGATTCAGCGCCGAGATATTATTTTGATAACGCTGAACCAGCTGCTTTTGCTGTGCCAGCTGGCTGCTGAGATCGTTCACTTTGCGCTCGCGCATCTCGCGCAGCTGCGTCAGGGTGGCGATCATTTTTTGTTTTCTGATCATGCCTTGCCTTATGCCTGGCTCAGGGCCAGCAGGTCATTAATGGATTGCGCCAGCGCGGCGGGTCTATCCACCGTCTGACACAGGAAACTGTTGATAGCCGGTTGCAAGCGCACCGCACGATCGGCCTGCGCATCAACGCCCGCCACGTAGCCGCCCAGCGGCAGCAGCGGTTTGATCGCCATGTAATCGGCATAAAGTTGCTTGAGCGTACGCGCCGCCAGCTGGTGATCTTTGTCGGTGATTTGGCTCATGCAGCGGCTGATGCTCTGCCCGATATCGATCGCCGGATAGTGACCCGCTTCGGCCAGCGCACGCGTTAACACAATGTGGCCATCCAGCACCGCGCGCGCGCAGTCGACGATCGGATCCTGCTGATCGTCACCTTCTGCCAGCACGGTATAAATCGCGGTCATGCTGCCGTTCGAGGCGCTGTTACCCGCGCTCTCCACCAGCTTAGGGATGATGCCAAACGCCGAAGGCGGATAGCCTTTGGTGGCGGGCGGCTCGCCAAGTGACAGTGCGATCTCGCGCTGCGCCATGGCGTAACGCGTCAGTGAATCCACCAGCAACAGCACGTCATAACCGGCATCGCGATACCACGCCGCTAACGTGTGGCACAGCTCGGTGGCTTTCATGCGCATCAACGGCGATTCGTCTGCCGGTGCGGCCACCACCACCGACTTCGCCATGCCCGCCGGGCCGAGCGAGTGATCGATAAACTCTTTGACTTCGCGGCCACGTTCGCCAATCAACCCCACGATCACCACTTGCGCATTGGTGCTGCGGGTGATCATGCCAAGTAACACGCTTTTACCCACGCCTGAACCGGCCATTAAGCCGACGCGCTGGCCTTTGCCGATGGTCAGCAAACCGTTGATGGCGTTGACGCCCACATCCAGCGGTTCCGCCACCGCTTTACGCGTCAGCGGATGGATTTGTGTTGGTTGTGAGGGCAGCACGTCGTTGCCACCGAGCTTGCCTTTGCCGTCGATCGGTTCGCCGAGGCCGTTCACCACGCGTCCGAGCCAGCTTTTACCAATCAGAATGTCGCTCTGTTTTTCCTGCGGAAAAACGCGGGCGCCGGCGATCAAGCCTTCCGGGCTTTTGAACGGCATCAGCCAGGTGACATCACGATCGAATCCCACCACCTGCGCGGCCAGCAGCGTGCCGTCGGCCTGCTCGACGTTGCAGCGCTGGCCCACCGCTAAACGGCAACCGACGCTCTCCAGCAGAATGCCGTTGACGCGCACCAGCCGTCCGGCGACGCGCGCCAGCGGGATGTTTTCCAGCGATTGCAGTAGGTTATTGAAGGATTGCGTCATGATGGTTCCTGTTCGTTTTGTGCGGCTTGTCCCTCACCCCGGCCCTCTCCCGCAAGCGGGAGAGGGAGCATTTAGTCCCCTCTCCTGTGGGAGAGGGTTAGGGTGAGGGCATCCAGCCGCAGTGCACTTACAAATTCTCCTGCAGCACGCTCATGCACTGGCTCAAGCGCTGATTGCAGCCGATATCCATCTCACTGGCATCGGTGACAATGCGGCACTCGCCGGGCTCCATTTCGCTGTCGGCGGTTAAGCCCCAGCTTTTCACCTTCTTCGGCTCCAGCTCTTTGATGCGGCTGAACTCTTCCGCATTCATCAACACCCGCAGCTGCTTCGGTCGCTCCGGCAAGCTGGTCAGCGCTTCATCCACCAATGCCAGCAGCTGCGAAGGCTGCAACGCCAGCTCAACGCGAATCACCTGGCGCGTGACTTTCTCGACCAGCGCTAACAATTCGCTTTTACGACGCTCTTCATGTTCATCCAGCTGCTGCTGCAACTTAACGCTCAACGCATCCAGCGGCTCGCCCGCTGCTAAAAAGTGCTCCAGCGCCTGTTGCTTGCCCGCGTCAAAGCCCTGCTGCTTACCTTCAGCCCGCCCGCGCGCCACGCCTTCCTCATACCCCTGACTGCTGCCCTGCTCTAAACCCTGAGCAAAACCCTCGCTGATGCCCTGTTGGAAACCGTCCATCAGCTGCTGTTGCCGCGTCGCCGCATCAGCAGGCACGTCGGATTCGTCTCCGCGCTGCCAGGCTTTGCGCAGCGGGGGAAACTGATGCAAACGCATCTGTTTGCTGGTCATCGCTTACTCCACCGTTTGTTCGCTAAACAGCTGAATCTGGATCTCGCCGCTTTCCGCCAGTTCACGCACGCGCGTCATGATCTCTTTGCGCACCTGCTCGATACGGCTGATCGGCACAGGACCGAGGCGCGAAGTGGTGTTCTGCAACAACTGCACCTGACGGCGCGGCATGGCGTCGTAAATCGCCTGGCTCAGCATTGGCTCGGTGCCTTTCAGTGCAACCGCCCATTGATCCATTGGCACCTCTTCCAGCAGACGTCCCAGCACCGCGCTGTTCTGACGGCTGAGGATAAAGAATTCGTACATTTCGCTTTTCAGCTCATCCACCACCGCTTCATCACGCATCTCCAGCTGCGCCAGCAGCGCCTGCTGATTGCCGCTGATGCGGTTAACGATGTTGGCGGCCTGACGCATGCCCTGCACTTTTGAACCGTGTTCGGACAACACCGCCACGCCGCGATCGATCAGGCGATCCAGCTCATCCACGACATCGCGGTTGATGTCATCAAGACGCGCCACGCGATAGAGGATTTCGTCCTGACGCGACTCGTCGAGCTGCGCCAGCACGCCGGCGGCGACATCCGGCGGCAGGAAGGCGAGAAATACCGCCTGCAACTGCAGATGTTCCTGAGCGATCATCGCCGCCAGCTGCGGCGTATCGACCCATTGCAGGCGCGCCATACGATGACGAATCTCATCACCGTAAATGCCGTTGATCACGCTGCGGGCGATTTCCCCGCCCAGCGCGCGTTCAAGGATGTTGCGCAGATAGCTGCGAGACGCGCCGTTGATGCCGCTCTGTTCGCGGTATTCCTGAAAAAAATTGTTCATCGCCAGGCGTGCATGCGTCAGCTTGACGCCGTGCAGACGCGCCATGGTTTCTGACAGGCGCAGCACTTCTTCACGACTCATCTTGCTCATCACCTGCGCCGCAGCCTCTTCGCCGATGCTCAGCAGCACGATGGCGGCCTGCTCCAGACGCGAACGCACCTTGGCGGCCTGGTCGCTGCTTTTGCTATTTTTACTTTCTGTTGCTTCGCTCATTGCTGCTGATCCATTGTTTCAACACTTCGGCGACGCGATCGGTTTCGCTCTGCGCCAGGTTTTGGAGATGATTGATTTTGGTTTCGAGGCCAGAGCTCTGCGGCGGTAAGTTGTCGTCGCCGTTGAAGCTGTTGCCCGGCAATACCGGCGTATCTTCTTCCGCTTCGGCCACCGTTGCTGGCAGCACAGGACTGGCTTCAGCCAGCGCGTTGACGGCCGGCTGGCGCGCCACACGGCGCATCATCGGCAGCAGACCAAACAGAATCACCAGCAGTGCCAGCAGGCCGATGCCGCCGCGCTCCGCCCACAGCAGCGTGCTATCACGTTCCCACCACGGCAACGCCTCTTCGGGTTGCACTTCCGGCTGATTAAAGGCCAGCAATGCCAGAGATAACTCATCGCCACGCGTGCTATCGATACCGGCTGCTTTGGTCAGCAAGGCGTTGATTTGCGTTTGGTTATCCGCTGTCCAACCCTGTACCACCGCTGCGTTTTGATTCAGCACCACGGCCACGGTCAGTTTCTGCACCTGATAGCCCTGATGTTTGATATGGCGGACATCGCGATCCCAGTTGAACTGGCGCTGTGCCTGATTGCGTGAGGACATCTGTGGCTGCGCGTTGTTCTGCGCGGGCGCATTGGCCGGGCGGTTGCTGAGCGAACCCGGAATACCCACCGCCAACTGCTCGGTGGTGTTGTCCTGCGCCAGCTGCTCACTCGCCACGCGCGGTTCATTCAGGAAGCGTTCCTGGGTCTCTTCGACCTGGCTGAAGTCAACGCGCGGCACCACGCTCACGCGGAAGTTTTCATGGCCCAGCACCGGCACCAGCAGGTTGGCGATGTTGCGCTCCACCTGCTCACGCATCTGCTGCACCATCTCACCGCTGTTGCGCAGGCCGGTACGACCGTTCAGCTGATCAGCGATATTCGCCGACAGCAGCGCGCCTTGTTGATCGACCACGCTGACCTGTTCGGCCTTCATGCCCGGCACGCTATTCGCCACCAGACTTACCACCGCGCCAACCTGCTCGTCGGTGAGTTGGCGACCATATTTCAGGCGCAACACCACCGAAGCGGTACTGTTAGGTTTATTGGAAAGGACAAATGAACTGGTTTCCGAGATTCCCAGATGCACGCGCGCAAACGCGACGCTGTCCAGCGCCATGATGCTCTGCGCCAGTTCGCCTTCCATGCTGCGGCGCAGACGCACGTTCTGTACGAACTGGCTGCTGCCGAGCATCTCTTCTTTATCCATCAGCTCGTAGCCGTCAGGCGTGGCTGCGCGGATGCCTTTGGCGGCCAGCGCCATGCGTGCTTTAGGTAGATCACCTTCGCGTACCAGCACCATGCCGCTGTCGGGTGCGACGCGATAATTCAGCCCTTCACCGCTTAGCGTGGCCACCACCTCGGACATCGGCAGGTTCTCCTGCGTGCCGAACAGCGTGGTCCACTTGTTATTGCTCTGCCACAGCAGCGCCACGATCACGGCGGTGATCACCGCCGCAATCGCCGCCGGCAGCAGCCATTTTTTCACTATCGCCTGCAGATTCGCAGGCAACAGCGCCTGTAATTTATCCAGCACGTCTCAACTCCGTTTACAGTGGGCTATTGATGACTTCATCGAAGCCCTGTTGCAGCTTGTTTCGCACCTGCATCAGCGCCGAGAACGCCACACTGGCTTTCTGACTTTCAATCATGGCGCCACTCAAATCATCGCTCAGGCCCATATCAATGGCCGTTTGCTTCTGCGAGGCCACATGCTGCTGGCGGTCAACGCTGCCGACGGCGCCCTTCAGCACATCCGTAAAATTTGGGGTGCTGAGCGAAGCCAGTTGGCCGGCTGGCGCAATGGGGCTGGTTTGTGCCTGCAACTGCATACGTTGCATCTCGGCCATCATGTTGCCCTGCACGCCGATAGCGGGAAGTTTGTCTAACATTGCGTAGTTCTCTTTTATCAGGCGCAGCCGAGGTCAAAGCCCTGCTCGCGCATGGAAGCCAGTCGATAGCGCAGCGCGCGTGGAGTGATGCCAAGAAACTCGGCGGTTTTAGATTTATTGCCCTGATAGCGTTTCAGCAAATCAAGGATGTACTGCGATTCGGCACGGCGACCGTGACTCTTAATCTGGCATTCGTCGGCGTTGGCGGCGTCGCCAAGCTGCTGCACCATCACTTCCGGTAATAAGGTGGTGCTGACTTTCAGGTTGAAACAGCCTTCATGCAGATCGCCATCGGCGCACATAATCAGGCCGCGCTGCATGATGTTTTCCAGCTCACGCACGTTGCCCGGCCAGCTGTAGCTTTCCAGTGCCTGGCGGCCACATTCGGTGATGCGCGGTTTGTGCTTAACGAAAGCCTGATATTTCTCGATAAAGCGTTCTGCCAAAGGCAGAATGTCTGCGGTACGTTCACGCAGCGGCGTGATGTGCATTGGCACCACCGACAGGCGATAGAACAGGTCCTGACGGAAACGCCCTTCGGCGATTTCCACTTCCAAATCTTTATTCGTCGAGGCAATTAAACGGATATCGAGCGGAATCTTTTTATGGCTGCCGAGGCGCTCAACTTCCTGCTCCTGCAATACGCGCAGCAATTTAACCTGCAACGCTAACGGCATATCACCGATTTCATCGAGTAATAATGTGCCACCATTAGCTAATTCAAACTTACCTGGCTGGCTACTGACTGCGCCGGTAAATGCGCCCTTTTCATAACCAAATAAAATTGCTTCCAGCATATTCTCGGGAATCGCCGCACAGTTAACACCGACATAAGGCGCCGAAGCGGGAAAGGCATGTTGATGAATATACTTCGCCACACACTCTTTACCGGTGCCCGTTTCACCGGTAATTAATACCGGCACATTGAATTTTGCTACACGTTGCGCCAGTGCAAACAGATTCACACTCGATGAAGCCTGAGCGATAAAACGATCATCATTATTCTTTTGCATTGAGTCAGCCATATTCATAATGAAAAATTTCCTGAACACCAAGTAAGAGGCGCATCTATATAAGAAGAGCTGCCTTTATTACGTATGGCATTTCATACGTTTTCCCAAGGTGAAAGCCAGACTATTCGTTATTAAGAATCGGCTTATCTCAAGCCCGGTAAAGATGTCGAATCGCTGGTTCCGCCTGTGTTGTGCGCTGAGTATACTTATCGGACTATTCCTGGCTAGCATCTTCGCAATATTAAAACATTAATCTATATTTATCAGTGATTTACCATGTTAAATTAATCTTAATTGGCGTTTTCAATTAATAAATTAATAAGTTTTCCCATCTTGTTTTAATCACATATAAACGTTTTAATTTGCACCAGAGAAAACATCTCGCTTAAAAAGATTAGAAGATTCCTATATCAGCAAACTCTTATGATTTAAGAGATGACTGATAAGCGGGAATCGCCAGCGGGATCGCATTCATTCTATTAAAGACAGGTTAACCCTGACAGACGGAAGCATGAAGATGCGCACCAAATCCAATCGGATGAGAATTTATACCCCAGAGAATCAGCCTGAGCTGATGAAACTGGAAGTCAATAAACTCGGTCGCCCTTATCACAAGGTACCGAAAGTATTTAAAGATAATAGCGATCGCTTAGACGCCAAGTTGGGTATCTATTTTCTAAAGAAGTTTCGTGTTGATGTCAGTTTGCGCGATATGCAATTTCAGATGGATTGCGCAGTTAAGCAGGCCACTATTTTCAGCAGTGAATTGGGTAATCTGGCGTTTCGCCTAGATCGCGCTTTATTACTGAATATCTTGCATGACTATTACGGTTTATCACGTGACGACCAGCACGAGTTAACGGCAGAACATTTCCCGGTAACCAAAACGGAAGAGCGTTTGCAAATAAAGCTGGCGAGTGAGCTGGTGCATTTAATTTGCGGTGATGAGTTATTTACCGAAGCCTTGACCATTAAACCGGATCCGGCATCGTTATTAACGCAGTGGTCTTATCGGGTGGATTTCTTCCTCGACGGTTATAGCAACGGCACTTTCTCACTGCTGCTGGATGCCGCGCACGTTGACCGTTTGCTCAGCACACTGCGCCAGCCTGCGGAGGCCAACCGCAATACGCCGGTGCCGACCAGCCCGCACAGCTTTAAGCAGCTGCCGGTGCGCCTGCGCGGACGTTTAGCCACGCTGCCGATGACCGTGGCGGATCTGGCGCGTCTGAAGCCGAACGATGTACTGCCTTTTGCCATGAATGACCGCATTCCACTGTTAGTGGGCGATCAACCGCTGTTTAGCGCCGTTATCTGCGAAGAGCGCGGCAAACTCTTTTTCTCCGAATTCAGTGACCGTACGAGTGAATAACATGAGCGATTTAAACGATTTAGCCACAGCGCTGGACCTCGATTTTAACCTGGAAAACCAGCCTGAAACGGAAGTCGCTGAGCCGGTGAGCGCAGTAACGCGCGATGCGCCGCGCAATATGGCGCTGTTCAGCCGCATTCCGGTGACGCTGACGCTGGAAGTGGCGTCGGTGGAGATCTCACTCGCCGACCTGATTGGCGTGGGCAACGATTCAGTGATTGAGCTGGATAAGCTGGCCGGTGAGCCGCTGGACGTGAAAGTAAACGGCATTCTGTTTGGTAAAGCCGAAGTGGTGGTGCTTAACGACAAATATGGCCTGCGCCTGATTGAGTTCAACAACAGCGATCTCAGCGAACTGGCGGGCTAATAATGATGCGCAATTCCGGCTGGATTAAAGGAGGGCTGGCGCTGGCTGGCCTGCTGCTGATGCCTTCACTGGCGTTAGCAGAACAGAACGGACTGCCGTTGTTCTCCGCTGTGCCCTCCGCCAATGGCGGCCAGGAGTACAGCGTAAAAATTGAAATTCTGATTCTGATGACGCTGCTCGGCTTGCTGCCGATCATGATGCTGATGATGACCTGTTTTACCCGCTTTATTATTGTGCTGGCACTGCTGCGTCAGGCGATTGGCCTGCAGCAAAGCCCGCCGAACAAAGTGCTAACCGGCATCGCGCTGGTGCTGACGTTGCTGGTGATGCGTCCGGTATGGACCAACGTCTATGACAACGCGGTTGTGCCCTATCAGAACAATGAAATCAGCCTGCAACAGGCGCTGAGCACCGGTCAGGTGCCGCTGAAGAAGTTCATGCTGTCGCAAACCCACAGCACCTCGCTGGCGCAGATCATGACCATTGCTAACGCTACCGGCGAGCCGGAAGCGCAGGATCTCACCATCATCGCGCCTGCCTTCGTACTGAGCGAGCTGAAAACCGCCTTTAAAATTGGCTTCATGATCTACATCCCGTTCCTGGTGATCGACCTGATCGTCGCCAGTATTTTGATGGCGATGGGGATGATGATGCTGTCACCGCTGATTGTTTCGCTGCCGTTCAAACTGATTCTGTTTGTGCTGTGTGACGGTTGGTCGTTGATTGTCGGCACGCTGACGCAGAGCGTACAGGGGCTGGGATTATGATGAATATCGACGTCGCCGGCGACATCCTGGCGCAGGGCCTGAAGCTGGTGCTGATGATCTCTGCGGTTGCCATTGTGCCCAGCCTGATCACCGGCCTGCTGGTGAGTATTTTCCAGGCCACCACGCAGATCAACGAACAAACGCTGAGCTTTCTGCCGCGTTTGACCATGACGCTGCTGGTGCTGGTGTTTGCCGGTAAATGGATGCTGACGCAGTTGATCGATTTCACCCAGCTGATCTTTCAGCAAGCCGCGCAGCTAGTAGGCTAACGATGGATATCGCCATCAACGATCTGATCCAACCGATCTTCGCGCTGTGGCTGCCCTTCGTGCGCATCTATGCCTTTATGCACTTTTGCCCGCTGCTGGATAACCGTGCTTTTTCACGCAAAGCCAAACTCGGTTTAGCGCTGTTGCTCAGCATCATCATGACGCCGATGCTGGCGCACAACGTGGTGCTGCGTGATCTGATGTCGGTGCAGAGTTTGATACTGACCGGCGAACAAATTCTCTGGGGCTTCCTGTTCGGCCAGATGCTGTGGTGGACCTTCTGGGCGCTGCAGACGGCAGGCAATATTTTGTCGATGAACATGGGCCTCGGCATGGCGGTAATGAACGATCCGGCCAGCGGCAGTTCAACCATGGTGATTTCACAAATTATTCAGGTGTGGGCTGCGCTGCTGTTTTTCAGCATGGATGGTCATTTGCTGCTGATGTCGATTCTGTTTACCGGTTTTACCTACTGGCCGATTGGCCAGGCGATAAATGAGATTTCCCTGCGTACGTTGTCGGGCGGCGTTGGCTGGATGTTCAGCGGCGCGCTGCTGCTGGCGATGCCCACGGTGATCATCATGATGCTGGTGCAAGGCGTATTTGGTCTGCTGAACCGCATTTCACCGACGCTGAACCTGTACGCGCTTGGTTTTCCGATCAGCATGCTGTTCGGCCTGTTCTGCTTCACCTTGCTGATTGGCAATGTCGGCAACCACTACCTTGAGCTCACTAATCAGGTGCTCGGTATGCTGGAAAAAATGAGGAGCTACTGATGGCTGATGCAGGAAGTGGTGATAAGAGCGAAAAACCCAGCCCCGGGAAACTGCGTAAAGCGCGTCAAAAAGGCGACATTCCCCGCTCCAAAGAGGTGAATCTGGCGGTTAGCCTGGTGATGGCGCTGGTGATGATGGGACTGTTTTTTCCCTATTATCGGGAGTTGATTCAGGCTTCGTTTCAGGCCGTACGCCAGATGGCCGATCGCATTCAGGATGACGGCGCGCTGCACCAGTTCATGCTGACGCAGGTACTGATCATCATGAAATTTATCGCCACGCTGATCCCGATCCCTTTCGCCGCCGCCCTTTCTACTCTGGTGCCGGGTGGCTGGATCTTTGTGGTGACACGCATTAAGCCCGACTTTAAAAAGCTTAATCCGATCAACGGTGTAAAGCGCATGTTCTCCATGCAGCACTACGTTGATGTGCTGAAGATGATCGCTAAGTGTTTGCTGATCCTGGCGCTGCTGTGGAGCACCATCAAAGGCAACCTGACCGAGATGATGGGTCTGCAAAGCTTGTTTTTACGCGACTCCATCAATCAGGGCCTGCAACTGTTCGAATCGATGATGCGGCTGTTTATCCTCACCATCGTGCTGTTCGCAGTGATCGACATACCGCTGACCAAATTCTTCTTCACTAAAAAAATGAAGATGTCGAAGAAGGAGGTGCGCGATGAGCACAAGAATAATGAAGGGAATCCGCAGGTCAAAGGCCGCATTCGTAACCTGCAACGTCAGATGGCGATGGGCCAGATTAACAAGCAAGTGCCGCTGGCGGATGTGGTGATCACCAACCCAACGCACTTCGCGGTGGCGCTGAAATACGATCCAAAAAAAGCCGCCGCACCTTACGTGGTGGCCAAAGGTGTGGATGACGTCGCGCTCTATATCCGTAGCGTGGCCGGCAAAAACAACGTTGATGTGGTGGCGTTTCCGCCGCTGGCGCGCGCCGTTTATCACAGCACGCGTATCAACCAACAAATTCCTGCAGCCCTGTTCCGTCCGATTGCACAGGTGCTGACTTACGTAATGCAACTGCAAACCTGGCGCAGCGGTCAGGGTGAAAAACCTCGGCTGGATACCCAACTGCCGAACTTAGATGAGGTAATGAAAGCTCATGAGCCAACTTAAAACGCGCCAGTTCACGCAACTGTTGCGCCAGGCCCACATTGGCGTGCCCGTGCTGCTGCTCAGCGTGCTGGCGATGGTGATTTTGCCCCTGCCGCCGATTGTGCTGGACGTGTTATTCACCTTTAACATCGTGCTGGCAATCATGGTGCTGCTGGCGAGCGTTAACAGTAAACGCCCGCTGGATTTCTCCATCTTCCCGACCATTTTGCTGATCACCACGCTGATGCGTTTGACGCTCAACGTGGCGTCGACGCGCGTGGTGCTGCTCGACGGTCACGAAGGCGTTGGCGCCGCCGGTAAGGTGATTGAAGCCTTCGGTAACGTGGTGATTGGCGGTAACTTTGTCGTCGGCTTTGTGGTGTTCATCATCCTGATGATCATCAACTTTGTGGTGGTCACCAAAGGTGCCGAGCGTATTTCCGAAGTCTCGGCACGTTTTACCCTCGATGCCTTGCCGGGCAAGCAGATGGCGATCGATGCCGATCTGAATGCCGGTTTAATCAATCAGGAACAGGCCGGTCTGCGCCGTAAAGACGTTGCCAACGAAGCCGACTTCTACGGCGCGATGGACGGAGCCTCTAAGTTCGTGCGCGGTGATGCTATCGCCGGGATCATGATCCTGATGATCAGCGTGATCGGCGGGATTTTGATCGGCGTGTTCAAGCACGGTTTACCGGCGGGACAAGCATTTGAACAGTATGTCCTGCTGACCATCGGTGATGGTTTGGTGGCGCAGATTCCATCACTGCTGCTTTCAACCGCCGCGGCCATCATCGTGACGCGCATCAGTGATGGCGCGGACATGGGCGATGACATCAAGACGCAGCTGCTGGCACGACCGGGTACGCTGTACACCGCTGCCGCCGTAATGTTTGTGCTGGCGATTGTGCCGGGCATGCCGCATCTGGTGTTCCTGATTTTTACCGCCATGCTGCTGTTTGCCGCCTGGCGTCAAAGCCGTGGCGTGAAAGCACCGACGCAAGATCACCACGATATGGCAGCGATCAATCAGGCGCTGATGCAGCCGGAAGAGCAGCCCGCCATCGGTTGGGACAATATCCCGATGGTTGAGCCCATCGGCCTGAATCTCGGCTACAAGCTGGTGACGCTGGTGGATAAAGGCAAAGGCGCGCCGCTGACGCTGCGTATGCGCGGCGTGCGCCAGGTGGTATCGGAAACCAGCGGCGTGCTGCTGCCGGAAATTGCGCTGCGTGAGGATTTCCACCTCAAGCCGGCGCAGTATGCGATCAAGATCAACGGTGTTCGCACCGCCGTCGGCGAAGTGCATGCCGATCGTTTAATGGCGATCCCGACGCCGGAACAGTACGGCGAGATCGATGGCGTATTGGATACCGATCCCGCCTACGGCATGGCGGTGACGTGGATCCTGCCCGAGCAGAAAGCCAAAGCGCTGAACCTCGGTTATCAGGTGGTGGATTGCGCCAGCGTGGTCGCCACCCATGTGAATAAAGTGGTGCGTGAGAATCTGCCCGAGCTGTTTAACTACGATGACATTACCCAGCTGCATCAGCGTCTGGCGAACGTGGCACCTAAACTCTCTGAAGATGTGAATGCGGCGGTGAACTACAGCTTGCAGCTGAAAGTGTATCGTCTGCTGCTGAACGATCAGGTCTCGCTGAAGGACATCACCACCATCGCAACGACTTTGCTGGAGAGCGTGGCGATCACCAAAGATCCGATCCTGCTGACGTCCGATGTGCGCTATGCATTGCGCCGTGCGATGGTGGCAGCGATTGCGCCGGATAATAAACCGCTGTCGGCGTATACGCTGGAGAACAGTCTGGAGAACCTGCTGCTGGCGGCGCTAAATCAGGCGCAGCAAGCCGGTAAAGTGGCGCTGGATAGCTTCCCGGTGGATCCGAATATCCTGACGCAGTTGCAAAGCACGCTGCCGGTGATGATGGAGCAGCTGAAAGCGCAGAACCTGACGCAGGTGCTGCTGGTGACGCCGCAGCTGCGTCCGCTGATTGCGCGCTACGCGCGTCTGTTTGCCAATGGGTTGAATGTGCTGTCGTATAACGAAGTGCCCGATGAGGCGAATTTGCAGATTGTGGGGCAGGTGAGTTAGAGCGTACTGGCTGTCTTGGAACGTGCTCGCTGTCCCCCATCCCGGCCTTCCCCCGCTAGCGGGGGAAGGAGACGCTGCCACATGCAGCTTCAGAACTAACATATGGCAGCATCCTCCTCCCCCATTCATGGGGGAGGACCGAGGAGGGGGACACCGAGCACCGACCGAGGAGGGGGACAGCGAGCACCGACCCAATTCTAACAGCCAGCACTATCCCATCAACGCCGCCATAATCACTGCAAAAACCGTGTCCGGCTGCAGCATCACCTCATGATTCCAAAACCTCAGCACACGCCAGCCCTGTCTGTTTAACCGTTGCGTACGTTCATCGTCATATCTGACAGTTTCGCCATGGTGCGATCCATCGAGTTCAATCGCTAGCCGCTTCTCCAGGCAGGCAAAATCCAGGATATACGGGCCATAAGGATACTGGCGGCGAAATCGCAAGCCACCACATTGTCTGGCGCGCAGCAGAATCCAGAGCTTTCGCTCTGCTGGCGTCATGTTATTTCTCAGTTCCTTAGCGCGCAGCACATGATGTCGCATCAATATTCATCCTGAAAAAGCGCATCGTGTTCCCGCTGGTGCCCAATCACAACGCATGGAGTGCCATCTTGAGCAGTAGATTCCAACTGTTATAAAAAAACACACCGAATCTGTCTCTAATTCGCTTCACTGTTATGTGCTTTACTGGCAGGCAGTGATAATTAGAGGTGAACAATGGACGCGATCAAACAAATCCTGCTCGACGAAATCGCCACGCTGAACCGTGAAGGACAGCGTGATAATTTGCCGCGCTTTAGCTTTTCCTTCCTTAAAACCCATCCGGGACTCTGGGCCATCATGTACTTATGCTACGCGCTGTGTGTGGCGTTGATCTTCTCAACCGAGATGCTCGGCTGGCCCGCGTTCTGGTTTGCCACGGTGTTTGTGGTGGTGATGAGCGTGCTGATGCTGATGGATATCAACCCGAAATACCGCTTCGAAGATATCGATACGCTGGATCTGCGCGTCTGCTACAACGGCGAGTGGTATTACGTGCAGCCGGTTTCGCAGCAGGCGCTGGACAAAATTCTCGATAATCCGCACACGCCGGATCGCGTGCGCAGCGGCATTGATCGTCTGATGAAGCAGAAAGGGGAAGTGGATTTCTACGACGTCTACTATCTCACCTGGGGCCACCAGCAGGCAGCCCACGTTTAATGGTTTAATCCGGCAATCAGTTTTCCCAGCATCTCCACCGCCGCTTCAGCGCGTGCATCCCACGGCCAGGCGGTGTTAAAGCGGAAGCAGTGGCTGAAACCTTCGCTACTGGAAAACAGCTGGCCGGGCGCGATGCTGATCCCCTGCTGCAAGGCCAGGTGGTAGAGCTCAGTGGTGTTGATCTGCGCTGGCAGCGTGATCCACAAAAAATAGCCGCCCGGCGTATCGCTGATGCTGGCATCCGCGGGCAATAGGCGGCGCAGCGCCTGTTGCGCCAGCTGTTTACGTTTTGCCAGCGTCTGACGCAGCTTCTTCAGATGCGTATCATAGCTGCGCGTGCTGAGGAAATCGGCGAGCGCCAGCTGCATCGGCGCGCTGGTCGACAGCGTGCTCATCAGCTGAATGCGCTGCACGCGCTGCGCGTGACGTCCCGCCGCCACCCAACCGACGCGAAATCCCGCCACCAGATTCTTCGAAAAACTGCCGCAGTGCAGCACGTTGCCGTCACGATCAAAGGCTTTGGCCGGCAGCGGTTTGTCATGGCCTTCATACAGATCGCCGTACACGTCGTCTTCAATCATCGCCACATTGTAGCGCGCCAGCAGTGCCACCAGCTGCTGCTTACGCTCGGCGCTCAGGGTAAAGCCGAGCGGATTTTGTCGGTTGGTCATTAGCCAGCAGGCTTTCACCGGCCAACGCTGCAGCGCCTGCTCCAGCTCATCCAAATCCATGCCATGTTCCACATCGCTGGCGATGGCAATCGCGTTCAGCTTAAGGCGTTCGATAGCCTGCAATGCGCCATAAAACGACGGATTTTCAAGGATCACCCAATCGCCGGGTTCGGTAACGGCTTGCAGGCTGAGATTGAGCGCTTCCATCGCGCCGTTAGTGATGACGATGTCATCCGGCGACAGCGTGATGCCCTGTTGCGCATAGCGCTGGGCGAGAATTTTACGCAGCGCTTCATTGCCTGGCGGCAGGTTGTTGAGCGCATCGGTGGGTTTCAGGTTGTGTGAGACTTTCACCAGCGAGCGCATTAGCTGGCGCTGCGGGAAGAGTTCGGGATCGGGAAACGCCGAACCAAACGGCATGATGGCGGGATTGCGCGTGGCTTGCAGCACATCAAACACGAAGCTGTTGGTATCGGCCTGGTCGGTTTTGGCGATCTCCTGGGTGGGCAAGCGCGGACGACTTTCGGCGGCGCGCGGCGCGACGTAATAGCCCGATTGCGGCTTTGAGACAATCCAGCCCTGGCTCTCCAGCACTTCATAGGCGTGCATCACCGTCATCAGGCTTAATCCGCTCTGTTCCGCCTGCTGCCGCAGAGAAGGCAATTTCTCACCCGGCGGCCAGATGCGCGCTTCCATTTGCGTGCGCAGCCTGTCTACCAACTGCTGATATTTCGCCACCCGAACTCCGATGTAGAGGATTTGGCGGCTATTTTAGCGCAAATCGCTGACGCCTGAACGCCTCTGGTTTGTCAGCGACCGTTTGTCCGCTCTAAGAGTTTTCCTACTTCGAGACATTTCTGCTAAGTCAACGTTAGCAACCTCACTAACATCACGGGTTTTCAGGCCTACCCAACATCAGATAGACAAGGATATTTATCATGCAAGAAACAGTGCAAAAATGGACCACGAATCCTAAACCCTCTCTCAGCACAACCATTCCTGAGGAGAAAGGCGGGATTATGGAAATCGTGCTGAATGGCACCATTTACAAGGCGGATATTGACAAGGTGACGGGCACATGGAGCTGGACACCGGATGCCGCACTCGCCGATGGGCCCTATAACATCACCTTCCGGGTGATTGACGACGCGGGCAATTATGGTGATCCCACGCAGTTAATTCTTCACGTTGATACCACGGCGCCTT
>Ga0105246_10000127_pt1 | contig 35078 bp, 36 predicted proteins | sample KBSM64metaG_FD_99694 | JGI IMG/M metagenome (GOLD analysis project Ga0105246, IMG submission 99694) | Miscanthus rhizosphere microbial communities from Kellogg Biological Station, Michigan, USA - KBS M6-4 metaG | ecosystem: Host-associated > Plants > Roots > Rhizosphere > Soil | place... | reverse complement strand
GTCCGCATTGCGGTGTTGCCCGCATATACGAACCAAGAAATGAGGAATATTTCCTGCACTACAATGGGCAATCCCCCACTGACCCTGTTTTCGGACTATCACTTTGGTTTCAATGTGAAATCAGGGGAGATCTATTTTGGGCTTTTAACAGAAAGCACTTACTCGAAATAGCTGATTATGTTTCCTCAACGCTGCGGGAACGCAAAACAAAACAGTATACGACGATGGTCGAGAAGCTGCCACAATTTATTAAGGCTGCGAAGAACAGGGAATTGATTGGGAAGGCAGTAGACAGCCTTTTAAAAAAGTAAACCAAATGTCTATAATCTGCTCCGTGCAGAACAGCCAAAGGCAAATCAATTTCCCACCATACCGCTCAATAATTTTTGAATCAATGACGCAAGCAAAGGCGATGCTGTAACAAGTATCGTTGTAATGCTGCTCCATAAATTTCCTAGAATTTTATTTCCGCCTGGAGCAATTACGTTTTGAGCCTGGCCTGCAATGGCCAGGGAACTAAATTTCAGCTTAACCGGAATATAAAATAAAAGCAGCACAACCGTATGAAAAGCGCCAACAAGATAAACATAATCGGCGGACAGAAAATCGGTCCCTGCATAAATTTTGTAAAAACGCATGGCCTCTGTATGATTAATTGCCGTAAATGCAGCGCCCAGCCACAATACAAATACACTTAGTATTACGGCTGTCGCCAGGAAGGAATCATCAAAGGCATTTTTTATCGCTGCATAATTATCTTTTAGCTCCTGGTCGTTGGCCATGACCATTTTGTTTGTCCGGACGTGTTGATCCAGTTGATCAAGGCACATAGACATATGCAAAAACATCCCGAAACATCCTGCAGCCACCAGATAACCGATGACAGCATACCATAGCATTTTGGTATTAAAGCCTTCCAGGAAATAATTATCCCGGATGATGGTGGTGTCAATCATCCGTTCGTAAAAAATATATGAGAAAAGGCCGAGAAAGAGTAAAGGTATTATAGAAGATATCAGCCAGTTAACAACAGAAAATAAATCACCCGGTAAATTTTTAACCTGTTCATTGAGTGAGTCTATCCTGCCATATAAAACAGGAATAACAAGAAACCACAATATCATCTGGGCGACTGACAGAATTAGCCAGAGGCCTGCAAGTGTGTTGCGCTGAATAAATTCCATCATGGTGCGTGGGTTACTAACGGCTATATATGATTTCACCGGATTGTAAGCTGGCTCCTTCCTGAACATGGCATTTGTATCATTGTATAAAAAGAAGATCGATTTGTGGGGATAAGGAAAAACGTTAAAACTGTCTGAACTCATAGCCCCACCCAGTGCAGTCCTGTTTATCAGGAGCGTTTTTGTAAAAAATGTATCTGCCGTATCTGCGTTATTAGCGGTGAAATTGGCAGAATCGGCCAGCATGTTTGCTATTTTTGTTCTCATCTCCACCCTTTTCAAATCATTTGTTGTCCCAGGTAAAATAACTTTCAATGAGTCTTTCAACCGAACCAGCCTGCTATGATAAATTACCCTTAGAATGGAGTCTTTTTGTGGAATAAGCAATTCATGGTAAACAATTCTGTTTTCCTTATTTTTTCCGCCCAGCAGGCAGATAGAAAAAACAAATCCTGCAATGCCGACCAGGATTACAACAGAAATTTTATTGGTTATAAATTTATATCCCTTCATAAGCGTGTTGATTTTAAAAGGCCGGTTGCTGATGCTGGTACATATTCTTGCTAGATGCACGCCCGGAAAATCATCCGCCCTGGCTCGTTCTTACAATGCATTTGTGGCCGGTGGCCGTTCTGTGCGCGGAACCGAAGTCATTCGCAGCATCGAGACTGGTGAATTTAATTACTCTTCCCTGTTCATCCCTCAGATCACCATCGATATTACATTCTACGATAAATTCCTGTACCAGACCCACTGCCCTACTTTTATGCATCATAGTTGTAAATGCCCTCGAAAAAACGGCTATCCTCACCGCAGTATCTTTCGCAACGGTTTTTTTCGTAAATTTTTTTTTGGGGGCTGCCTTCTTTTTGGGTACCGTTTTTTTGGGCACCGCTTTTTTCGCCGTTTTTTTCTTTTCCATTGTATTAATTGTTAGTGTTAAAAGAATAATTTATTAAAGGGAATGGTAGCATTGATGCCAACCGATTTCCTTTGCCAGGTAGAAGTGCCCTTATCCTTGCTGTCTTCCCAATCCGGTAAGGACAAAAACAACTCGAAGTTTACGATTGATTTTTGATCTGTGTTATTTAAGAAGCGGAACAGAAGTCCCAGTCTGCCGGAATAATTGGGACTGGCGAACTTGCTATAGGTACCGGTAAGGCCGGCAGTGATACCCATAAAGTTTCCCCTTGCGATCACCAGTGTTGTTTGAAGGCCAAGTGTATGCATCCAGTCATATTGCTTTGACTTACCAGATATATCCAGCACCTTTGAAGTTTGCTGGAATTGGTAGGAAGTGTTGGCAGAATCCGCACGGGTAATGGTTTGAAAATCCTGCGCGTCAATATGCGATAAGTTCAAATCATTCCCTATAGTATATGCTGCATTCAGGTAAAAGGATTTTATCAACCTTTTTGTCATAGTATTTAAATAAGGATCGCTTCTCTGCAAAATATAATTGTATCCCAGTGTAAGTGCCGTATTGTTAAAAGTCATGTCACCCACGCGTGAGACATAAGGAAGTGCCTGGTCGTAGGTTTTATATTGTGGACGGGAATAGGTCAGACCAGCGGAAAACCAGCTGAACTTAAAGCTTAGCCATGCCGGATTGTTTACTTCCATAGTATCAACGATGGCCTGGATACTGTCTGTCAGTTGCTTCGTGATATCATCCATATGGCCTTCGACGGTGTAATAGGGCGCCCTCTCGTTTAAACCGTACGCAGTCAGTTTAGCCATCGCTGTATACATACTGTCCCTGGTCATGATTATTTTGGATGCATTGGAATCACCGGGCTTTCCGTTCTGCATGCTGATAAGACTGTCCAGCCTGTGTTTAATTTTCTCATAGGCCAACGAATCGTTTGAATAATTTACTCCGTATTTTATCAGCAGGTTGGAATTATACGCCTGTATCGCATAAATCTTTTTGTCATTGTAACTTCTTGCCCCGTTGGCATTAAACTCAATCAGGCTTTTTCCGGTATTCAGGAAGCTAATATTAGTATAGAAAGTAGTATTGCCACTCACATCACCTGCTGAAAACAGGTTTGCGATATTGTTTGAAAAATCTGCCTTCACACCGAGGTTATAAATTGCATAGGTGTTTTTGTGGGAAATATTGCCTTCAAGCCTTGTTGAATTGGTAGTAGGTTGCAGTGAAATAGAATTTCCATTTGGCAGTCCAACAGTGGTGGTGCTCAAATAAGAAAAGTATTTATTAATAAACATGTCGAAATGCGGCTTATTCATCAGCATGTAACCACCGCTGTACCGGGTAGAATCGTAAATGGTCAATAAACTATCCGTATAATGTCCAACGACGACAGGAATTTTGGTTGCTTCTGAAGTCTTGGGAAATATCGAATGGTATTTGAAACCCGGTTGGGCCAATAATTTTTGACCTGAGCAAATAATAAGAGCCGTCAGGACAAAGCAGATTACATACTTGATCATATACATAATAGATATTAAATATTAAAATGGACAGGGGGAAAACAGCAATGTTAAACCGGGACTACATTAACGGGCCAATAATTTCCAATGGGGAGATAAAATAGGATTCCTGGGGTTGGGGATTAGCTAAGTTAATCAGGCTTCTATATATCACAAACAGGTATTTACACGGTATTTAATTTTTATTTTAACCACTTTTCTTAAAAAAATTGGAAGGCGACGTTGGCCTCATTGTCAAAGCATGCTTTGCCTGCTATTGCATTTAAAATTTCCAGATTCCTGTAGGCCCCCAGTCCTAAATCAGCGCTATTAAATCCATGAGACTTCAGGTCGGCATTCTGCGCAAATACCGTATTATGGTTGTCAATGCTGTAATTACGCCGGATATTGTAATGGCCGTCTTCTGTCCAGCCTATTATGTGTCTGATGCCTTCCAGGAAAGCGGGTGCATGCTGCTGGTAGCCGGTCGCCAGGATAACAGCTGTGGTAGTATGTGTAAAGCCTTTGGCGGTTTCTTTGTGCATGAATCCCAGGTTAAATCCTGTTTTACTCTTTTCAATGCTGTTTAGTTCGCAACTGGTAGCGATGTGTGGCAGATAAGCATTTTCGTCCAGGGATCTCATATAGAGCAGATCATAGATCTCGTTGATAAGTGAAAAGTTAATGCCCTTATAAAGCCGATCCTGCCCGGCCAGTACGTTTTTCTTTTGTTGCGGTTGGAGATTGAAAAAATACTCAATATAATCTGGTGAACTCATTTCAAGGCTTAGCTTGGAATATTCCATGGGGAAGAACCGGGCAGATCTGGTGAACCAGTGTAGTTTTTCCAGATCGGGGCGTGTGGTTAGGAGGTGCTGGAATATTTCCGCGGCGCTCTGGCCGGAACCGATGATGGTAATATCTTTTATTGGCTTGAGTTGTTCTGTCTTGAACAGGTAATCCCCGGAATGAAACACAAAAGGGTTCTGTATCTTTTGAGCGCAAGCTGGCCTGGCTGGTATTGTTCCGGTTCCTATTACCAAATGTTTTCCATGGAACGTTTCGATGGTATCGTTCGTGGTGTTCCCGGCAGTAACCGTATACAGTTTGTTTTGCTCATTGTAATTAATACCAATGCAGGCCCGGCTGAATCTCAGTGAGGGCAGTTGTGCAGCTACCCACCGGCAGTACTGGTTGTATTCTTTGCGTGTCGGGTAATAATTTTCATGGATGGCGAACCTGGTGAGACGGTTCATTGCTTTTAAGAAGCAGAGATAACTAAATTTACTGGATGGATCGGCGAGGGTAACCAGATCAGCCAGGAAGGGCACCTGCAGCCTAGCGCCTTCCAGCATCAGGCCGGGATGCCATTGGAATGATGGGTTGTTGTCCATGAACAGGCAACTGAGTCCGGGAATCGCATTGGCGAGTGCGGCAAGGCCCAGGTTAAAGGGCCCGATACCTATGCCGATGATATCGAATACTTTATTTGTTTGCATATTTTTTTTGATAGTGATTGATGAAATAAGTGATCACCATTGTCCAGCCCGAGGTGAATGCAATGGCAATAAGCGTTCCCGGCATGTCAAGGTTCTGGTAGCCGAAGAAGGGTGTCATCCAAAGTATCAGTATCCATTGAATAAAATAGATAAGGGTGATGTTTTTGCTGGCCCAGGAAAGGGATTTGAAAAAAAGATTGGGCTTATAGTGATTGGATTGTCTTTCCCAAATCCAGAGCCATACCAGCACGATACCAATATGAATGAGGGTATCTGCGGGATTGGTCCGGTAAAAAGACGGGCTGGGATCATGGGTGATAAATTCCCGCATACAATAGCCTGTTAGTAATAAAGCCGCTCCTGTTATCCCAATGCGGTTAAAGTAGTTAAAACCGCGCGGGTTATTTTGGAGCCAGTAACCAATGGTTAAACCAACCAAAGGATATACCAGCCAGGGAAACAATGGAAAGAAAACGACGGGCGGATGGCCACCCAGTAGCTGGAGTAAATAATCAACGACTGGGTAACCATAACGCAGGTCCCAGAAAAACGGTGAACCTAGTGCTACAAATATCGCCAGCCAGACAGCAAGTTCATGGTATTTGCGGTGTTGTTTAACAAAGTATAGTATGAGTAATGCGATGGCAGCGAAAGCCAGGATATCTCCCATAAAAATAACCTGCGCATACCCGTACGGGTTATCACCCGCCTGCAGGTCAGGCAAAAGGCTATCTGGTAACCACCCCATTTTCATGGGCAGCGCAAACTTCAGGATATTGAGTGCATATCCTGCGACCAGCAAAACAAAGGATCTCAGGAATACCATATCAAATGGCTTAGGTTTGGAGAATGCCACATACACACCCATTAACAGCATGAACAGCTGCGCACCCGGCCCTTCAGCGATAAAAGCGAGGAAATAACCCAGGCAGGTGTCACGCGTTTCCAGCCTGCTATAGACCAGCATGGTATGAATAGGCGCTATCATCAGCACCGTGAAGCCACGGGCGAGATCGAAAGATTTGATTCGTTGCATATTAATTTTGTTCAGGCCTCCCCCCTGTCCCACGGCCCCCGGCCCCCTCCTAACCTCCCCCATCAGGGGAGGAATAGCGGTTTTGGACAGAGAGAAGCTTATTTAGAAATTAGGTATAGATTGGCTGTTTTATAAGACAACACGATCTCCTTTGAAAATTGAAAGCCGGCTTTGCGCGCTAGTAAATTGGCCAGCAGGTTTTCCTTATCCGGCTCGGCGTATAATTTTTTTGAAAGAGAGAAAGAAAAATAGAATTCAGTAAAAGCCCTGAGCGCTTCCAACGCCAGCCCCTTGACTGAGACTTTTGCCGGTTGCATCAGTATATGCAGTCCGCAGTCTTCAGGGTTTGCCTCCACGTGATTTTTTAATTCGTCAGATAGTACCTGATAACAATCAACTTGTCCGACTGGTCTGCCATCCAGCAGAACCATAAAAGAATGTGCGTGCAGGCTTTCGAGTACCATGCTGTAAGTAGCAGCCAGCATTTCCCTGCTCCCGTCCATCTGCCAAAATTTTTTCGCATAGTCCTGGTTCACCCATTTATACAGGGTGTCCAGGTCTTCTTTTATTGTAAGGGATCGGATGCAGAGTTTGCCTTGTGGAATGGGCTTACTAAACAATATGCCAGTATGTGCGGGTTTGCAATGCAATGTGGGCAGCTCAGTGGTTAACGGGATATAGACCATAAAATGTGATTCATTTATGGTGCGCAAGCTACCCTGGCCATACGCGAAATAACAGACCTGGAATTATAAAAAACCAACCTAAACTTATACTATGGATCTGGAATTGTTTGAAGAAGGATTTGGGATGATAGAACTTTGCACCGGCCTCTCCCCTGCTTTCAATGCATTGGTACTAAGCACCGGTATCCCGCTGGCTTTTGAAGGCGTACATTTTAAATGCCTGATACAGGAATTCCGTGGCAACGGTTTCAGCGCCTGGTTCAACCGTTTCTGGACAACGGCGCCCTCGGTTGTCGGCGCAAGAGGCAATATGGCCGTGCTGGAGCTGCGTGTCGCTATTAAAAACAAAATTGCCGGGGACTGGGAGAAAATTGAGCAGGCCGTATTGCCGCCGTATTATTTTCAACTGGCTTACACGCCTCATGTAAAGACAAGGGCTATTTTTACCACCCCGCTGGAGTATCAGACCTTTGATATTCATTTTGACTATCCCTTCCTGCTGGACTTTGGTATAGATTATAAAATGCTGGATACTTTTCTTAATTGTGTAATAAAAAAAGATGCCGCTGTTTTATCACAGGAGCAACACCGTTGTACGCCCATCATGCTGGATGCCATCCGTCATATCCTGCACAATGATTATTCATTGCCTGGCAAGGCAAGACTTCTAAAAGCATGCGTTGAAAATATTTTATTGGGCGCATTGGAGCTGGTGGCTAAAGTTGAGATCAATAAAGTCAAACTCTCGCGCGCTGATACGGATGCCATTTATCATGTACGTGATTTGATAGATGCTGCCTGTCCCTCTTATCCCGGCAATGAGGTGCTGGTGAAAAAAGCGCATATCAACCTTTTCAAACTCAGTATTGGTTTCAACCGATTGTTTGGAAAGACGCCTTACGAATACTTTCTGGAGATGCGTTTGTTAAAAGCAAAGGAGCTGCTGGCGCAGGGTAATTCAGTGACGGCGGTTGCCTATGAATTGGGATATGAATCATCGACTACTTTTATCAAGTCTTTTAAAGCGGCATTTGATGTGACGCCGGGGAGGTATCAGAAGTCTGCGGAGTAGTTCGGCCATGCCATTGTATAGGCCCGCATCCCGGCCCTTGTTGCAGGCCTGCTTTCAATAGTGGCGCACCTGGTAAAACAAATTGATAAGTCCCTGTGAACGCTTCCTGATTTAGTTTGCAATATTACTCCTGCCCCTTAAAATAACGGTGTAACTGGAATATGCCACGGTTGTGGTGATTGCGGATGATGGTGCCCGATTTCTCCATGATGGTAATGATTTCAGGCAGGCTAAACCCGTCCCGGTAATGCAATGTAATGACACGGGCGGTATCTTCTTTCAGGGTAGTCAATGCGGCATCAATCTCCTCCTTTGTCTGTTCTTCATTCATTTGGTGCCAGTAAGCCCTTCTTTCCTTATTCGAGTTAAATTTCATGGATGGCTGGTTAAATATGCTAAGTCTATGGTGTTTGGCAGAAGCCCGTGAATAGCGCAAATTGCCGCTTCATTCAAATTGTACTATGAAAAATGTTTCTGCTATCGACCGGTACGTGATCCAAAAAGTAAAGGACAAAAGAATCGCACTCAAATATTCACAGGCAGATCTGTCCTATGAACTCGGTACCTCTTCCAGTTTTATTGCGCAGGTGGAAAGGGAAAGCACCAAAACCAAGTACAGTCTTGACCGGATCAACCAGATTGCCCGTGCGTTCAAGTGTTCCGTATATGAATTCCTGCCTGAATATCCTGTATAATCACCCTTAATTGAGACAACCATTCACTGGCAGGTACTATCCGCTCAAATAATTTAGTGCAGGTGGCGCTTTACCCACCTTCCAAAAAAATTCCCCATCATTATTTAACGCGGACACTCAGCTATAGCTGATTGGTGAGAACCCGCAAATAAACCATCTTGCCCCGGAAACAACCAGTAAAATGAAACCAGTATCTAAAATTGACCGTTACGCTATCAAGAAAGTAAAGGAACGCAGGAAGGCGCTGGGCTTTTCGCAGGCGTCACTTTCCTATGAAATAGGTACTGCCATCAGTTATATCGGCCAGGTGGAAAGCGAGTCCTATCCAACACACTACAGTCTTGACAGACTGAACCAACTGTCAAAAGTCCTTAAATGTTCCATCCACGATTTTCTGCCCAAACAGCCACTTTGATAACTCCTTTCACTGAAATATTCTCTGCGAAAATAGTATTTTTTTCAATCTTTTACTCAGCTATGACTGAGTAATCCCACAAAATAATTTAAGGTCGGTTTTTCATCATTCCAGGTCTGCTTATTTTCTTCTCCCCTATGCAATTTTACAGGGTCAACGATGATTGCTTAACAAGGATAAATTAACCCGGATATGCTTACTGGAATTTCATGGGGACAGTTTCTTTTTTTCTGGATGGTACTGCTGATGGTTTACTATATGGCTGTCGCTTCCATTTTCTATAGGAAGGATATACTTCATTTGCTGAAAAATGGATTTGCCAGGAAAAAAGTTTTAGCAGTGGCACCCCATGCTGACAGCAAGGCTATAATTGGAAAAACGCCTGTAAAGGAAGTTATAAAAGACAAACCCACTGATCAATCTGCCATCCATGACTTACTCGAAGAATTAAAAACTGTCCTGTCAAACGCCGCAAAAAAATCTTTCCAAAAAGAAGAACTGCTCATGGCATTACAGGTACTATTCAAAAAATATCAATCCATAAAAAATACGCCTTTTCAAATCGCTGTGAATAATCAAATTATTCGTGAATGCCAGGACAGTTGTGCCATCGAACTGAGGACAATTGATCTCATCAATATCTGGTAGTAGTAAACCGGAGATAAACGTCATTGCCCCATCTGTGTGAATTGTGCAGGAGAACCAGGTGCTATCAGCAGTAACCGGATGGGGCACCCATACCTGCAGGTCAGTCCGCTTTTATTGAATGATGCAGTTGGTTGTAAGAGCGGGCGCTGCAGGATTTTTCAGGGAGCTGTAACCATAAAACAAAAGGATATGTGGAGTGTGAATCGTGAGAAGGATAAAATCCTTGTTAGAAAACTATTGCCCATCATAGGCATATGCCCGATGCTGTTGCTTGGTAAGGCATTGGATGCGCAGGATGGTGTGGCAGGTATCAATGAAGCCAATACCAAGGTGCGCGGGTATTTTGATGCCGGTACCAACCTGATGTACGCCGTAGGCGCTATCCTCGGTCTTATCGGTGCAGTCAAAGTTTACCAGAAATGGAATGCAGGTGATCCCGACACGGGTAAGGTGGCCGCAGCATGGTTTGGATCCTGTGTGTTCCTTGTTGTAGTCGCTACAGTTATTAAAAGTTTTTTCGGGATTTAATCAATCCACCATTACAGTTTAAAAAAATGCTTCGTGAGAGGCCGGGCATTCTATTGTCCAGCCTCCCCCTAATCGCCTTCCAACAGCGGGGGACAGAAATAAAAAAATAATCAAACAAAATAATTATGAAAAAAACTTTTTATGCCGCATTGCTTTTTGTAAGTGGATTTGCTGCCTGTAAGAAGGATCTGCATCCTTTGCCGCCCGATATGCCCAATACTGTTCCACCGGGTTATTTACCGGTCGTTGAGAAATATGTACGCCAACACCCGGCCATGGTTCGTTACGATGATATTGACTTTAGCAACTGCAGGATTAGTAAACAAAAAGTACATTGGTATGCACGGTTGCCATTAAAAAACAAGTCACTGTTTGCTGATTTTGTGGTGTTGCAAACGGATAGCCTGGGTAACACCAGTGAAGGTAAATTGGTTCACCTGGAACAGGCATTGGCAACCAACAATACAACCAAAACCGCCGTCTTTAACGGCGCTGTTGATATCGTTTCTTTAGATGGAAAAACAACCATTCATTCTGCCATTACAAACGGTTATATAGAAGCATTTCATAGTAGCCTCCCCCTAACCCCCTCCAACAGAGGGGATATAGAAAGCCCGGCTGGTTGCAGAAAACTAGGAAACAGGGAAGCTATCATTCCTGTTCCCTATGATCAACTTCCGGAAGTGATTGTAGTTGGATACCTGCCGGCAGTCAATGAAGGAGGCAGTTTTTCTTTTGCTGATTATATGATGCTGCAAAGTTTATTTAATGGTAGCAGCGGTGGCGGCTACAATGATGGTCTTGGTCCGAATGGAATAACAGGTGGCAGTACTACTTATTCTTATAGTGGCGGATATGGCCTCCTGCCGGCCCAATACCAGGTGCCCGCTGATTTACCGGATATCGCTGTCGCTCCTGACAACAGTTATTTGCGGCCCGCCATCGACATGAACGCCTGGATGAAATGTTTTACTGATATACCAGATGCAGGGGCCCGCTGCTCGGTTACACTACTCGGTGATTTACCAGTGGATACGGATCCCGCCAAGGGGATGAACCTGTGGAGTGGTAATACCGGACATTGTTTTTTACAGCTCACAAAAACAAACGGCGGTCAGTCGGTGACGCAGGTTATCGGTTTTACAGCCGAAAGCCCGATGCAGGCGATTGTCAACACGGAAGCTTTTGTGCCGGGTAAAACGGTGGACAATGCCGGTCATAAATATGATTGTTCCATTACCATGAACCTGACAACGGATGGATTTCATACGGTCATTAACAAATTGAAAAGTCTCTCTGCCGTCATGCCTTACAGTGTAGTGAATTATGATTGCCTGGATTATGGACTGCAGGTCTTCAATGCGGTGCGTCCCAATAATCCACTGATTATTCCGAAGCAATACAGTGTTGCTGATCCATTTTCCAATATCGCCAATGGGCCAAAGCTGTATACGTTACTCAATGATATGTTTATGAGCGGATCGCCGGAAGCAGCCAATATTACGATTGGTGGACCGAGGTACGCAGGAGAAAGTCATGGGGCGTGCAATTAGACCGATGGCTCCCCAAGGATTTCGGCCTCCCCCGGCCCCCCCCTTCCCTCCCCCATTAGGGGAGGTGTATTTTAAAAAATTTTTGAAATGGGCAATAGTGTTTATCAAATCAACAAAGGCATCAATAAAAGTATCGAGTTCAAAGGTTTGAAGGCGCAGTACATCTGGTGGCTCGGCGGCGGGGTGGTGGCGCTGCTGGTACTGTTTGCTGTGATGTATTTCATCGGGGTAAATAGTTTTATTGGACTCGGCATTGTGCTGATGATGGGTGCAGGATGGGTTGTTTATGTATACCGCCTGAGCAATACACATGGGGAGTATGGAATGATGAAAAAGCTGGCAAAGACAAAGGTTCCGAAGATTATAAGATCAAATTCAAGGAAGATATTTTGGGCGGCCTCCCCCTAACCCCCGGCCCCCTCCCAACCTCCCCCATCAGGGGAGGAGTACAGAGATTTTGTTCAGGTTAATAGTTAAATGATTGATTATGGAAAAAGAGCTGGAAGATATATTCCCGATTAAAGGTGTAGAGCATGATTGTATCCTTTCAAAGATGGGTGATGTGACAGTCGCTTATGAAGCAGAATTGCCGGAGATATTCACCCTTTCTGATCAGGAGTATGAGGCTTTCCACCAGGCATGGGTAAAAGCTATGAAAGTGCTGCCCAAACATTCCATTTTTCACAAACAGGACTGGTTTGTGGAAACCAGTTATACACCGGATTTTAGCGGGAATGATGCCAGCTTTCTCACGCGCAGCAGTGAACGTTTTTTCAACGAGCGTCCGTTCTTCGAACACCGTTGTTATATCATGCTCACCAAAAAACCAGCGAACAGGAAAGCCTCGTCCTCACTTTTCTCCACCCTGCTTCGTTCATCGGTAGTGCCCGAAGAAACATTAAAGCCCGAACTGCTGCAGGACTTCATGGATGCCTGCGGCCAGTTCAAACGTATCCTGGAAGACAGTGGTTTTGTGAAAATAAAAAGGCTTTCCAATGCTGACCTGCGAAGCGATGCCGGGCATGCCGGTCTGATTGAACGCTATTGTTACTTAAGTGAATCAATGAACGAGCGAATCATCAGGGACATCATATACAAAGACGGGATACAGGTCGGGGCACAGCGCTGCCAGCTGTATACACTGGCAGATGCTGCCGACCTGCCCGCGCTTTGTGGTTCGCGCATCAATTATGACAAGTATTCTACGGACAAAACAAAATTCAGTACCGGTTTTACATCGGCGTTGGGCCTGTTGCTGCCCTGTAACCATATTTATAACCAGTATGTTTTTATTGAAGACGCAGCCAGTATAATTAAGAAGCTGGAATCAAAAAGGCTGCGCCTGCAATCCTTGTCAGCCTACTCAAGGGAAAATTTGATGGCGCGTGACGCGACCAATGAATTTCTAAATGAAGCGATAGGCGGGCAACGATTACCGGTGAAAGCACATTTCAATTTATTGGTATGGGCTGATACACACGAAAAATTAAAGGAAATAAAAAACGGGGTATCCAGTGCCATTGCCCAGCTGGACGCGGTACCGAAGCAGGAGCTGTCGGGCGCACCGCAGATCCACTGGGCGGGCATCCCCGGCAATGCTGCGGACTTCCCGATGAATGATTGCTTCGACAGTTTTGCGGAACAGGCTACCTGTTTTTTCAACCTGGAAACTTCCTACCAGTCTTCATTGAGTCCTGTAGGCATCCGCCTGGGAGATCGGTTAACGGGCAAGCCGGTGCATGTTGATATTTCAGATGAGCCGGTAAAAAAAGGCATTTGTACTAACCGCAACAAGTTTATACTCGGGCCATCGGGTTCAGGTAAATCTTTTTTTACTAACCATATGGTGAGATCTTATTATGAACAGGGAACCCACGTCGTATTAGTGGATGTGGGGCATTCGTACAAGGGACTTTGTGATATGGTGAGTGGCTATTATTTCACCTATTCAGAAAAGGATCCCATCAGGTTTAATCCGTTCTATATTGGCGCCGGTGATGTGCTGGACACCGAAAAAAAAGAGAGCATCAAGACCCTGCTACTGGCACTCTGGAAAAAAGACAATGAGAGTTTCGGACGTTCAGAGTATGTGGCCCTGAGCAATGCCCTGCAAACCTATTATGACCATCTCGGGAAAAACAATACCCTTTTTCCTTGCTTTGATTCGTTTTATGAATTTCTCCAAAGTCATTTTGTTGCAATGCTGGAAATTGAAAAGGTAAAAGAAAAGGACTTTGATGTCACCAATTTTCTTTATGTACTCAGGCCCTATTACAAGGGCGGGGAATTTGATTATTTGCTGAACGCCACCGAAAATTTAGACCTGTTGCAAAAACGGTTTATTGTATTCGAACTGGACAATATAAAAGACCATCCAATCTTATTTCCTGTTGTAACCCTTATCATCATGGAAGTCTTTATCTCCAAGATGCGCAAGCTCAAAGGCATCCGCAAAATGATTTTGATCGAAGAGGCCTGGAAAGCAATCGCCAAAGAGGGCATGGCGGAGTACATTAAGTATTTATTCAAAACCGTGCGAAAGTTTTTTGGAGAAGCCATTGTCGTTACACAGGAAGTAGAAGATATTATTTCATCTCCCGTCGTAAAGCAGGCCATTATCAATAATTCCGATTGCAAGATTTTGCTCGACCAGTCGAAATACCAGAACAAATTTGATCAAATCCAGGAACTGCTGGGGCTGACAGAAAAAGAAAAAGCGCTGGTGCTTTCAGTCAACAGGGCCAACGACCCATCCAAAAAATACAAAGAGGTATTTATATCACTGGGTGGCACGCTTTCCCGTGTTTACCGGACTGAAGTCTCCCGTGAAGAATACTTTGCCTATACGACGGAGGAAATGGAAAAAGTAAAGATGCAGGCCTATTCAGGCAAATACGGCAGCATTGAAAAAGGCATTGCAGCGATGCTCGCGGATATGGACAGTAAACAATTACCATTCAATAATCACCGGTTATGAAACCAATAAAAATACCCTGCTTAAAACTGCTTATGCTACTAACCCTGCTAACGGGCTGCCATATGTTCAGCTCAAAAGGCAAACTGCGGGATTTTATCCCTGGCACCTACGCAAGCGCCTGGTCCTCCCCTTATAGCCAGACCAGGGATACGTTGCTGATTGCACCATTAACGGAAGATGGCAGTGTCACTTATACAATCACAAGACGTACTTACATAGAATACAACGCGGCATTCAGGAAAAGGGAACCTGAATATAGGATCGTGCGATGGACAGGCTCCTACAATCCGGGCGCAAAAACGGTGGTGCTTGAAAACAGCGGGCGCGTGCTATCCTTTGACCCGGACAAGCAGCAACTGATGATGGGTATAGTGGTGTACAAAAAATTATAGTTACTGGGAAAATGAAAATCAAAGGCTATGAAAAAAATATTCATTGTTTTTATTCTAAGTGCGTCGCTGACCATGGCACCCACCATGCAGTCACAGGCATTCGTGTGGACTGTTATCACAGCTGTCATCAAAAAAATAATTATTGCCATTGATATTGCCATCCAGAAACTGCAGAATAAAACCATCTGGCTGCAGGAGGCACAAAAGCAGCTGGAGAACACGATGTCCAAACTCAAACTCGATCAAATCAGTGATTGGGTAGAAAAGCAGCGGCTGCTGTACAGGGATTATTATGAGGAACTGCAAAAAGTAAAAAACATCATTGCCTACTACCAGCGCATCAAAGATGTGACGGCCAAACAACTGCAACTGGTGCAAGCTTATAAAAAAGCCTGGGGATTGTTCCAGCAGGACAAACATTTTACTACTGCCGAAATTGCCTATATGGGAAAGGTATATGAAGGAATGGTGGAAGCCAGTTTAAAAAATATTGATCAGATTATGATGGTGATTAATTCATTTGCTACCCAGATGACCGATGCCAGACGACTGGAGATTATCAATGCGGCAGCAGAAAAGATTGACAGGAATTATAATGATTTGAATGAGTTCAATACCCAGAATAAGATATTGAGTCTGCAAAGGGCGAAGGATCAGCATGATATTGATGTGACAAGAAAATTATATGGCTTATGAAAAAAACACTCGTACTGTTAACCAGCATTTTCCTTTCTGCAGCTTGCATTGCGCAGTCGAAGACATCTGTCATGATCCAGCAAATTGCAGCGAATGCAGCCGTGATGGCGGATATAAAAAAGGGAATCAGCATAGCAAGGGAAGGATTGGATTTTATTGGCAAAGCAAAAAATGGCGAATTCAATTTGCACCAATTATTTTTTGGTTCACTCAAATCAATCAATCCAAAAATTGCCGGTTGGGCCAGGGTCGCCGATATCATTACCCTGCAGTTGCAGCTTATAAAAAATTATAAGGTTCATTCTAAAAGCATTCAGGACAGCAACCAGTTTTCAGCTTCAGAGATAAATTACCTGTTTTCTGTCTTTTCCAAACTCACTGACCAGGCCGCTGCGGATCTTGAAGCGCTCATCACAATCTTAAGTGCTAATCAATACCAGATGAACGATAATGAAAGAATCAAACAAATTGATCTTTTATACGGGGAGATGCAAAGCAACTATGATTTTGAGCAACATTTGAGTAACGGGGCCATGGTACTGGCTAACCAACGGAAACAAGAAAGTAAGGAAGCAGCAAACGCAATGCTGTTAAATGGAATAAAATAGTAACACCATGAAAACATGTATATTTTTTTTGCTGCTGGTTGTTGTGGGAACAACAAAAAGTATTGCCCAGGCACAGGAACTCGAACAACTCGCCCTGGATATTGAAAAGCTGGCGCAGTTCAAACAAATCCTTAGCGATCTGAAAACAGCCTACCAGGTACTCGATGGTGGTTACAATACGATTAAAAATATTAGCCAGGGAAATTTTGATTTGCACAAAACTTTTTTAGACGGCTTGCTGGCAATAAGTCCAACGGTACAGAAATATAAAAAGATTGGGGACATCGTTGCCATGCAATTGCAACTCGTCAAAGAATACAAGGCGGCAAAATCCCATTTTGCTTCGACCGGCCAGTTCTCTTTGGGTGAATTTAATTATATAACGGGTGTATATGACAAGCTGGTCAGCGGATCACTCAATGATTTGGATGCTCTTTTAAATGTAGTCACTGCAAATAAACTGCGCATGTCAGATGATGAGCGAATCAGTGCAATTGATAAAATATTTGAAGGTATGCAAGGCAAGCTGGTTTTTTTAAGGCAGTTTAATAGCAGCACATCGGTGCTGGGGATACAAAGGGCCAGAGAACAAAATGATGTTGATGTGATGAGGAAATTGTACAGGCCCCCTCCTGGTCTCCCCCATTAGGGGAGGGGTAAAATATTTTGATCAACCACTGCTTCCAGTGGAGACAGTAAAAAAATCTTTCGATCAATTCTTCTACTCCCTCCTGTTGGAGGGGGCCAGGGGGAGGCCAAAAATTGTATAGGATGAAAGTGAATATGATTTTGTTGCAGACCGGTCTTGCCGGTGAAATTAAAAGTTTACACGCAGTACTTGATCAACTGTATACCGACATGATGCCCCTATGCAGCGGCCTTATCAGCGTCGGGCGTGGCCTTGCCGGCTTTGCTGCACTCTGGTGGATTGCGTCCCGGGTATGGCGCCACCTGGCCAATGCTGAACCCATCGATTTTTATCCCCTGTTCCGTCCCTTCGTGCTCGGTTTCGCTGTCATGATTTTCCCCTCCATTATTGCCCTTATCAATGGCATCATGCAACCCACTGTATCGGGAACAGAAACAATGGTCACTGATACGGATAAAGCAATTGCCACCTTACTGCAGGCAAAAGAAGACGCCATTAAAAAAACCGTGTACTGGCAGATGTATGTCGGTTCTTCCGGTGAGGGTGACCGTGACAAATGGTACCAGTATACCTACAATGAAGATCCGTCACAGGAAGGCTGGGTAGCAGGTGTCGGCAACTCCGTGAGTTTTGCGATGAGTAAACTCTATTACAATTTCAAGAACAGCATTAAAGAATTTTTATCGGAGGTATTAAAGGTTTTATATGAAGCGGCCGCGCTCTGCATCAATACCATCCGGACTTTTCAACTGATTGTCCTGGCGATACTCGGACCATTGGTCTTTGGTTTGAGTGTGTTTGACGGGTTCCAGCATTCGCTCAGGCACTGGATAGCGCGCTATATCAATACTTTTCTATGGCTACCGGTGGCAAACATCTTCGGCGCTATCATGGGAAAGATACAGGAGAACATGTTAAAGCTGGACATATCGCAGATACAGGACCAGGGCGATACTTTTTTCTCTTCCACTGATATGGCCTACCTGGTTTTTCTGATTATCGGAATTGCCGGTTATTTCACGGTGCCCGGTGTGGCCAATTATATCATTCATGCAGGCGGGGGCAATGGCTTATTGTACCGGACTACCTCGGCTTTCAATACAACCGTATCAACTGCAGCAAATACAACCAGCGCCGTTACAACAGCCGGTATAGACAGAATGGGAAGGGGTTTGCAAAACATTGCAAATACACCCGGATACATCAGAGAAGGATATAAATCAGCAGGTAGCGGAAGCAGTGATTATATGAAGGATAAGATAGCGGGGAAATAGGCCTCCCCCTACCCCTCCAATAGAGGGGGGTATTTAAAAAAGATTTTGACAAAGAAAATATTGGTTTTGATGTTCACGCAAATGAAAAATATTGATTCAGCATTTAAGTATGTACGTGGGTTTACACTTGTAATCTGCCTGGGTTCTGTTGTGCTTAGTTGTTACGCGCTGTACAAAAGCTTTGAACTGGTTAAAAACATTCAGGGCAAAATATACATCCTGGCCAATGGCAAGGCGCTGGAAGCGTACGTGGCAGAGAGAAAGGACAATATCCCGGTGGAAGCAAAAGATCATATCCGCAACTTCCACCAATTTTTCTTTACCCTCGACCCCGATGAAAAGGTGATTACCGCCAATATCAGCAAAGCCCTTTACCTCGCTGACGCATCCGCGAAAAGGCAGTATGATAATTTAAAGGAAAGCGGGTACTACACCGGTCTCATTGCTTCCAATATAAGCCAGTCCATCAGCATTGACAGTGTAATGCTCGATACCCATCAATCGCCCTATTATTTTAAATGTTATGCGAGGGAACATATCACCAGAACGACCAGTATTGTTTCAAGGAGTTTGATAACGGAGGGATACATGCGCGATGTATCAAGATCGGATAATAATCCGCATGGGTTTTTGATAGAGCGCTGGGTGATTTTGGAGAATAGGGATATAAAGGTGGAGAACAGATAGGACGGCCCCCACCTAACCTCCCCCAACAGGGGAGGAACGAAATATTTTGATCAGTTCTTCTACCCCCTCTTTTGGAGGGGGCAGGGGGCGGCTAAAACATTTTAAGAATGAAAAAATATGTAAAAGAGAAAATAGATAAACTACCAATCAGAACTAAACAGATTTTGTTTGGGTGCATGTTTGCTTGTGCGGCCTGTTACTGTATTTATTTATTACTCACGGCGTTTACGGTGCAGCACGGACCGCTCATCGTATTCAAAACCATTCAGGGACCAAAACATATCACAAGCAATGGTGATGAAAATACCAAAGCGGTGATGATTGTTACTGAACATGAGTTCAAACAAATTGAACAGTTTAAAAATCATATTGACTCCCTTCGAAAAACTGTAACTGGGAATTTAATAGCAGACAGCATTTTGCATGGACGGCCGGGATTAATGGACAGCATAGAGCAACTGGAACTGCTTTATCACTATCAAAAACAAAACAAATAATCAACCAATGGAACAGCAAACCCAATCACTAAAATTTGTAAGGCAGCGAAAATTTTTGACCGTGCTGCCAATGCTGGTGACTCCTTTTGTCTTCCTGGTTTTCTGGGCACTGGGCGGCGGCGGGGCAGCGAATACAGAAAGGACTGGTTCGCATACCAGCACCGGCATGAACCTCAACCTGCCGGTCGCCAATTTGAAAGACGATCATAAAGCGGACAAGCTCGCAGCGTATGAAAAAGCGGCATCGGATTCTGCGAAGATCCGTGATCTTATCCGCAGCGACCCTTATCTGAAAACGCAGTTTGACGAGAAGGATACAACCGGCAATGAAAAAGGATTTGTTTCAGAAAAAAAATACACTGATCCAAATGAAGCCAAAGTCTATGACAAGCTGGATAAATTAAATAAGGTATTAAATGAAACGGCCGCTGCTTCGAGGGTAAAAAACAGTGTTACTCCATCGGCAGAACAACGTGATAATGCAGCACCGGATGATGTTGCCAAAATGCAGGAATTGATGAAGAAGATTGAAGAAAAAAACAGTGTGCCTGCAGTGGAAGACACCGAACTCAAACAACTCAATGGTATGCTTGATAAAATTATGGACATCCAGCATCCGGACCGGGTGAAAGGGCGTTTGCAGTCAAATCCTTTGCCGACCAATAAACAAATGATATATGCCGTAAGCACAGAACCAATGGTGAGTAATGTCAGTTTGCTGGATACAGCTGCCGGCAATAACCATCCAATCTCAGAGAATGCATTTTATGGATTGGAGACAGCCAATAAACCACCTGAAAAACAAAATGCGGTTCCTGCCGTGGTACACGAAAACCAAACGCTTGTAAATGGTGCAGAAATCAGGCTGCGCACGCTTGCTGATATATGGATTGATGATCACCTGATTCCTGCCAATCATTTTGTCTATGGGACGGTAACACTCAATAATGAACGTTTGATGGTTTCCATCAAGTCCATCCAGGACGCAGGCTCAGTATACCCTGTCAAAATGGAAGTCTATAATATGGATGGCCAGCAGGGTATTTATATACCTGGCGCCATTACGCGCGATGTATTAAAACAATCCACCGACAATGCCATTCAATCGGTCGCCCTGCAATCGCTGGATCCTTCCATTGGTGCACAGGCTGCCAGTGCAGGTATTGAAACGGCCAAACAACTCTTAAGTAAAAAAGTAAAGTTGATCAAAGTTCAGGTGAAAGCCGGTTATCAATTATTGCTTCAAACCATCAAATAAACCAATATGATTATGAAACGATATGTGCAAATGATGCTCTTCTGTAGTTTGGGAGTACATGGTCTTGGCCAATCAACGACGATTGATTTAGCAACCGACAAAACAACCAGTCTTGTATTTCCCTACCCCGTATTACATGTTGATCGCGGGAGTAAAGACATCCTGGTCCAACAGGTAAAAGAGTCGGATAATATCCTTTTGGTTAAAGCGGGCGTACAGCATTTTATCACTACCAATCTAAGTGTGGTAATAGCAGACGGCAGTATTTATTCTTTTTTAGTGCGCTATGACTCATTGCCGGCAATATGGGTGTATGCAATACCAGCTCAAATTCATGCCTCCCTGGAAACCATGGCGAACAGTATTATTGACAATCCAAGGACGGTGCATGGAATCAAAGACAATAGCTGGGAAATGCAACTATTGGTAACCGGTATCTATATCAAAGGAAATGCTGTTTTCTATCAACTGTGCCTGCGCAATGAAAGCGCCATTGACTACGATATTGATTTTTTACGCTTCTTTATCCGGGATAAAAGAAAAGGCCGGCGCACCGCTATCCAGGAGAATGAGTGCAAGCCCTTGTACACGGCGGGCAACGCCCGCCAGGTCCAGTCCCATTCCGCAGTTGCGCTTGTAGTCGTACTCGAAAAATTCACGATACCTGATGCCAAATATATGGGCCTTGAAGTCCACGAGCGCAACGGAGGGCGCCACCTGGAAGTAAGAATCAGGAATGGTAAAATCATCCGCGCCATTCCATTACCTGATCTTAAATAGCAACCATTTTATTAATTATAAAAATTTTAAATCATGAACGAAGAAAATTATGAGTACCTGGCCAAACAAATATTCAAAACTGGTTTTGGCGAAGGGCACAAGGAAAAACTGAGAGAGAACATGCAATCTGGTGCACCGGAGTTCTCGCTGTTTCATTCGCAGGATTACGGAAAAGACAACACAGTTGCTACCCTGCATTTCAGAAAGCCGGATGATTCAGAACGTTATTTTTTCAACCGGTTTACCTTGCTGTTAAAAAATGAACAGCACCCGGAACCCATCAAACAAACTTTTAACCAGTATTATATGCAGGACAATATCACGCTCAAAGAAGGATATAACCAGCTTTCCGGGCGTGCGGTGTTCCGCGAATTCACACCTAAAGAAGGCGAAAAGTACAAGGCCTGGGAGGTCCTTGATTTTAAAAACGTCGACAAGAACGGAAACTTTGAAACCAAAAAATATTACAAGCTGGATCTCGAACGCGAGCTGGACAAATTCGCGGTGAGAGAAATGCTCACCGATCCTGATAAAAAATATTTGATGGAATCATTGCAACGGGGAAACCGGCAGTCTGCCACTGTGCTCATCGCCGGTGAGGAGAAAAAAGTATTTATAGAAGCCGCCCCGCAGTTCAAGTCACTTAACTTTTATGACAGTGATATGAAGCGTATCAATTCGCAGTCACTGTCCCAGGCCAAGGAAGGCGAAACGGCGAAACAGGAGGAGAAAAAAGACAAGCGGCAGGAACAAAAAGCGGGCGACGGGGAGGAAGGGGCTGCAGGCGGGCAATCTGAGCGCAAGGCCAACCGGCGTAAGCAGGGTGTTCACTAACGGCTTCATACAACCGGCATAGTATGAATTATTTTATTAGTGCAAAAGAAACAGTGTATTATGGCGATAAAATATTTTTCCGGCAATCCGGTGGATCAGCTGGCGTGTTTTATTCAAAAAGCCCGCGATGATCCGCGCATCGGTACCACCCACCTCAGTTTGTATCTTTCTTTGTTTGTTTTCTGGCATAGTAAAAAATGGGAAAATCCCATTTCCATTTACAGCCATGATATTATGCCTTCCGGGAAAATTGCTGCATCCAATACCTATCACCGTACCATCCGGGAGTTGCACCGGTATGGGTATATCGAATATATCCCGTCTTATAATCATTTACTCGGGAGCCTGGTTTATTTTATTGAGTTTTAAAATTGGAGGGCATGAAATCCTGGCGCCGGTTAGCGCAATTATATTTATGGCGTTCCATGTTCCATAATTGCCTTTCCAATCGCCTGGGCTAAATCATCCTCACCTGGTTGTTGATTGTAGAAAGCCCAGGGCCCCGTTTTGGAATAATTGATATACCGGATTTCGCCGGACAAAAATTTAATTTCATGACCGGCCCGATCCTTCAGTATCCTCTTGGGTGTCACAATAAGGGTCTGGACCGTGCTATCAATACTTGGATTAATAACAAAAGCATCTTCCGTTTGCAGATAGTAGCAATGATTCCCAACTTTTATGGTAAGATACTTAGGTTTACTATAATAAAAAAAAGAGCTGGAAAAACCAGCTCTGTAAACCTTTTTTTAAGACCATTCTAAAAAAATGCTTTGATACAACACCTGGTTATTATCTTTTCTTATTGGTAGGCACAAGATGCCCACAAACGCCATCATCGCACAATCTTGCAACAGCTTAAGGCTAGATATTTTAAAACACGCCACTGCTTTTCTTAGTGATAACATGCGGTGGAAAATGGAATAGTAAGACATGGACTATGAATATCCTTTCCAATTTTTGACATCAATAATTATTGATGGGGTATTCGTCCTGCCAGCATATGCTATTGTATAACCTTGTAAAAACATAAGGGCATAAGGAAAAGAGGGGATCGTGGAAACGTTCCCCGTTCGATTGCTTCTTAAAATAATAATTACCAAAAACAGCCAGCTGGCGCCGGCATAAACCACTGTTGTAAATCAAAAATAATTTGCTCTTGCCTGCTTACAGAGTTAAATACGTGAATTGGCATTACGACAACGTGAATAAGACATAGTTATAATACTGTTTATAAAGTCAGGTGAGGCGGATTACTGTTTTTCGTTTCACTGCTTGTTTGTTTCCTAAAAGCACGACTTTCGATGCTGACAATTTATTATAGTTACTTACGGGTAGAATTGCTTCCAGTAATCCCCGGTATGGGTTGCTGATGGGCAGGCGACTATCGCCTATATGCACTTCTTCGTTATCAAAGGAAGTAATATGTTCTATTGCCACCATATAAGATCGGTGAACGCGGCAAAACATATTTGGCGGAAGCCCGGCCTCAACTTCACTGAGGTATGCCAGTACCATGACTGTCTTGTCCTTTGTTTTAATTTTAGTATGATGGTCGCAGGATTCGAGATAGAGAATATCGCTGAAAATTATTTTAATGAACCGGCGGTCTACCCGGTAGAAAGTATAGGTTTGATTGAGCATGGTGTTGCAAAAAAGTGAAAAATGATAATTGTTGGTAATAACGCAAAAGGATTCGGTCATGGGAAACCAGTACAGGCGTGTACGCGCAGCGCGTATTGCCGCCGTTTGTCGGCAAAGTGTTTGACAGGATAGTCAGGTCGCATGCCCTTGAAGGCAAACGGGTGGGCAAAAGGTACTATCTGACCTTAAAAAAAGATCATTGCCTGTTTCCCGGATGCTGTTGGTTCAAAGCCTCACACCTGCCAGTTCAAGGCTGCGCTGTTTCAACCGGCGGATATCCATATCGTCAATAACCGGATCATACGACAATATAAATGACACTCCTTTTGTTTTCCACCATAAGCTGCTGGTAAGTTCCCTGCAATGCATGACGGCAATGATGTAATGGCGTCCTTCGTTGCTATGCCATTCTTCGGTCCATTCGAAACTATCTTTGGGTATTTGTGACCAGTCATCAAAACCGATATAGGCCTTTAAATAATAATCGTCGCTTAATAGATGGGGCCCGTGGTGGTACAATTTCTTGTACTCGTAGCGGTAACCGTAACGCAGTGCCGATAAATCGCTTAGGACTGCAGACGCCGTTGGAAAACTCCCCGCCCCTTTACCATAAAAAAACTGTTTATCCGCAAAAGAACTTTCTATTACAACACCATTGTATTCTTCCCTGACAAACGCCAATGGATCATTGAGCTCTACCCATTGCGGTAATATAAATGCCGCTACCCTTCCATTTTTCAACTTCTGTGCATGTGCTACCAAACGTATTGTGCATTTCTTTTCGGTCGCCACCCGGGCATCCGCAACTGTAATATGTTCTATGCCAGCGAAAATAAGTGTACCGGCCGCCGGGATAATCCCATAGGCGTGTGTAAGCAGGAATGTCCATTTGTTCATAGCATCGGTTCCTTCTATATCGAGCCTTGGATCGGTTTCAGCAAATCCGTGAGTTTGTGCCTGGGAAAGCGCTGTATGGAATTCCATTCCTGCTTCGAACATTTTTGTCAGAATATAATTGGTAGACCCATTTACAATACCCCGCATAGAATGCAGTAGATCGTTGTCATAATACTCTTCAAGGTTGCGGATGATGGGAATAGAGGCGCCTGCAGCAGCCTCATACAATAACGAACAACCGCTCATTGACTGTAAAGACAATAAGGCCGGAAAATTTTCAGCAATCATTTTTTTACTGGCACTAACTACCGCCTTTCCCTTGCTCAATGCCGCCGAAACGATTCTAAACGCTTCATCACTTTCATTGATCACTTCCACTATAACATTAATATCCGGATCGTTGAGTAATAAATCCTTATCTGTCGTGAACAATTCTTTCGGCGCATTTCTTGCCTTATCCGCATGCTTGATACAAACCAGCTTGATAACTGCTTTAAGAGAAGGTGTTTGCTGCAAAACCTTGTAAAGTCCTTCTCCTACTACCCCGAAGCCGAACAGGCCAATAGTCAATGATTGATGTTGATTCATAGTCAGTGTATAATAAAGAAACTTTAAGAGCAAAGGGCCGTTGAAACGGCCCTCACATGAGAAAGTTTGCACTCAAAAGTGTGTAACAATACACAAGTTATTATTCCAGTCATTTTCTATGAAAGTTAATACGTGGATTTGCCTGGTAGAAACGTGGGTTGATTGAGTTTTCTTTTAAAAAAAGAAGGGACCTGTAAAAACAAGTCCCTGACTAAAACTAAACTGTCATGCTTCGCTATGAAGATGAACATGAGAGAAACGACACTGACTCTTTTATTTATGCACTATTTTTTCGGCAAGCAGTACTGCCTGGTATGCATTGACGATGCCCCCGGTTCTGCAATAGCGGCCCAGATCAAACCCTTGTGGCCTTACAGCCGATTGTTCGATAACATATTTTGTCTTTGCAGCAGTGAGTGTTGGATAATAAGAACGAAGCAATGCTGCCAGACCAGCCACGACAGGGCTCGCCATACTGGTTCCTTGCTCGTCCATATATTTATTACCACCTGGTACAGAAGAATATATTTGAACGCCCGGCGCAAATACATCTACCCGCTGTTTACCATAATTTGAAAACCCAGCCTTTATTCCACCCAGCGCCTCGTCCCCGCTCGCACCGACGGTTATCCAATTATTTGCCTGCTGGCCATTTTTGTATAGCGGGTTCGGAAAATTATACGTGGTATCTATATTATTGTTATCATTTCCCGCTGCCTGTACAAACAATACATCATGTTTGATGGCATATTGTACGGCTTCGTCAATCCATTCCTTATGAGGTGAGAAACCCTTTCCAAAACTCATATTGATAATCTTGGCTCCGTTGTCAGCGGCATACCTGATAGCAAGTGCAATATCTTTATCATGCTCGTCACCATTGGGCACAGCACGCAGCATCATAATCATGACATTGTCTGCCACTCCCTCCATACCAATGTGGTTAGTCCTGTCTGCAGCTATAATACCGGCTACATGTGTTCCGTGAAAACCGTCTGAAGTCATTATATCATTGTTGCCGTAATATTTATCCATAATATCATCCTCGTTATCGCCTGTCAACTGTACACGCACAGGTAAAGGTTCTTCGTTCAGGTTGGCAGCACTCTTTTTTTGGGCATTGATAAAATTTTCGAAACCGCGCATGAAGTCTTGGTCTGATGTGTTTAAACTATGATTTGCTTTTGTAAGTCCTAGGTAATAGGCTTTGGCACTGGCAACTTCAGATCCTGTTACCTGTACGCTATCCAGTTGACTACCGGTAAAGTTCACCAGTTTTAACCGATCCCGCAGGATACTATCTGCCTGTTGCAGTTTTACGAAAGCTGCCTGAAGGTTTTCGATGGTTGCTGGCGGCATTATCCCGGCTTCAATAGATTGGGCAGCACGTTTCCATTCTGCATACTGGTTTTTATTAGAAGAAGTCATGAAATCATTGCCTGTAACATTTTGGTAAAGTCGCTTGTACTGAAAATAAATACGCGCATCCTCTTTGGAATCATCAATTACGTTGCGGCCATCCTTTCCCCCAAGGAAATTCCAGCCATGCACATCGTCCACGTAACCGTTGTGATCATCATCTATCCCATTGCCCGGAATTTCTCTGGGGTTGTTCCACAAAATCGTTTTCAAATCCTCGTGCAGGGTATCAATGCCACTGTCAATCACGGCAACAATGATTGATTTGCTTCTGCGGTGCTTTGAAATGAGTAGTTCGTAAGCCTTTTCAAGGCTAATGCCCCTATAGCCATCCGCTTCCTTGTCTTTTAAATGCCACCCCCGCATGTTTGTTTGGGCAACCGCAGCATTCATTCCAATGCACACTATAAACAATGTTGCAAGCAAAAAAAATCTCATAAGTATTATTGTTATTTTTTTAAACCATCCTGTTCTTTTCTGTAAACAATGAATGATTTGCTGGTGTCGAGTAAATCACAATCCTAAGAGTACATTCCTTTACAAGTGAATAGTTAAAAAAGGAAGCAGGTGTAAACACACCGCTTCGTTGTGTCAAAACGATCCTAACATGAGAGAACTCTCTTAAAAAATACTATCAGGGATCAATATTTTTAAATGCTTCAGCATATCGGCCACCATTGTTTCCAAATCCCAGGCTGGTTTCCACCCCCAGTCCTGTTTGGCTTGTTTGTCATCTATGGATTTGGGCCAGCTATCAGCAATTTGCTGGCGGAAGTCCGGAGCATATTTTACCCTGAACGCCGGTAAATGCTGGCTGATAGCAACTGCGAGTTGTTGCGGCGTAAAACTCAGGCCCGCCAGGTTATAGGATGTCCTAGTCCGGATATTTTGAGCAGGTGCTTCCATCAGTTCGATGGTTGCGCGAATCGCATCTTTCATATACATCATAGGAAGAATGGTTTGTGCTGACAAGTAACATTCATAAGTGTTGCAGCGCAATGCCTCATAGAAAATACTGACTGCATAATCAGTAGTGCCTCCGCCTGGTGGCTTTCCATAGGAAATTAGTCCCGGGAAACGGATGCTGCGGATATCCAGCCCGTGCTTACGGTGATACCAGGTGCACCATTGTTCGCCCGCCATTTTACTGATCCCATAAATGGTTGATGGATCCAATGGTGCATGCTGGGGACATTGTAGTTTGGGCGCATTGGGCCCGAATACTGCGATTGAAGATGGCCAGAAAACCTTTTTTACTTTCAGTTCAACTGCGGCCTCGAGTACATGCAGCAGGCTTTGCATATTCAAATGCCATCCGCGCTGAGGCTGTTGCTCACTGGTTGCAGACAGCATAGCCGCCAGTAAATACACCTGTGTTATTTTTTCAACTTGAATTATTTCCCGCAAGGCACTTTTGTCCAGGACATTCAGTTGTCTGTACATTGTTTCAAAGCCTGTTTGCTGGACCGTTTCTGATAAATCGGCAGCAATAACATTATTTATTCCATAGCGCCCGCGGAGTGCAATGGACAATTCTGTACCCAGTTGCCCCAATGCCCCCGCTACGAGTATTTTTTCCTGCATTGTCTATTGTAATAAAATGATAAAACGAGCCATGTGCTGAATCAGCATTTACTAAAAATAAAAAGGAGCGTTTATAGTAATGGGTTTGATACGTGAATTAGGCAAATTGCGGCGTGGATTTATTTTCTGCCAATAGGTTGACGCGTGAAAAAAGCAGATTATTTAGGTTATTTCCTCATGGCTTCAATTACCCCACTTATTAGCTTAGCAGTATGATAAATCTTGTCTTTACTATTACCCTGCCACCTGATGAAGAAGTCACTGTCACAGAAAAAATTGCGCAAGGCTTATACCTTTACGAGTTGCAGTTTAGGTCCGACTTGGCTGAACTGACTATTTTCCGGGCGCCAAATAGAGATTGGTGGGAAAACGGCGTTGGTTATTCGGGGCTTGCTACCTTAGCCGGTGCAGCTATTCAATCATATAAACAAAATTGTTCATAACTTACAATTTTCATGAGCCGGCAATTTTACCATAAATATTTTTTAGTATGCGTATCACTGCTATTATCTCCTGTGCCTTACTATACCTGCTGAAAGAAAACCTGAGTGTTTCATAATTTTTGTCACGGCCAAGCGCCTTCATCACATGAGATACCGCCCCTCTACTGCAGGCGCTGCCTCCGGAAATGGACACACCTTTTTCATCCAATAATAAAGCAATGCCTGCAGCTTCCTCATCTAAAGGAATGCTGACGCTAAGAACAGTATAAAGACTTTCTTCATTTGGATCTTCATTAATGACAACCGTAGGTATAATCTCCCTTATTTCCTTCCTCAGGTGGTTACGCAGGTTACGTATTTGTTTTTTATGGGTTTCATAATCCCGCATCGCAATTTCCAATGCTCTTGCAAATCCCACAATTCCTGCCACATTTTCGGTTCCGGACCGCATGTTCCTTTCCTGTCCTCCCCCAATTATTAATGCATTTACTTCAATCCCCTCCTTTATATACAAGATGCCAATCCCTTTTGGTCCATGAAACTTATGCCCGGAAGCAGAAGCAAAATGAATTGGCATGGCTGAAAGATTAATCGGGTAATGCCCGATATATTGAACTGAATCAGTATGAAAAATGCAATTAAACGAATCAGTAATCTTTGCTGCTCCATCAATATCTGTTAAGACACCGGTCTCATTATTGACAGCCATCAGGGAAACCAGGCATCTGCCATCTAATTTTTCCAATTGTTTTTTTAAATCATCCAAACAAGGTCTCCCATACTCATCAATTGATACGTAAGTAGATGGCATTCCCGATTTCTCCACAGGGTGCAATACTGCATGGTGTTCAGTCGCTGAAGTAAGGATACAATGAATATATCCCGACCTTGCCATCCCTGCAATGACCATATTATTGCTTTCGGTCCCACCACTGGTAAAGTAAATAGTAGAATGATGAACACCCAGCAATGAAGCAATTGATTTTCTTGCGATTTCAATGGCGAACTTCGCATTCCTGCCGTTCCTGTGCACAGAGGATGGGTTTCCATACTCTTTTTGTAAATATGGCATCATCGCTTCAAGAACTTCAGGTGACAAACTTGTAGTAGCCGCATTATCCAGATAAATATTCTCCATCATTTACATAAATGTTTACACAAATTAAATTAGATGTTTAGTTTTATTATAAAGGCACCCCGCCGCAAAAGTTAGTTCATAGCAATAGAATATTTTCAACGGGAAAAATATCGTGTAAGCGAAAAAAAGTCTGGCACCAAGCCAAACCAACACTAATAGCAAAGCTGTTTTGTACAAGGGATTGCAGAAGGAATTTATAAGAACACTGCCTGTCATAAAAAACCGTAGTTGGGTAGTCTGGCTTCATGCACTTATGAGCCTACATAAAGGAAATCTTTTTATAATGCTGATAGGTAAGTCACCTTAAAGACGTGGAGGTACTATCCCTTTATAGAAATCTCCTCGAACTTTGTGTAATCTCCTTTGGACATACTTACCTTTTTTGGGGAGAAATCCCAAAGAAGACAATTTACCTGAAACCATACAGGTAAAGCTAAAAAACCAGGCAAGTGTATTTTGGAGGGGGTAAAACTTAAATGGCATCCCCATGTTCTGAAAAAGGATCGTAAGGAGACCTGTAATGGATCGCTTCTGCAATATGATTCAGCTCAATCAACGGGCTGGCTGACAAATCCGCGATAGTTCTTGATACTTTCAGGATTCGTGAATAAGTGCGGGCTGACAGCTGAAGGTGCTTGATCTTCTTAAACAAAAACTTCCTTGCTGAATTATCCAATACACAAAAAATATGAATACTGTTGTCGGGCAACTGTGCGTTGCAATGAACAGCAATATCTTTAAATCTCGCCGATTGAATTTTTCGTGCAGCTATTACTCTGTTGCGTATTGTTACAGAAGACTCACTATCAAAATTAGGCTCAAGCATTTCAAACTGCGAAACTACTTCTGCTTTAACATGAAGGTCTATGCGTTCCATCAGCGGCCCTGATATCTTTCTCCTGTACCAATACATTGCTGTTTTACTACACCTGCATTTCCCCAATGTAGGATAATTGGCGTAGCCACAAAGACATGGATTCATCGCAGCCAGCAGCATGAAAGAAGCGGGCAGTTCAATCGAAGACCTGGCCCTGGCAATAAATACTTTTCTTTCTTCTAATGGCTGACGCAAGACTTCTATTGCCCCACGCCTGAATTCAGGCAATTCATCCAGAAATAAAACCCCGTTGTGAGCGAGAGAAATTTCACCAGGCATGGGAACGCTTCCCCCACCTACCAGTGCAACATCACTGCTGGTATGGTGCGGATTACGAAATGGCCGCTCAGTAATTAGACCAGCAATTGGCATTGTACTGTTCCTGATACTGTAAATGCGCGTCGTTTCCAGCGCCTCTGCAATTGTCATTGGTGGCAATATAGAGGGCAATCTTTTCGCAAGCATCGTCTTACCAATACCAGGTGGACCTATAACCAGGGTATTATGACCTCCTGCTGCAGCAATTTCCAGTGCACGCTTAACATGTTTCTGCCCCTTAACGTCTTTAAAATCAAAAACGGCTGTTGGATCAGTTTCCACTATTTTCCTGGGTGGTCTGAAAGGTGTCAAAGCAAGATCGCTCAGAACAAATTCTATTACATCATTTAGATGGCTTACTGCAAACACATCAATGCCGTCCACCAACGCAGCATCATTCGCATTTGCATTTGGAAGGATAATTCCTTTATACCCATATTGCTTTGCAAAATAGGTCATACACAAGGCTCCGCGGACCGGATAAATAGTTCCGTCCAAACCAAGTTCCCCAATTAAAACATAGCTAATTAATTTATCGAAATCCACAAGCTGTTCAGATGCCAGCAGAATTCCAATTGCAATTGGAAGGTCAAACGCAGTTCCGCTTTTTCGCAAGTCCGCAGGGCCAAGATTGATAACTAACTTTGTTCTTGGCATAAAAAATCCATTGGTATTAATTGCTGCCGCAATCCTGGATAAGCTCTCTTTGATTGCCTCGTCGGCTAGTCCCGTAATCTGATAACCCAGTCCATTGCTGACATTTACTTCTACAATGATTGGAATTGCATCGATCCCATTTAAAGCGCTGCTATTTATCTTACTTAACATATAGTTGTATTGTTAATTACCGATCCAGATCTGTTATATGTTCAGCCCGAATCACGGCAACAATATTTTTGACACCATTTTTATCTGTATAAGTGCGGTAAAAAATAGAACCATCAACCATTACATGACTTCCCTTTATTAAATAATTTATCATTTTTTCGATTTCCTTTTCATTCCAATAATAAACAGTATGCCAGATTGAATTTCTTTTGGTCTTACCATCAGCACCTGTGCTATATTGATGGGTTGCCATCCGCAGAACCGCCATCGTATCGCCATTGGAGACAATCTTAATAACGGGATCTTTACCCAGGTAACCTACTAATTGTACTTTATTGGAAGATTTCACTGGAAAACATCTTTATACTTGGTTAATAGTTATATAAGTTCAAATGATTTGTTTTCTGATAAAAATCTAAATAAATCTCCTGGAGTAACACACATCTGAACCTTTTTCGATTGATTTGATTGCTGCAATGTAATCCTCAATACCAGAAATCAACATTCTCGGATTTGCTGTTTGTTTGCCGGCTGTACAGCCGTCTGTCAGCAACAACAGCAGGTAAATTATTCTCTTCATGAAATTGTATCTTATTTTTGAAATAGCGTATTTTGAAATTTCCGTTACCGTCTGTAGTATTAAAATCCAGTTGCAGCCACGAACTGAAATGAATAAGCTTTGCTTTATCGAACAAACCTTTTTTATAAATTGGTTTACCATTCATTAAACTATAGGCTTCTGAAAAGGATAGCGCCGGATCTTTCTTACTTCCGAAATAAAAATCACGGGATATCATTGCATTGTTGGGCTTAGACGGAATTGACAAATTGAATTTTCTGAAATAATAAAATGGACAGTCATTCCATTTTACTATGTGTAGTTCTGCATATACCGTTTCATCAGTAGTGTGGAAATATGGAATAATAATCCGCGCATGGCCCGCCATCATTTTCTCGTGCAGAGTATGGTAATCTATTGTTGGGAATCCGGCTTCAACTATTCGTACTTCTATATATTGACAATTTGATTGCATCGTGCCACGAAATTGAGCCCAGGCCTACCCGATGCATGTTTGAATTATGGAATAATTTGTTTGAGAAATGAAAAATCTTTGAAAATTCATTTTCCTTTTACGTCACCAGGACTGATATGAAAATGCCTTTTGAAAGCAGTGGAAAAATTCTGAACTTCCTGGTAGCCTATGAGCCAGGCAATTTCTGAGATGGTGTAAGATTTATTTAATAAGAGCTGTCGCGCGAAATCCATGCGAGCCTGCAGGCCAAATTTAAACAAACTGCTGCCATATAGATGTTTGAAAGATGTTTTGAGCGTATACACATTTGTACCGGTCTTTTTTGCAAGTTCATGAACACTATATTGGTATTCCAGATTCGCAAGAATAATCTCACGTGCATGGCGGGCGCTATCCAGTGCAGCTGCTGAGAAAGGCGTAGCTGGCGCAACATTGGAAGAAATATGCTTCAGCATTAGAATCAGCAATTCCATAGTCTTTGACTCATAGAACGAAGGCGCCACAGCCTCTATAAAATCGAAATGCAATAATTCATTAACAACCCTTATCATGTCAGCGCTCAGAAATTTTTTCACTCCCAGCAGACTTGCGGGTTCGCCTTTCTCTACCTTTCCCAAAAAAATATCAAGCGAAGGAAAATAAGGAGCAAAATCCTGCAAAGTCTCTTTATCATAATGAATATCGAACGTATGATATTCCCCGATAGAATCAAATCTTGCCTTAGTTTTAATGAAAGGCGTAAAGCTCACGTCAAACTGCTTTTCTTCCATTTGTTTGTGTTCAATCCCATCCCAGTTCGACACTATTTTGTTTAGAAAAGGTATATGTAATTCGAGGGCTGGAACATCAGCCCTCCCTGTCAGAGTAACTGGCTTATTGATACCATATACGCTATACCAGATATCAAAGCCCTTCCCTGAAAAATGCTGAAAAAGTAAATTACCAAAATCCGCGCTTGCAGATATCGGCATTGATCCGACAAGTCTGTATTGGTCAAAAATCTTTGGTGGCTGAGAGCCAAGAATTAGTTCATCGCCAGGTTGGGAGGAGACTATCAGTTCCATTTGTAAGGTTTAATTGTATCACTAAATTTACGATAAGAGTATAAGTATTAGCCCTGCTTATGGTAAAAATCCCTGCAAACTGCATTGAATTTCGTGATTATCTGATGTGTTTGTTTCCTCAATTCTAACTGCCAAAATATTGTCCTTTTGCAGCGTTTTGTCAGGTATAGATTTTTTTTGATTATTTTTCATCTCGGTGGAGAGACTGGCAAAAAACAGACACACATTTCCCATCATTATCTGATAATCAATATTTTACGATTCCTTTCGTGGGCACTACCAAAAACCTGTAAATAAGTATTATTGCTGATTTACAGGTTTTTTAATTTGAGCATATTCCTGCTACACCTTTTTTTCCCTGTTATTTTCCCCGCCAGGTGCTTACATCTAAAATACGTCTTCCTTTTTCTCCCACGCGGTCTAAAGTTTCCCGGGTGATATACATTTTTTGATCAATTTGTTGCGTCTAATCGCTGCATTGAAATACAAATGAAGGGGATACCAGTTCGCGTATGGCCAGCGCTTTCCAAACGCTTCCATAAGCACGGTAAAAGGGAAAAGGGCGCCTCTTTAATTTTGAGCCGCCCTTCCGGGAAATAAATTAATAATTACATTTTATTGAACAATGAATTTCAGGTTAACTGGTGCATCACTACCTGTAATACTTACTACATTAAAACCTTGCGCAAGCCCGTGAGTGTTTATATTTATCGTGTTCATGCCGGCCACCAGATATAATTTTTTAGTGTTAAAAATTGCGCCATTGCTGCCAACAATATTTATCATTACCGTTCCGGCCTTGTTGCTGCTGATCTGCAGTTTGGCCTGGCTGCCGGAAGC
>Ga0105246_10000125_pt1 | contig 35283 bp, 21 predicted proteins | sample KBSM64metaG_FD_99694 | JGI IMG/M metagenome (GOLD analysis project Ga0105246, IMG submission 99694) | Miscanthus rhizosphere microbial communities from Kellogg Biological Station, Michigan, USA - KBS M6-4 metaG | ecosystem: Host-associated > Plants > Roots > Rhizosphere > Soil | place... | reverse complement strand
TCGCTGATGGAAAAAGTCCAATTGGCTTTGGACGCACTAGAGGCCATGGGTGGAGATGATTATGAAAACACCATTCATAAACAGCTAAACCTGGCCAACCTCATGAAGCTGAAGGATGCAAGCCTATCTTCCCTAAGCGGCGGGGAATTCAAGCTTATTCAAGTCATGAAGGAAATGCTCCACAGTCCGGATCTGATGATCATGGATGAGCCGGATGTATTTCTAGACTTCGAAAATCTCAATGCGCTTAAAAAATTGATTAATTCCCATAAAGGCATGCTACTGGTCGTTACGCATAACCGCTATCTGTTGAATCATTGTTTCAACAAAATTATTCACCTTGAAAACATGGAGCTTCAGGAGTTTGATGGACGATATATCGAGTACAATTTCTCCTTGCTTCAGACGAAGATTGAGCTGCAAGAGATCGCGGTTGCTGAAGCGGAAGAGATCAAGAGATACGACGGTGTCATTGAAAATCTCAGAGCGATTGCAACAATTAATTCGGAAGCTTCCAGAGGAAGAGCGTTAAAAGCGAGAGTGAAATTTCAAGAACGCTTGGAAGCGCGTAGAATCAAAGCACCGTTTGTCGATATTAAGCAGCCAAATATTCGATTTGATCTGGATCATCAAGTCGAAGACAGTGTTGCTATCAAGGTCAATAACTATAGTGTTTCCTTTGATGAGCTAATCCTGCAAGATGTGAACTTCGAGATCAAATCGACAGATAAAGTGGCCATTATTGGCCCGAACGGTACTGGAAAAACGACGTTGCTTCGGGATATTTTCAAAAACAATCAGGATTCCATCGAAATCAATGAGGATCTCAAATTAGCTTATTTATCACAGCTTCAAGGCGAAACGCTCAAAGATTCGAATACGATCCTCCATGAATTCATTGATGCCGGGTTTGAGACGTATGATGAGATCAAGGCCTATCTTGTAAACTACGGTTTTGAAGGCGAAATCCTGGATCAAAAGATCGAATCACTGTCCGGCGGCGAAAAAAACATGCTTCAACTGGCTAAAGCTGCCGGGGTTCAAGCTGACCTGTTGCTTCTTGACGAACCGACAAGTCATCTGGATATCTATTCGCAGATCGCACTGGAGAAAGCTATCGAAGAATATCAAGGCGCCATCCTCATGGTTTCGCATGATTTCTATTCGGTCGTCAACGGTATGGATTATGTACTTATTATTGAGAATAAGACGATCAGAAAAATGAGTATGCGCAAGTTCAGACAAATGATATACGCCAGTCATTTCAATAAAGACTATTTGCAAAATGAACAAAATAAAAAGGCCGTTGAAATGCAAATTGAAATGGCTTTGAAAGATACCGATTTTGAACGTGCAAAAGGCTTGGTCGATGAGCTGGAAGGCATTATCAAGCAGCTATAATCATCAATGCTGGCGCTCAGCAAGTAGACCAAGTTGTAATCTCGTTTATATTCAATGCAAAATGATAACGCTTGTTTCCAGCGCACATGAGATGATCATGATGACCACAGCATTTCGCTCCAGCCTATAAATCCACTGCCCTATCAGGTTGTGGATTTTTTGCTGTTGGAATCTTTTTGTTATTCCTAAAAGCTATGACCAGTCATGCTTTTTTCATATTACAGGTAATCATTTTGATCATGCTATACTCAGTAAACTAAAAGTTAGAAGGAGATTTTTCTATGATACCATTTCGTAACGATCATGTTGGAAGCTTCCTACGTCCTGCGAACTTGAGTCAGGCACGTGAACAATATAAAGCTGGCACGATTACATATGAGGAACTAAGGGATGTCGAGGATCAAGAGATTATCCGATTGATTGAGAAACAAAAAGAAAATGGCGTATTTGCTATTACGGATGGTGAATTCCGCAGAAGCTGGTGGCATTTTGATTTTCTGGGCGGCTTGGATGGCGTAGAGCTGTATGAGGAGATTGATGGACCTCAGTTCCATAACATGCAGACTCGCAAGGGTGGAATTCGGGTTGTAGGTAAGGTCGATTTCTCTACGCATCCCTTTGTGGAGCACTTTAAATTTGTGAAAAAACATGCAGGTGACGCCGTGGCAAAACAAACCATTCCAAGTCCGAATATGCTTCTTTATCGATTGGAAAACGGCGCCAACAGCTATACGGATCGGGAGCAATTTCTTGAAGATACGATTGCGGCCTATCAAAAAGCCATTCAAACCTTCTATGATGCAGGGTGTCGTTATCTGCAAATAGACGATACAGCTTGGGCAGATCTTTTCTCAGAGGCTGGTCATGATAAACTGCGCGCTAAAGGTTTGGACCCGGCAAAAGAGTTGAAAACGATGCAGCGTATGATTAATGAAACTTTGGCTCATAAACCGGCAGATTTAGTTGTGACGATGCATATTTGTCGGGGTAACTATAAATCCAACTATTTCTCAACGGGTGGTTACGATTACGCGTCCGAGGTTATTTTTGGAGGCTTAAACGTAGATGGTTTATTTTTAGAATTTGACGATGAGCGCTCAGGTAGTTTCGAGCCATTAAAATATGTCAATCGACCTGATTTGAAAATCGTGCTTGGGTTAATCACATCCAAAACCGGCGAATTAGAAAATAAAGAACAGATTAAAGCCCGGATTGCAGAAGCGGCAACTTACGTACCTCTGGATCAACTTTGTTTGAGCCCACAATGTGGCTTTTCTTCTACCGAAGAAGGCAATATTTTAACTGAAGAACAACAATGGCGTAAACTTCGTTACGTTAAGGAAATTGCAGAAGAAGTGTGGAATTAAGGAGTTCTCATAAGTTGAATTCATTTACACATTAACGGAGAGGACAGAAAAAAACTGAAAAAGCGGAGCGGTCGCCTTTATCACTGGATTTTCCCTTTTAAAAAGGGAATCGAAAAAAATCTGGGGATAACAGCGATTGGAAGGTTATTCTGTCATCGGAGTGGATTGTGTAAAATCTTTAGTTCAACTTATCTAAATAACGGAGGGATTTCATATGACGATTCAAGCAAATCAAGAGAAAGTTACAGTTGAGGCCTTTATTAACGGTCAACATATAAAATCCCTCTCGCAGTTAGCAAAAGAAAATCCGGCTAATCCATCTGAAATTGTAGGCTATTTTCCTGTCACAACCAAAGAACAAGCGGCCACTGCCATTGAAGCGGCGGCAGGGGCTTTTAAAACATGGAAACAGTCCTCCGTTGAAGAGCGCATTATTCGGATGCGCAAGGCGATAGAGAAAATTAGAGCAGCGGAGAATGATATTGTACATTTGCTGTCCAGAGAGCATGGCAAGCCTCTGTATGATGCACATGGTGAAATTTTTGTTTCACTGATGTGGATGGAGTTTGCTTGTAATGAAGCTACATCCGTTCTGGCAGAAGAGATCCATGAGCATGACCATGGTAAAACGATTGTATCCTATGATCCAATCGGTGTGGTGGCAGCGATTAGTCCATGGAATTACCCGATTGCTCTATCTACAATCAAGATCGCTCCTGCATTACTTGCGGGCAACACGATCGTGCTTAAACCGAGTCCATATGCACCACTGGCGGCGGCGAAGGTGGCTGAGATCATTGCGAGTGAGTTCCCGGCTGGTGTAATCAACGTTGTATACGGTGATGCGGATGTGGGCGTTGAACTGACGAGTCATCCTCTTGTTACGAAAATCGCCTTTACAGGTGGAACTGCAACAGCGAAGCATATTATCAAAGCTGCTTCCGAAACGATTAAAGACATGACGCTGGAGCTTGGTGGGAACGACGCGGCAATCTTCTTGGAAAGCTTTGATGTTCATGATGAGCGAGCGATGCGCCGGATTGTCATCTCTAACTTTTTGACGACAGGCCAAATCTGTATGATTGCCAAACGCGTATATGTACACCGTTCGATTTATGATGCTTTTGTGGAAAAATATATAGAGGCAGCAAATCGCTGGATTCGAATTGGTGATCCATTTGATTCCAATACGACAATAGGTCCTGTTAATAACCTGAAACAGAGAGATTATGTGCAGGGTTTGGTAGAAGATGCGCAAAAGCGCGGGGCTAAGGTCATCCCTCTCGGTCAAATTCTTGATCAGAAGCTATTTGAACAAGGGTACTACCTGCAACCTACGCTTGTTTTGGATTGCGATGTTCATGATCCGATTGTGGTGGAGGAACAGTTTGGCCCTACCGTTCCGATTCTGCCATTTGACGATGAAGATCAGGTTGTTCGTTTACACAATGAAAGTATATATGGACTGACGAGTTCTGTGTGGGGGAAAGAAGAGGATGCCATCTCTCTGGCCCGCCAACTCGAAGCTGGAACAACGATGATCAATACAGCTGCTGTGCAGGGGCTTGATGTCCGGTTCCCTTTTGGTGGCTTCAAGCAGTCGGGTATTGGTCGTGAATACGGAGCGGAGGGTATCCGCACGTATACGGAAAAACATGTGATCAACGTTCCGAACATGCTGGATCTTCCGTATATACCCGAATAGATTTTAATTGAAATGCCCACGACTTCTACATCGTGCAGGGAGTAAATATGATGTGGATTTAGAATTAAAAATTAAATTCAGGCTCCCCATTTGCGCTTTGTTTACTGATTGTTAAATCAGTAGACAGGGCGCTTTTTTGCTTTCATACAAGATTCGTAATCCATATTATCGCTAAAAATGTAGCACATATTAAATGGAGGAAACTCAGTACGAATCATGTCTAAAGTGCATATATAACCGTGGTCAGAATTTGGTTAGACCTCTAATTTATAATGATCAAGTATGCCATACAAATGTGATGAGATCTTTCATCCATTTCCTATCGTAAGGAGAAAAGCGGGTAGGGGGAGAGAAAAAGTCTCTCGATTCTGTTTAAAATTTTAGAAATGGAGGAGATTCTCGTATTGAAGCAAAGACGCAATGTAGGTAAACCGTTATTGTCTTTATTATTGGCAATTATGCTTGTTATGCAGACAGTGATGTTCTCCACTGCTGCATATGCAGAGAGTGTACCTAACGATACTGAAGTGGGAGCGGTTAGCGAGCCCGACTCGTCGATTGTGGACGAAGAAACATCCGAGGAAACGGTCAACGAGCCCGAAACGCCGATTGTGGACGAATCGCCCTCAGTATCTGAGGAAGTGCAGGATGTACCTGACAATTCCATAATGATGACAGCAGCCCCAACGGACAAAACATCGGTATTTATGGGAACTAATTCATCATTTCCGTTGGAAGTGAAGCAGGGAGATACTGTTATTGATCCGAACGGTATTATTAAAGGGCGACAGCCATTTACGCTTAAATCAGAAGGGCTCAAGATACCCGTGAATGGTGATGACTCCAATCCAACGAATGCAGATGCGGAGCAATACATTCAAAAGGGTGACTGGATTGAGCTGAAAAGAGAAGATTACTTCAAGGAAGTAATACTGCCAACAGCGACTAAAGCGCTGATGGCACAGACAGAATCAGGTACAAGGCCGCTAGGAACCGCCATGTTCACTCCAAATAGCATCAGGATTGTCTTTGACGGTGATGATGACTTTTTCAATGGTGTCCGAAGAGGAATTGTCATCAGCTTGGAAACTACCGCCGAAGCGGATGTAAAGGGATTGGCGTATGGCGAGAAAAAGCCTGTCGACATCTTTGGTAGCACATATCAACTGGAGAATCCCGATGTTACAGCGGAGTATAGTATCAATCTAATCTCACCTGGAATGGTCAAATGGGATCAGTATAGTTATCGCGTACTTCAACTGGCTCAGTTCGTAGAAGGTGCGGTAACTTGGCAGTCAACCGTAACCGCGTCTGACAAGTTTGATAAAACGATCAAATTACCATTAGACGGGAAGACATTTTATACGAATCCCTCAGCATATAATACGCTCCCTGGAAATTCACGCGGTATTTATGTGGAGGGTTCCTTCAAAGTTAACGATCAGAACGTAACCCCAGACGTTGGAGAAGACGGATCGCTGACTTACATCTTTCCATCAGGAACAGGTCCAGAACCAAAAGTGGAATATAAAACCTGGATTCCTAAGGAATCGTATTATTTCGAGTATCGGAACCCACCAGGCAATCTGGGGCGTAGCCACCGGGATACGAATGGTAAAGTGGAACTGAGGCAAGACAATAGCATGCTGGTACAGGCTGGACTGGAGATAACTTTTGCTCCCGACTGGATTCAATCCAGTGCCTCTTACGATCATGCGAGTGAAACCATTACCTGGAGAGTCACAGCTAACCGATATAACAAAAATGGATTGAAGGACTTTACAATTACCAATGTATTACCTACCGGGCTGAATTTTTTATCGGCTGAATGGCAAGAGGAGGGCGCTGGATCTGGAGTAACACCTATTACACCGGATGCAAATGGCGTGTATTCCTTTGGAAACATTAACGGTAAAGTGGATTTAGTTATTAAAAGTAAAGTAGTAAGTGGTTCCAGCTTCAGAATTGATCCTCGTGCCAACTGGAATTTGGATACACCGGCTGGCATACAAAACAACGATGTGAAGGCGGGTAAATGGCCGGTAGCAGTAACGGACGAGGCTATCGTCAACATCGGTGCACATGATTTCACCAAATCAAGTGCTGTTTCAATAGAGGATTATAACCAAGGCAGCATCACGTGGACGGTTGACCTTGCTCCACAATATGCTCTGCCGAATGCGGCAGTATATGATGTTCTGGTACATGGCGGTAATTTGGACGTCTTGGACAATGCCTTGGATGTAAGTGGTGAAGTGAGTGCAGAAACCATTGCGAAGATCAAAGCAAATGTAACTTCCGCGCAGCTTTGGAAGCAGTATAAGGCAGGAACGCTGAAGACGAGTGCAGCCAATCTGACGATGAAGGCAATCCCTTTAACGGTAGACGGAAAAGTGGTAGCGGATTTGATCAAGGTGACTGGATATACGGATAGTTCCGCATCCTTTAGCTTCCGTGCACTAGAAACGAACCCGGACATCCTTTTCAGACAGGATATCAACGCAGGGAAAACAAGTACGAATCGCGCGTTGCTCATTGATGGCGAAAGTGTAAGACAAGCACAAAACAACGCCAATCTACATCTACGTATGCTTAACAAGGATATGCTCTTTGCTTCGAGGCCATTGAAAGTAGATGGCACACTTGAAAATGTTAGCCCAAATAACGTTAACAGTTACATTAGAAACGATAACAATGAAGCATGGACGATTTCTGCTTATGACAGGACAACCAAGACGGTCACCTTCCGTTTAGGGGTAAATATGCCTGGATATAACACAGAAGAGATGGCTAAGGACGGCGGTAATCGAGTCATTAGCAACATCAAGCTAGTGGATACATTGCCTGAAGGCTGGGAGTTTGTTCCTTTTTCTGAAGGTAAAGATTATGAGCTTTGGAAAGGACTTTCCGACAACGGTGCAGGTGCAGAATACGGTACGAGAAACGATGCTAAATCGGTAATTGAACCAGGCACGGCTGCTCATGTCGTAAGCTCCTTCACTCATAATGGCAACGTAGGAACGTTCACTTTCTCTAAATTGGAAAGTCCTTATGTGATCTTAGTGAAGGCAAGACCATCTAACGAAGCTTTAGAGGAATATTTGAACGAATACACGACGAGTGGTACGGACAAGCAGGTGTTATATAACAAAGCTAACCTCCATATGTCTTGGGGTGGAGTCGAAAAGACTGTTTCTGAACAGCGTAAGATTATCGTACCTATTCAGACTCTGGGCAAATCGGTAACTAAACCTGTTCCAGGTGTTTTGGAATGGACGGTAAATTATACTCCGCCATTTAACATGAAGCAGGGCGTTTATCTGGAGGATACTCTGGGTGCTGGTATGAACCTGCGTTATGAAGAAAATGGAGATCTGGTGCTGTCTTCACCTAGTATGGCAGTCTATCCTGCTAAATTGACTGCCAGCGGTAAGTTGGAACGAGAAGACACAGCAATTAACCTGAGCGACCCGAATGCTGAAGTTCAAGTAGAAGTTGCACCAGGCCCAGAAAGAACTACGGTTCTGAAATTCAAAATGAAAGATCCTAATAAATTTTACCAGTTTGTGTACCAGACAGAAGTTGATCCCACTACAGCGAAAGCTGGAGACAAAATGGGCAACGAGGTCAAACTGGAGGGTGATGACAGTCTGAGTGCTGTCAGTGCCAGAAGTGAAAGTACACTGGACAGTTCAGATGTAGCAGGTAGCTCAAGCTCTAATGCCCTACTGCCTTTGATAAAAGTAGATCCGAATGGGAATCCGCTGAAAGATGTAGAATTTACACTCTATAAAAAGGACACAGGAACTATAGTTGTCAAAGGGAAAACCGATAGTTTAGGGAAACGTAATCTGCTATTCCCTGACCCAGGATACTATGAGCTGAAGGAAACATATATTGACACAAATACTTGGTTGCCAACGACAAGAGTTTATCAAGTATATGTAGGCAATACACCGGGGAAACCGATCTGGGTAGACGGAGTAAAAGTAACCTCGGATCAACCGCTGGTTGTGCCTACACCTGCCCAAGGCAAGCTGACCATTACCAATAAGGTAGAAGGCAACGGCAGTGATCCGAACAAAGGGTTTGTATACACCGTGACCTTCACTGGTGAAGGTAAGGACGGAGAGTATAGCTATAAGAAATCGGATAATACGTCTGGAACGCTCAAAAATGGAGACAAGATCACCCTCAAGCACGGGGAATCTGTGATGCTTCCGGCGTTGCCTGCGAATCTGGGTTATACCGTAACCGAGGACGATTATACAACCGTTGATGGCTATACGACCACTCCTGCTACGAGAGAGCTATCCGGCTCCATTGTGAACAAAGGTGATCATAAAGCGGACTTCATTAACGAACGAATCGTTAACAAGCTGACCATTAGTAATACGGTCATGGGCAACGGTGGCGATAAGACGAAGGAGTTTGAGTACACCATTCACTTTGAGAATACAGGCAAAGATGAAAGTTACTCCTATATGAAGTCGGATGGTAGTGCAGGTACGATCAAGTCTGGCGATATTTTCCGCCTCAAGGACGGAGAAACACTGAATATTTCAGGTCTGCCTAAAAATCTGAAATACACAGTTAACCAAAAGGACTACACAACCGATGAATACATGACTACTCCTGAGGAACGGTATTATACCGAAGTGATGAAAGGCAAGGATGAAGAAGCTCCATTCACGAACGTGCGCGTCTTGAAGGGCGGACTACTCATCAGCAACGTCGTTAAAGGCAAAGATGACGACAAGAAGAAGCTGTTCAAGTACACAGTTGACTTCACAGGCGAGGGAGCGGACGAATCCTACGTCTACGAGAAGTCAGACGGCAGCAAGGGCATGATCAAGAACGGCGATAGCTTCGAGCTTACAGATGGCCAGACACTTGTTGTGCAAGGACTGCCGGCATCTCTCGAGTATAAGGTAACCCAAGACGATTATACGAAAGATGGTTTTGTGACCGATCCTGAACGTTTTGTTCGTACGGGTGTGATTCCAGAGAAAAAAGCGGCGGAGGCTAAATTTATGAATACTCGCCCTTATCTGGAAGGTGTACTGCGTGACAACAATACAGGAGAAGTCATTCCGAATGCATCCATCACCGTGACCGATCTGAATACAGGCGAAGAGCTTCAGATTAAGACGAACGAGAAGGGTGAATATGCGGTTCCAGCCGTAGCTGACACGGACTACACGATCACATATACGAAGGTGTATCGGGTAGGCGGGAAAGATGTGCCTGTCAAGTTCACACAAAAAGCGAATGTGAACAGCAGTGTTACTGACGAGACCGTTCCAGCGGATATTACGGCTGTAGGTATCATTCTGCTCAAACAAATGGACGGAACAACAGAGCTATTTAACAACTTGTATACCAGCCATATGTATATCTACCTGAAGGACAGAGACGGTAATTATATTATGGAGAATGGTAGTCCCAAGGCTTTTCCAATGGCTTCGAACGGAACTTTCTCAGTGGAAGGGTTAAGCGAACAGAAGTACACAATGGAAGTCCGTTATCAAGTGGAGACTGGTGAGGAGTTGCTCCTCAAAGTGACGCAACTTGACGTGAAAGCTAACGGAGAGCTCAATATCTCTGAAGAGTTAGTTGACCCTTATGGTACGGTCTATGACGAAACTACAGGGAATGCGAGCACGGGCAAGAAGATTGAAGGAGCCAAAGTTACACTGTATTATGCGGATACACAGCGGAACAGAGATAAGGGCCGCATTCCGGGTACAAAAGTAACACTTCCAGCGGTTCCGAATTTCCCGCCGCACGACAACAAGAGTCCAGAGCAGGATAGCGATGCCAATGGATTCTATGCGTACATGGTGTTTCCAGAATCGGATTATTATCTGGTCGTAACGAAGGACGGATACGAAACGCACACAAGTGGTACGATTTCTGTAGATTTTGACATTGTCAAATACGACGTGCCAATGAAGCCAATCCGTTCAGGTGGTGGCACCGGCGGCGGTAACAATGGCAACAGTGGAACCGATAACGGTACCCCAGGAACGAACACAGGAACTCCAGGAACAAACACTGACAACAGTGGAACGAACACGGGGACTCCAGGAACAAACACTGACAACAGTGGAACGAATACCGGAACACCAGAAACAAACACTGACAACAGTGGAACGAACACGGGCACTCCGGAAACAAACACTGACAACAGTGGAACGAACACTGGGACTCCGGAAACAAACACTGACAACAGTGAAACGAACACGGGGACTCCAGAAACAAACACTGACAATAGTGGAACGAACGCCGGAACACCAGAAACGAACAACAGCAACGGTGGAGCGAACACGGGTAGCAACGAAACAGGTAGTGGCAACAATGAGCTGGACGATGCTCCGAAAACAGGAGACAACAGCATATCGCCAATGTCTTATATGATTTTGGCATTAATGTCCTTGATCACGATTGTATTCTGTCTGCTCGGTAACAAGAAGAAAAAGCACATTTAATGACCGGAAAGGCGGTAAGAACATGGGTAAAACTAAAAAAATTCTTATCGCCATTTCCTCCCTTGTGTTAATATTTTCTCTCATTGGTGTTTCGAGATCACTGCTGCGAGATTATGCGGAGCAACAGAAAATGAATGAGTTGACGAGCATGTGGGAGGAAGGGTCGAATAAAAACGGAGGGGATGCTATCCCCTCTTTTTTGTTCAATAAGAAAGATAAGCCAGTCGTGCTTCCTGAATTTCGAGGCCTTTACGAGCGGAACTCCGACATTGTCGGCTGGCTGAAAATTAACGGCACTCGAATTGAGTATCCAGTCATGCAAAATCCACAGGATGCGGGGTACTATCTCAATCATGATTTCGATAAGAATGAAACCGAGGCGGGCCTTCCTTTTTTGGACAGGAATAGCCAGATCAAGAGTTCAGATATTTTGCTGATTCACGGACATCATATGAAGAGTGGCTGGATGTTTAAAGATCTAATGAAATACAAGACTGAAAGCTTTTATAAAGAGCACAATACATTTGAGTTTAGCACGCTTTACGAGAAGGAAGAGTACGAGATTGTTGCCGTGATTCTGTCCAAAGTGTATCGTAAATCAGATGACGTGTTTAAGTACTATCAGATTGAGAATGTAAAGACGCCAGCCGAGTTCGATGCATATGTTCAGAATATTAAAAAACTCGCTCTTTATGACACAGGTGTAACAGCTCAGTATGGTGATAAGCTTGTTGTACTGTCCACATGTGAATATTCGACTGAAAATGGCCGGCTAGCGGTGGTGGCTGTAAAGCGTTAAGGTCGTTGTAAAAACAAGAAAATAATCGAATGCTTATCCTTCCATCATCATTTTGAGGGGCCATCTAAAACTTAGAAGTACCTCTAAATGCTGCAGCAATTGCAATTGACAGGAATATGTAGTGCTAATAGACTTAGGAAGAGCTGAGCATCGTGTTTGGAAGAGAGATCTTGGATAATCACTCCAAGGTCTCTTTTCGTTTGTAATTGTCGCGGATATAAAGCTCAGTTCAATAAAACACAGGAGGAAGACGAATTGAAAAGAATATTTTCCAGTTTACTGGCCATCGTGATGGTACTCACGTTTGTACCCGTCGCGGCGTTTGCTGATGGTTCTCTACCCGCCACGAAGAATGCATCAAATGTCATGATCGACGGTATGGAGAAGTCGTTAGACGGTTACAATATCGGGGGTAATAACTATTTTAAACTGCGTGATATTGCTAACATACTGTCTGGTACAACAAAGCAGTTTGATGTGGCATGGGATGGAGAAAAGAATGCAATCAGCCTTTTAAGTAGCAGACCGTACACTGTTATTGGTGGTGAGATGGCCAAGTTACCGTGGGGCAGAACAAAGAGTGCAATACGTTCAACATCAAAAGTGTATCTTGATAATAAAGAAATCAACCTAACGGCTTATACGGTCGATGGCAGCAATTATTTTAAACTTCGAGACCTGGGCAGTACACTTGATTTCTATGTTAATTGGGATGAAAGAAACAATACACTTGAAATAGAATCCATGTTCAGTTATGTTTCAGAAAATTCGAGTGACACCTCAACGTACATAAGTAATATTAAAGTAGATAATTCACAAGAAGATTATTTAAGCAATTGGGCTAGAATTTCACCAGTACAGCAGTTTTCCTACAAAAATGAAGGCTTGGCATATGCTTATGTCGAGGACAGCACCCTTCAGATGGTAACACCTGGTAAAAAGTTGAGCATAGAGATGAAATATCCCGTATTGGGGGATGTGATATCCGATGATGATGGGAATTTTTACGTAGTATGGGGAAAAGAAAACGATAATAATGATGTAGTGGAAACGGTGTTTATTTCGAAGTACTCATCTGATGGTCAGCACATCCAAACAACGGGCTTTGAAGGGAAATCTTCTCCTTGGCGTGACAGCAGCTCCGCCAAAACGAAGTCACCCTTTCGGCATGGTAACAGTGTTTCTGTGATCGCAAATGGTATCTTGGTCAATTATCATTCCAAGTTAAGATATGACGGTCATCAAAGCGATAATGCAATTGCTGTCAAAATATCAGATATGTCAGCTTATTCACTGCCTAATGATACCTTCAGCGGCCACTCATTTAATCAGAGTCTCATTTACAGTAAGCTGTCTTCAAGATTCCTTTTTGCGAGTCAAGGTGATGCATATCCGCGTGGGTTCAGAATAAATGATAGTCATGGGAAATATGGAAATAACGATGAAATTGTATTCCATTTCTATCTTGGAGCCAATGCAAACTATGATATGGGAATCGTAAATAAAACTTTTGCGCAGCTTGGTGGGCTTACCGAGACAAGCAAAGGAATTGTACTTGTAGGGGCATCTGCCAAGTCGATCAGCGAGGCAGCCAAGAGTGAAAAGCAAAATCTGTTCATACAAATATTTGACCCACGTGCTTCCCAATTATCCTCGTCTTCTGCTATCGGAGGTACTAATCGCAGTGGTGCAACCTCGTTTGATATTAATGACAGCAAGAGCAAACCTTTAACAGAGGTGACGGATCGTGGAGTAATCTGGCTGACCGACTATACAGACAAGGATGTTATCGCACCTCAGGTGGTCACTGCGGATGACCGTATTGTGATCATGTGGACGGAAGAAGATCAGATATCAGAGTTCAAATCCTTTTATATGGTGCTGTCTGCGGAAGGTGATGTGATTACACCAGCAACCTCCATTGGCAGTATGCAGTTAAATTCATATGAAACGCCGATATACCATGAAGGCCTTGTCTACTGGGCGTACACGTATAATGGAAGGTTAAGAGTTGTTAGTATCAAACCGTAAAGCAAGTTTTGGTGCTGATTAACCAACCTGATAGCAGAATAAATCAGTGAAGCAAAGCTGGATGGAAAATGTGCTGTTTTCCGTTCAGCTTTTCTGTTATTTCATGGCACCCTGCAAGTTTAGTTTTACTATCGGAGAGCGGAATCATTTTTTCCCAGGCTTAGGTCTAAGAACAAATCAGTCTCAAGCCTGTACGATCAGGCAGAACCTTTAACTACAATAAAAAGTGTGGACGATCAAGTGTGAAAATTTAGTGCAGTTCCTTCATGATTTTCTATGGTTACATAGAATTACACACATGGTTACACAGAAAAATTAAATTCGATGAAGGAGAGGCGGCATGAAAAAATATATTAAATCAGGAATAGTTTTAGTTGCCCTAGTAGGGATAATAACATACGGTTTATCAGCCTTTCCAGTCGATGCCGAGCCAAACAGCAAAGTACATAACATTGAGAAATATATTGAGGAGCAGCAAAAAATCAGTCAAATTCCTGGTATTTCACTCGTAATCGTGGAGAAAGGGCAGACGGTTTATCAGCAAGGGTTTGGATATGCCGATCTGGAGACGAAGCAGCCGGTAACTGCAGAGACTCGTTTTGAGATTGGATCAACAACAAAGGCATTTACAGGTCTAGCTATATTGCAGTTGGAAAAGGAAGGGATGTTAAAACGAACGGATGATGTCCAGTCCTATATTCCCTGGTTCAAACTGAACTATAAAGGGAACCCACAGACGATTACGATTAATCAACTTCTGTATCACACCAGTGGTATTGCCTTTCAATCCATAGCACATATTCCTGAGAGTAACGAAGAGAACGCGCTTGAACTGACCGTCAGGACGCTTTTAGGTCAGGAACTGGATCGTGAACCAGGGAGTTCTATGAAATATGCAACAATCAATTATGATGTGCTTGGTCTCATTATAGAGGAAGTAACCAAGAAACCTTATGACCAATATATAAAACAGAAGATTCTAGAGCCGATCGGAATGAACGATTCTTTGGTTGGAAGACATCAAGTACAGTCTGCTGAAGTGGCGGCGGGATACAAACTTGGATTTATGCAAGCACAGGCTTATGAAGCACCGATCTATAGAGGCAACATACCTGCCGGATATTTGATCAGCAGCACGAATGATATTGCAAAGTGGATGAATTTCCAGTTAGGAGTGGGCACTGGTAATGAGGCTGATCAACAAATCGTACAATTATCCCATGTCCCTGATTCATCTGTAGAACCTTTTGATAAAGACAGCTATTACGGTAGTGGCTGGGTTATTCATAAGAAAAGAGATAAGACATATATACTGCACGAAGGAGCAAATCCCAACTACACCTCCTACTTTATCCTGCAGCCTGAGGAACAGGTGGGTGTGGCCATTTTATCCAATATGAATACATCCTATACGACAGCGATAGGTCAGGGTGTACTGGATCTTTGGGAAGGAAATGACGTCAATACGCACCATACCGACATGCTTCAAGAATTGGATAAAATATTGACTCTCGTATGTATCGTTCTTGGCTGCTGCAGTGCGTTGTTTATTGTTTTCATTGTGAGCATGATCCGGAACCTTGCCAAGAAGGAGCGGATGTGGAATTCGTTGAATGTTAGGAGGAGCAACTCTTTTCTTGTGCATACGATAGCAGCGGTTGCTGTAACAGAATGTATAATTATATTACCACCTATTTTTATGGGGGGCCTATCGTGGTCATTTGTGAAAGTTTGGGCTCCAACAACGGTAAGTGTGTCACTGTATAGTACCTTCATTACAATAAGTCTTTATTATCTGTACGTTATATTACGTAGTTTCACCCATAAGACAACATCTAGGCAGTTCCCAGTCTGTAGGGAAGTTTGGTGATAGCATCTATGCATATGAGATTTTAACCGGCGTAACAGACTCCCCGGAGTACCATCAGATATCTAAGGAGGAATTTGATTCGTTTGAAATGTGGTCTCAGGATCATTCAAGGAATAATAAAAAACTTTATGAAATCCTTGGCCGTCCTGTCCTCTGCAGTGGTTATTTGGGGAGAGGGGAATTGGATACCTCGTTGCTTCGTGAGATGTAAGTCCGGAACCATGCCTATAAATGCTACTGACATAACGTTGTCAGTGGTGTTTTTTTATAATCAGATCAGTACAGCAAAGGAGACAGGTAAGTATCAAGACTTAGGGAGAAATAATGAAGAAGACTAGGAAGGATGATCTGTTGTGAAATTTGCTTCTGTACGTATGATTTGGATACAGCAGCCGACGACGATGCCGTGGGGGAACCGTTCGATGCTGTTCCGCGATCCGGCGGGCAACCTCGTGAACCTTTTTCAACCGGTAACCGAGGAAGCAATTCAACGAATAAAATGAGGGACATTGATCCGTAAATAAACACATAAAAAAACAGCTCATCATTCGAGGAGTTCCCAGATAGGTTTGCAAAACTAGAAGTCCCCGCAATGACGTGGGCCGTATTCGAAGCTTTCGGACCGTTCCCGGAAACGTTGCTATGTAAAGTTTACTTAAGGTATTCATTACCTATATCGCGCACCATTCGAGTGGTATCCTTTTCCTATGTCAGATGCGCACCTGATCAATCCTAAATTGGAAAGGGAGAAGAAGAGATGAGTAAAGACCACATGATTCGTTCGATGTTATCTGAAAAAGTAAATATGACGCCGAATGGACGTATCGCTGATCAATTAAACCTGGAAGAGTTTGCTGAGTGCCACGAGCTATTTTTTGACAAGATCATGGAAATTCATGTATCTGATATCCAGGGAATCGAGGGCTACGGTGAATTTGATGAGGAATGCAAAACAGAATACGGGAGTTGTGAAGATTTCCTGATCGGAACATTCGCAGAGCATCAAGAGGGCTATTGGTACAATTGGCAGGAGATGTTCGAGACAACGATACTTGATCGTGAATTTTTTGAAACATATTTTCAGGAAATGAAGGACAGAATCCTGTACTGTGAGGGGAAACGCTATTTGGTCTATAACAATACATTCTTCGTTAATATGATCACGGATGGCAAAACAACAGTTGGATTCCCTGACTGGAGCAGATCCGGCATCGGTGATTTCCTTCTCGATTTTGTAATTATGGATTTAAATAAGCCATACTTGCGTATTCCAGAATTATTATTCGATTACTGCAAAAAAAGGGATATGGACATACCAGATTTTCAGGAAAGATTTCTATGTATGGCTTATTATAAAGGCATTGATGTCTTGCGCTGGCATGCATCCATTGACGATACGGAGTCTTGCCGGTCCATTATGAAGTCCATCAGTGAACTAAAAGATCGAATTTACGCCTTATAGATGGTGATGCTATGAAATATATCAATGCTAGCGATGTCCTTCCCGAGGAACTGATAAAAGAAATTCAAAAGTATGCGGCAGGCAAACTATTGTATATTCCTTCTGGAGAGGAAAAAAGGGCCTGGGGAGAAAGCTCCGGTTACCGAACCCAACTAAAAAAGCGCAATCGAATGATCCGAACCAAGTACGCTCATGGGCGTACCGTATCAGAACTTGCGGACGAGTATTATTTATCCTTGGACTCCATTAAGAAAATCATCTACTCGAAGCAAAATGATGTGCAACTAGCTTATTCTGCGACACTCGAATCAGCTGTAAGCTACGCCAATAGCGGCATGCTTGAAGAATGGATTCAATGCTATTTGCTGCTCACCCTGCAAGCCTCTCCCGATGAGCAGGAGCTCCTGGGGGAGGATGATTTATACTTTGGAGTGGTTAAGTTTCCGTTACGCCTCATTCAGCATGAAGAATTCGATAACGTGGAGAACGTAGCAAGCGAAAGTGAAAGTGATGGTAAATCTATGTCCCTCCCCCTCCTTATTCAGTATAGGGAAGGAACGTTTCATTGTATGATGCAGGAAGAATTACTCGCTTCGTTGAAACAACGCAAAGTAAACGCCTATCCCTCCATCATTGTTTTGAAAGAAAATGCCGGATATAAAAGATTCATGAAACATTTCGGCAATGTATTTATTTTTGTTGATAAAGTTTGATTGCATACATGGGCCATCCTGTAAAGGAGGCCCTTAATGTAATTCGGAAAATGAATTCTTTCTTTGTAGTACGATCTCTAGGGTTCAAGCCAGGGATAAAAACAGGAGAACCCCTGCAAAGTTTAATAGTAAAGCAAACATTGTGCAGTTTATCCTACGCCATCACTTTCTAACAGGGAGTAAAAATTATCGCGGTCTTCATCATCGAATTTGCCAAGCGTCCGCACCTTGACCATTTCATGCCCGCCAAACAGGTCGATCTCCTCGCCATAACTGTTGTAGAGAGCAATCATATTGCCATCCTGATTTATCTCCATATACCCGTAACAATTTCCCTCAGGCACTTCACCATAAAAGAGCAAAAATTGGATTTTATCCACGCTGTTCATGTTGAGCTCCTTTCTTAATTCCTCATCAATCTGAACAATATTTTACGTGATACCGGATGAATTGGAAAAAGCGATATTGCCCTGCATATCCGGAAATTCATTACTGTATAGAAAGCATAAGGGGGGGCTCTCTCGTTATATCGCTCATTCGCACATTATTTCTTGACGAGAGGGGATTTGGGGAGTATTATAACGTGCCGGTTTTTACAAGGTCTATCGATAGTCACCTCCTTTAATGGAAAATGAAGTGCTAGAATAGATGGTTTATATCGTTATGAGATTTAGAATGTATATAGAAGTTGCAGGAAGGCGTAGTGGTCGTGAAAGAGGGTAGTTTATGCATGTAACAGAGTCGGAAAGTGATTACAAAAAGTATATATAACATTTTATTCCATTACAGCAAGTGGAAAATATAAAATGTAACATATTCAATATGAAGAGTTATATCTTTTCTATAATTTTTTTACATAGATTTAATAGAATTAACCCCTTTTATGAATTGAACTATGGTAAAATATCTCAGGATCTGAAATTGGAGAGGGGTTTTGTTTACTCATGTCTTGGAAAAAAGTTTTGGGGAAAAGCACCATTCGTGTGGCTGCTGCTACATTATTACTCACTCAGCTATTCGGTGCAGCAGGTTCGGTTTCTGCCGCAGGCAAAGATGTAGAAGTACATTTGATTGGAATCAATGACTTTCACGGCCAGCTAGATACAACATCCATAGTTGGTGATAAAAAGGCAGGATCGGCTCCAATTCTAGCAACCTATCTCAAAGAAGCTCAAGCCAAGTATGAGCATTCTCTGTTGTTTCATAACGGGGACTCGGTTGGCGCATCGGCTCCAGTGTCATCTCTTGATCGGGATGAGCCTACGATGGAGTGGATGAATATGATGGGATTTGATGTGGGTTCCCTGGGTAACCACGAATTCGACCAAGGGATCGCAGCATTGAAAGCACAGATTTTCGGCGGTCTTGATCCAAAAGAAGGTAAAGTAACTCATGGCGGCGCGAAATTTGATTATGTAAATGCAAACGTGATCGAAAACTCCACGGGTAAACCCCTGATTAAACCGTATGTGATTAAAGAAGTAGGCGGCGTTAAAATCGGATTTATTGGCCTTGTGACGAAATCGACGCCGAACAAAGTATCTCCAGCAGGTACAGCAGGCGTACGTTTCCTGAGCGCTGAAGAAGAGGTTGAAGCCGTTAATAAATATGCAAAAGAATTGCAAGACCAAGGCGTTGAAACGATCATCGTTCTGGCCCATGACCCAGCATCGACTAAAGAAGGCGTAACAACTGGTGAAGCAGCTGATCTGGCAAAAGCCTTGCCTGCAAACTCACCTGTTGATGTTATCGTTGCGGGTGACAACCATGCTCTGGCAAACGGTGTCGTGAATGGCAAACTGATTGTGCAAGCGTACTCGTATGGTACGGCTTTTGAAGATATCAAGCTGATGATTGACCCTGTTACCGGGGATGTAACTGAAAAATCAGCTACCGTAACAACAACGTTCCAAGAGGGTGTAAAAGAAGACCCTGAAACACTCGCTATCATTAAAAAGTCTTTGGACAAGCACCCTGAGCTGACTAAGCCAGTAGGTACAACAGATGGCTCCGTTTTGCGTACAGATGCTTACAATAACGAAGCTCCACTGGGCAACCTGATCGCAGATGCGATGCGTCAAGCGGACTTTGGAGATAAAGCAAGCAAGGCTGACTTTGCGTTCATGAATCCAGGTGGCATCCGTGCAGACCTGCCAAAAGGTGATGTGACTTTTGCGGATTTGGCTAAAATCCAGCCTTTCGGCAATACACTCGTGAAGCTGGAACTGACAGGTGAGCAAGTGAAAACGTTACTGCAACAGCAATGGGGAACGAATGCAGACGGCACACCAAACACAAAAACTTTGCAAATCGCTGGTTTGAAATACACCGCTGACTTCAGCAAGCCGGTTGCTGAGCGTGTGACGGCTCTTACGCTTGAAGATGGTACACCGGTTGATCCTAAAAAATCATACACCGCTGTTGTAAACAATTTCATGGCCGCAGGTGGAGATAACTACAAAGTACTGTTGGATGCGAAATCATCTTTGGCTGGTCCGATTGATCTGGATGTGTTCTACAAGTACATCACAGATACGTTCAAAGGCGGCGACATCCAAGCTAAGAAAGAAGGACGTATCACAAATCTGGCTGTCGCTACAGAGCCAGCAGAAACACCAGCACCAGTTAACAATGAGCCTATTACTCGTGCTGAATTTGTAACTGCACTCGTCGATCTGTTAAAGCTTAACGAAGTATCTACAGCACCATCTTATCAGGATGTTTCTCCTAATGCCGCATATGCAGATGCAATTGCAGAAGCTTCCAAAGCCGGATTTATTCAAGGTTACGGCGGTAACTTCTATCCTGAACGTGATATTACTCGGGAAGAGGCAGCAACAATTTTGGCCAAATTGGTAAACAGCCCGGCGTCCGAAGCGCAGGCAGCAACCATTATTGCTGGTTTTGAAGATGGAACATCCGTATCTGCTTATGCGGTGAAGCCACTGGCGAAACTGATTGATAAAGGTATTTTCAATGTAACAGACAAAAAAATGCTAGAGCCTAAGCAAGGCCTTTCGATGAATGATGCCAAAGCATTGATTCAAAAAGCAGCAGCGGCTAAAGCTTCTTAATCCTCACCTGCAAGCAATGAATGATCGAATCAAGATCAACATGTGACGAGCATTATACATGGCTACAACAGTTACGAACCACTCGCTAATCCAGCGGGTGGTTTTTTTGTGAGGCAAAAACACTTTTTTCTGCCTTGTCCACGTCTATCCCTCACCAAAATCCCTCTACTGCATCTAATAAACTATCAACAATAAGGAGGTTTTGAGAATGGGAAATCGTAGACCTACAGGTGGTTATGATCCGGTGCAGATTTATAACTCTACTTCGTTTAATGCGTATGGAACGGTCGAGTATGCATCTGTTTTCTGTAGCAATGACCGTTACAGTGTTCAACGCGAAGGGACGTGGCAGTCTTCAGGGCGCGGTGTTTGTCTGGTGACTCGAATAACAGCTACTGTGATCACACCGAGTGGAAACATCGAGGCCGAACCGTACACGTCATCAGGGACATCTTACAGCCAATTTGCCATTATCCAGGTCGGCCCGAACCAGTTTCGGGTAACGCGTGTGGTAGGCTCCGCTAGACATCGCCGGAAATGTTAAGGATGATCAGTAATATGGTAGAGCAAGGCGAGATCAAGCAGATTGTTGCGTAAAAAAATGTATGCAACGCAAGAAGCGACTCTCCAGATCAACGGTGAGTCGCTTCTTTGCGTCATAAAGCTTCAAAATTAGTGTTTCTGGTACCACAATATTCGGCGATACATCGAGGAATCTTTCAAGCGCCGAAAAGGACGAAGGTCGGGTCGATAATTGCCTTCAATAATCCAGATTCGGCCTTTCTTATCGATGCCGATATCAAAACCGATTTGTCTCAGATCAGGGTAGTGCACTTCGAGACTCTTTGCAGCCAGCAGAGCAGTGCGCTCCACTTGAAGAAGTTGCTTTCGTCCACCAGCACGTGCTAATTGTAACGCTTTGAGCACAGGAATGGTACGGTTGGTCACATTAGTCACCAGATATCCGCGTGACGCGATCTTGGCATAGGAGCCGGTCACGCGCCAAACAGAAGAGGTTGTCTTCTGGCGTTGAACCATAACTCGAAGATCGAAAGGCCTTTGCTGAATACGAGCTAAATATAGACGCTGCTGAATGATATACTCACGATCCTTACCAACTTGATCAAGCCAATCCTGTAATTCGTCTCTGTTTTGCATCGTAATGGTACTATTCTCATTCTGGATTCGATAGGTGCCCGTCTTCAGACGCCGGATAAACATAATATCTCTGCCATAGCGCCCATCGCAGGGTTTCAGCACGACACTGGAATGCTGTAGCAGCATTTGGTCGAAGGCTTCTTGCTCAAGCAACTGTGTTTCCGGCAATCGGCTGGCGAGTAAAGGGACACTGCTCAAGGCCCGATATTGTAGCCATTTGTCCCGTTGAAATAACATTGACATCACAGCCTTTAATCAGGGTCAAATCAGAATATACGACTCTCATCTTATTTTAGTTCAAACCTGTTTCTTACATAACCTACCATTCGTCTAAATATGAGAGTCTTTACTCCGTTCGGTAACTACAAAAAATCCCTGATAAAGCTATACGTGTTGTCATAGATGGATATCAAAAGCTGTGCTACACTTTATCGCATAAGTTAGTGAATTATTTCACAATACAATCATGAGGGGAAACGATCTCAGTGGAACTGACAAAAAAGAGATGGATTATTCTGATTGCAAGTTGCTTTATCAATCTATGTATTGGCTCCATTTATGCATGGAGTGTATTCGCTGCTCCGATGGCAGCATATCTAAGTGGTCTCACAGGGCGTACATTGACACCAGGAGATTTGGCTATTGTGTTTACGATCTGCAATTCGGTTGGGCCTATTACAATGATATCGGGTGGATGGATCAATGACAGGTTTGGACCTAAGAATGTCATTCTGGTTGGAGGGATTTTATTTGGGGGCGGTATGATTTTATCCGGCTTTGCGACGTCTGTAGGTTTTCTGGTATTTGCATACGGGATTGTGCTTGGCTTGGGAACAGGTATGATCTATGGGTGCACCATCAGCAACTCAATCAAGTTTTTCCCGGATAAACGTGGATTGGTTGGGGGCGTCACTACGGCGGCCTATGGATTAAGCTCTGTAATCATTCCTCCGGTTGCCAATGCATTCATCAGTAACTCGGGTGTAACCTCTGCATTTTTTATCATTGGGAGTGCCTTTCTTCTTATTATCTGCGTGGCTTCATTCTTTATTGAGAAATGTCCAGTCGATTTTGTTCCGACAGGTTGGACACCGAAGGCAGCCAATCTTGGCCGTGCTGTGAGAGAAGATAAGAACTGGAAAGGTATGCTTGCAAGCCCGATCTTCTACGTGATGATCTTGCTGTTAATCAGCGGAGCTTTTGCCGGACTGATGTGCACCTCTCAAGCTTCACCTATCGCTCAGAAAATGGTTGGTTTGTCGGCTGCTGCCGCAACAACAGTCGTTTCGATCCTGGCGCTGTTTAATACAGGCGGACGGATTCTGGCAGGATATATCTCAGACAAAATTGGCCGAATCAATACACTTGCCATTACCTCTCTCTTATCAGTCGCTGGGCTGACTATGCTTTATTTTTCAGGAGAGAGCAGTGTGGGGACATTTTATATAGGGATTTCCATGATTGGTTTAAGCTTTGGATCCCTGATGGGCGTATTCCCCGGCTTCACCGCAGATCAGTTTGGGGCCAAAAACAACAGTGTGAATTACGGGATCATGTTTATCGGATTTGCACTGGCGGGTTATTTCGGACCATCCATCATGAGGAATGTGTATAGCGCGGATGGCAGTTATCAGAGAGCCTTTGTTATTGCAGCGATCTGTGGTCTTACTGGATTTGTTCTGACCTTTGTATACAAATGGGCTATCAAATATCAGAATAAAGGCACAAGTAACAACTCTAAACTGACTGTTTAAGCGAAAGATACTCAAAAGAAAATCAAAAGTATCTGCAATCACCACATTAATTTATCAAGGGATTCATACAGCATTGGATATCAAAGATTCTTTCATTTTACCAAGCTGTTGTATAAGTCATACGATGTCATCCGAACCCCCGTTTAATAGACGGGGGTTCTTTATTATTTATGTGGCATCTGCAAGATTAATATGTCAGAGTGATATAGTCTGTTACGACTAATATATGTACATGAGAATGTCAAACTTTTTTACCATTAGATTACAAAATTGCTCGTTTACGACCCACCTTTTCGATGGTATACTCTCCTATATTCAAAGAAGATAATAACGCTAATTTGCGACAAAATTTTCATGAAAATATGTCGAATTGGGGCTCATTTCGGATGATTATAGCAAAAGAAAAGGACGAAACAATTATCCTCATTCCTTCGTTGGAACCAGATGATAGGCTTTTGTCCTATGTGCGTCAGTTGCGAGACTACGGGTTTACGAATTTGGTCATTGTAGATGATGGATCTGGTGAAACCTATCAACACATTTTCGAAGAATTGGGAGATAATGGATGTGTTTTGCTGCGACACGCGGAAAATCAGGGGAAAGGTGAGGCGCTGAAGACCGGATTTCGTTACATAGCACAGCATTACGGACAGGCTCATTACGTCGTTACTGCAGATTCTGATGGTCAGCACGCTGCGGAGGATGTGTATCGCATTGCCCAGGAAGCCAAACTTCATCCCCATAACTTACTGCTCGGTGTGCGTGATTTTAACGAAGGTAGTATTCCGCCGAAATCCCTGTTAGGCAACCGCATGACCTCTTTTATTTTTGCCCTGTTATATGGAAAGAAACTGTCGGATACCCAGACGGGACTTCGCGCATTCAGCACAAAGTTATTGTCATTTATGCTAGATGTGCGCGGCAAGCGATTTGAATATGAGCTGCAGATGCTGATTTCCTGTATTCAATCCGGTATAGCCATTCACACTGTGCCCATTCAGGTGATCTATGAAAACGGAAATGCAGGTACACATTTCAAAGCTATTCAGGATAGTGCCCGGGTGATGGGTGTACTATTCTCTAATTTCTTTCGTTTTATTTCATCGTCAGTCGCGAGCTCAGTGGTCGATTTGGGCATTGCCTGGTTTTTGATTGATTTCCTGCGTCCCCTGATGGGGGATCAGCATTATTTAAGAATTCTGCTCGCCACCGTCATCGCCCGAGTCATTTCTATTGTTGTGAATTATGTACTGAATCGATATTTTGTGTTCCGAAAGGAAGACAGCCGGGGGAGTCTATGGCGTTACTTAACGTTGTGCGGCTTGGTTATATTGCTGTCAAGTACAGGCGTTTATTTATTCCATACCCTATTCCTCGTGGATGAGAAGGCGGCGAAATTCGTCTGTGACGCCATTCTATTCCTGCTGAGCTTTCAACTGCAGCGGAGGTGGGTATTTGCAGCAAGGAGGAAACAGCTGTAGTGCAAAACGAGAAAAGACAAAATGTTTTTTTCATCATCACCATGATTCTCATGACGATTTATCTGATCTGGCGTATGTTCTTTACGCTACCATGGGGAGAAGGGGTGCTGAATGTTATCTTTGGCATACTGCTCATTATGGCGGAGGCGGTCACGGTGGGCACGACCTTCGAGTTGTTTTTTCAAAAGATGCAAAAGAAACGGGCACAGCTCGATTTTCCGGTGATCCCGGATGAATATTACCCGCATGTCGATGTGTTTATCGCCACACATAACGAACCCGTTGACCTTCTATATAAAACGGTGAATGCCTGTACGTTCATGGATTATCCGGACAAGTCGAAGGTGCACATTTATCTGTGTGATGATGGGGCGAGACCTGCAGTGGAAGAACTGGCGAAGGAGTTCGGCGTAGGGTATCTGGGTTTCCCAGGCAACAAGGATGCCAAGTCCGGTAACCTTAACAATGCGCTGAGCAAGACTTCTTCTCCGCTGATCGCCACTTTTGATGCAGACATGATTCCGCAGCATACATTTCTAATGAAAACTGTCCCGTATTTCCTGCTCTCCACGTTTACCGAGGAGAATGGAGAATGGCGGCTTCGCCGTGAGGATGAGATGGATCCGACCTTTAAGCTGGGGCTGGTTCAGACCCCGCAAAGCTTTTACAATCCCGATCTGTTCCAGTTCAACCTATATGCGGAGCAAGGGATTCCGAATGAACAGGATTTCTTCTCGCGTGAGGTTAACATTCTGCGCAATGCGTCCAATGCGGTTGCATATACGGGCAGTAATACGGTGATTTCCCGGCAAGGTATGGTGGATATCGGTGGATTCCCACTGAACACCATTACGGAAGATTTTGAGACAAGCATCCGGTTACAGCAGGAAGGATATATCACGTATGCTACCCAGGAAGTACAGGCAGCAGGGCAGACCACGACCACAATTTCGAGTATGATCAAGCAGCGGATTCGCTGGGCGAGGGGCATTATCCAGAGTTTGCAAAATACGCGTGCACCGATCTCCAGGAAGCTGCCTTTCTGGACCAGGATAACCTATGTAAGCAGTTTCCTGTACTGGTGGTCTTTTTTTAATCGACTGATCTTTATCCTGTCTCCTATTCTGTTTGCCTTGTTTGATTTCCAGATTGTAAATACGACCTTCTGGCAGATTCTAATCTTCTGGCTGCCTTCGTATTTCTTTTACAGTCTGTCGATGCGTTATCTGTCGAGTAATATACGAAATCAACGCTGGAGTCAGGTCATTGATACGATCTTCATGCCTTATCTGATCTGGCCAGTCATTCTGGAGACAGTGGGCATCCGTGAGCGTAAGTTCAAGGTGACGAATAAAAACCGTTCAACCGGACGTGAGTGGATTGCCTCGATGAAATATGCACTGCCGCATATTTTTCTACTCCTGTTATCCATCGCCGCCATTATTCGGTATGTGAACGGCAAATACGGCATCGCCTTGTTCTTCAGCAGCATTATCATCTTCTGGCTCGTTCACAATATGATTGCCTTGCTCTATGCCCTCTTCTTCATGATCGGACGCCGGGCATATCGGGAGAATGAGCGGATACGAGCACAGGAGGATGTTATCATCGGTTATCCGGATAGTACGCTACGATATGAGGCCAAAACCGTTGATCTGTCGGAAAATGGCATCGCATTTTACGTTCCATACCCTATTTATTTGCCGGAGCAGAAGACGATCTCTCTGATCGTCAAATCGAGTCGATATGAAGCCAAACTTGATGCTGTTATTGTATATGTTAAGGCCGATGGCGAGGGATGGCGCTATTCCGCAACGGTTAAACCGCTCAGTGAGACGGATAATCGGCAATACATGCAGCTCATTTATGACCGGAAGCACTCGCTGCCAGAGCAGATGAATCTATGGGATACGGCATACGATGACATGCTTCGCAATGTGAAAAAGCGGATCATCCAGCCTAAGTCGGATCAGCGGAAAATGCCGAGGCTGTCCCTTCATCTTCCCGTGACGTTCACAAATCATGCAAGCTGTACACTGCTCAGCTTCAATTATCGTTTCTTCTCTGCCACAAATCTGCAAGGTAAGATAGCAGAGGGGGCAGAGGTAACCTTTTACACCGAAAGCAATATTGAAGTGGTCTTAAAACATACAGGAAAAACAACGGCGAACAAACGTGAAGTGCTTCTCTCCGTAGAGAATATCGATGAGATCTTGGGGCGTGGTCTGATTGATCAGTTGCTGAGTGATTTGATCCGTCCACAAGCTGAGCGGTTCACCAAAGAGGGTTAGGAGAGATAGAAATGCTGTTTTTGCTTCAACTTGTGATGGGCATGTTACTCATAATATCTATGGTTGGTTATATGCAGTTTGTCCGTAAATTCATGTCCATCCGGTGGGAGTTTATTCCGATATTTGTGTTCTCGGCTATTGCCTGTATCGTCTATTTCGCCGGATTAACAGGGCAGCTCTTCACGGGCAGCATTGTTGTGCTGGTCACAGGTCTATTGTTACTCAGAGGCAGAGTGATTCAAGCCTTGTACCAGAGCAAACGGGGAGCATGGTCTTTTTCATTTTCGTTATTTCAATTAAGTTTTCTGGGTGGGGTTTTCGTATTTCTGCTCATTCTGTTCCACACGGAGCTGACTCACTACGATAATTTCTCACATTGGGCGATTGTAGTGAAGGAGATGCTGAGCACTAATGCGTTTCCAACGCCGAATTCGGACCTGATTGAGTTTAAAAATTACCCGCTCGGCACTTCGTCGTTTATCTACTACATCTGCCGATTCATGGGACATGCTGAGCCGATTATGCTGCTGGCGCAGGGGCTACTAATCTTTTCCTGTTTCTATGCCATGTTTGGCATCGTGTCAGAGAAAAAAAGGTTTCTATTGTATGCTTTTCTCGGGTTAGGTTTATCCACGTTATCCTTTTTCAACCTGACGATTCGTATCACCAACCTGCTGGTAGACTTCCTGCTTCCAATCTATGCACTCGCGATTATGGCAGCGATATACCAGTATCGTCATGATCTTAAGCGAGCTTGCATCATTATCCTGCCGCTGGCAGGTCTGCTGACGGTGATTAAAAGCACAGGCATTATTTTTGCGGCCGTTGGTCTTATCTTTCTCGTCTACATCTGGCTTGCGAATAAGCAACGTGCCAACTGGAAGATTGGACTCGCTGTGTTCGGTACGATTATAGGGGCATTGTTGCCGTATTTCAGCTGGAGCTGGCGCATGGCAACGGTATTCCAAGGTGTGAATAACAAGTTCGAGGGAGCCGCTGCAGCGCTAAAGTCTGGTAAAACAGCGGAGCAAAAGTGGGACATTCTGGTGCTCTTCTTGAAATCTAGCGTGGATATTACATCCAGACCTGTGCTAGGCATTGTCATTTTTGAGATCGCTGCAATCGCTGCTTCCATCGTCGCCTATGTGGTGCTCAAGAAGAAGTGGAACCTGTGGAAAGTGCTGATTGCACTGAACGTGGTCGTTGTACTGTACTATGCCGGAATTCTGGCGTTATATCTGTTCTCCATGCCTGTGGATGAGGCTGTCCGCTTGGCAGGATTCGAGCGTTACGCCTCAAGTATCGTTGTACTCTTTGCTGGTGGATTGGTACTTTGTGCAGCCGTTGACATTGAGCGCACGTTCCACTACCGCATTGGTGAGGTTCCCGATTTTCAAGCATTCAAGACGGTTCAGACGAAGAGGCATTATCAACAGGGAATTATCGGTTGTATGGCACTCGCAGCAACCACACTCTTGTCGGAGTATAACGGGATGATCTCGATCACTAAAACGTATGACCAGACTCTTCCCTACGAGGTGCACACGGTGACAGGGGATCGGTGGTATACAGGCGGTAAGGAGGATATGAACAAGTATCTGTTCTATGGATCCGACCGGGATCAACAGGTCACCAGTTATTACATGCAATACGTGGGTAGATACTTCTTATATGCTCCCAATGTGGACGGTATTGTGCTGTTCTATGAGGATAATATGGACAATCTGCTGAGTAACTATGACTATCTAGTGGTGATTGAGCCGGATCTCGATGCCAAATGGTTGTTAAAAAAACACTACGGCATTGATATGCAAAAAGGAATCTACAAAATCACCCGATCCGGTGACCGGATCGTGCTGACATTGACCACCGTTTAATTGAAGCTTACGACTAAGTGATCCAAGGTATGTATCATTCGAAAAAAAAGCGCAGATTCCGTCTGTATCCTTCTGCTGCGGAAGCAACCAGGACGGACTGAACAAAAGCTCCACTCCCATGAAACCGGTGAGTGGAGCTTTTGATATATATGAAGTGGAACTTCTGCTTAGACGGTCTTACCCTCGGGTTTAAGCTTTCGCATAAAGGCTTCGATATTATCGATTAGCAGCTTGTTGTTTGGCGAATCGGTCCGGGTAATGATCTCTTTCACTGCATGGACAAATGTGCTTAGGCTGGTCGTGTCAGCCTTCTCAAACCGGTTCTGGATGGGCATGTTATCAGCAGAGCGGGCCGCATCCTCACGGTATTCTTTGATCCATGCCTGATTCGTTGATGCCTGTTTCGCAAAATTCTGTAGAATGCTGCTCCAGTCTTTGTTGTTTATAATGGCATCTTGCAACTTATCATAGGTCTGAGGCTGGAATTTACGCATCATGTAATTAAGATCAACGTAATCCTCTGGTGCACCAACCGGCCGTTGCGGTGGTGTATTATACTGGATTTGTTTCGTTTCAGGGTTGATCGTTCTGGTTGTGGAGATCGCACCAATCTGGCGGATCGTATTCATGAACTCGGTGGCCTGATCACCCTTCATGTAGTTGTTCGCTATGTATTGTGCTTGTGTCAGACCGAGTTCGAGTAGAGCGGATCGACCCTCCTCTTCCGTCACATCCGTAATCAGATTAGATTGAATGATGCCATAGACCGTTTCTTTAACCTCGGAAGATTGGCCCTTGAACAGGCGCTCCAGTGACTCGTTAATCTGAACAGTTCCGAAATAAACCGCTGAATGGTTCACGATATCGGAGGAGGCAAGTTGTCTGGAAGCGTTACTGATCTCCACGGTATCTATGTTGTGAGACAAATCGAACTTCCCTGTAATCATTGTTGGCTGATTCGCTTGTCCTGTGCGTTGTTGTGAATGAGTGTAGGCATTGAGGTCAAACGGCGTTGTGCTTTGAACGTTCATTTGTAAACACCCCTATTCGTAAATAAATAAATAAATGCTCCAATTTCTAAATTATATTATAATAAGTGTAAAATGACTTCTTATAATCCACAATATACCAATACTTTATCGGTTTGTTAAGTGATGAATATTATAGTTTGACGGTTAGCTGGTTCATATCGACAAAAATAGGTTTCTATGATAGGCTGAGCATATCCCAAGGGCATTCTACTTTTCCGAGTAGAGTGCCTTGCTGTATATTACGGGAGTTTACATTTAATGTATTTTATATGAAAGCATGTGGAGGTGGTGATGCTATGTTTCTCTCTTTAGCCCCCGTAGGGGAATGTTGGATGATGGAAAGTGAATGTATACAGAAAATCATAGAATACAGAGGAGCGAACATAGCATGACTACTCTTATACAAGCGGAGAACCGTATCAAATTAAAGCCGTCCAAACTTCAGAATTTACGCCAATCTGGCCGCCTGCCAGGTATTGTTTTTGGCAAAAATACAGAGAATGAGATGATTCATATCCCGTCGGTACCCTTTCAAAAATGGTTGAAACAAGGTGCGTCCGGGTTCATTGAACTGCAATTTGAAGAAAAACCTTCACTTACCGTGTTGCTGGAAGACTTGCAACGTGACCCCGTTACACGGGAATTGCTCCATGTTGATTTTCAGCAGGTGCAGAATAATGAGGTGCTACGTACCAAAATTCCGGTCAAGTTCAACGGAACCCCAGCGGATGCGAAATACGGCGGGGTTGTGCAGATTCAGTTAGCTACAATTGAAGTGGAGGCGCTGCCTCGTCATCTACCAACCGTGGTCGAGTTTGATATTAGCGCGATGAAAATTGGTCAAACGCTACATGTTGAGGATGCCGAGTTCGCACCGGAAGTAACGGTGATCTCAGAGGGCAATGAGTCACTTCTTTCCGTGATTAAACCTTAACGATGTCTTGATGTTGAAAAATGTTTTGAAATGCTGCATGGGCGACTAGCCCATGCAGCTTGTTTTTGGTTGCAGTAAGGAGTGGGGGAAATAAAATATTTCGCATCCATGGAAGGGAATACAGGAAATAAGATACAATACTATATATATGAAATTCATGAACAAAGGTGGTGAATATATGAAGGAATTGCATAGCCCAATGAATCGAAAGACCTACTATATATCCATGCTTTTGATGATCGTTCTAATGGCAGCCGGATTAGCAGTCTCGACCGCAGAGCTTCAGGGTATTACAACCGGTTATGTCATTCATTTGTTATGTGCTGTGACTGTACCTGCCTGCTTACTTATTTACCCCCGCTATGAAACGTTTGCGTTTCGATTGAGCATCATTTTGCTCGGGTTTGTCTATTTCTACACCCTTGCTTTGATATATCCTCAGACGTGGACAACGTACATTATGATCTGTTTGCTTCCAGCACTCGCGATTCTGTTCTATGATTTCAAACTGTTTTATATTTCGCTCAGTTTGAATACGATCATGTTGGTGGTTGTGACGACTTATATTCATAAGCAAGATAATATATACAAATATATACATATAGATTTGACTGGCAATCTGATTAATATTTTGGCGAGCCAGCTGCTCCTGTTTCTCATTTTCTATCTGACCTTTGATCGCGTACGAAAGCAAGAATTATATTTGGAACAGGTGCAACAATCTGAACGCCTCAAAATGGTAGGACATCTGACGGCAGCGGTTGCTCACGAAATTCGTAACCCGGTAACGGTAGTACGAGGATTCCTACAGTTGTATCAACAAAATCCCGCCTTCGACGCTGCAGATCGCTCAAAGTTTGCGCTGATGATCGATGAGCTGAATACAGTGGAACAGGTGACCTCTCAATTTCTGTCCATTGCCAAACCGAACAGAGAAATATTGGTAGACGAGAAGGTGGATGTGCAGGAGGTGCTTGAGGGGGTAGCCAGTCTATTAGGCTCCTACGCCATGTTGTCGAATAAACATATCGATATCGAGATTGGGGAGGGCTGTACCATCCTCATGAATGCCGTTGAGTTCAAGCAGGTTATCATTAATCTGATCAAAAACGCCCTTGAAGCTTCGGATACGGGAGCCATGGTTCACGTAACAGCAAGAGTTGTGAAGCAAAAGGTAGAGATCAAGATTGTGGATCAAGGCTGTGGGATGACCGAGGAGGAGGTGAAAGCTTTGGGTACGCCGTTTTACTCGCTCAAAACGAATGGTACGGGACTGGGCCTGATGATCTGCTTCAGCATCGTGGAGAAGGTTAACGGAACGATCAAGTATATGAGTGAGAAGGGAGTGGGTACGACGGTGCTCCTGACGTTTCCGACTGCAGACCGCAGCTGAGTTGCGCGGATAGTAGATATCTACCTGCTTGTGGCGAGCTTAGCTATGTCGAGGTTAATTCGAAGTAATATCTAATATAACGTAAAACTGTAATGTACATCATGAAGGAGGTACGTATGATTCGTAAACAATGGGGTTCAACGAAAAAGGGTTCTATGCTGTTGATAACAGCTATGCTATTTGTACTGCTATCCGTTTTCGCTACATCTTCCTACGCGGCAGATGAGGAAAGTAACCTGAATGGAGATGCCGTAGAAAGCCCGCTGCAACTGAATTGGTCATCGCTGGACGAGTTGAATGATCACTTTTCCCGTTCCGTTGCTTACGGCAGCGGGACATATGTTATGCCGGCTGTTGGAGGTAATGTGAAGACGTCGAAAGACGGGCTGTCCTGGAAGACGACCTATACAGGTTATCCAGTAGATTTTAGTTTGATCATATGGGGCAAGAACCAATTTGTAGGTTTTCGTCAGGAAGCACAATTCGTCAGTGTATGGACATCCAAGGATGGTCTCGCTTGGGAGAAGTCCGATCAACCAATACATATAAGTTTTCCGAGAAGCGCAGCATGGAATGGAAAGAGGTATGTCGTAGTTGGCGGTACGTCATATGACGGGCAGATTTTTTCTTCTGAAGATGCTGTGAAGTGGACGGAGCGAAAAACAGGGATTGAAACCAACTTCACGGGTGTAGCTTGGGGCAATCAGATGTTTGTGGCTCAAGGATATGAGGGAGGAATAACTGCAGTATCCAAGGACGGGATCACATGGAAAAAGGTGAAGACGAATCAGCCAAACTTTGAGCAGATCTGGAATATGACCTATGGCGGCGGGGCTTTTGTTGCCGTAGGCGATGCGACGATAATGACCTCCAGAGATGGGCAGAAGTGGAGCTTTGTTTCATCCAATGTATTTTGGTCCAGTGTTCATTGGGTGAAAGACCGATTTTACATTACAGGTTTTGAATACGTCGATAGAAAGAAACATATTCTGAAGCAGATCAATTGGTCATCCAAGGATGGGAAGAACTGGAGTGATGCAGGTTTTGTATCCAAGCCAGAGCAATATCCTTACGTTACTCTTCATAACGGGAAGCAGTATGTTACGATTACAGATGCCGGTATTCAAACCTCATCAGATGGACGGAAGTGGAAGCTGGCCAAACAGCATTCTTTTCAAATCCCGACGAATGTATATGGAGCCGCAGTAAACAAAGACCGACTGGTTATCGTAGGTGGTAATCGCAGTCGGTTGGACTTTATATCCATAAGCTCTCAAGGATCAGCTCGGATGAACACCTCGGGCAAATGGGCATCTGCGCAAGTGAAACAGACATTTCCTCTTCGGGATGTGATCTGGTCTGGTCAGGATTTCTTCGCTGTAGGGGATGATGGGAAGATGATGTCTTCCGTGGACGGGCTTACGTGGAAGAATATTAAATCCCCTACTACTCGCTCTCTCACAAGTGTGATATATAGTCGTAATACGTATTACGTAGCGGGTGAGGCCGGCACGATTCTTTCGTCCAAAGACCGTAAGACGTGGAAGACGTTAAATACGAAGGTGAAGAAAAAAATTAATGCCATGGCATCGGATGGCAAGGCGCTGGTTGCCGTAGGAGATAACGGGCTTCTTCTAGCATCCCAAGATGGGGTGACATGGAATGAGATTCGGGCGCTGTTTCCAGGTCATAACTATGATATAACATGGGGCGATGGCAAATTTGTCGTAACCACAGCGAGTTATTATGGCAATGCGAGCACTGCAGTGGTTCTGACATCGGTTGATGGCCTAAAGTGGGTGGAATCCGGTTTCCCTGACCAATTATATGCGCATGGGATGGAAACAGGGTTCTTCGGCATTGCACATGCCGGAGGGCTGTTTATTGCCGTAGGCAGTGAGGGTTCTATTTTCGTATCTAGGGATGCAAAGAAATGGACGAAGCAAGAGGTCTTATCTACGGAAGATTGGTATCAGGTTGCGGAGTTCGGAGGAAAGATCTACGTTTTTGGTAACACGGGCAAGATTGTCGCGGCTAACCTTCCTTGATTGAGAGCGTTGAAGAGAACCAAAGCGGAATAATATGAAAATAAGAGTTCGAGCGCATCTGAATTTAAAAAAAGTTCAAAAAAGGCTGCCGTGGGGCAGCCTTTTCTTATTCTGATACTTACTCGATCTCCATCTCCTTCACGGTTTCACCCTCCACCAGTTCAGGCTGATAGTAGGTTTGATTGGGAAGGTCTTTCTTCCCCTGCAGCTTGCGAATGACCCAATCGGCAGCGTCACGCCCCATCTGCTCTTGGGGATGAGTGAGTGTGGTGAGTCGGATGTTTGCATTCTTGGCGATGTAGGAATTGTCCTGACCAATAATCGACAGCTCATCCGGGATCGAAATACCGAGCTGGCGACAGGCATGTACTACCTCCAAACCAACCTCGTCGTTGTAACAAAC